>Ga0070738_10005346_pt1 | contig 14322 bp, 9 predicted proteins | sample Coa_R2_2_FD_66446 | JGI IMG/M metagenome (GOLD analysis project Ga0070738, IMG submission 66446) | Surface soil microbial communities from Centralia Pennsylvania, which are recovering from an underground coalmine fire - Coalmine... | ecosystem: Environmental > Terrestrial > Soil > Unclassified ...
GGTGGTTGCGGCTTGCTCGCGGGCCAGGATTCACTACACTTCCGCGTTGCCGCCACGCAGCCGGCCAGCAGTTGCGGCTTGCTCGCGGGCCAGGATTCACTACACTCTTCATCGAGTTGCGCGCGAAGCCCTTCGTTGCGGCTTGCTCGCGGGCCAGGATTCACTACACTTGCGGACAGTGCGACCAATTCAACGCGACGGTTGCGGCTTGCTCGCGGGCCAGGATTCACTACACTCTCCGTCAATGCGTTTGTGGCCCGGTGGTCCCAAGTTGCGGCTTGCTCGCGGGCCAGGATTCACTACACTGGTCGCTCGATACGCAAGGCAACCCGACGGTTGCGGCTTGCTCGCGGGCCAGGATTCACTACACTCTTCGCTGCGGGTTGCTCGGATGCTACTCCGTTGCGGCTTGCTCGCGGGCCAGGATTCACTACACTGTTGGACCCCAGGGTGCTGGCGGGGTGGTTGCGGCTTGCTCGCGGGCCAGGATTCACTACACGCTCCGGAGGGAGCGAGTGTCTGACCGCCGGTTGCGGCTTGCTCGCGGGCCAGGATTCACTACACTCGTCTCCCGCCGGATGGCCGCGCGTAGCAGTTGCGGCTTGCTCGCGGGCCAGGATTCACTACACTAAGCGGCAGAGTCCAGCCACAGGTCATCGTTGCGGCTTGCTCGCGGGCCAGGATTCACTACACTTCATCCCCGCATACACAAGCGCAGCCGGTAAGTTGCGGCTTGCTCGCGGGCCAGGATTCACTACACTACACGTGCGACTAGATCCCGATAGGCGTCCGTTGCGGCTTGCTCGCGGGCCAGGATTCACTACACTGACCGTTAGCGGGGCTCACCTGCCTCGCCGTTGCGGCTTGCTCGCGGGCCAGGATTCACTACACTCAGTGGCGGAGGAGGCAGGTCGATTACCTTGTTGCGGCTTGCTCGCGGGCCAGGATTCACTACACTTGCATCTCGCCGAGGAGGACACCCTGCCAGTTGCGGCTTGCTCGCGGGCCAGGATTCACTACACTGCAGGATTTCGCATGGAGCGATTGGCGGACGTTGCGGCTTGCTCGCGGGCCAGGATTCACTACACTCGCATGCTCCCAAAGCACTGCGATGAAACGAGTTGCGACCCAGGGAACATCAAAAAAGTTCGAGTTGAGCGGGTGGTCGCTCAGGAGGTTGACGCCTTTTTCCCCAAAAAATTCGCATTCGCTCATATTGCTTGTCCGTAATGGTTAGCACGCGGACCTCACCATCATCGGGGACCATGCGCTCGACCCGTTGGATATGGAGAGCCGCATTTTCCTCGCTGGCGCAGTGACGGATGTAGACGGAGTATTGCATCTGCACGAAGCCATCGCGCAGCAATCCCTTGCGGAAGCGAGCGTAGGCTTTGCGCGCTTTTTTCGTGTCTACCGGCAAATCGAAAAGTGCCACGACCCACATACAACGATAGCCGCTCAGGTGCATGTCTCTTCAGGCTCGCACGCCCAGGTTGGTTCCACGCAAACGGGTAGCAAAAGTCGATTTTCTTCACCTTGAATACAACGCACTAGCGAAGCCATTGTGCGGTGCAGTCCCACCATAAGTGGTCCCGCCTGATCGCCTACGCGCACGGTGACGGTCAACAAGCTCAATAACTCTCGCTTGCTCGCTGGTTCCAGGACGGTCTGTCCCCCACACTTTAACGCGCGCACGGCACGCTCGACCAAGGGCCGTAGCGGTTCGAGCATGTCATCGGCCAAACAAAAGGGATTTCCGCGATTGCGATGGTGTAAGCCAAGGGCCGGGTGGAGTCCGGCGCTAACGAGGGCACGAGCGACCGCGGCCCGGATAATAGCGTATCCGTAATTGAGCATGGCATTGACGCCCTCGCTGCTGTTAGGATCGCGGTGGAAAGGGGTTCCCGGACAAAGCCAGGCGGACCAATAGAGCTTGGCGGCATGGGCCTCGACATTGGTGACGTCACCGGACTTGACCTCGCGCGTCAAGGCCAACAGGCGGCGTCTCGCGGAGGAATCCTCGGGCAGATTGGCGGCCTGGGAGCGTATCTTAGCGACAACAATTTGCCGCCATAGCTGCTTGCGAGCGGGTTTGCGCAGGGCGATTTGTTCGTGGAGGCGCCAGACCACCTCGGTGTGATCGGACAACGGCAGAAGCAAGCCGGCGGGCAGATGCTTTTCGTTACAGAACACGACGACGGCCCCGAAATGGATGAGGCGAGCGAGGGCGTCGTGCGAATACGTTGCTCCCGGATTGTCAACGACCACAAAGCCAATGTCCTCGCAAGGGATGCTAGCCACGAGACCGGATTCGGGCGCCGCCCGCCACAACTGAAGTTGATCGAGCTTGACGGCCAAGTGCAGCGGCTCGCGAGAGATTTCGATGGTGCGTTTAATCGTGGGAAGACTCCTTAATCGCTGGCCCAGCGCAAGCGGCCGAGCACGTCCACGGTGACTTTGCGGCCTACTAATGTATTTGCATTGACGGCATATTTCGTTACAGCTTTGCTGGGACGCGCATCCGTATGGGGAACAAAATAGAGTTGACCCTGAGTCGAAGCCGCAGTCACGAAACGTACGAGTTGTTCTTTGCCTTTAAAGCTTCCCAGAAACATTTCCCCCCGGCTTAGCGACATGACAAAGCGAGCATCGGGGCGATCGGGATGGCTGCGCAGAATGATCGGCTCGCCGTTCTTCTGTCGCCGCGCTGCTTCAATCGTGCTCACAAACTTGGCCTCGCGCTTGCGCCGGCCGCGCTCGTCTTTGTACTCGAAGATGCAGAGATGATGCAGACTGCCGGGCTTAACGTAGGCGGAGCCGCGACGGATCGGTTGAATGGTCTCTTCTTTCTTGATGACGCGAACCGTCTTAATGACGGCCGGTTGTCCGCGCGATTTGCCGTTGCGCGGCGTCAAGAGGAGCGGTTCTTTCCATACCTCCTTGGGGATATTTCTTGAGCCATCCTCGCTGTTCGCCCCCCGTTTCTTGCGGCCAGCCAGGATGCCATGCCGTTCGAGCCGTTCGATCACCAGCTCCCGTACCCGCTCATCACGAATGTGTTCGATCTCGGCCAGCGTTAGCGATTCGATTGGTTTGCGATGCACGAATAAACCCGATCGCTCGATCCATGACTTGGCCCACGGTCGATCCCCGTCACGTTCGCGCCAAGGTTTTTCCGTCGGTCCGTAGAGCGTCTCCTCGTGCAGAGCGCCGCGAACGGTGCGCCGCACACGATGGGCGACGTTTATGCCGTTAACAACCTGTTCGACCGTCGTTCGGAACCCCGACCACGGTTCGGGCAGTACTTCGCCCACAGCGCCATGTCGATATAATTTCGCTAACTGCTGCAAACGCGATCGGTTGGCGAGTGCGACGACGATGGCATCGACCGCATGATGCCGGTGATCTTCGCGGTTTTTCAGATCCAATCCATCATCGCGGAGGACGGTATTTAATCCCCAATGTTGCCGTAGGTCTGCGGTGTGTATACCCTTCGTGCAAACTACATCAGTGCCCAAGCAGCGAACATATTCATGAACTTGCGTGGTAATGTAGGTGGTATCCACGAACTGACGGGCGAAGAAATCTTCTAACTCGACGTGTGGTTGACGGAAGCGCTGGGCCTTGGAATAAGGCAGGTACTTGGTCCGTTGAAGCACGGCTTCGTACTTGTCCGGATCGGCTTCCGCCAGCCATTCCCACGGAGTACGGTCCCTCTTGGCGTCATTCTCCGAGCGGAAGCAGACAACGCGGTTCATGAACGAATTGTCGAGGCTCCGCTGTCGAGGCAGGACGTGATCCACATCGACCTCGCCGCCGAAAAGTTGGTTCAGGCCGATGCAGCGCCCAGAGTAGGCACATACGCCGTTTTGTTCTTTCCAAAGCAAGTAGCGGTCGATGGCATCGCGTGTAACCTTAATGGCGAGCTTGCGAATCTCCTCGGCGGCATCATCTCGTTGTCGTTCGCGTTCGCGCATTTCATGGGTACGGCGAGCCCGATCGATGGCGGTGCCTTTAACCTCGCGTGCCAGTTCAATGTGGATTCGGGCGGGCCGGCCAAATTCGCGGATGATGGAGTTGACCAAGCGGCGCACTTCGTACAGGGCTTGGCGAACGAGTGGATTGGTGAGCGATGGCGGCTTGGGGAGAAAATCTCTCTGGTTCACCACACGCTGATCCGGCCGAAGATAGCCAGCTTCCGAGAGAGCGGAAGGCGTGCCATCGCGCGTCATCAAAGGCAGGCCACGTTCCAGGTGCGGGCGCAATTTTTCAAGCGCGACACGACTGAAACTGGCATAGCCCTTGCTCTCCTTGCCTTCCAGATCAATCTTCAACACCTTTTCGGCTGCGACCTGATCTAGTCCCCATTCGCTTGTAGCCAATTGAGAGACGCGCCCCTCGTTCTCCTCATCCAGCAGAGTGCGTACGATGCGGTCTCTTTGTTCCTCAGCCCGCTCATACCAGCCTTTGCCAAACAGATCTTTATGGGCGAGGAGAGCATCCGTGGGCATTCCTAGCAGCTTCCTGCGCTCGCCGCGCTCGAGATTGAAGCGGATCGTTTCAGGAACGCTCAATTTGCGGCAGAACTCCTTACGGATCTCATCAAACTTCGCTTCCTTGCGGCGTTCGAGAAATCGAATAAGTAGATCGCGTTCCTCTCGTCGCAGAGGGCGTTCCTCGGCGCTGGAAGTATCCAGCAAGCGCAGATTGTTCACTTCCTGGAGGAGACGGCAGCGCTGGGCGAGTCGGTCCGCGCGTGGGCAACGCCGCTGCTTCGGTTCCAATTCGCACTGACCAATAACGGAGATAGGCCAGTACATTGGCCGCTGGAAAAAGATCATGCCGTGTAGGCCGTAGCGCTCGAGGATGCTGGCCCCGTTGGAATTTCCCGGCTTAAAGGGATAGGTTTGCCGTCCTTCCGAGCCGTACTTAAGTTGTTCGGTCAATAAGGTGGGATGATATTCCCTTTGCACGGCCCAAATAGCTTCGAATTCCTGTTCGTACATATCGCGGCGCGTGTGCTGGCCGCGGAGACGCGCTCGCGGATCCTCGGCTTGTCGTTCGGCGAAGTATTCTCCGAGTGTACGATCACCCATCTTTTTCGCTAACTCGTTGATCTCCACCAATATGCCGGAGTTCTCGTCTTTTTTGGTGCGGTCTGTCTTTCGGTTGGAGAGAAATCCACGCCGTTGATTGAGGTGCATGAACACGCGGCCAATTTCAAAAAGCTCCAACTTTTCTCTTAACGCTCGGCGACGAAGCGAGTAAGGATCCTCCTTCTGAAACTGTTCGCGCTCCCATGTGATGCGCCGGGCATCGCTGGGTGGGAGCGCGGCCATTTCGGGAAGTAGTCCGGCACGAACAAGCGCTTTGCGCAGTAGGCGTTTACGCCGCGCGCGGCGAGTAGTCTGCCGGCGCATTCCGCGGGCGATGCGGCGCTGCTCATTCTTGGAAATTTCACCCCCCTGCTTATCGCGGTCCACGCCTTCTGGAAAGACACGTACACCGGCAGCAATGATTTGCTGGCCTTCTTCGTCTACAATAGCCCACCCGATCGAGCTAGGGCCGAGATCCAGGCCGAGAATTCGGCTTGTTTGCGGGCTGGAATGAATACCACTGGGTTGACTCATGGCGATTAATGCCTCGAAATTGGGGTTGACAACGGACGAGCCGTTGGCAAAATGGGGGTCTGTGTAGTGTATCCTGGCACGCAGAGTCTTTTCGCAACAAGATGACGTCTTGTTATCACAACAAGACGAAAATTCGCAAACCAACCCTACGGGGGTAAGGCCACCCTGCGCTAGTATGGTGGCCTTTATATTTTCCCTTTTGTAATTCTTGTACTCCACTTGCGCCAAGGTTGGTTGCGGCTAACTAGCGGGCCGGGTTGACTTGGACCTCGCGCAGTCGCCTCGAACTCACTCCGGAGGGGCGAGCGTCACGCGGACGAATCGGGGCCAATACAGTTTCGCCTCACGAGCCACCTGCCAGAAGTCGAAGGAATTGACGACGTAGCTCACGACCAAATCCCGGTCCGACGATAAGCACGGGTGGGCCTTCGCAGCGTAGCAGAAAACCTTCTTGTCGCGACTCATCTCCGGACACACGTACAGGACGGTCGGTGCCGACCACGGCCCCCAGGGGTGGTCCGCCGTGCGACCGATGATCCGCGGCGACAGACCCCGTTCGGTGTAAACGGCGAGGTAGCGCTTCCCGAGCCGGGTCACCGAGTATTCGCTGGCGATGTCCCCCACGAGGGGGGTGGGGTTGCGAAAGTCTTTGCTCCAGGCCCCGTCACGAAAGTACCGCCAGTCGGCAAAGGTACCGACCGACGCCGCCGGCACACGTGCGACCACCATCCGTCGATCCGGTGGACCCTTCCCACGTCGTTCATCGATGCCGTAAACGAATAGCTCGTCGCCGACGCGCAGCACCGCGGCACCCCAGGCCAGTACGCGATCCTTTGAGAACACCGCGTTAGGCATTCTCACTTGTTCAACGCGCCACGATTCGGGCGGCTTGTCCGCGTTGGCCACGGTCCCAAGCCAAAGTCCAACGGAGCGGAAGCCGAATACACTTTTGTCGTCGGTTTTCTCTACTTGATTGAGGAACAGCGACAGCCGGCTGCGGTCGGCCACGCCGGCTTGAAGCCAGAACCAACCGCGCCCATCGGCAGGGACGATCAGCGCCGCCGGTTTGCCGTCCCGGCCCCGGGCAATGCTGTAGGTCAAACGCTTGTCGATTCCCGCTTGTACGCCGACCGAATTGTTGACGATGGTTGCGTCCGTGCGCCGACCGTCCCGGATCTTGCCAACCCAAGTATCGCTAAACAACCAGAGAATTCTCTTTGACGAGAGGGCGACAGAATAAACGCCGTCGCCGCCGATCCAGCCATCGGCTCGCTCGAACAGCGCGTCCAGATCGGGGGCGGCAGCCGCCGATTTGACGACGGGCGGCTCGGCCCCGAATAGTATCACGAAAGCACGAAAGTACGAAAGCACGAAAAAGAAGAAAAAAAGAAGCAAATTCAGTAACCCATTCCTTTTCATTCTGACTCCCTGTCTTTTTTTTTCGTGTTTTCGTACTTTCGTGCTTTCGTGATGCCATTTTTGAAGTCATTCCTGGACGCGCCCTTGGTGCCACGAATCTCCCCCCTAGGGTTGCTGACTCCGACCAATTCATTGGCTGTTCCGTATTTTACAAGCATTGCTTGAGCGACCTCAACTCGGCAGAGAACCCGGATGAAATGAGATCCGGCGAAATCACGAGAACTGGCCGAAGAACCATTGAGCGCGGCTCGCCAACCTTCAGGAACGTGGAATCATGCGAAAACAGCAAGTTGCCTGGCGAATCGTCGGGGCGTTTTTCTTCCTCGCAAGCTCGGCCGTCTTACCTGCGGAACCGAGGTCCGATGTTCAGGCCCCCGGTTCCCTTGATGTCGAACTCGAGGACCTACGTCCTGGTCTCCTCGCAGTCTATCGTTCCTCGGCCGCCAAGGACATTGTGTTAGCTCGTGTGGATGCCAAACCCGCCTTTACCCTGGGACATTCTAGCCCGCATCCCCGTCTGCCGCCGGCGCTCTTCGAAGTCACCTGGACGGGAGTGCTGGCAGTGAAAGACAAATCGCCGATCTCCTTTGATGCCTATCTCGGTGGCGAGCTGACGATGGAGGTGGACGGTGTCACGGTGCTCCAGGGACGTGGGGACAACGATACCACGCTTCTCGGCCCCAAAGAAGTGCTTCAGCGCCCGGCCGGTCTTTACCGCCTGAAGATCACGTACCGTTCCCGGGCCGGAGTTCCGGCGCGGCTCCAGATTGGCTGGCAGGGGCCAACGTTCTCGCGCGAACCGCTGCCTGCCTGGCAGTTGAAGCACCTGGCCAACGAGGTTTCCGAAGCCATCCGTGGCGAAGAGCTGGCCGAGCGGGGACGGATCGCGGTCGGCCGTCTCGGCTGTGCTCGCTGTCATCGCAACGCATTTCCGGCGATCACCGAGGCGCCGCCTGGTCCGTCCTTGGCTGATGTGGGTCATCGGATCAGCAACACCTGGCTGCTGCACTGGCTGGAAAATCCCGCCAAGGTTCGGCCCGAAGCTCGCATGCCGGCCCTCTTCGCAGCGGATCGCAACGGATTCGTGGAGCGCTGGCTGATTGCCGAATACCTGGCAAAGCCAGCCAGCGACGGCAAACACTCCGATGCCCCTCAACGCGGCGATCATCGGATGGGCCGCCGGGATTTTATTCGTTTGGGCTGCGCCGCGTGCCATTTTATGCCGGACGTGGCTCGCGCCAGCCAGATCGATTTGGACCGCATTCCGTTGGTGGGTTTGGGGGATCGATTTGACCGGGAAGACTTGGCGACCTTCCTGGGCAACCCGCGCGGGCGCTATCCCGATGGCCGAATGCCGTGCCTGCCGGTGCCGCCAGATGCGGCCCGCGACATCGCGGCATTTCTGCTCCTGTGGTCGAAACCAATCGAGTCGCCGCATCCACCCTCGCCGACTGCGGAGGAAATCCAGACGACGCTTCGCCGTCTCGGCGTCCCCAACCAAAGCGCCGCCGCCGCGGCACTAATCCAGCGAAAACGCTGCGCGCAGTGCCATCCGGGTTTGGGAGCCAGCTTTCCCGATGACGTGCCGCTGACGGCGAACAAGGATGCCCGTGGTTGTCTTTCCGATCGGACCTTGCCGCGCTTCACGATCGATTCGGCCACGCGCCAGGCCATCGCGGCCTATCGAACCGTGGCCAACCGCGAGCGCCATCCCTCCCCATTCGAGGCCCGGCAGCGCCAGCTCGAACGGGCCGGCTGCCTCCGCTGTCACCAGCGCGATACGGACCACGCGCCGCCCATCGAACAAGTTGGCAGCACCCTGGGCGGAGGCTATCTCGCGGAAGTGCCGTTCCAGCGAACGCCGCGCTTGACCTATCCGCATCAAAAATACACGCGGCCCCACTTGCTCGCCGCGGTCCGCGAGGGAATTAGCGGCTTGCGGCTCGCTTCTTATACCTATCGCATGCCGGCGTTCGGCCACGATGCAGAGTCCCTCGTCCAGGCCCTGGCCGAAGGAGACGGCGAACTGACTGCCGCGCCAGACCCGCCGGCCCGGACGCCGATCGATCCCACGGCCGCCAGCCTGGTCGGTCCGACCCTGGCCGGCTTCCAGGGATACGCCTGTGTTGCATGCCACGTCTGGAACGGCAATCTGCTGTCCCCCGCTGATCCCGGCGCGGTGGGACCGGACCTGACGCGAGTGGCCGGCCGCATTCGCCGGGATTGGTTCGACCGCTTTCTGGAAGATCCCGCCCGGTCGCATCCTGGAACGCCGATGCCATCCATCTTCGTTCGTGGCCAGCCGGCGAGCCTGGGCACGATCCTCGACGGCGACCCGGTTCGTCAAAAAGACGCCTTGTGGAACTACTTCGCGCTCGGCAAGGACGCGCCAAGTCCCAAACCACCTCCCCCGTTGCCTGTGACCCCCCCGTCCACGGGAGAGCCGCCCCTCATCGCCCAAATTCCCATTCGGCTGCCGGATGACCGTCTGGTGGAAAGCATTTGCGTTCTGTCCAACCAGCATGATCTGCTGATTTACGATCTCGGCACCGGTGCCCCGCATAGTCTCTTCACCGGCGCTCAAATTGTGCGCCAGGTGCAGGGACGCCTGCGAAGCTACAGCGCGGCCGGCACGTTCCTGAAACCCGCTTTGGCCGTCAAAACGCCGCTCCAATTGAGCGGCGATCCCAAAATCGAATCGCCGACTACCTGGACGCTGCACGGCTACGACCGCTTACCGGATGGTCTGCGTATTCGAGCGCGGATCGGGTTTCCATCCGCTGCGGTCGAAATGGTTGAAACGCTTCAGATGCCGGAAAACAACAAGGAACGCCGGCTTGTGCGGGAGCTTCGTTTCCGAGGCATTCCGGTCGGGCGGTCCCTTACCATCCAATGCGGAAAGCCCGAAAGCATCCCGGTCCACGTCGCCGCTTCTCTTGGCACGGTCCTGGCCGACTCGTCGGCTGAGATTGTTACGGTCATCGTGACGCCCAACGGCGAACGGAACGCGACCGTTCGGTTTCACTATGGCCTTCCGGCAGCCCAGGTAGCACCTCCCGTGGTACGGCAACCCGTGATCGATCCCGGTGAGATCGGTGGAAGCCTCGAGCGACCCGGTTATCGTGCAATCGCTTACCCTCGACCCAAAACCGCATCGGGCGATGACCTCATCATGCCCGCGGCCCTGGCGGTTCATCCTCAGGACGGCCGACTCTTCATCGCCTCCATGAAAATGGGCGAAATCTTCATGCTGCGCGAGCCGGCCAGGGATGGCAAATCGGCACACTTTGAGAACTACGCGCGCGGGCTATTTCAGGAAGCCTTCGGATTGCTCGCCGAGGACGACGCCCTGTATGTTCTGCACCGTCGCAACCTCACGCGCATCGTCGAAAGCAAGCACAACGGCATCGCGGATCGTTTCGACCGCGTGGTCGCCTTGCCGCACGGCATCGCCGACACCTACGACTACGGCTACGGTCTAGTCCGCGATCGTACCGGCGCTTTTGTAATCAGCTACGCTCCCTACGCGAATCGACACATGCCTGGTTCCGGCGGCGCCGTGCGACTTGTGCCGGGGAAAAAACCGGAGGAGATCGCTTTTGGCTTCCGCAACCCCTACGGTTGGTGCAGCGGACCGGACCGCGAAATCTTCTTCACCGACAACCAGGGAGAGTGGGTCGCCACCAATAAGCTCTGCCATCTCCAGGAGGGTCGCTTCCACGGTTTCCCCAACCCGGAGCAGAAACAACACACTTCCAAGCCGTTTGCAAAAGCCGCCGTATGGATCCCCTACAGTTGGGCGCGATCGATCAACGGCGTGGCCTACGACAACACGGCCGGCAAGTTCGGCCCGTTCGCCGGCCAGCTTTTCTTGGCCGAATTGATGTACGGCGGCGCCCTCATCCGGGCCAACGTGGAAAAGGTGAACGGCGAGTACCAGGGTGCCTGCTTCCCCTTCTGGGGCAAGGGCCTGCTCGGTCCGCTAAGCCTCGCCTTTGATCCGCGGGGCCATCTCTACGTCGGCAGCATCACCGAGCCGGGCTGGATGGCCCAGCCCGACCGCGGCGCCCTTTTTCGCATCGACTTCACCGGTCGGACCCCGTTCGAAATGCAGTCGATTCATATCCGGCCGCACGGCTTCCGGGTGATCTTCACCGCGCCCGTTTCGCCGGAATCCGTGGGCATTTCTTCCTTTCAGATCGAGCAGCATCGGTACGAATATACGGGCGCTTATGGTTCACCCGAGTTGGATCGCACCCGCGTGCGGGTCAAGCAAGTGTCGCTGTCGGCCGACGGCCGCAGTGTGGAGCTGACGACCGACCCGCTTGTCAAGGATCGCGTTTATCTCATTAGTGCTCCCGGTGTTCGTTCCCACCAGAAGGAGTCGTTGGTGCATCCGACCGGAGCGTACACGGTCAACGAGATCCCGGAGGGGAAAAGCGGCTAACCGATAAAAGGCACTCTCAAAATGAACCGCCAAGGCGCCAAGAACGCCAAGATAAGAAGGAGAGAAGAAGAGAAGGATTAAGATGAAGATTAAGATTAGGAAGAGGATTAAGAGCAAGAGTAAGAGAAGGACTACATGGTCGTGACCTCCGCAAGGCCAATCCTACTCTTAATCGTACTCTTGCTCTTAATCCTCTTCCTAATCTTAATCTTCATCTTGCTCTTTCTCTTCTTTTCTTTCCTCTCTCTTTCTTATCTTGGCGTTCTTGGCGCCTTGGCGGTTCATTTAGATTGCCACATCGCCAACGGAGCCGGACCGTTGGCAAAGTCCCTCGTGCCCTCGCGGATCGGGGAGATGTCGCGGAGCGTGTGAACGCCTCGGTTCGCTGTGACCGGGACGTTCACACGCTGGATCGCGGATTAGATGTTATTGGACGCGGATAGTCCGGCGAAGAAGAGGTCGTGCGTCAGCGTGTCCTTCGACACCCCCATTGCCCCGGCTTCCATGCTCAAGAACGCATCCAGACGCTGCAACATCACAGCATCCATGCTCTGCCACAGAGCCGCCACGGAGGACAACGCCGGCTGATTGCCGTTCCGCATCTCGTTCAACATGAGAGTGAAGTTGGTAAACAGCTGATCCGCGGCAGACATGAGGTTGCCACTGCTGGGACGCTCGTGCTCTAAGGGACGCTCGCGTCGCTAAGTGCGGTCATGAGCGGAGTCTTGCTTGTGCCGCTCACGACCGCCGATGGAGCGACATGCAGGCACAGGGGCCGCTCTCATCGCCGGGGACCCAGATCGGTGGTGACCAGCGCTCGTCTTACGCCGCCGAGGCCACGCGCCGCCGCAGCCGGCTACGACTGGTTGCCAAGCCCAGCGACGCCAATGAGATCACGGACAACATCAGCGTAGACGGCTCCGGGACGGCGGTGGCGGTGGATGCATTCACCGAAACGTCGTCGAGAGAAAGAAATCCATTATCGTTTTGCTCATAGAACGTCAGGTTCGTTGATGGCCCCGTTGCGGTAACTAGTAACTTGTATTCGGTATAGTCTTGGGCAGGAATGTTCACCTGGTCAAATATGGTTGACCCGTTCCAAGCGACCTTGAACTCGTTCGGCGTGTTGCCATCGCTGGCCAGGAAATAGTCAAGAACATACGAGCTCCCAGCGGTTGTCTTCAAGTCTTGTGAGATTGACCCCAGTAGCCCGCTCGCACCCAACGCGGCGAAATAGGTGCCGCTGTGAGGACCGTAACCGTCGAATGCGCCGCTGACAAAAGTGCCGAAGGATGGATCATTCACGGTCCAGCCTGTAAAATCACCCGTTTCGAAGCCGCCATTAACGACTATATTGCCAGCATGCGTCGGTACTGGATCACCGACAAGCAAAGCCAGCGACATTGCCACCGTTGAAAACAAAAACTTCATAGGAACTCCTGCATAAGAGTCTTATGGTTCAACACGCTTGTGGAACCATGACGAGGTTATAACAGGTCCGCAACTCCTGGGGCGCTGGTCAAAAGGTAAAAATCCTTCTGAACGCGTGAAACTGCGCCTAAAGCTGATAGTTGGCTTGTCCGTATCGAGTTAACAAGCTCCAGCCCAGCGCAGGCGAATCCAAAGGGTGTTCCCATCGCGATATCAGCGTTCATGCTAGTGAACTTCTTCAAGCCGGCAGTCCCGATATTGTACCCGATATCTATCAATGCAGCTGCTTCGTTGAAGGTCAGGCCTGAATAATTCGTCTCTACATATTGCACAACAGTCTGGAAGTAAGAACTGAAGAGTGCTATCGCCGTCTTCTTATCGATGTATACTAACTTTTCATCAAGAAAGTCCTGGAATGTGAATCCTAACTGAGGGTTATTCGCCAGATATGTGTTAATGATTGCCTCGAATTGCGTGTTTACCTGTCCAGTGGTTTTGTCTATAAGGTCGGAGCCAAATCCGATAGCGGGGACCCCATTATCCGAATAAGGAAAATACCTAAGACCCTCCTGGCTCTGTACGAATGCCGCGATATCACTTATGGAGCTCATATTAGGATACTGCGCAGTCCCTTGCTTGACTGCACTCACGGCATTGTCAAAAACTGTTGCGTTTCCTGGGTCCGTGAAACTGGATGCTTGACGCTGGCTGTTGACGCAAACGGAGAGAGCGGGGCTGACAGCCACCGTGTTATCGGTGGGATCGTCGCCCCCTACGAATTTAGCTTTTAAGTAGTAAGTACCGGGCTGAATGTCATTCGGTATAACAACATTCAAAACACTCGGTATTTGAGGCAGGCTCATGGATTGCCCCCCCTGAAGATCGAGAGAAACGTTCCCGTTTACTGTCAATGACCTGTCACCATCCACACTTGAGCTTGTATTCTTTGAGAGATAAAACGCCTCGGATCCATTAGCTTCCGTCCCCCCTTTGTTGGTCACCGACACATTAGTGGCTAGTTGCTGTCCTGCATACAAAAGCTTGTGCAAGACATTCGTATTCTGAAACTCCGTACTCACTGAACCGCCACTCGGTGTAAATGTCCAGTGGTAGGATTCTTGATCCGAGATGCTCCCATTACCGTGCACGGTGTAAATCTCAGTGCATGAAACACCAAACCCACCTCCTGCAAGAATCGTTCCGGAAAATATTTCACCACTTCCCGTCGTGGGCACAATACCGGCAAATGGACCTACTCTAGGGCCAACTATTTCAGCACCCGAAGTGCTATCAGCCGCCTGTATGGATAGTGACGCTACATAGCTTACTGTAAGTATTCCAGGAGTATTAAAAGTTAGTTTCCAAAGACCGTTAAGATCAGTTGGATATACGTAG
>Ga0070738_10005348_pt1 | contig 14319 bp, 10 predicted proteins | sample Coa_R2_2_FD_66446 | JGI IMG/M metagenome (GOLD analysis project Ga0070738, IMG submission 66446) | Surface soil microbial communities from Centralia Pennsylvania, which are recovering from an underground coalmine fire - Coalmine... | ecosystem: Environmental > Terrestrial > Soil > Unclassified ...
GCGTCGGCGGCGAAGAGCTCGGGGTACTCTTTCAAGGCCGAACCGCAGCCCGCTGCGTTGACGACATATGCATCGGCGCCGGACTTCTCGAAGGCGACGATGTTCCGCTTGGCGAGCTCGCGTCCGAGCTCCATCTCTCCGGCGTGGACCGCGATCGCCCCGCAGCAGCCTTGTCCGGCTCCGGCGACGACGTCGCAGCCGGCACGCCGGAGGCAGCGGACGGTCGCCTCGTCGACTTCGGCGAAGGCGACCTGCATGACGCAGCCGACATGCAGAAAGGCCGTCGCGCGACGGCGGCCCTCGGCGGACCAGCGTTGCCCTCGCGCTACGAAAAACCGGTGGGAGATCTCGGGCGCCGTCGCCTCGAGGCGCTCGAGGCGCAGCAGCCGGAGGATCCCGCTGCGCAGGACGATCCCGCGTAGGCCCGACCGCTGATAGAACCGCAAGAAGCAGGCGACCAGCCGCATCAGCCACAGGTGCGTAAAGAGGACCCGCAACGTCAAGTAACGGACGAGCCTGTTCCACCACGAGCGCCGCCCGGCCGTCGCCCGTTGGACCTGGGCACGCGCGGGCTCGAGTAACCGACCGTAAGCGACACCCGACGGACAAACGGCCTCGCAGGCACGGCAATCGAGGCACTCCTCCATCTGATGGATGAAGCCGGGACTCGTCACCTCGAGCCGGCCTTCGGCGACCGATTTGATCAGTGCGATCCGTCCGCGAGGGCTCGACGTTTCGACGAGGGTCTCGAGGTACGTGGGACAGGTCGGGAGGCACAGTCCGCAACGGACGCAGCGATTGAAGACCTCGGACGCAGGGATGTCGGGCTCGGTGAAACCAGCGGGGACGGGATCGATCACCGCGACGCTCTTCGTGACCTCAGTCGTCGATCCCGGTGCCTTTCGAATCCCTCGTCTCCGAGCTCGGCCTCCCGTCGGCTGGGAGCGTAAACGCTTCGATCCCGCCGGGGTCCGGGAAGATCTTGCCCGGATTCATGATCCCGTACGGATCGACGGCCTCCTTGATCCTGCGCATCAAGGCGACTTGATCTTTGCCCAGATCGAGCTCGAGGAATTGCTTTTTGAGCAGACCGATCCCGTGCTCGCCCGACAACGTCCCGCCCAGTGCGACGGCGGCCTCGAAGATCTCGCGTGCCGCGGCGACGACGCGCCGCATCTCGTCGGGGTCGCTGCGATCGCAGAGGATATTGGGATGGAGATTCCCGTCCCCGGCGTGGCCGAAGAGGGGGATCATGAGCCGGTGACGCTCGGCGATCTCACGGACGCGCCTGGCCATCTCGGGTATCGCCGAGCGCGGGATCGAGATGTCTTCGCCGAGCTTGTTCGGACGGCGCCGCGCCAGGGACGGTGAGATCGCGCGCCGCGCTTCCCACAGCTTCTCGCTTTCGGCATCGCTCGTCGCAAGACGGATTTCGAGCGCCCCCTGTGCGCGCGCGACCGAGGCGATCGCATCGAGCTCGGCGACCAGGATCTCTTCGAAGTTTCCGTCGACCCCGATCAGCAGGATCGCCTCGGCGTCGAGCGGGAGCCCGACGTGCGCGTACTCTTCGACGCACTCCATCGTGAGGCGGTCGAGCAACTCGATCGAGGTCGGTGTGATCCCGGCGGAGAGGATGGCGGGGACCGTCCGTGCGGCCGCGTCGATCGTCGGGAACGAGATCAGAGTCGTCCGCGCGTGTTTGGGCTTCGGGATGAGTCGGAGCGTGATCTCCGTGACGGTCCCGAGCGTCCCTTCGGCGCCGGTGAACAGCGCCCGCAAGTTGTAGCCCGTCACGTTCTTGACCATCTTCCCGCCGGTTCGAATCACCTCACCGCCGGGGAGGACGACCTCGAGTGCCTGCACGTAGTCGCTCGTGACGCCGTACTTCAAGCAGCGTGATCCGCCCGCGTTCTCGGCGATGTTTCCGCCGATCGCCGATTGCCGCAAGCTCGAGGGATCGGGCGGATAGAACAGGCCGCGCTTTTCGACTTCGCGCTGCAGATCGGCGGTGATGACGCCGGGCTGGACGACCGCGACGCCGTTGATCTCGTCGATCTCGAGGATTCGGTTCATCCGCATCAGGTTCACGACGATCGCCGTCTCGAGCGGGACCGAACCTCCGGAAAGGCCGCTCCCCATCCCGCGAGGGGTGATCGGGATCCGCTCCGCGGTCGCGAGGCGGTGGATCTGAGCCACTTGCGCCGTCGTCTCGGGTAGGACGACGGCCAGCGGACGCTGTTCGAACCACGTCCCATCGTACCCGTAGGCGATCAAGTCTTCGACCTCCGCCAGGACGGTCCGCTCTCCCGGGACGATCGCTCGGAGTGCGGCCGCGATCCGTTCTCGCCGCGATTGGACTCGTTCGATCACAACTCCCGGAGTTCGGGCGCGGCGCAACGCCGCCCTGGGCGTCTCGCGCGGAACAAGGTCACCGAGATGAAGCGCGTAAACCATCAGGTCCGCCTTTTGGAGAACGAGCACGACCCGATGACCGACCGAATCAAGGCCCGCAGCGCCGTCATTACCGACGGACGCGACCGCGCACCGGCTCGCGCGATGTACAAAGCGATCGGCTTCACCGACGAGGATCTCAAAAAGCCGATCGTCGGCGTCTTCCACGAGTGGATCGAGACGATGCCTTGCAACTTCAACCATCGCGAGCTCGCCGAGCACGTCAAAGCGGGCGTGCGTGCGGCCGGGGGGACCCCGATGGAGGTCAATACGATCGCGATCAGCGACGGCGTCACGATGGGGACGGAGGGGATGAAAGGCTCTCTGGTCAGCCGAGAGCTCGTCGCCGATTCGATCGAGCTGGTCACCCGCAGCCACATGTTTGACGCACTGGTTTGCATCGTCGGCTGCGACAAGACGATCCCGGGCGCGGGGATGGCGCTGCTGCGCCTGAACATCCCGGGGCTGATCCTCTACGGAGGCTCGATCGCACCGGGACGTTTGGATGGGAAAGACCTGACGATCGTCGACGTTTTCGAAGCCGTCGGAGCGCACGCGGTGGGAAAGATCGATGACGCCCAGCTCAAAGCGATCGAGGATCACGCCTGCCCCGGTGCCGGCGCTTGCGGCGGTCAATACACGGCGAACACGATGGCGACGGTGATGGAGTTCATCGGGCTCTCTCCGGTCGGGAGCGCGAGTCCGGGCGCGACCGATCCACGCAAACGCGAGGAGGCGTTTCGGGCCGGCCGGCTCGCGATGGACCTCTTGCGCCGCGACGTGAAACCGCGCGACATCTGCACGCGGGAAGCGTTCGAGAATGCGATAGCCGCCGCCGCCGGGACCGGCGGCTCGACCAACAGCGTCCTCCACCTGCTCGCGATGGCGCGCGAAGCCGAAGTCCCGCTCTCGATCGACGATTTCGACACGATCAGCCAGCGGACGCCGATCATCGCGGACTTGCGCCCCGGCGGGAAATGGTGCGCGCTCGACGTCGACAAAGCCGGCGGGATCCAGTTGATCGCGAAACGGATGGTCGAGGCCCGTCTGGTCCACGCGACGACCGCGACGCCGACGGGGCGGAGTCTCGGCGAAGAAGTGAGCGATGCCGTGGAAACGCCGGGGCAGGTCGTGATTGCGACCGCCGACCGTCCCTTCAAACCGACCGGCGGCCTCGTCATCCTGCGGGGGATGCTCGCGCCGGAAGGCGCGGTCGTCAAGATCGCCGGCCACGAGCGGCTGCACCACCGCGGACCGGCGCGGGTCTTCGATCGCGAAGAAGACGCGATGCGTGCGATCGAAGAACGCAAGATCGTCGCCGGCGACGTCGTCGTCATTCGGTACGAAGGGCCGCGCGGCGGGCCGGGGATGCGCGAGATGTTGGGCGTCACCGCCGCGATCGTGGGCGAGGGTCTGGGGGAGAGCGTCGCGCTCTTGACCGACGGGCGCTTCAGCGGCGGGACGCGCGGCTTGATGGTGGGGCACGTTGCGCCCGAAGCGGCGCTGGGCGGCCCGCTGGCCGCGCTGCGCGACGGCGACGTGATCGTCATCGACGTCGAGAAGCGGCGAATCGACGTCGAGATCTCGCAGAGCGAGCTCGAAGCACGGCTGCGGGCATGGAAGCCGCCGGCTCCGCGCTACACTTCCGGGGTGTTCGCAAAGTATGCGGCGCTCGTCGCATCGGCGTCGGACGGCGCGATCACGCGGCCGATATGAGAGCGTCGTGCAGTCAGTGTGCTCGGCCCGCGCGCGAGAGCGATCTCTTTTGCACGGCGTGCGGCGGCTTGCTCGAGTTCTCCAGACCCGAGATCAGCGCGTCGGCCGGTGAGCTCAGGGCGCGTTTTGCGCGGCGTCTGAGCTCGCCGGCGCTCGCCGAGCGCAGCGGCGTCTGGCGGTTTCGCGAGCTCCTCCCGTCGATCGCCGACGATGCGATCGTGACCTTGGGGGAAAATCAGATCCCGCTCTACGACGGGCCGCGGGCCGCGGGCTATGCGGGACTCGAGCGGGTGAGCTACCTGCATTTGGGGATGAATCCGACCGCTTCGTTCAAGGACGCGGGGATGACCGTCGCGATCTCACACGCGCACGCGAACGGAGCGAGGCTCGCAGTTTGCGCGAGCACCGGAAACACGGCCGCCTCGATGGCGGCGTACTGCGCGCGCGCCGGGATGCGCGCCCTCGTCCTCGTCCCCGCGAGCGGGATCAGCGAATCGAAGGTCGTCCAGACGCTCGACTACGGCGCCGAGGTCGTCGCGCTCGACGGCGATTTCGATGCGGCCTTGGCGGTGGTGCGCAAGCTCGATCCTACGCGGGTCGCTATTGTGAATAGCGTGAACCCGTACCGAATCGAAGGTCAGAAGTGCGCCGCGTTCGCGCTCCTGGAGCAGCGTGGCTGGAAGGCGCCGGATTGGCTCGTCTTACCCGGCGGAAACTTGGGGAACTCGAGCGCCTTCGGGAAAGGCTTTCGAGAGGCGGCCGAATTGGGCTTGACCGATCGCGTCCCGCGCATCGCCGTCGTGCAAGCCGCAGGCGCGGCGCCGTTTTATAAAGCCTTCGTCAGCGGGGAAGAGCTCGTCCCCGTCGTCGCACGGACCAGTGCGACGGCGATCAAGATCGGTGCGCCCGCCTCGTGGCGGAAAGCGCTCCGGGAAGTCCGCTCGTCGAACGGGACCGTCGTCGCGGTGAGCGACGAAGAGATCGCCGACGCGCGCGCGGTCGTGGGCCGGGACGGCGTCGGGTGCGAGCCGGCCTCGGCGGCATCGCTGGCCGGCGCCCGACGGCTCGTCGCCCAGGGGGCGATCCGCGCGAGCGACGACGTCGTCCTCGTCCTCACCGGCCACCTCCTCAAAGACACCGCATATGCGGCGGCCTATCACCGCTCCGATGCGCCGTTCGCGAATCGAATCTCCGCGGCGCGGGACGAAGCCGATCTGCTCGCCCGGATCGAGACGCTCATCACGGCCCCCGCGTGAACGATCGCCGCTTCCGCATCTCGGTCCCGGCGACGAGCGCGAACCTCGGACCGGGTTTCGACACGATCGGCGTAGCGCTCGACCGGCGTATCATCGCCGACGTAGAGGTCGCGCCGGGCGGCGACGACGTCCGGTTCGAATTCGTCCAAACGCCGTACGCGCCGACGCACGAGGGCTTACGCAACGAGATCGCACGCGGGATCACGCGCGTCCTGGGCCGGAACATCCCGCCCCTCTACGTGCGGGTCGAGAACCACGTCCCGCTCGGCAAAGGGTTGGGCGGGAGCGCCGCCGGGGCCGTCCTCGGCGTCGCAATCGGCGCGGAGCTTGCGCCGCGCAGGCCCGACGAAGGGACGCTCACACAGTTCATCACCGAGATCGAAGGCCACCCCGACAACGGGATCCCCGCCTTCCTCGGCGGGATCGTCATCGCCGCGCAAAACCGGGATCGTCCGCCGTCCTACATCCGTTTCGAGCCGCCGCGCGGCCTGTACGCGACGGTCGTCGTCCCGGACTTCGATATGCCGACCGCGCAGGCTCGCGCCGTGCTCCCCACGTCGTACAGCCGCCGCGATACCGTCTACAACATCCAGCACGCGGCGCTCCTGGGTGCGGCGCTCGGGACGGGACGGTTCGATCTCCTGCGCTCGGCGATGCAGGATCGTATCCATCAACCGTATCGCGCGAGCTTCGTCCCCGGGCTGGAAGAGATGATCGCGCTCGAGCTCCCGGGACTCTTCGGCGTTGCGCTCTCCGGTGCAGGGCCGAGCGTCATCGCCTTCGTCGATCGGCTCGAGCATCCGGTCGGCGGCGCGATGCAAGAGATTTTTCGCGCTCATCGTATCGAAAGCGTTGCCTTGAGCCTTCAAATCGCAAACAGCGGCGTCGTGGTTACCGATGTACCCGCCGCCCAGCGCGCGTTCGGGGAAAGCTGATCGCTCGTGACGGGTCGGCAACCGCCCCCTCGAGGCGTCGTCATCATCGCAGATCGCCGAAGGGCCCGCCGTCAGGCTCCGCGCCGAAGGCGCGGACCGCAGCCCGAAGGCGTAGCGCCGTCAAAATGGAGCAGATGTGGGTAAACGTGTAAAGGTCGCAGTCACCGGTGCGGCGGGACAAATCGGCTATGCCTTGCTCTTCCGGATCGCTTCGGGACAGATGTTCGGTCCCGACACCGAGATCGAGCTGCAGCTCCTCGAATTGGAGCAAGCGTTGCCGGCGCTCGACGCGATCGCGATGGAGCTGGACGACTGCGCCTTCCCGTTGCTGAAGAACGTCGTCTGCACGGCCGACGTCGACGTCGCGATGCGGGACGTGAATTGGGCCCTGCTGGTCGGCGCCGTTCCCCGCAAGGAAGGGATGGAGCGTTCGGATCTGCTCAAGATCAACGGGCAGATCTTTACGACGCAAGGAGCGGCGATCAACAATCATGCCGCTTCCGACGTCCGGGTCTTCGTCGTGGGAAACCCGTGCAACACGAACTGTCTCATCGCGATGAACAACGCACCCGACGTTCCGCGCGACCGCTTCTTCGCAATGACCTCGCTCGACGAGCTGCGGGCACGCTCGCAACTCGCCAAGAAAGCCGGGGTCGACGTCACGCGGGTCACCCAGATGACGATCTGGGGGAACCACTCGACGACGCAATATCCCGACTTCAAGCACGCCAAGATCGACGGCAAGCCCGTCACCGAGGTCATCAAAGACACGAACTGGCTCGAGAACGATTTTATTACGACGGTGCAAAACCGCGGTGCGGCGGTGATCAAGGCACGCGGCGCCTCGTCGGCGGCGTCGGCGGCCAACGCCGCCGTCGTCGGCGTCTACAATCTCGTCCACGATACGCCGCCGGAAGAGACATACTCGGTCGCGCGCTGTTCGCACGGCGAGTACGGCGTCGATGAAGGGTTGATCTTTTCCTATCCGTCCCGAACCGAAGCGGGAGTTTCGAAAATCGTCACCGGGATCACGCACGACGCGTTCGGGCAGGCGAAGTTGAACCTGTCGCTCGAGGAGCTGCGCAAGGAGCGCGACGCGGTCAAAGCGCTCGAGCTGATACGCTAGCGTGAGCGACGCGGAACAGCCCTATAAGTTCGATCCGAGCAATGCCGCGCGACTGGAGAATCCCGAACGCCTCAAGTGGCTCCCGCCGCAGCGACTTGCGAGCTTGCTCGACATCCCGCGGGGCGCGACGGTCTTGGACTTCGGGACGGGGACCGGCGCCCTGATCATCCCGATCGCGAAATCGCATCTCGATTCGACCTTCTACGCGCTCGACGAGCAACCGACGATGCTCGAGATCTTGCGCGGGAAGCTCGCCGCCGATCCGCTCTCCAACGTCGTCCCGATCGATCCTCCGCAGGCACGGGGGCTCGTCGGGACGATCGACCGGGTCCTCGCCGTGAACGTCCTGCACGAGTTGACCGACGAGGAGCTCGGGTTCTTGCGCAGTCTCGTCAAACCCGACGGCTTCGCACTGGTCGTCGATTGGAACGCCCTCGTCGAACGGCCCGCCGGTCCACCCGCGGAGAAGTGCTACACGCCCGAAGCAGCGGGCGAGCGGCTGTCTCTGTTAGGATTCAAAGTCCAGCCTGTCGGAGAGTTCACGTACCATCACGCCTTCGTCGCACGACCCGTCTGAGGGGAGTCCAGGGCGGCCCGAGAGAAGCGACGGGCGAATGGTCCACGTCAGCATCGCTTCACCCGCCGGCGGCTATACGGTCGCGAATCCCGCCTTTTTCCGCTACGTGCTCCGCTTGAACGAAGTCGGCCTCCCCTTGAAACCTGCCGACGCGCGTGCGTTGGACGTTTTGGCCGCGGTCCCGCATGCGTTCGACGATGACGACAGCCTCTCCGGCGACGGATGGCGCGTCGTCCCGCCCGCCTCGCTCGAAGATTGGGCGGTTTTGGAGACGACGCCGCAACGGCTGCGCGCGGCGCTCCAAACCGCGCGTCGGGTCCTGTGGCAAAACGCTGCGCCTGCGGGGATCAGTGCCGGTGAGGTCGTCGACGTCGACACGGAGATCGACAACGTCCTGGGCGTGCTGCAGCGCGCCGAGGCCGCAGGCTGCAGCGTCAACATCAGCTACGTTTCCTGACGTCGCTCTACCGGACGCTCTAGTGCGGCGCTTTCGCGCGCTCGGGAGTGATGACACGGATCGGCGCGCCCTTCAAAAACGCTTCGATATTCTCGACCATTTGCGGATAAAACATCCGGTACTGCTGCAACGAGACGTAGCCCAAGTGCGGCGTGAGGACGGTGTTTTCCAGCGAGAGGAAGGGATGGTCGGGAGGGAGCGGCTCGCGGTCGTAGACGTCGAGCGCGGCACCCGCGATCCGCTTTTCGCGTAGCGCCGTGATCAGCGCCGCCTCATCGACGAGCGGCCCGCGCGAGGTATTGATCAGGTACGCGGTCGGTTTGAGCAACGAGAGTTCCCGCGCGCCGATCAAGCCCCGGGAGCGCTCGTTCAGCTGCACGTGAATCGTCACGATGTCGGCCCGTTGCAACAAATCGTCGAGGCCGGCGGCGAGTTCCGCCCCATGCTCGGCCGCCCGTTCTTTCGTTAGGCTCGGATTCCAGGCTAGGATCTTCATCCCGAAGGCGCGCCCGATCCGCGCGACGGCCGATCCGATCCGGGCTAATCCGATGATCCCGAGGGTTTTGCCGGAAACTTCCTCGCCGAGCGTCACTTGCCAGCGTCCGGCGCGGGTCGCACGATCTTCGATCGGGATGCGCCGCAGGAGTGCGAAGATGAGCCCCCAGGTGAGCTCCATCGTCGAGTTCCCGGGCGACTCGGTCCCGCAGACGACGATACCTCGTTCGTTCGCCGCCTCGACGTCGACCGCGAGGTTGCGCATCCCGCTGGTCGTGAGCAATTTGAGATTCGGAAGCTTCTCGAAAAGCGAGCGCGGAAACGGCGTCCGCTCGCGCATGATCGCGACGACGTCGAACGGACGCAACCGGGCCGCGATCGCGTCCTCGTCCGAGAGATGATCGTGGAAGAAGACGACCTCGGCGTCGAGCCGCTTCCAATCGGCAAGACCTTCGGCGACGTGCTGGTAATCGTCGAGAACGGCAACTTTCATGCGCGCGTGTTCCCCCAGACGCCGACGGCCCCCTCGCCTCCGGCGATAGTACGGCGTCTATTGACGGTTTCCGAAGAGCTGGTTGATGACGCCGCCGAGATTGCTCGTCCCGCCGGGTTGCTGGGCGCCCTCGTAGGTCGGCGCGTGGTAGGTCATCGACTGCAATCCGATGCGGCCGGGTCCGAAGAAGCGGTTCATCTGCAGCGCAGCCCCGCCGACGAACGCGCCGAGCGCACCCATCAATCCGCCGCCCCCGCCGGTTTGTAGGACGGAGACGGTCTGCATCTGGACCGAGGCATCCTTCCAAAGCCACGCTCCGGGCTCGACGTCGAGCATCTCCCCGGGAGCAAGCGTCTTCTCCAAGACGTTCCCGTAGCCGTGGAGTAAAACGATCCCCTCACCCTGCCGGGCGCTGAAGCGATCGACGAACAAGCCGGTGCGCGAGAAGAGCACGTTCGCGAGGCCCTGCTGCCAGTAAAAATCGTAATCGATCGTGCTCGTCGCCAGCAAAAACTGGTGTTCGCGCACGTCGATCGCTTGGCCGGGCTGCAGCCGCAAGGCGACGACCTGCCCCGGCGCCTCGCGAGAGACGGCGAGGTTTCCCGGCCCTTGTGCGGTCGAAATGAAAATTTGTAAGCCGGCGAAGAAACGCTTCGCGGCGTTCTGCAGACCCATGAAGCCCAGTGTTACCTGGGGCTGTTTCCAAAGCAGGATGTGGTGCTCGAAGTAGACGGTCTGCCGGCGCCCAAGCTCGATATCGACGACCGGGACGAGCTCGCCTTCGACCTTGATCGTCATGTCGTCGAGGACGATCGGCTCCTTCGGATTATCCGTCTCGGGTACCGGTTCGGTATAGCCGCCGACGGAGGCCGCTTGCGGAACGGGCGCACCGCAGCTCGGGCAGAAGCGCGCGTTTGGCGGGATCGGACTCTGGCAGCTCGGACAGTTCATCGGCGTCCCTCCCTCGGCGGTCGGTACGATCGCCTCTACGCGTACTCGAGGGGAAGGCCGACGTAGTTCTCGGCGAAGCTCTCCGAACCCGCGCGCGAGCTCGTCACGTAATCGAGCTCCGCCAACTGGAGCCGTTTTTCGAACGGCGAGGTGTCGTCGAACTGATGGAGCATCGTCGTCATCCACCAGGAGAAGCGCTCCGCCTTCCACACGCGCCGCAAGCAAATATCCGAGTAGCGATCGAGCAACTCGGTCTTCCCCGCGGTGTAGTATTCGGCGATTGCTCGGGCGAGGACGCAGACGTCGGCGATCGCGAGGTTCATCCCCTTCGCACCGGTCGGCGGGACGATGTGCGTCGCATCGCCGGCCAGGAAGAGCCGACCGTAGCGCATCGGCTCGCTTACCCAACTCCGCATTTGGGTAACGTCCTTCGCTCGCAGCGATGGCCCGCGTTGCGGCTTGGGGGCGTCGACTCCTTCCAAACGCCGGTCGAGCTCTTCCCAAAAACGGTCATCGGACCATTCATCGGGATCCTCGTCGAGCGCGCATTGGAGGTAAATACGCGAGACCTCCCTCGAGCGCATCGAAAGGAGCGCGAAGCCGCGCGGATGGTTGACGTAGATCAACTCGTCCGAGACGGGCGGGGCGGCCGCCAGCATACCGAGCCAGCCGAACCGATAGCGCCGCTCGTAGGCGGTCAAGACCCCGGGCGGGATGCTGCGCCGGCAAACCCCGTGGTAGCCGTCGCAGCCGGCGATGAAATCGCAAACGACTTCCTGCGGGTTCCCCGCCGCATCGGTATAGCGGATCTTCGGACGGTTCGAGTCGATATCGTGGATGCTCACGTCGGGGATCTCGAACTCGATTCGGCCGCCCTGGGCGAGCCGCGCGGCGATCATGTCCTTGACGATCTCCTGTTGACCATAGACGGTAATCCCTTTTCCGCCCGTCAAGGCCGCGAAGTCGATTCGATGGCTGCGGCCGCCGAAGCGTAGCGCGACGCCGTAGTGGATGAGACCTTCGCGTTTCATCCGCTCACCCAGCCCGCTCTCGATCAGGACGTCACGCGAGCCTTGCTCGATGACGCCCGCACGGACACGGTTCTCACAGTACGTCCGGCTTTGACGCTCGAGCACGAGCGTCTCTATACCGGCACGATCGAGCAGATGCGAGAGCAACAAGCCGGCCGGCCCTGCACCGACGATCCCCACCTGAACCTTCATGGAAGGACATGTTGGGCCGCGATCTCCTCGTAGCCTTCGTGCGCTATCCGTACCGTTCCAGGAGAGGCCGCGCCAGGCGCGCGACTTCGGCGAATTCGCGAGTCACGATCGTTAGATGGTCGCCGCGGACGCGATGCATCGTGAGATTCGAGACGACGCTTCCCCATCCCATCGTCGGGTCTCCGGCGAGGATCGGTGCGTCGTCGTACGCCCAGAAATGATGAAGCTCTCCGTCGTAGCGCTTGGGGAAATAGCGCTCCATCGCCGCACCCATCCGTTTGTAGGCGTCGGAGCGCTCGATCTGGGTCGGCTCCTTCAACGGCTCGAGCCAGCCGAAACGACGCATGATCCGGCAGCCTTGCTCGAGCAGGAACGAGCCATACGCCGAGATCGAGGCGCCGTTGAGCGAGGCCACGGTCACGGCGCGCTCGCGCAGCCGCCGATACCACCGGTGTTCGCGTTCCTGCGACCAGCGGAGGATCCGGCCGAGGCTCCGTACGATCGAGCGAAGGACGGTGAACGGTCCGTTCGCAGCGGTAGCGGCGATGAGCAGGAGCGGCCCGACCTCGAAACCCCGAGCGCGCAGCAAGCGGGCTATCTCGTATGCGACGACCCCGCCGTTACAGTAGCCGCCGATGAGGTACGGTCCCTGTGGGAACGCGGTTTGGATCACGGCGGCATACTCGAGGGCCATCGCTTCGATCGTCTCGCGCCAGGGGATCCCGTTGGTTCCGTGCGGCGGGAGAGCGTACACGGTTCGCTCCCGGTCGAGCTCGCGTGCGAGATGACGCATGTAGACACTCCCGCCGTCGAGGTCGCCGGTGAGGAAGAAGAGCGGGACGGCTTTGCTCCCCGTCTGCACGCGGATCAGCGGCGTCGCCGTGCGGGGGAGGGCCGCGGCGATTCGGCGCGCGAGCGCTCTGGGCGTCGGCGCGCTGAACAAGCTCTCGAGGCTCACGTCTTCGCCGCAGCGGGTACGGATGCCGGCGATGAGGCGGGCGGCCCTCAGCGAATCTCCCCCGCAGAGAAAAAAATCGTCGTCGACGCGGATACCTTCGAGGCCCAGTACCTCCGCGAAAATCTCGACGAGCTGCGCTTCGAGGAGCGTTACCGCGGAGCCGTCGGCTCGGACGTCGCCGGGGCGCTCGTGCGTGAGGAGTCCCTGCAGCTTGTGACGCTGCACTTTGCCGGTCGGTGTGCGCGGAAATTCGGAGAGGAAGAAGATTCGTTTGGGGACCTTGACGTCGGCGAGGTGCTCGGCGGTGAAGCGGCGCAATTCGCTCTCCGTCCGCGCCGCGTTCGGCCGGAGGATCACCGCGGCAGCGACCTCCTCGCCGAGCGTCGGATGAGGCGCGGCGAAGGCCGCTGCCTCGGCGACGGCGTCGTCCGCCCGTAAGACCTCTTCGATCTCGTTTGGAAAGATTTTCTGCCCGCCGCGGTTGATCAGTTCTTTCCGCCGACCCAGGAGATAGAGGTAACCGTCCTCATCGAAGCGCCCGACGTCGCCGGTTCGAAACCAGCCGTCGGCCGTCACGTTCGGTCCGCGGACGACGACCTCGCCGGCGACCTGCGGACCGACGGCTTCGCCCGCATCATCGAGGATCGCGACCTCGCACCCGTACGGCACACCGACCGAATCGAGCTTGCGCGGCGCGGGCGGGAGCGGATTCGACGAGATGAACGGTGCCTCGGTCATCCCGTAGCTTTGCAGGAGCGGCGCGCCGAAGGCGTCTTCGACGACGGACGCGACCTCGGGTTGCAGGGCGGCCGAGCCGACCCGCAGGAAGCGCAGCCCTGCGCTGCGCATCCGCCCGCGGTGGTGCGGAAGGTACTCGAGCATCTCTCGATACGTGGCGGGCGGAGCCGAAAGCCACGTATGACCCGGTACATCGAGCGCCGCCAGGATGGCCTCGATCCCGAAATCCTCCAGGCAGACGATGCTCGAACCGGAGAGCAGGACGGCGCCGATCCTGACATGCGCGGCGGAATGAAACACCGACTGGCTCAGCAGACAGCGATCTCCGCGCTCGAGCGCGAACGCCTCGGCGCAGGCCGCCGCCGCGGCGATGATATGGCGGCCGTAGACCGTGACGACCTTCGGCGAGCCGGTCGTCCCCGAGGTGCGGGCCAGAAAAGCGATCTTCGGCTCGGCGCCGACGTCGGAAACCCGGCCGCCCCGCGGCTCGCAGCGGAGCTCGAACGACCCGGCCGGTCGATCGCGTTCGACGATCAGCTCGATCACCGGGAGGCCGAGGGCCTGCGCCGCCCGCCGCGCCGCGGGAGCGCTCTCCTGCCCCACGACCACCCCTGTCACCCCGAGCTCGGCAAACGACCGTTCCAGCTCGGTCGCCTTGCTAGCCGGGCTATGCGGGCACAGCGCAGCGACCCCGCCGAGTGCGACCGTCGCCGCGGCCGCCACGGGCCCATTCGGGACGACCAGCGCCAAGCGATCGGTAGCCCCATATCCGGCGTCCCGCAGATCCTCACGAACCCGCTGCGCGAGCGCAAGCCAAGCGCCATACGTCAACGCCTCACGGTCGGCGGAGACGAGCGCCGGAGCCGTTGGATCGCGAAGCGCCTGCCGCTCTAAAGCGGCGTAGAAGCTGCTGACCGCCGTGCCGAATTCCATAGATACCGTC
>Ga0070738_10005350_pt1 | contig 14317 bp, 12 predicted proteins | sample Coa_R2_2_FD_66446 | JGI IMG/M metagenome (GOLD analysis project Ga0070738, IMG submission 66446) | Surface soil microbial communities from Centralia Pennsylvania, which are recovering from an underground coalmine fire - Coalmine... | ecosystem: Environmental > Terrestrial > Soil > Unclassified ...
GCCCGCTGAACAAAGACGGTCGTTTGGAGGTTGACTGGGTTGGGCTACAGACGCAAATTGAGCGTGAAATTCAGCGGTTGCTGCGTCGCGAACTGCAAAGTAACCCAATGCTGGTATTTCTCATGCAAAGCCCTGACGAACCAGCGGTAAGAGACACAACACGCGATCGCAGAACCGCTGCGATCGCATCGTAGACTAGGCAATTATTGGGTAATCAATGACTCAGCAAAACGGGGACGTGATGAAGTAACGTCCCCGTTTTGGTGTTTATGCAATGGCGCGTTGGGTAACTCGTTCACGCGATTCTTGCCGCACTCGTCCAGACATCGCCGCCTGTTGGAGCGCCATAAATGCGTTTAAGTCTTTGGCGTCATACTTTTTCCGCAATAGCTGACGCAGTTGCTCCTCGGCCTCAACGGTGAGCAACCCCGTAGTGACAGCATTTTGAACGATTTCACGGATCGAGATCATGATAGAACCCTGGACTTCACGGATACAACAAGGTCGGACATGGCCCGCTGGGGCTGGCTAATGACTGCTATCGCTGGGCATTAGATGCCCGCCAGACAGTTAGATTGGTTGGTTGCCATCTAACAAGGTAAGGCATTGCTACAAAAATCCTGTTAACCAGGTAACAAATAGTCGACGGTTCGATAGTCTAGTTCTGTCGGGGACACGACTGTAGCGCTTTGATGGGTAGACGTACAGCCTGGAGCATAGTGCCTAGAGCGTGATTTTCGTAATTGCAATGCGGCCTGAGAAACAAACTTCAACGTCGCTGCCGGGATTTCGCTGCCGCTTGGCGTACTCCCCGACGTAGTGAAAATAATCCCCCTCAATACGATAGTTTCCAGGTAGCGGTTGGGTACACGGCGGACAAAAGACGATGTCTGGGATGGGTGCGCCCGACGCTAGATGAGGTAGATTGACGTTCCAAAAAGTGCCAGGTTCCCAAAATCGGGAAAAAAGCTTAAGTAATACCTGAGTGGCCAACTGTGCGGATACATCCCAGTCGATCGCCCGTCCGCCCTGCCGATATTGTGAAATCGCGATACCGGGAATGCGATATAGAGCCGCTTCTCGAACTGCTGCCACCGTGCCAGAAATGTAGACATCTGACCCCAAATTGCCGCCCGCGTTAATGCCCGAAAGCACCCAGCGTGGTGCCGCAATGAGGTGATTAAGCGCAATGCGCACACAGTCGGCGGGTGTTCCCCCGATCGCGTATTCCACCGCCGATCGCTGCTGTACATGAATGGGTTTGGTCGTTGTTACCTGATGGCCGCAGCCAGACAGATGATCTTGCGGTGCCACGATGACAGCGTTGTTGTCTAACTGGCTCACAGCCTGAAGGAGCGATCGAATTCCCGGTGCATCCACACCATCATCATTGGTCAAAATCAAAGTCATAAAGGGGATTAGACAGTAGGGGCGATTGGTTACAGATCATCATCCGTGATCAGTGTTCGGAGACGCTCTAGAGAACGTCTCCTTCTGGACTATACGCCCGATCGACGGGTTCAGTCGCCCAGATATCAGTCGCCCAAATATCAGTCTCCTAAATAAATGTCTAACCCCCGTGCGGTTCGCACCAGTGTCCCTTCAGGATTTACTGCGGCATACCGGACGATGGCTTCGCTGATCGGCACGCTTCTCACCTGCCGATTTTGCCAGGTCACCACGCGATCGTACTGCTCTTGTGCGATGAGATCGACCGCGGCCACCCCAAAGGTTGCCCCAATCAGGCGATCGAGGGATGAGGGCGTGCCGCCACGCTGAGTGTGTCCCAAAACCGTTACCCGTGTTTCGGCCCCAATCCGCCCACAGATTTGCTCAGACAAATACTGGCCGATCCCGCCAAAGCGGCACTGTTCAAAATCTGAAGCCAGCGTGACGGCCTCACCCGCTTCTGTGCGAACAGCCTCAGCGACCACAATCAGACAGTAATTTTTCCCGTGTTCCTGCCGCTTTTTAATCGTCTGACAAATGCCATCAATGGTGTAAGGAATTTCTGGAATCAGGATGACATCAGCGCCACCCGCGATACCAGCGCTAATTGCAATGTGGCCCGCATCGCGGCCCATGACTTCCAGGATCATCACTCGGCTGTGGCTGGCCGCTGTGAAGTGCAGGCGATCGAGCGCTTCGGTGGCAATGCTGACGGCGGTGTCAAAGCCAATCGACAGTTCGGTGACGCCAACATCGTTATCGATCGTCTTGGGAATGCCAACCAGATTCAGGTTGCCTTGCTGCGCCAGACGCTGCAAAATGGCGAGGCTGCCATCACCACCAATGCCAATCAGCGCGTCTAACCCGAGCTGATGGTAGCCTGCGATAATTTCCTCGGAGCGATCGCGTACGCTGCCATCGGGCATGGGAAAGGCGAACGGGTTGCCTTTATTGGTTGTGCCCAGCATCGTTCCCCCCGCTGTGAGGAATGGATCGACCTTGTCGGGACTGAGATTGACGGCCTGGGGTGGCTGGGCCATTAAGCCTTGCGTTGCCTGACGAATGCCCAGGACTTCCCAACGATACGTATTCACCGATCGATGCACAACAGCGCGGATCACAGCATTCAGTCCCGCACAATCGCCGCCACTCGTCAAAATTCCAATTCTTCTATGAGTTCTCATGCGTTACTTCGCCAAATGGAAAGGCTCCCTAAAGTGCTTGAATGGTTCGTATCACTCTGGTCGCCTAGACGCCCCTCTACTCCCAGTGAGCGCGAGAGTAGGCTTTGCCATGTCCTGAGAATGGCTTGACAAAGTGATCAAACCGTTGTGGCGCAGTGAAGGATACTCAACATTGCTGACACCTTCCCGGACGGGACAAGTCCCCGTAAGCTAGAGTGATTGAAGAATTCGTATCTGACTGTAGCCCCTTGTGCGATCGAAACCATGTCGGCTCGAAAAAACTTAAACAGATGAAAACTTTGCAAACAACGACATGAGTGACATCGTAGCGAACAGTCTGGCTCAAATCGGCTTTGGTCTGATTCCCGCTGCACCGGTTGGGTTGCGATCGGGCTTCGTTGGCATTATTGGTCGCCCCAACGTGGGTAAGTCAACCCTGATGAACCAATTGGTGGGTCAGAAGATTGCTATTACCTCACCCGTGGCGCAAACCACGCGCAATCGTCTGCGGGGTATTTTGACCACACCCACCGCTCAGCTCATTTTTGTGGATACGCCAGGAATCCATAAGCCCCATCATCAGTTGGGACACGTCCTGGTCAAAAACGCTCAGCTTGCGATCCAGGCGGTCGATGTCCTGCTTTTTGTCGTCGACGGTTCTGTGGAGGCTGGTGGGGGCGATCGTTTTATCGCGAATCTGCTAACGCACTGTCAGCTCCCGGTCATTCTGGGGATCAATAAAGCGGATCAGCAGTCAGGGGAGGCAGAGGAGGCGGAGGAGGCAGGGGAGCCTCGATCCTTTGGTCGTTCACCCCTGACGCCTCATCCTTTCGATCGCACTTACCAGGAACTTGCCGCCAGCCAGAATTGGGCCGTCGCTAAATTCTCGGCGCTGACTGGTGCAGGCTTAGACGAGTTACAGCAGCAGTTAATTCAGCATCTCGAACCGGGGCCTTACTACTACCCGCCGGATCTGGTGACGGATCAGCCGGAGCGCTTTATTATGGGCGAACTGATTCGGGAGCAAGTCTTGCTGCTGACGCGCGAAGAAGTGCCCCACTCGACGGCGATCACGATCGACAAGGTTGACGAAGAACCAACCATTACAAGGGTTCTAGCTACTATTTACGTCGAACGTCCTTCACAAAAGGGCATTCTGATTGGCAAGCGGGGTGAAATGCTGAAGGCGATCGGGTCTGCCGCACGTCAGCAAATTCAAAAACTAATTGCGGGCAAAGTCTACCTGGAGCTATTTGTGAAGGTGCAGCCCAAATGGCGACAGTCTGGCTCCCGTCTTGCCGAACTGGGCTATCGGGTTGAGGAATAGGGCTAATCAGCAGCGTGCTGGCGGTACCAGTCGATCGTATTTTTCAACCCTTCCCGAAACTCAACGGTAGCCGTAAAGCCAAATGCTTTTTGGGCACGTTCCGTATCCAGACAGCGGCGAGGCTGACCGTTGGGCTTGTCGGTTTCCCAAACAATTTCGCCTTTAAACTCCATCAATTCACAAATTAGCTCAATCAAATTCCGAATCGAAATTTCATAGCCGGTGCCCAAGTTGACTGGTTCATGGCTACTGTAGTGCTGGGTTGCCATGACAATACCGCGCGCCGCATCTTCAGAATAGAGAAATTCGCGAGTTGGGCTGCCGTCGCCCCAAACGGGCAGTTGGGCCTCGCCACGTTGTTGCGCTTCATGCACTTTGCGGATCAATGCCGGAATCACATGCGAACTGCGCGGGTCAAAGTTATCTTCCGGCCCGTACAAATTCACGGGCAGCAAATAGATGCCGTCGAAGTTGTACTGCTGACGATAGGCTTCTAGCTGCACGAGCAGCGCTTTCTTAGCGATCCCGTAGGGTGCGTTGGTTTCCTCTGGATAGCCGTTCCACAGGTCATCTTCTTTGAAGGGCACGGGTGTGAACTTGGGATAGGCGCAGATCGTGCCGACACAGGTAAATTTCTCAATGCCTGCTTCATAGGCGGCATGAATCAGCTGCGTGCCCATCATTAAGTTGTCGTAGAACAGTTCCGCTGGTTTTTCGCGGTTTAAGCCGATGCCACCGACATGGGCGGCGAGGTGGATCACAATGTCCTGCTGGTCAACAATGCGCTGGCAGTGCTCCATTTGTCGGAGGTCGCAGTCGTGCGATCGCGGTATTGTGATCTTCTGCACGTCAGCCCCAGCTTTGATCAATTGTGCAATCACCTGTCGCCCCAGGAAACCAGCGCCACCGGTTACAACGATGCGCTTATTCGTCAAGTCCAATGTCGCTGTCATGGGTCACCTTCTTCCTGTCCGAACTGTACACAATTTTACGAGACGCAAGTGACTATCAGCGTTCAGTTTGCTGCTCTCAACCTGAGAGCCACTCTGACCGCTGACGGCTGATTGCCTTACGGTTCTACCGTCCTGTCCTACCGCACCGTGGCCACGTCCTTTACCAGATTGGGGATATTGCCATTGAGCGGTACCAGCCCTAACGCCTTGAGGTCTGCTTCTACCATGAGGCTAACCAACTGCTCAAACGTTACTGAAGGCTCCCAACCTAGCTTTTGTTTTGCTTTGGCTGGGTCACCAATCAGCAAATCGACTTCTGCTGGACGCAGATAGCGCTCATCGAATTCAACGTAATCTTGCCAGTTTAAATTGACATAGCTGAATGCCACATCCAGAAACTCGCGAATGGAATGGGTTTCTCCCGTTGCCACCACATAATCATCCGGGTGTTCTTGCTGGAGCATCAACCACATCGCTTTGACGTAGTCTTTGGCATAGCCCCAGTCGCGCTTGGAATCCAGGTTGCCCAGATACAGCTTTTTCTGCTGTCCAGCGACGATCCGCGCCAACGCTCGCGTAATCTTGCGTGTGACAAACGTTTCGCCTCGTCGGGGGGACTCGTGGTTAAACAAAATACCGTTACAGGCAAATAGATTATAGGATTCCCGGTAGTTGACCGTAATCCAGTGCGAAAACACTTTAGCGCATGCGTAAGGGCTACGCGGATAGAAGGGCGTGGTTTCCTTTTGGGGCACTTCCTGCACTAGCCCAAACATTTCGGATGATCCGGCCTGGTAAAAGCGAACTTCGATGCCCGTCCGCTGCTGGTAGTCGCGGATGGCCTCTAGCAGCCGCAGCGTTCCCGTCCCAACCGCATCCACCGTATATTCCGGTGAGTCAAAGCTGACGCGGACGTGGGACTGTGCGCCGAGGTTATAGATTTCGACTGGCTTCACATCTTCCAAAATACGCCGCAGCGTCGTCCCATCCGTGAGGTCGCCATAGTGGAGAAAGAGCTTGGCGCTATCATCATGCGGATCGGCGTAGATGTGATCGATGCGATCGGTATTGAATGTCGATGTCCGTCGGATCACACCGTGAACTTCATACCCTTGCTCCAGGAGAAACTCACTGAGATACGACCCATCCTGGCCAGTAATCCCTGTAATCAATGCTCGCTTTGCATGTGTCATCGTTGAGTAATGCCTCGCTTCAGTAAATAAATCATTACAACATCGCGTCTTCAGTAGCCGAACCGAAATCCCCAGAGAATTTGTGACGCGATCGTGCACCGTACCTGTTCCCTCAACATCTTGCCTCTCATCCAGGGGACAGTGCGTTAGTGCAGACTAAATCACTGCTTCGCGAACCATTCAGGTTATTCCGAACGAGACGGATCAAACGGCATCCCTGGCCCTTTCCCAGGAAGCTTGAGTTGATCATCCCGATCTGTCGCCTCAGCGAACATCGCGCTAGGGCAACCTTAACCGATCCATTGACCATTCGCAAAGAGCGTTGTCAGAACGTCCGATCCTCAAACGTCTGATCCTTAAATTGTCCTTTGTCCAGTTGCGCCACTGAATTGCCGATTGGTTATTTGTGGCTAGTGGCCTCCAGCCAGTCACGTGCAAACAGACTGCTCAGCCATTGCTTGAAGAAGAACAACACGAAGCGTGGATTATGTTTTGCGTACCGCTTCCATAGCCGTTTGGGTTCCGATTTGAGTCGATAAACCCATTCCAGACCGGCCTGCTGCATCCAAACGGGAGCCTGCTTGACTCGACCCGAATGAAAATCAAATGCTGCGCCTACGCCTAACATGACTGCCCCGATTCTGCCGCGGTGGGCTGCCATCCATAGTTCTTGCTTGGGACAGCCGATGCCAACAAATAAAATTCGAGCGCCTGACTTTACAATTTGCTGGGTATATTCGGCATCTTCCGCTGGTGTTAAGGGGCGAAAGGGTGGCGAAATTTGACAGACGATTTTAATTCCTGGATAGCGCTTTTGTAGAAAGGTTGTAAACATCGATAGGCTTTCGGTCGTTCCCCCATATAGACCGATCGGCACCCCTTCCCTTGCTGCTGCCTCACAGACATGGAGCGTCAAGTTAGGCCCCCGTACCTGATCGACATGGCAAATTCCCAATGCTCGCAGTGCTTGTACCAAAGGCTTTCCATCTGGTGTCACTAAATCGGCATTATTCACGGTACGAGCAAATTCACCCTGGTCATAGGCTTCCATTACCATGTGGACATTGGCCGCACACACATACCGACTATCGCCTGCCTTCGCCCAATTAATCACGCGTTGAGTCGCATCTTGATAACTGGTGGCGTCTACTCGCATCCCTAAAATGTAGCGATGCTTGACGGACGAAATGGCATGAGGCTTTAGCTTCGTAGCATCCTTTGCTCCTAATAATTTCGTCATGTACTTCGCTACCTACCTGATTCACAATGATGGGCTGATTTGCATCAACCGTGGTCACGAGATGATTGGCTAAGGTAGTCACCCATAGGCTACGTACTGACTGATCCACTGCTAACAGAAGGCCGAAGAAGCACTCACTCGGTCTTGGCGAATCAGCCTTGTTTGATATCCTCCATACACCCTTACGAAGGTTAAGAACAGTTATCCGGTAAATTTTTCAGAAAAGGTGGTGAGATGTCTTACTCAATCGCATAACCACCACGCTAAATTCTTGTAAAGAACCGTAGCTAAACGGCTTGTGACGCTCCAGGCTGGGTTGCAGTTGGGATTATTTCAACGCAACGATACGCGCCAACGTTGCCAATTAAAATTCTGCAAAAATGAAATAATTAACTGCACGTTGATATAGCGACATAGCCTGGTGCTCTTCTACAGGCTGCATTGTCATGATGTAGCGCGGTGAATCGAAGTCTGGCTTTCAGCCATTTAAGTGCTTATTGCGGCGTACGATCGCCAGTTGTGAATTTCCTATGAAGCAGTGAAAAAGATCGCGGATAACTACGATCGTGTCCGTAAATCTACGAATACACCGTCGAGTGACGATTAAAGGAAACGCGGTGTGCATTTCAGCATGTTGGCCATCAGGGCTGAACGCATCCTGCTAATGGTGCATCATGAGGCTACCGAGCAGATTGTCTGGTTTGACTGGACGAACAGGTTGATCAAATCAACCAGTTTTGTACAAGTGATTTATTCATTTGCCTGATATGTTGAGCTTTGCACCCTTTCAACTGCGGTAGCCTACCCGGTTCAGTTGCAACGACTTTAACCCGAATACAACGAACACCTAGGTAGGTTCAAATCATGAATTTCAAACATATGGCTGCTGGCTTAGCTTCTGCCACAGTTCTAGCAGTAGGCTCTTTAGCTGGAGTCTCGCCCGCTCAAGCGCTAATTGTTGGCGGTAGTCCGGACTATAGTCCTCTTACCAGTCTACCGACAACTCTGACTGTGATTGGTGAATTCAATAACGGCGACCTTACTGGAGGATTCACAAATGTCTCCGGACTACTAGTGAATTCTATCGGGATCAAAGCTGGTTCTTCATCTCCAGGTTTCAACGCTCATTATGATGCAACAACTGCATTTCTTTCTAACTTCAAATATCTTGGGGTCGATGCAGTGCTCAATATATTCTCAGGGGATCGAGTGCTTCATACAATTGATGCCTCGCTTCCTGCTACGTTCACTTCTACCATCGACTTTGATTTTACTGGGGAAATTCGAGCACTTATTGGTGGAACGCTTTTGGGGAAGGCAAATGGTGGGTTTTCAGCGGGTAAAACCTTTTTCGATAATGTACAGAGATCCTCTAACTTCTCTTTAGACATCCAGGCAACGCCAGTTCCAACTCCTGCCCTTCTGCCTGGATTGCTGGCATTGGGTGCTGGTGTTCTACGGAAGCGTAAGACAGAAGCATGTGTAGAGAGCGACAATTAAATCCGTTAGGCTAACTATCAACGATAAAGTCAAAGAGGGTGGTGCTAGACCAGAAGACTGGACATTGGCACCACCCTTTTTTGTGATAGCTACAAACTGGTTTGTTCAACGTGCAGCTAAATTTCTTACACGTTCGCCGTTTCTCTTTCAGGTTGAGATTCTTCTCCCCGCTTGCGCTTGCGCCATGCCGCAGCACCAAGACCCATTAGACCAGGCAGTAGTGCTGGAGTCGGAACAGCGGTAGCGTAAGCACTAAATTGGGTATCACCATCCCCTGATTTTGTAATTTTGAGGGTACTGATCCTCTCCGTCGCATTACCGGAGAAGATATTCAAAATTGTGTTGTTTGCAATATCGCCAAAAAATTGAACTGTGTTGGTGTCATTGATCAAGAATGTGAGCGTTCTGCCTTGTGGTAATTTGGTTGCGAGCTGGATGCCAAAATAGGCAAGAGGGTTAGCAAACGTAAATGTTGGAGAATCGCCCGCAAACATCTTGAGATTGCCACTGCCCTGAATTGTCGCACCATTCAGAGTGATTGATGGGTCAGTGAAATTATCACTGGTGGTAACGGGGTATCCGTTTACCGAGCTGGGAAAACTGCTACTCGTGGAAATAACGAAAGCATGAGCAGGGTTAGCGTGAGCGACTACAGTGGCTGTAGCCAGCGTTGCAGCCATCGCAATGGAGAAATTCTTAGCTGAAAGCAAAGTCATGTTAGTTCTACCTGGGTGTCTGAAGGACATTCTGATTCCGTGTGTTGTTAGTAAGCCGATGAGCTATAAATCAGCGGGTCGGCTTGACAATTACCTGGTAGTGCACCTTCAGGGGGTAGATCCAAAGAGTCCAGAGGGTTCCCCGTAACGCCTTTGTATTATTTGCACCCTTCTACTCTACGTGAGATCGTTGGAAACGACTATTGTGCGGTCAGAGATTTATAGGATTTTCATAGAAAGAGTACCTTTCCCTGCATGAAGGATTGGGGCTACTGCAAAAGCAAAAAGATTGGGTGGGCGATCGTTAACCGTGTTGTGTGACGTTAGGACTGCGTCGTAAACGTATCCTTGTAGATTGCGCTGGCTTAATCTGTAGAAACTACGTACGGTTTGAGCGTAATTGGGGTTGGGGTGCTGGCTTGGATACTGAAGCGCCGCATCATCTTTCAGATCAACCGATTGTGATGTCAGTTCTAGTTCAGAAGTTTGTCAGGTGTAACGCCTGATTGATCGTGACAGACGATTTCATGAAGGTAAGGCAGAACTCCGAGCTTGAGTTTGAGGTTTCTGTATAGTTGCCTGATCAGGCCGTATGAATGCGTAGAAAGTGGTTGTCTGCTAAATTCCCTCATCTACACTTTATTGCTAAGTATGGCTACTACTTCTATCTCGAACAATGGTGCTCCTTCTTACTCGGGTAGAGCCCTTTGCCGCATTGTGGGCGTTGCTTGCCTGGCTGGGTTCATTGTCGATATGCTGATTCTGGCATTGCCGCCCAGCCTGGGTAGTGCAGAATGGCGCACTGGATTTTTGCAACAGATGAGCGATCGCAGCATCATTCTACTGTTTGGTGCGGCGTTGACCATTTATGGCGGTTTTGAAAATCGGGCATGGCGCAAACAGCTTGGTACAGTGTGCTTGGTACTGGGAGTAGTGTTTCTGCTTTCATGCGTTTTGGTGGTTCGTGATGGCCTGACGCTCAACGATATTGCCACCCGCAATATCAATACGCAGGCTGCGCAGATCCAATCTCAGATCCAGAACGCAAAACCTGGTCAGAGCAATGTGCCGGACTTAACGCCCGATAAGCTAGCGCAGGCATCGAAAATAGTCACGGATCGCGCCGGGTCGTTAAAAGAGAATGCCAAAACTGGCATTCTTAAATCTGCGATGGGCATTGTGGGCAATCTTGTTGTGGTTGGATTGGCACTGATTAGTTTAGGTCGGTATGGAATGCGATCGCGCAAAAGCTAGGCACTATGAAATTGCATACGATGAAGCAGTCCACCGAGCGATGGCTGCAAATAGGACTGAAAACAACCCATAACCGAATTGTATTGCTGGGGTTGGTCACTGTACTGGTCTATCTTTCGTTTTGGTTTGGTGTCCTGATACTGCGGTCATTTCATGGCTCGGCATCTGGCATGCTCCAGGCTACAGCCATTTGTCTGGGCTTCTATCAACTCTGGAAGCAGCGTCGTCAGCTTGAGCGGCAAACAGCGCCTGAAGAAGATCAACTTTTAGGCCACATATTGACGATTAGTGGCGTTCTGCTGTTTCCAGTGTGTCTACTCGCTACCTGGTCGCAAGCGATGACGTCAGCTTTGCTGATGGCGCTGATTTGCGTGATTATTCTTGCGGGAATTGCTTGCAGCACCTGGGGCGCTCCGTTTTTCGGCCATCATGCAGTGTCAACGTTTCTGATCTGCCTTGGTTTGCTGCCGAAACCGGCAGAAATTTCGCGTGAACTCTGGCGATCGTTTACGGAACCGGAAATCTTGGAGCGGTCGATGGCATGGATGGGGAGTGAAGCCTTAAAGCTGATTGGGCAACCTGCTGTCGCGAATGGCATGATGATTTCACTACCAAATGGATCCGTTCAAATCGGGTGGGGTTGCAATGGATTTGACATGGCGATGACGATGGTGGTTGCCAGTTTAGTTTTGGGATTGTTTTTAAAGCAAAGTTTACCAAAAATCATAGCGCTGATGGTTATAGGTGCAGTGCTTGCTTTAGTATCCAATATTCCCCGCATTATGTTGGTTACGATTGCTGCTGTGTATTGGGGAAAATATTGGTTCGACTTCTGGCATGATTCCTGGGGCAGCCAGATTTTTGTGAGTATTTTGTTCACAATTTATTACTACGTGGTGATGGCGATCGTGAAGCCGCGATCGAAAGCATCAATGGCTAAATAGGCAATTCTATGCAAAGGATGCTCTAAACTGCAATGCTCTCAGCAGGTGGAGCTGTTTCGGAATGCATGGTGTCGCTTGCTGGAAGTCGATGTCGCGTGAACGCCGTGAAGTCTCAGGCGCGGTCTTAATCGGTTTTTAATTGACTACGCGACTGGAAGCCAAACATGTGCGCTACTATCCCCGTGGGAAACTCTGTTATTTTTTGGTTGTAGGTTTGAACGGCCTGGTTGTACCGCATTCGTTCTACAAAAATACGATTTTCAGTACCGATCATTTCGTATTGCAGATTGCTTAACGACGGGTTGTTGTGCCGTTGAGAATCCTTACTCGCTACTGTTTGTAAGTGTGCAATCGCTTGATCAATGTGCGCGATCGCATTGGCCTTTTCATCCGCCGTGGTTGCCTTTTGATAAGCTGCTTGTGCCTGCAATAGTGGCACTAAAACGTCTTTCTGCTCAATGGATGTTTCGGTCAATGCAATCAATTGCGGCAGCAGGTCTGCACGACGCTGTCGTTGATTTTCGACCTGTGCCCATTGAGTATCGACCACTGCTGCTGCCTGGTTGAGCGAATTATAAGTCCAACCAACCCAGACTAGAAGCACGGTTACACTACTGAAACTGATTGCTACAGCCTGCTTAAGACGTTGCTGCAACCGCTGCTGTTGCTGTTGTCGTTGTTGCTGTTGTGCTTGAATGTCGCGCAATGCTTGCTGAATTAATGCCGGTGCAATGTCTGCTTCTGAGCCAGCCTGTGTCAATTCAGCAAGCGTGTACGTCTGGGACTGTTGATTTTGCTGCAGGCGAATGGCGCGTTCCCAGACTTCTGCCGCGATCGCATCAGGGATCAGCGTGTCTGTTGCCTGGAGTGAGTGATGCTGTCGATCGCGGCGTCGGCGGTGATACACCCAGCAATATCCGATAATACCATCGCCGACTGCGGCGGTGACTAAGCCGACCATTGTGCCTACAGTGCCTCCAATCAGCAGGTGGACAACGATAATCCAGAATGCACTGCAACCAACTAGCAGTAGATATAGTTTCAGTCTGTTCATTCAGCGATTACACCTGCTGTAATGTGTCTGGTATTACCAACTATGGCCAGCACCGCCGCCGCCGCTGCTACCGCCGCCAAAGTCACTACCACCCCAACTGCTGCCGCTGTCGCTACCCCAACTGCTACCGCTGTCACTCGAACTACTCCAACTGCTGCCGCTGTCGCTACTCCAACTGCTGCTATCACTCGAACTACTCCAACTGCTGCTGTCACTCGAACTGCTCCAACTGCTGTCGCTGGCTGAAGTACCTGGATCGCTCGTTGTATCATCCTGGGAAACCGAACGGTTTTTGGTCATTGCCTGGGGGTGAACGATCGTGTTGTCGGTAACACGGTTGTAACTACAGCACTGGCACTGGATTGTGATTTTGGAAAGGCCATTCTGCTTGGGTGTTGCAGCCCGGATCAATTTCGCACTTCGAATCGCGGTGACTTCTCCACAGGTTGGGCATCCACACAGCGTGCCTGACGAGGCTGAAGATTGCGGCGTTTGAAAGGCATAAAGTCGAAGGTGGGGGTCTTGGGCGCAGTGCTGGCATTGCCAACTGACACACCCCAGGCTTCCCAATCTGATGGCGGTGACTTCTGCCTTACTCAGCCGTTTTGTAAAGCCAGGCAATGGTTTCGCTGGGATCGATGCTTTGTTTAGGGGCAGCGGGTCTAGTGTCACCGCCTCCTGTTGCAGCCGGCCACCGCACTCGGCGCAGTAAGCCTCAACGTCGCTGCCGGATGTTGAGCGAGATCGACCACCTGGCTCCAAAAACAACGTATGGGCTGGTGCCAGTCGCGCTAAGGGTTGCTCAATTTCTTGCCGCAGATGGCAGCATTGGCACTCGCTGATCACGCTGCCTGCTCCATCACGATGCCAGGTCGGCTCTGTTCGGACGACGATCAAATTTGCTTTTACAGTTTGTTCTTTACAGGTTGGGCAGACCTCAAATTCAGACTGGAGGGGGCGAGACAACTCCAAACGTAGGCCAGGGGCAGGTAAATTGGGCTGACATTTTTTGCAGCGCCAACCTTCGATGGTCAGTGTGCCCAGCGATCGCGCCGTCTGTTCGGCGGGTGTGAGAGCGGTTGAAATCTGGCTGTCATCGAGTTTCTCCAGCAGTGATTGGCATGTTTGGCAGCGAAAATAGCCAGTTTTCATGCGCTGTTTGAAGCGCTCCTCCGCTTTGCGATTGAGACTAAAGGCCGTGCTCAGGCCACTTAATAGCCAGCAAAAGAGTGTGATGCCACAGAAGATAAATGTGATGGTGTACGCTAAGGACTGCTCTAATCCAAAGAGGAGTACAGATGCCTGGACGCATAGCGAAACCAAGCCACACAGCAGTACGGCAGCGCTGAACCCAATCAGCAGAAAGGGTCCCATTCGATCGCGACACCAAACAAACGATCGATCAAAATTCCGCTTCCAGGCCTTGTCAGGCGTTAGGTCAAATCGCCCATTGGGTTCCAGCGGTGTCCCTTCACTCCGGTCGATCGCGATCAGTTGACGACG
>Ga0070738_10005353_pt1 | contig 14307 bp, 7 predicted proteins | sample Coa_R2_2_FD_66446 | JGI IMG/M metagenome (GOLD analysis project Ga0070738, IMG submission 66446) | Surface soil microbial communities from Centralia Pennsylvania, which are recovering from an underground coalmine fire - Coalmine... | ecosystem: Environmental > Terrestrial > Soil > Unclassified ...
TTGATGCGCCGACCTCCGTTGTCGATCATGGCGTAGGCGGTGACCATGCGCAGGAGCGTGGTCTCGCCGGCGCCGAGCGCAAAGGAAAGATAGGGCGGCAGGTTGTCATAGATGCCGAAGCGCTTGGCGTATTCCGCGATCAGCGGCATGCCGATGTCCTGCGCCAGCCGCACGGTCATCACGTTCCGCGACTGTTCGAGGCCGAATCGCAGCGTCGATGGGCCGTAGAACTTGCCGCCATAGTTTTCCGGCTTCCAGATGCCGCCACCGCCCGGCCCCATGTCGATTTCGATCGGCGCATCGAGCACGACGGTCGACGGCGTATAACCGTTGTCGATCGCGGCGGCGTAAACGAGCGGCTTGAACGAGGAGCCGGGCTGGCGCAGGGCCTGGGTCGCGCGGTTGAACTGGCTCTGGTCATAGGAGAAACCGCCGACCATGGCCAGCACGCGGCCGGTGTGCGGATCCATCACCACCATGGCGCCGGAAATCTCGGGAACCTGGCGCAGGCGAAACTGGCCCGGCTCCTTGAGCGGCTCGACGTAGATGACGTCGCCGGGGGAGACCACCTGACCGACGCGTTGCACCTGCTTGAGCGATCCGTTGGCGGGCCGCGCCCATTTGACGCCTTCGAGTGGCAGAATGCCGACCTCGCGCTCCTTGACAACGGCGCCGCCGGGATCGCGCGGCGGCTGCAGGCCGATGCGCGCCGATTGGTCGCTGACCTCAAGCACCACGGCGAGCCGCCAAGGATCGATGTCGGACAGCGACTTCACGTCGGCGAGTTTGACGCCCCAATCGCCGTCGATGTTGATCTTGGTGACTGGCCCGCGCCAACCTTGCGTCTCGTCGAAATTGACGAGCCCATTGATCATGGTCTTGCGCGCCAGCACCTGCATCTTGGGATCGAGAGTGGTGCGCACGGAGAGCCCGCCCTCGTAAAGCTTCTTCTCTCCGTATTTCTCGAACAGATAGCGGCGGACCTCCTCGGCGAAGTATTCGGCGGCGAACGTGCGCGCGCCGGTCGGCCGCACGGCGATGTTGAGCGGCTGCTTCTTGGCCTTGTCGCCGGCCGCGGCGCTGACGTAGCCGTCCTCGACCATGCGGTCGATCACGTAATTACGCCGCGCGATCGCCTCGTCGCGTCGGCGGAAGGGATTGTAATTGTTCGGCCCTTTGGGCAGCGCTGCCAGATAGGCGGCCTCGGCCAGCGTCAGCTCGTGCACTGACTTGTCGAAATAAAGGAGTGAAGCGGCGGCGATCCCATAAGCGCCGAGCCCGAGGTAGATCTGGTTGAGGTAGAGTTCGAGAATCTTTTCCTTCGAATAGGTCCGCTCGATGCGCAGGGCGAGCAACGCCTCTTTGATCTTGCGCGTCAGCGACAGCTCGTTGGTGAGGAGGAAATTCTTCGCCACCTGCTGGGTGATGGTCGAGGCGCCCTGTGGACGACGGCTGCTGCCGAAATTTTCCACATACAGCAGCGCCGCGCGCGCGATGCCGTAAACGTCGATGCCCGGATGGGAGTAGAAGTTCTTGTCCTCGGCGGCGACGAAGGCGTTGATAACGAGCTTCGGCACTGCCTGGATGGGGAGATAGAGCCGACGCTCGCTGGCATATTCGGCAAGCAGCGAACCGTCCGCCGCGTGCACCCGCGTCATCACCGGCGGTTCGTAATTCTGCAGCTGTGAGTAATCGGGCAAGTCGTTGGAGAAATGCCATATGAGCGCCGCGGCCGCGCCCACGCCGACGATAAAGAGGATCGTTCCCGCCGCGAACAGGAAGCCGAAGAACCGGAGCAACAGTTTCATTGCCGACGATCCGCTCCGCCGAGACCTGCAGCCGACGGCCTTGCGCCCGGACGCGCGGATACCGGGTGGGGCGACGCGATCGGTCCCGGGACCCCCGCAGCATTGACAAGCATCGTGTGTCGTCGCTCCGGTTTTTGTTCAAACTGAGGCTATTTTCCACGGCGGTCAACGCACCGCCGCGGTTCAGTTGGCGCCGGTCCGAGCGCCGGCCAAATGGGTGGCGAAGTACGAATCGATGGCCTGCGCGACCGCTTCCGCCGTGCGGCGGCGCCAGGACACCGAGAGCAACGATTGCAGGTCCGCCCGGTTGGACACGTAACCGAGTTCGACCAGTACCGAGGGCACATCCGGCGCGCGCAGAACGCGAAAGCCCGCCGATTTCAGCGGCTTCTTGTGCAGGCGCGTCGCCGTCTTCAGGTCGCCGATAAGCTTGCGCGCAAATTGCAGGGAAAACGCCTTGGTTTCCCGTTCGGCGAGGTCGAGCAGGATGTTGGCGACGTCGTCCGGCTCGGCTTTGAGATCGACGCCGGCAATCACGTCGGCGCGGTTCTCCTGCTCGGCGAGCCGCGCGGCCTCGGAATCCGAGGCGGTATCCGAGAGCGTGTAAACGCTGGCGCCCTGCGCATCGCCTTCCCGGGGCGGCAGCGAGTCGGCGTGGATGGAGATCAACAGCGCCGCGCCGGCGCTGCGCGCCATGTGCACCCGCTCCGACAGCGGCACGAACGTGTCGTCCGTACGCGTCATCAGCACGCGATATTTTCCCGACTTTTCCAAGTCCTCGCGCAGGCGCTCGGCGAAGCTGAGCACGATGTCCTTTTCCTGTTCTCCGTTCGGTCCCTTGGTGCCGGTGTCGATGCCGCCGTGGCCCGGATCGAGCACGATCAGCGGGTGAATGTCGCCGTCCCGCTCCGGCGCGGCGTTTGCGCGCGGTGCCTCGGCGCGGACCAGCCGGTTCTCCTGTTCCATGCGGCGCAGGAAGCTGGCGCGATCGGTTGCCACAAGCTCGAGCACGAGCCGCGCCGGCGCGCCGTCGGCTGCATCGATGACGAATGCCTTGTCGATACGGGCAGGCTTGATGAGGTCGAACACCAGCCGGGAGCCGCCCGGCATTACCAGACCGAAGCGAAACGCCTTGATCAGGCCGCGGCCGCTCTCGCCGGTCGTCGGCGGCAGGCGAAATGTCACCTGCGGAATATCGACGACGACGCGATAGGGGTCCGCAAGGGTAAACGCATGAAGATCGACCTTGCGGGTAAAGTCCATGACGAACCGCGTCTGCGATTCGTCGCCGCCGAGCCGCGCGGCGATCGCCACCGGAAACGAATCGGTGGCGTGGCACGGCCGTGGCGCCGTGATGGCAAAAAGAAGACCGAGGAACGCCCAGCTCGCCGCTCGGACAGCCATCGGTTTCCCACCCTCCGCGCTTGTCCTACTCCATTAGGAAGGCGTGGTTAATCGAAACTTAGCGCTTATATTGGGGATGCGGCGATTCTTGGCGGCGGCGGGGCTGCGAGGGCTCCCCACAGCGGCGATTTGCGGGCGCGCTTGCCAATTCGGCAGGTCCGGCCTTATGAAGGGACGGCTGACGGTCAGAGATTCCGGTTGTGTCCGTCAGGGTATCCGGCAAGTGCGCCACGACGGTCTTCCGAACTCTAAGCGGAGGCGCGGCGGGCGCGGTTTTCGAGCCGTCCCGGCGCGAAAGGGCGCATTTGACGGGGCGAGAGGGAGCCGGATACCCGCATGCTCGGCAGCCGGAACCGCAAAGCGCGGCGCACGGGCGATGGCAAGGACCGTCGAGACGGCGCCGACGATACCGCCGGCACCCAGCGTCATCGCGGCGGCCAGCGCTGCCGTCCACCACGGTTTGGAGTTCATGTTCGAGGCGCAAGAGGTTCGATCGGGTCGGTCCGGCGGCGTTCACGCGGCGCTGGCCGGCTGTCGGGTCGATATCCGTTTGCCGCTCCCGGCGTTCCGATCCGATTTCTTTTCACCGATCAACGGGCGGCTCACCGCGCCTGATCGCTGCTGCGGCGTGCGGCGCGCGGGACGCCCTTTCCCACGAGATTTGCAATGGCCAACAAAATGCTCATCGACGCGACCCATCCGGAAGAGACCCGGGTGGTCGTCTTGCGCGGCAACCGCGTCGAGGAATTCGACTTCGAATCCGCACAGCGCAAGCAACTGAGAGGCAACATCTATCTGGCGAAAGTGACGCGCGTGGAGCCGTCGCTGCAGGCCGCCTTCGTCGATTATGGTGGCAATCGCCATGGCTTTCTCGCTTTCAGCGAAATCCATCCCGATTACTATCAGATCCCGGTCGCCGACCGACAGGCGCTGATCGACGAGGAAGGCCGCGCGCAACGCGCCGCCGAAGACGAGGCTGATCGCCGCTCGCGTCGCGGCGGCCGCCCGGCGTCCGCCGCGCGGCGCGGCGACGCGATCGTCGGCAACGAGCCCGCCGAAGAAGCGGACGCCCCCGTGTCCGAGGAGGAGAGCACGCCGGCGCCAGCGCTCGGCGATGAGCCGGTGGACGAGCCTTTCGACGAACTGAGCGGTGCCCACGCCCGGGACGCCGACGGCGCCCGCGACGAGGACGAGGAGGCGGAAGACAGGGCCTCGCCGCACGCCGAGACGGCGTTGCCGTTGTCGGCTTCCGCCGGGCCCGAACCGCCGCCGGCTTCGTGGACGGACACGGCGTCCGACTCGACCGCGGAGGCGGTCGACGCCTTGGCGGAGGCCGACGACCCGCTCGCGGGCGCGGGCACAGCCGACGAAGCCAACACTGACGACGCCGGCGAGGCCACGACGCAGAACGGCGACGACGGTCCGGTTGCCGAAAGCCGGAACCGCTCCGAGAACGGCGAAGACGACGAGGCCGCGGATGAGGTCGTCGAATCCGTGGGCGGTGCCGACGCCCTAGAGGAGGTTCCCGATCGCGCGCCGCGCTACCGCCGCCAGTACAAGATCCAGGAGGTGATCAAGCGGCGGCAGGTCATGCTGGTACAGGTCGTCAAGGAGGAACGCGGTACCAAGGGCGCCGCGCTGACCACCTATCTGTCGCTCGCCGGCCGTTATTCGGTGCTGATGCCGAACACTGCGCGCGGCGGCGGCATCAGCCGCAAGATCACCAATGCCGAAGACCGCTCCCGGCTCAAGGAGATCGCCCAAGAGCTCGAAGTGCCCGAAGGCATGGGCGTGATTCTGCGCACCGCCGGCGCCAGCCGCACCAAGACCGAGATCAAACGCGATTTCGAATATCTGCTGCGGCTGTGGGAAACCGTGCGCGACCTGACGCTGAAGTCGACCGCGCCAAAGCTCGTCTACGAGGAAGGTTCGCTGGTCAAGCGCTCGATCCGCGACCTCTACGGCAAGGACATCGACGAGGTGATCGTCGCCGGATCGGAATCCTACCAGGAGGCCAAGGACTTCATGCGCATGCTCATGCCGAGTCATGCGAAGAACGTGAAGCTCTACGCCGACACGCAGCCGCTGCTCTCGCGCTATGGGGTCGAGAACCAGCTCGACGGCATGTTTTCGCCGGTGGTGCAGTTGCGCTCCGGTGGCTACATCGTGCTCAACCAGGCCGAGGCGCTGGTCGCCATCGACGTCAATTCCGGGCGCGCCACGCGCGAGCATCACATCGAGGACACCGCGCTCAAGACCAATCTCGAGGCGGCCGACGAAATCGCGCGCCAGTTGCGGCTGCGCGATCTCGCCGGGCTGATCGTGATCGACTTCATCGACATGGACGAGAAGCGCAACAACCGCGCGGTCGAGCGTCGGCTGAAAGAGTGCCTCAAGCAGGACCGCGCCCGCATCCAGGTCGGCCGCATCTCGCATTTCGGCCTGTTGGAAATGTCGCGCCAGCGCCTGCGCACCGGCGTGCTCGAAAGTTCGACCGAGAAGTGCCCGTATTGCGGCGGCAGCGGCCACGTCCGCTCGGTCGCGTCGCTGGCGTTGCAGGTGTTGCGCGCGCTGGAGGAGACGCTCATCAAGGGCGCGACGCACAATCTCGTCGCCCGTACCCGTCCCGACGTCGCGCTCTACGTTCTCAATCAGAAGCGCGCCCATTTGCGCGCTTTGGAAGAGCGGTTCGCGATCACCATCACCGTCAGCGCCGACGCGACGCTCACGGCGCCGCAGGCTTTCGCCATCGATCGCGGCGAACAGGTGCACACGCCGGAAGCCGCCAGGGCGCTGGCGCAACAGAAGCAGGCCAGCGACGCAGCGCCGCTCGAAGACGAGGACGATCTCGAATTGGACGGAGCCGTGGAAAGCGAGGCCGAGGAGGGGGAAGAAGAGGCGGCGGCCGCCGCCGGAGAAGCCGACGGAGGCGGCCGACGGCGGCGGCGCCGACGGCGGCGCGGGCGCAGCGGCGACGCGCACACGCCGCCGCACCATCAGGACGCGATCGCCCAACCGACCGGTGCGACCGAGGCGGAGGCAACCGACGAGATGGCCGGCGAACATCTTGCCGAAGCAGCCGGAGAGGCAACACCGTTCGGCGGAAGCGAGCCGCAGCGCCAAGGCGAGCGGCGGCGCCGACGGCGCGGACGCCGCGGCGGCCGACGCAATCGGCATGAACGATCGGGCGAGGCTCCGGGGCCCGATCACCAGGGCGAGCCGCCGCAAGCCACGGCGGCCGAAGACCTGAACGCGCCTGCGGTCACGGAGACGCAGCTCGAGGAGGCCGTGGCCGACCTCGACAGGACGCCAACCGCCGCGCCGACGCCGGTGCCTGAGCAACCTGCTGCGCCGCCGGAGCCGCCGCGCCGGCGATCGACCGTGCGCGAGCCGGCGCCAACCGCGAGCTCCGCGGGAACACCGCCGCCGGTGCCGGGACAGCCTCCCTCCCCGGCTGTGCTGCCGGTCATCACAGAAATCGACGAGGGCGAAGACGTCGGGCAGCCACGCCGGAGCGGGTGGTGGTCTCGGCGCCTGGCCCGCGGGTGACCGCGTTGTCGATGACGATCTGGCGCGGTCCCGGCTCGCCGCTTGCACCATGAAGAGCGCCTGGGTCGAGCGCGACGCCGAGACGATGGTTGCCGACGGCGCCAAATCCGGCATCGACCGCGAGCTGGCGCTGCGCATCTACACGGCAAGGCTTCTCGGCCGTGAGCGCAAGCTCGTGCTGCATGGCGGCGGCAACGTTTCGCTGAAAACGCACGCACGCGACCTCTTGGGCCAGAAGGTCGAGGTGCTGCGGGTAAAGGCGTCCGGCGCCGACATGGCGGCGATCGGGCCTCCGGGCTTGCCGGCTGTGCGGCTCGAGCCGCTGCGCCGGCTGCGCGCACGCGAGGCAGTTTCAGACCAGGAGTTGGTCAGCATCGAACGCGCCAGCCTGATTGATCCGGCGGCGCCCAACCCGTCGGTCGAGATCATGCTGCACGCGTTCCTGCCGCACAGATACGTCGACCATACCCATGCGACCGCGGTGCTCAGCGTCATCGATCAACCGGACTGCGCTGCGCGCAGCGCCGAAGTTTTCAAGGGTCGGTTGGCGTTCGTGCCGTACCTGATGCCCGGGTTCGGCCTCGCCCGGAAGGCGGCCGAGGTATTCGAAGGCGCGCCCTCGAGCCAGGGCCTCATCCTCGGCAAGCACGGCATCGTCACCTTCGGCGACAGCGCACGCGAGGCCTATGAGCGCATGATCGAGATGGTCTCGATCGCCGAAGAATTCATCGCCCGCCACCGCACAAGAGCCTTTTTCACCGCCGCGCCGCGCGAACGCCCGACCGTTGCCGAGATCGCGCCCATCGTGCGCGGGGTGTGCAGCGAGAAGGACGCCGAGGTCGCAGGCGCCTGGCGGCGGCTGGTGGTCGAGTTTCGCGGCGGCGACCGCGTTCTGCGCTTCATGGAAAGCAACGATCTGGAGCGCTTGAGCAGAAGTGGCGTCTTGACGCCCGATCATACCGTCCGCACCAAGAATTGGCCGCTCGTCGTGCCGCCGCCGCGCGCCGACGCACGCGCGGAATTTGCCCTCGAGGCGCGCAAATCGGCCGACCAATTCATCGACCGCTATCGTCGCTATTTCGCTCGGCAGAATGCGCGCGCCGGCGGCGGCAAGCGCCCGCTCGATCCGCTGCCCCGCGTGGTGCTCGTTCCGACGCTCGGCCTGTTCGGTCTCGGTCGCTGCAAGCGCGACGCGATAATTGCCGCCGACATCGCCGAAGCCTGGATCGAAGGCGTCGGCGACGCCGAATTGATCGGCCGCTTCGAGTCGATCACCGAAGCCGAGATGTTTGATTGCGAATATTGGCCCCTTGAACAGGCCAAGCTCGGGGCGGGAAAGGAGGGGCCGCTCGCCGGGCAGATTGCGCTTGTCACCGGCGCCGCCGGCGCGATCGGCGCGGCAACGGCGCGGGCGTTCGCCGCGGCCGGCGCCGAAGTGGCCCTGCTCGATCTCGACCTCGCCGCCGCGCGCACGACGGCGCAGGCGATCGGTCCAACCGCCTTGCCGGTGCGGTGCGACGTGACCGATGCGGCTTCGGTGCGCGCCGCCTTTGATCACGTCGCCGAAACCTTCGGCGGCGTCGACATCGTGGTGGCCAATGCGGGCGGCGCCTGGCAGGGGCGCATCGGCGAGGTGGACGAGGAAATTTTGCGCAAAAGCTTCGAGCTGAATTTCTACGGCCAGCAGCGCACCGCCCAGGCAGCAGTCAAGATCATGCTCGCCCAGGGCACCGGCGGCTGTCTTTTGTTCAACGTCTCGAAACAGGCGGTCAATCCCGGACCCGATTTTGGCCCGTATGGCGTGGCCAAGGCAGCCCTGTTGGCGCTCATGCGCCAATACGCGGTCGACTATGGAGGCGATGGCATTCGCGCCAACGCGGTCAACGCCGATCGCATCCGCTCCGGGCTGCTGACCGAGGAGATGATCGCCGCGCGCGCCAAGGCGCGCGGCTTGAGCGCGCGCGAATACATGAGCGGCAATCTTCTCGGCAGAGAAGTGACGGCCGACGACGTGGCGCAAGCCTTCCTGCACCAAGCCCTGGCGCTCAAGACCACAGCCGCCGTCGCCACCGTCGATGGCGGCAATATCGCGGCAGCGATGCGCTGACCGCGTGCTGCGGGCTGGCGGGGGGCGTGACCGCGCGCAAAGGCCGGCAAGCCAGAAACGGCGATCGCGGAGAAGGCGACGCAGCTGCCGCACAACGACCATACTTGGATCAAGGAGTCGCCCGATTTGCGCCGAAACATTGCGCGACGCTTGCACGCCGGGCGTTGGTCACTGACGGGGGCTCCATCAGGTTTGCGGTCGATCTTGCGCGGTTGCACCGGTTTTGCCACGCGCGATCTGTCCGCGACAGCCGCCAACGTCAGGTTTGTTGCAGATGGCGGAGACTTTGATTTTTTGTTCGTAGCAGCGATGACCGGCCGCGCAAAGGAACGGTAACGACAGAGCCGCGCCCGCGACGGTCAAGCAGAGTGTGGACGCGCGTCGATGCGTCGATCGATTGGGAACGGCGCCGCCGGAGAAGGCGCGGACCCGCCCGAAGCGGAGCTTGCGCCGCAGCGTCAAAACCCGTCCCGAAAAACGGACGATCAGGGGTGGCTCGAAGAACTCGAGCAGCGCCTGGCAGCCGAAGCTGAAGCCACGCCGAGCGCGCAGGAGCGCATCGACAAGGCCATCAGCGCCATCCGCTCGTTCCACGATCCGCAGTCCTACGCCGCCGACGGCGCACTTGCACCGGACGCGGACTGGAGCGAGGGGACGGACGACAGCGACGAACGGGCCGCGCCGCCCACGGCGCCGCTGTTCGACCACGATGACGCCACGCCCGTGGACCTCCCACCGTCGCTCGATCCGCAGGTCATGCCGCCGCCGCCGGCGGACGGGCGTCGCGGACTCCTCGGCCCTGCCCTGACCCGCTCCGCCTTGATGGTCGGATTGGCCGCCCTCGTGGCCTTCGGCATCGCGATGTTGCCCTCCTTGCAACATGACGGTCGCCCGGCAAAGCGCGACGGCTCCGACGCCGCCGCCCCCCGCGAACGGCTCACGTCCGAGCAAGCCATCGACCGACGGCCGCCGGCGCGGTTGGTCGTCGAAGACGAACGCGCGTTCGCCAACGACCCGATCCTGCTCGACGTGTCCGTGGCCCCTGCAACGGGCTACGGTTCGCTGTCGCTCAGTGGCCTTGCCCGCGGAACGCGCTTGTCTGCCGGCACACCCCTTAGCGAAGCCGCCTGGGAGCTTCCGCTGCGCGAGGTCGGCGGCGTCTATGTCTACGCCCCGCAGAACTTCGTCGGCGTGATGGACGCCATGATCGATCTGCTGTCGCCGAGTCGGGCGATCGTGGACCGCCGACCGATGCGCTTGGAGTGGGTCGCCAAGTCGGCGGCGTTGCGGCCTCCGATCAAGGAGGAAACCGGCGGCGGGTTCGCCGACGCTGCCGCGAACAAGCCCGCCATCAAGCCGATGGACCCGCAACTGGCTGCGGCGCTGATGGAGCGCGGTCGGGCGCTCTTGAGGAACGGGGACGTCGCGCTGGCGCAGCTTGCGTTTCGGCGCCTGGCGGATGCCGGTCATGCCGATGCGGCGCTGGCATTGGCCGCCACTTACGATCCTCGCTATCTCGCCGAACACAAGTTCGTCGGCATCACCGGCGACGCCGCCAAGGCGCGCGCCTGGTATCAGCGGGCCAGCGCGCTGGGATCGACGGAGGCGGACCGCATCCTGCGGCGGCTGGACAACGAATGAAGCGACGGCCGGGCGATCAGCGCGCTGCCGCGGCTCCGTTTCGCCGCTGCGCGCGATCGTGAAGTTCAACTCGTGAGGTAGGCATGCGCGTCTTCTCTCTGCTGCCCATTGCTTCCGTCATATTGAGCGTGGTTCTCGGCACGGCGGTGCTGCAGGCGGCTCCGCCGCCCGGCATGCCCGGCCCCGAGGACGTCTGGAAGCTGCCCAATCGGCAAAACATGAACGCCAACACGGTGACCGTGATCACCGCGCCGGCCGGCGGCGCCACTTCGGTGTTCGGCTCCGACATGGCGCGCGTGCTCGACGACGAGAACATGCGGGTGCTTCCGGTGCTCGGCAAGGGACCGGTCCGCAATGTTGTCGATATTCTCTATCTGAAAGCCATCGACATGGGCATGGTCGTCAGCGACGTGCCGGAATTCTACCGCCTGCAATACAAGATTCCGGACATCACCGCGCAGCTGCGGTACATCGCCAAGCTCTACAACAACGAAATCCACGTGGTCGCGCCGACCTCGGTCAAATCGATCTTCGATCTTGCGGGAAAGCGCATCGTTGCTTCGACGGACGTCGGCTACTATGCCGCCAAGGTGATCTTCACGCGCCTCAACATGAATGCCAACTTCGACTATTGGACCGACGACGCGCGCGCGATCCAGAAGATCATCGACGGAGAGGCGGACGGCTATATCGGCAGCACCGGCAAGGTCTTCGGGCTTCTGCGGGCCGTCAAGAACGAGAACCACCGGCTGCATCTGGTGCCGATCCCATATGATCGGCGGCTCCAGGACATGTATTTGCCGACGACGCTTTCGAGCGACGAATATCCGAATCTGCTGGCGCCGGGCGAGACGATCGACACGCTCGCCGCCAGCGTGCTGCTGGTGAGCTTCAACTGGCCGGAGAAATCCGAGCGCTATCGCAGGACGGCGAATTTCATCAACGCCTTCTTTTCCAAGTTCGACGAATTCCACAAGCCCCCGCGCCATCCGAAATGGTCGGAAGCGAGCCTGAACGTCAAGGTTCCGGGATGGCAGCGCTTCAAGGCCGCCGACGATTGGCTTGCCGAGCACGCCCACGCGACCGCGCCCACCGCCGATCCGGCGACGTTCAACCGCTTTCTGCGGCAAAACGGCACCGGCGTCGCCGGGCTTAGCTTTGAGGAGAAAGAAGCGCTGTTCCGGAAATTCCTGGACTGGATGAAGACCCAGCATTCGGCGCAGTAAGGCTTCTTGCCGATGCAATGACTCGCCGCGCGCGTCGGCCGCCGCCGGTCAATCCCATTGCGGCGCGCCGGAGAACGCCCAATCGATCAGGCGTCCGTCGGGACGGGCAAGGCCGCCAATCTGCGCCATTTCCGGCTCGCTCAGGGTGAAGTCGAAGATTGCGGCGTTTTCCTCCAGCCGTTCGACCTTGCTCGTGCGCGGGATGACGGCGATGTCGCGCTGCACCAGGTAGCGCAAGGAGACCTGCGCAGCGGTCTTTTTATGCGCGGCGCCGATGCGGGCGAGGACTTGATCGTGGCGCGTACTGCCGCGGGCGATTGGGCAATAGGCGACGACCGCCATCCCGTGCTGCCGACAGGCTGCGATCACCTTCGACTGGTCGAGAAACGGATGGCATTCGACCTGATTGCAGGCCAGCGGCTCGCTGGCTGCCTGCACCGCTTCGCCGAGCAGCGCCACGGTAAAGTTCGACACGCCGATGTGGCGCGCCAAACCGGCGCGCTTGACGCGGCACAACGCGCCGACGGTCTCGGCCAGCGGAATGCGCGGGTTGGGCCAGTGCAGCAGCAACAGATCGACCTCGCTGAGCCGCAGCCGCGCCAAGCACTCGCGGGCCGCGCGTTCGAGTTCTAGCGGGGCGAAATGTGTCGGCCAGATTTTCGTGGTCACGAACACCTCGCTGCGCCTGACACCCGCGGCGCGCAAGCCTTCGCCGACCGCGGCCTCGTTGTCGTAGATCTCGGCGGTATCGATGTGCCGGTAGCCAAGCCGCAACGCCTGTTCGACCACGCGCGCGCAGGCGCGGCCGCGCAGGTCCCAGGTGCCGAGCCCGAGCAACGGGATGCGGGCGCCGTCGGCCGCCGTCACGGCGAGGCCCTGCTGCTGCCCGCTTCCGCCTGCGTCGGTCATCCGAACATGGTCCTGCACGAGCGCGCGGCGGAGCCGATCGCCGGCCGCCGGCTCCTCGAAAACATCATGCGCTCAGCAAAATCACAGTGCGCCAGCGGATTCAATTGCCGGCAGTCGCATTATTGCACGTGGACGCCGGCGGCGCCGCGTGTCGCCGCTCAGCGCGGCTTGCCGCTCAACACCGCAAAAGCGGCCTGCGGCGCGCGGTCGATGACCTTGAGCAGCGCCCGCGCCGGACCCCGCGGCGACCGCTTGCCCTGCTCCCAGTTGCGCACGGTCTCCACCGGCACCCCGATCCGCTCGGCAAAGGCGGTTTGCGTCAATCCGGTCCGCCCGCGCACGTCGCGTGCGTAGGCGGCGTCGAGAAAGCGGCCGCTTCGTCGGCTGTCCGCCTGCGCCGCGTCCGCGCCGTCGTCGGCAAACGCAAGGGCACGCTCGCTGCCGTCGGGCAGGATTTCCACCAAGCGTCCATCGGCCTTCAGGCGCACGCGCAGCATGGTGTCGCTCCAGCCAACCCTCCGCCGCTGGCATCATAGCTGATTCGCCGTTGATTCAATGAGTTAGTGAGGGAGCCGGCGGTTGCTGCGGGGCCGCCCAAATGGATCGCCCGCGACGGCGCGCTCGGTCATTGACCTTCACTTCCGTCATTGTCTTGATACCCACCTCGGTCTTCGACAGGGACATCGCCTGCATCAGGAGGGCTTTCATGACCAAACTCATCCGCGGCGGCACTGTGGTCAATCACGACAATTCGCGCCGCGCCGACGTTCTCGTTCGCGACGAAACCGTCGTTGCGATCGGTAGCAATCTGGAAGTGCCCTCCGGCGCCGAAGTGATCGACGCGGGCGGCTGCCTGGTGCTGCCCGGCGGAATCGATCCGCACACCCACCTCGAATTTGAGTTCATGGGCTCGGTAACGGCCGACGATTTCGAATGGGGCACCAAGGCGGCGCTCTCCGGCGGAACCACAATGGTCGTCGACATGTGCATCCCCGCTCCGGGGCAATCCATGCTCGCCGCCTATCAGGACTGGCGCCGCAAGGCCGAAGGCGCGGCGAGCGACTATGGCTTCCACATGGCGGTCACCTGGTGGGACAAGCAGGTCTTCGACGAAATGGAAACCTGCGTCAAAACCTACGGCATCAACACCTTCAAGCACTTCATGGCCTACAAGGGCGCGCTGATGGTCAATGACGACCAGCTCTACAACTCGTTCGCGCGCTGCGCCGCATTGGGAGCGATGCCGCTGGTGCACGCCGAAAACGGCGATCTGGTCTGGCACCTGCAGCAATATTATCTGGGCACCGGCATGACCGGTCCGGAGGGCCACGCCTATTCGCGGCCGCCGTCGGTCGAAGGCGAGGCCGCCAACCGAGCGATCATGATCGCCGAGATGGCCGGCTGTCCGGTCTACATCGTGCACACTTCGAGCCGCGACGCGCATGAGGCGATCGCCCGCGCGCGGGCGGCCGGCCAGCGCGTGTACGGCGAGCCCATCATTCAGCACCTCGTGCTCGACGAGAGCGAATACCGCAACAAGGATTGGGACTATGCCGCCCAACGGGTGATGTCGCCGCCGTTCCGCACGGGAGAGCATCGCGCGAGCCTGTGGGCCGGCCTGCAATCGGGATCGCTGCAAGTGGTGGCGACCGACCATTGCGCC
>Ga0070738_10005356_pt1 | contig 14304 bp, 6 predicted proteins | sample Coa_R2_2_FD_66446 | JGI IMG/M metagenome (GOLD analysis project Ga0070738, IMG submission 66446) | Surface soil microbial communities from Centralia Pennsylvania, which are recovering from an underground coalmine fire - Coalmine... | ecosystem: Environmental > Terrestrial > Soil > Unclassified ...
GTCCCCGCGAGCGGCACTACCGATACGGCTGCCGGACAATGGATCGATCCCGCCGACGTGCCGCGGCCCAGTGAAGGCCCCGGCTCACGCATCGGCCCTTACAAGCTGATGGAACAGATCGGCGAAGGGGGCATGGGGCTGGTCTTCGTGGCCGAGCAGCAACAGCCCGTCCGTCGCCGCGTTGCCCTCAAGATTATCAAGCCGGGCATGGACTCCCAACAAGTTATCGCCCGTTTCGAGGCCGAGCGGCAGGCGCTGGCCCTAATGGACCACCAGAACATCGCCAAGGTCCTCGACGCCGGCACCACTCCCAGCGGCCGCCCCTACTTCGTCATGGAGTTGGTCCACGGCATCCCCATCACCACCTACTGCGATGCCAACCAACTCACACCACGCGAGCGGCTGGAGTTATTCGTCCCTGTTTGTCTCGCGATCCAGCACGCCCATCAGAAGGGCATCATCCATCGGGACATCAAGCCGTCCAACGTCCTGGTGACGATGTACGATGACAAGCCCGTTCCCAAAATCATCGACTTCGGCGTGGCCAAGGCCATCGAGCAGCGACTTACGGAGAAGACGGTCTACACCCAGTTTGGTATGCTCGTCGGCACTTTCGAGTACATGAGTCCCGAGCAGGCGGAGATGAATGCCTTCGGCGTAGACACGCGCAGCGACATTTATTCGCTGGGCGTGCTGCTGTATGAACTGCTCACCGGGACAACGCCGCTGGAACAGCAGCGGCTGAAGCAAGCGGCGTTCAGCGAGATTGTTCGGCTCATCAAGGAAGAGGAGCCGCCGAGGCCGAGCGTGCGGCTGAGTACGTCCGGGGCGTTGGCGAAGGTGGCGGCGGCGCGGAAGACAGACGCAGCGAAGCTGTCGCGCCTGGTGCGGGGCGAGTTGGACTGGGTGGTGATGAAGTGTCTGGAGAAGCAACGCACGCGTCGCTACGACAGCGCCGGTGGCCTGGCCCGCGACGTGGAGCGCTATCTGAACGATGAGCCGATCGAGGCTCGGCCGCCGTCGGCGTGGTATCTGTTTGAAAAGTTCGCGCGGCGGAACAAGGTGGCGTTGTTGACGGCGGCTCTGGTGGCGGCGGCGCTGGTGCTGGGGACGGCGGTGAGTGTCTGGCAAGCGCTCCGCGCGACGGCCGCCGAGGGCGAAGCCCGGCGGAACGAGGAGACGGCCCAGGACCAAAAGCGAGCGGCCGACGACGCCAAGCAGGAGGCGGAAAAACGCGGCGATGAGCTGACGGCTCTCAATGACACGCTCCGCCGGGCCAATTACATCGCCGACATGAATCTGGCCCGCGTTTCGTGGGACGAGAACAATCTTGCCCGCGGCCGTGAGCTGTTGGACAAGCATCGGCCCCGTCCCCGTGAGAAGGATCTCCGCGGTTTTGAGTGGCATTACCTCAATCGACTTTTGCACGGTCAGGAATTGATCGTCAAGGCCCACGGCGACCGGGTCACCGCCATTGCTTTCACGCCGGACGGCAAACGGCTGATCAGCTCCGGGCACAGTGAGCCGCCCGGAGCAATGCACTTCGACTTCGCCGAGCGAGGCTCGAAGGGGGAAGTGAAACAGTGGGACGCGGCAACCGGCCGGCCTCTACCCTTCCAACTCAAAGGGACGACCGGCGGGACCGAAACCTTGACTGTCTTCGGCGACCGGGTGGCGCAGATGGCTCTCAGCCGGGACGGCACACGGATGGCGGCGACCTGTGGAGACCGCGCGATCCGGGTGTTGGAATTCGCCACAGGCAAATTGACCCTTTTGGAAGGGCCCGTTAAGCACATTGCCTCCCTGGTTCGATTCAGCCCGGACGGTCAACACCTGCTTTCCGTCCATCGTCGCGACGTCTCCGTTCCCATCGATTCGCCCCATTCGATTCGGGTCTGGGACCTGGCCACGCGCAAGGCCATCGTGACTGTGAACCAGCTGTCGCCCATCCGGACATTGCCGTCTTTCAGCCCGGATGGCCGCCATTTCGCTGTGTGCTTCGTGAGCCAGCGGGTTGTCAAGGTGTTGGAGACGGCCACCGGCGCCGAAGCCTATTCCTGCTCCAACGCTGGCGAAAACATCTCTTTCCCTGTATTCAGCCCCGACGGCAAGCGCCTGGCTGTCTGTCTACGGAACGGCGTGCAGATCTGGGATACCGCCACGCATCGACCTGTCTTGAACTGGGCACTCGATGCCGGTCACGGCAGCTGTTTGACCTTTAGCCCCGACGGCAAGCGCCTGGCGACCGGGTCTGTCGAAGGAGTTGTGGAGGTGTGGGAAACCGGACCGGTCCAAAAGATCCATTCCTTCAAGGGGCACGCCGGAGTTGTCATGGACTTGACATTTAGTCCAGACGGAATGCGGCTGGTAACGGGTGGCGCGGACGGCACTCTCCGCTGGTGGGGCACGACCAAGCGGCGGGACACTATTTCGATCCCCAACACCGAATCCATCCGGGACCTAAGCCCGGATGGTCAAACGGTGATTACAACTGCGATCGGAGGTGGCGCAAAAGAGTTCCGCCTGTGGAACACCCAGACAGGGGAGCCGCGCGGCGGCCCCATTCACCTTCCGCAGAGAAGCATCGATAAGGCTTGGACCGCCGATGGGCAACGCCTCTACATACCAGACCTGGGAAGAAACGTTACCGTCGTGGATTCCGCGACCGGCCAAGTGATTCGCACCTTCCAGGTCGATGGCGAAGCCAACGACTGGTTAAGCTTCGCTCTGACTCCGAATGAGAAATGGTACGCGCACGACGCGGGACCGATGGGCCGAGCCATCAAGGTGCGAAACGCCCGGACCGGCGCCGAGTTCCGCTCTCTTAAGGGATTCAACGCACGCGTGCATGCTCTGCTGTTCAGTGCCGACGGCTCGCGGCTGTTCGGCGCGGACAGGGATGGCGTTCTCAAGATCTGGGACACCGAATCCGGAGGTGAGATTGCGACAACGAAACTCACCGGCATCTATGTCGGCCGCATGGCGTTCAGCCCGGATGGAAAGCACGTGGCCGTCGTGGGCAACCTCAGCCGGTTGCTGACGGGTGAAGTGCGGATCCTCGACAGTGAGAGCTTGCGCGAGGTGTGGTCGCTCCAGGGTCATACTCTCAACGTGACCGCCGTGGTGTTTAGTCCCGACGGACAGCGTCTGGCGACCGCCAGCGCGGACGGGGCGATCCGCGTCTGGGACCTGACGATGGGTCAGGAGATACTCAAGCTGAGCGTTTTGAGTTTTGCTAAGAGCCTGGGGTTTAATTCGGACGGCCGCCGCCTGATCAGCGCCTCCGAGGACGGCACGGTGCGAATCTGGGACGCAACGCCGCTGCCGGAGTAGCGCCTCCAGGAGCGACACAGCGGATTCAAGGTCCAGGGACAAAGCCGCCATCCGCCTGGGCATCTCCGAGGCCACGGCCGACCGCTACGGAGCCGACGCCCGCGCCTGGCTCGATGAGACGATTCACGGACAAGAAAAATCTGGAATTTCTTGAGGCGCGCCGCGTCCTTTCGTCGCATTATGGATAGGACCCGAAACTCGCGGAGCCTCGCCATGAATCCCGATCTCGATCGCATTGAAGCGATCTTCACCGCCGCCCGTACCAAGCCGGTCGAGGAACGCGCCGCCTATCTCGATCAAGCCTGCGGCGGCGACACTGAGCTGCGCCGCCGTGTCGAGGCTCTGCTCCAGGCACACGACAACGCCGGCAGCTTCCTGAACCGCCCCGCCGTCCCCGCGAGCGGCACTACCGATACGGCTGCCGGACAATGGATCGATCGCGATGCCTCGCTTACCGTCGCCGAACACCCCGGTACATTCGTCGGCCCGTACAAACTGATGGAACAGATTGGCGAAGGCGGCATGGGATTGGTCTTTGTGGCCGAACAGCAACGCCCCGTTCACCGCAAGGTGGCCCTCAAGGTTATCAAGCCCGGAATGGATAGCCGCCAGGTCGTGGCGCGCTTCGAGGCCGAACGCCAGGCGCTAGCGCTGATGGACCATCCGAATATCGCCAAGGTACATGATGGCGGCGAGACGGCCGGCGGCCGGCCCTACTTCGTTATGGAGTTGGTCAAGGGCATCCCCATTACCGAACACTGCGATCAAAACCAGGTGCCGATCCGTCAACGGCTGGAGTTGTTTGTTCACGTTTGCCAAGCGGTGCAACATGCACATCAGAAGGGGATCATCCACCGTGACATCAAGCCGTCCAATGTGCTGATAACGCTGCACGACGGCACGCCGGTGGTCAAGGTCATCGATTTCGGCGTGGCCAAGGCGATTGGCCAGCAGTTGACGGACAAGACCATCTATACGCAATTCTCCCAGATGGTGGGCACACCCTTGTACATGTCGCCGGAGCAGGCATGGCAGAGTGGGCTGGATGTGGACACGCGCACGGACATCTACGGGTTGGGCGTTTTACTGTACGAGCTGTTGACGGGGACGACGCCCTTCGACAATGAGCGGCTGCGTGAGGTCGGTTACGACGAGATGCGTCGCATCATTCGGGAGGAAGAACCGCCCAAGCCGAGCACGCGCATCAGCACGCTGGGAAAGGCAGCGACGACGGTGTCCACGCAGCGCCAGAGCGAGCCTAAGCAGTTGAGCCGGCTCATCCGCGGCGAGTTGGACTGGATCGTCATGAAGGCGTTGGAGAAGGACCGCAATCGGCGCTATGAGACAGCCAACAGTCTGGCGATGGATGTGCAGCGTTATCTGCACGATGAGCCGGTGCTGGCATGCCCACCGTCGGCGGGGTATCGGCTGCGGAAGTTCGCGCGGCGGAACAAGGGCCGGCTGGCAGTGGCCGCGCTGGTGCTGTTCTTCCTGGTATCGCTGGGCGGTGTGGCCGGCTGGGCGGCTTTGCAGCAAGCGACGCAGCGGGCGGCGCGGGAATCCCGCGTGAGCGCCGGGGTTGCGGAAGCCCTGCGCGAAACGCGCGAGTGGGTGGAGAAAGCCTGGAGCCTGGCCGATTACCCCGAGCGCATGCAGGTCGCGACCGACGCGGCGGTGGCAGCCCTGCGCCGCGGCGACGATTTTGCCAGTGAGGGAGCGCCCGACGAAGTCGCGCGTGATCTCGCCTCAGCCCATCGCGAAGTCGAAGAGCTGTCGCGGCACACCCACCTGATCCAGGCCCTCAGCGCCATTGGCCGGAAATTCGCCGAGGAGTCCACCGGACAAGGTTGGCCGATGCGGCAGTTCTACCCCCGTCTGGCGGAGGCCTTCAGAGAATTCGGCCTGGATCCGCTTCACGATCCCGTAGACGAAGTCGCGAGTGCGGTCGCCTCCAGCCGGCTCCGCGACATCCTGCTCGACGAGCTCGATGCTTGGCATTGGCACAAGGGAGGGGATCGTCTGGGGCAGGTGACTCGCTTGGCTCGTCAGAAGATCGGCGGAGTCTATGCCCGCTGGCAGCAACTGCACGACGCCGGGGACGTGCGGGGAATAGTTGCTTTCGCCGCCTCGCCCGACGGGCTGAGCTTCGGACGGAGGAACATCGGGGTCGTCTGGCGCGCTCTCCGGGACGCTAAGCAGTTCGCGGCGTGCAGGACTTTCCTGCGAGCCGCTGTCGAGCGCTACCCCGACAGCTACTGGCTCCACTTGGAGCTCGGCGGCATTTGTCTGGCGATGAATCCACCCGAGTACGCCGAAGCCCTCCGCCACTGCTCGGCCGCAGCAGCGCTGCGGCCCGACAGCGCCGTCGTCCGACTCCAGCTTGGTGATTGCTACGCCGGCCTCGGGGCGTACGACCAGGCGTCCGCCTGTTATCGCAAGTGCATCGAACTGGGACACGGCGCCGTCATCGGCCACGTACACATTGCCAAGATCCTGGCGAAGCAAAAGGACTGGGACGGCGCCCTGGCCGCAGTGCGGGAGGCCATTCGTCGGCAACCCGGGAACGGGAATGTCTATTCACGTGTGGCCGTCATCCTACAAGACGTCGGCATGCACGCCGAAGGACTGAAGATCATGGTAGACGCGATCCGAGAGCACCCGGATTTGGCCGAGGAGCCTCGCCGCTACCTCCGCTACAACGCCGCTTGTTTGGCGATGAACTGCGCCGAGGGACTGGGCGTCAACCCGCCGCCCGAGACCGAGCGCCCCGCGTACCGCAAACAGGCTCTCGACTTCCTGACCGCCGATCTGGCTGCGGTCCGCAAGGTCGCTGTCAAGGATCCGGCTCAGGGGCACAAACTTATGCAGTCCTGGCTCGCCGACAAGGATCTAGACTCCGTGCGCCAGCCGGCGGCGGTCGAACGGCTGCCGACGGACGAACGCGACGCCTGGAACAGACTGTGGACGGCTGTTCGCGAACTCCGCGATCAGACGGCGCCACGCAGCACCGGGTCGCCCTGGTAACCTGACGGTTGCTGAAAATAAAGCGGAGTCCGTGAAAGGCCGCCATTGTGCGGAAAAATCAGAGGGCCGGGGAGGTTCCGCCGCCAAGCTGATCCCTCACCGGCCCAGCACCGCCCCGGCGCTCGGTCTGCGCGCTGAGGCGATGGCTTTTCCATTGTATCGCAGACCAGCTCTCGAAAGGAGAAGCATCATGCGGTTTTCGTTCTGGCTGCGAAACTGGAAACGCTCTGCGCCCGCGGCAGGCGGGCGCACGCAAACATCCGTGCGCCATCGGACCCGCTTCCGGCCACGGTTGGAAGCGCTCGAAGATCGCCTGACACCCTCGTCGGGCTACGTGCAGACCAATCTGACCGGTTACGAGCCAGGCTCGGCTCGCTTCATCGACCCCAACCTGAACGGCTGGGGCATGACTTCCCTACCGAACGGGTCGTTCTGTGTGGCTAACGCCTTCAGCAACGGGACGGCCACGTTCTACGACCACTCCGGCAACGCGCTCCCTCGGACGATCAAAGTGCCGGTGGAGGCGACCGAGTCGGCGGTCCTGTCGTCGGTCACGGGTCAGCCTATCTCCACGCAGTATGGCCACCCCACCGGCGTCGTCTACAATCCGACGAACGACTTCGTTATCACGAACCCGGAAACCCATGTGTCCGCTCCGGCCACCCTGATCTTCGATACGCTCGATGGCATCATCTGCGGATGGAACCCCGTCGTCGACCCAACCCATGCGATCGTCATACGGGACGCCTTGGCCGACACCGGCGCACCCGCCGTCTACACCAGTCTGGAGATCGGACAGGACAGCTCGGGGCAGAATGTCCTGTATGCGACCGATTTTTACAATAACCAATTAGAGGTGATCGGTAGCGACTTCAAGGACATCAACACCATCTCCTGCGCCGGTCTGGGTGTGTCGAGTAACCTAAACTCTTCAGTGACGACGGACCCAAACTCTTCGGTCTGGTCGGTGTCAGCCGTGAACGATAAGCTCATCGTCACCTTCGCCGATCTCTTAGGCCCTGTCAAAGGCGGCGGCGCGGTGGACGTGTTCAATACCGACGGCGTGTTTCAATACCAAATCGACGCCAACGACCCCGACTCTAATGCTGCTGGCCGGCTGCAAAACCCCTGGGGGGTAACCCTGGCTCCGGCGAACTTCGGCATGTACAGCAACGACCTGCTGGTCGGCAACGTTTGGGGACACGGCAACATCAACGCTTACAAACCGGACTCGAACGGTAACTACACGATTTACGCAGGTCAGCTGTCCCAGCCGAACGGCACGCCGATCGCCATCAAGGGTCTGTGGGACATGGAATTCGATGACGGCCCCCACCTCTTCTTTGACGCGGGGCCCAACCATCCAGGCGATGGCACCGGCGGCCTCTTTGGCGTGATCCGGGCTGCCGGGGACCTGGGCAACCAACTCGTTCCGCAGGAGCATGCATCGATCGCGTCCACTTCGATCGTGTCCTCTCCGACAATGCCATCGCTGATAAAGCCATCTTCGACTAAGCCGACTTCGACAATGCCGACTTGGATAATGCCGACTTCGACAGTGTCGTCATCGAACGGTGTGCTTGAGCAACAGATTGACGCGATCTTCCAGGAGGTCGATGCAGTCTTGTTCTCGCTGGACGCGAACCATACCGCGATGCACCTACAACGGTCTGGTTTCTTCGCGAGGCTCCCTTCGAACTTGAATGGACTGGAAGCCACGATCCTCGACCGGCTTGAAAAATAGTGAAAATTGTGGGAAGAATGGAGTCAGTTCTTTTTCTTGTCCTCTACTCTAAAGACGAACTGACTTCATTTTTACCGTTTTTAACGTTCCTGCTGTTCGCCGAACGTCATGGATGCTTATAGCCCACGAGAATGACGATGGGATAAGCGAAGTGAATGCCATCTTCTCTGCGTTGTACACCTAACCCCAGGCGATCCAGACCCAGGTCATCTTCAAACAGTCGGCGGATTCTCTCCTCATCGCCTGGATTGGGAAATGATCCTTTCAGAACCTGATCCAGACCAAACGCGTGCTTGTAAAATTGTCTCCTGACATTTTGCAGACCAGCCTCACGGAACAGGCCGGTCAGTTCCTCCAGCGATAAGGCCCGCACATGCGAGGGATCGCGCAGCTTCTCCATGCGGTTGTACGCCTCGGCCTGCTCCGGACCGCTGGTGAAAACGTCCACGACGGCCACTCGACCGCCGGGCGAACAGACCCGGACCATCTCGGTCAGCACCGCCTTCGGGTCGAGAAAGTGGTGGAACGAATAGCGGGTGAAAACCAGCGAGAAGGATGAATCGGGAAACGGCAGGGGAAGAACGTCTCCGATTCGCCAGGTCATGTTGGTCAGGCGATGCGATTGCTGGAGAGCTTCGGCCTGCTTAATCATGGCCGGGGTCAGGTCGATCCCGGTCACATGATGAGCCACTTGAGCAAAAGCGCAGGCAAGAAAGCCGGGACCGCAAGCAATGTCAAGCACCGTGTCCGTCGGTCCGACTCCTGTGGCGGCCAGGATCAATTCCGGTGAGTGATCGGGCATCTGCGAGAACGGCACCGCCTGCTTGGTGAATTGATCCACGATCAAGCGCATATGCTCTTCGGCTGTGTCCCCGCTCTCCGCGGAACGCCCACAACCCTGTAATGCTCGTTCGATCGGATTCATGACGCTCAACCTTGACGAGTAACGGCAGATTACCGACGACAGGCCGGCCCCCTCATCATACAATTTCAGTTAGATCCTTGTTCGGGCCTGAGCGAGCCGAAAGAGGAGTATAGCATGTCCACCCGTTTTCAGCCCGGTGACGTGGTGGTGTACTCGAAGCAGAAAAGTTCTCTGCATCCTGGCCAGCACGCCAAAGACATTCAACCCGCGCTCCACGGCGATTCTTACTACTATGTGGTCGAGAAATTCTGGCGTGTTGTTGCGGTACAGCCCGACCGCACCCTCGTGGTTCGCACCAGGAGAGGCAAGGTGCATACGCTTGCTGCCTGTGATCCAAACTTGCGTCGAGTGCACTGGTGGGAGCGACTGTTGTTTCGTCACCGCTTCCCTCCTCGCACGCTCGACGAGTGCTAGCGACGGGCTATCAGCCGACGGTGCTCCTCCGAACCAGGAGAAGAAACGGGACAGGCTCATCTCAGCGTGGGGTTAACAATTAGCGCTCACCAATGGCCGGAAGCCGCACGGGAAGCCGAATACGGAACAGCGCTCCGCGTCCGGGTTCGCTTTCGACCTCGATTCTTCCGCCGTGATCGCGGATGATGCCGTAGCTCACCGACAACCCCAGGCCCGTGCCCTGGCCGACCGGCTTTGTTGTGAAAAAGGGATCGAAAATGTGCGGCAAAGTCTCCGACTTGATCCCGCAACCGCTGTCTCGCACTTCGATTACCACTCCGCCGGTCGGATTTGATTCATCGGGCCGGGTGGATACTTCCACGCGACCGCCGGAGGTGCTGGCTTGAATCGCATTCATGAGTATATTCAAAAACACTTGATTGATTTTTCCGGGCTGGCACCAGACCGGCGGCAACTCGGCGAAATGCGTTCGCAGCTCGATGTTTTTTTTCTTGATTTCGTGACGGGTGATTTCCAGCGTGGCCCCCAGGGCGTCGTTGAGGTCCGCGTCCTGGAAGTCGGCCTCGTCGAGCCGGGCAAAATCGCGCAGGTTCTTGACGATGTCGCGCACGCGCGCCAGGCCATCGAGCGAGCGCTCGAACAGGCGCGGCAAACACTCGCGGATATAGGGCAAATCGATGTCCTTTTCCAGACGCTCGGCCAGGGCGACGATTTCCGGGGCGACGCTCCGCAGCTGCTCGCGGCCGTCGCGGTATTTATCGAGCAATTGCAGGATAGCCGGCACGTCGCGGCGGAGCACGGCGAGATTGTTGGCGACGTAGGAGATGGGGTTGTTGATCTCGTGGGCCATGCCGGCGGCCAACTGTCCCAAACTGGCTAATTTTTCCGTCTGCACCAGCGCCGCCTGCGCTTCGCGCAATACCCGGTTCTGCGCCGCCAACGCCTGCTCCAATTCGATGATGCGCTCGCCGGCGCGAACGCGCACGCGCAGCTCGCCGCGGTCGAACGGCTTGGTCACGAAGTCGTTGGCGCCGGCCTCCAAGCCTTCGATCACGTCCTGCTTCTGCGCTCGGGCCGTCAACAAGATGATGTAGACGTAGGCCCCGCTGGCGCGGGCGCGGATATGGCGGATCAGCTCCAAACCGTCCATCTCGGGCATTACCCAATCGCTGAGGACGAGCGGAAAGTCCTGCTCCTGAGAAAGCCGCCATGCAGCCGCGCCGTCGGCCGCCGCCACGACCTCATGCCCCCATTGCTGCAAATAAGCCTGGAGCAAATGGCGGGAAACGGCTTCGTCCTCGGCAATTAGGACTTTCATGGTCGCTTTTAGTTTCGTGTGCTGAGCCGCGACCGTAAGGGAGCGGGAAAGACTCCGCTCCTTTACGGTCGCGGCTCATCTAAGTACTTGCATGCTCAAGTTCGCGCAGCATCGGTTTGAGGCGCTCCAGCTCCATCTCTAACTCGGCGACGACTTCGACGGCCTGCGTGAGATCGCCCCGCCCGGCAAGCTTTTCCAACCGTTCGGCCGCCTCTTGCGCGGCCAAGGCGCCGAAGACGCCGACGGCCCCTTTAAGAGTGTGCGCCGCTCGGCTCAGTTTGGCGGCATTGCCTTCCGACACGGCATCGCGGACATGTCGCCACATGCGCGGACAATCCGCGAAAAACACGTCGATCAGCTCGTGCAGCAACTTCATGTCGCCGCCGACGCGCTCCTGAATTTCGCCGCGATCGAGCACGCCGGCAGGCGTTTCCCCCTTGCTGGCGGTGCGGGCGGATGGTACGAGCTTATCGATCGTTTCCCACAGGTCGCGCGATCGAATGGGCTTGCTGATGTAGCCGTCCATGCCGGCTTGCAGGCAGCGCTCGCGGTCGCCTTTCATGGCATAAGCGGTCATGGCGAGGATGGGGAGGTGCCGGCTGGTGCCGCGCTCGCGGCGGCGAATTTCGGCTGCGGCCTCGAAACCGTCCATCTCCGGCATCTGCACGTCCATCAATACCAGGTCGAACGGCTGGATTTCGACGGCTTCGATTGCTTCTCGACCATTGGCCGCGATCGCGATGCTATGCCCCTGTTTCTCAAGCAAACGCACAGCCAACTTTTGATTGACGGGGTTGTCCTCGGCCAGCAGCACGCGGAGCGGGCGCACCTTCGTTGGCACTGGCGGCGCGGGCGATGCTTTCGGTCGCGCTTCCGGACTCCCGAGCGCGGCCAGGATGGCGCGATACAGCTCCGCCTGCTTGATCGGCTTGGTCAGATAGGCGGCCAATCCCAGCTCCTGGCAGCGGCTCTTCTCCAGCGACTGACAAGCCGATGACAGCATCATGACCGTGGCTCCTGTCAGGTCCGGGTGCTCGTGGATGCGCTCCGCGAGCATGAAACCGTCCACATCCGGCATGTGAGCGTCGAGCAATACCAGCGTGAACGGCTCGCCGGCCCGATGGGCCGCCTCCAGCGCCGCCAGCGCCGCGGCGGCGCTCTCGACCGTGGTTGGCCTCATTTGCCAGTTTGTCAGCGTTTCCGCGAGAATGAAGCGATTGGTGGCGTTATCATCCACCACCAACACGGACAGACCGCGCAGCCGGCCCGGCTCCTGCTGCCCCGGACGCTCCACCGCCGCGTCGTGCCGGGCGAAACAGGCGGTGAAATGAAAAACGCTGCCGTTGCCGAGGACGCTTTCGACCCAGATTCGGCCGCCCATCCGCTGCACTAGACGCGATGAAATGGCCAGGCCCAGCCCCGTGCCGCCGTAACGCCGCGTCGTCGAGCCATCCGCCTGCGCGAACGCCTCGAAGATCATCGCCTGTTTGTCCGGCGGGATGCCGATACCGGTGTCTCGCACCTGAAAATGGAGAATGCAATCATCCGCATTCTCATTGTTTAACCGCGACCCGGAGGGGAGCGCGACTAGTTCACCCGCTTCCCTCCGGGTGGCGGCTAAACGATCCAGGGAAACATCCACGACTACCTCGCCGCGCTCCGTGAACTTGATCGCGTTGCCGACGAGATTGATGAAGATTTGACGCAGCCGCATCGAATCGCCAATCACCGATTCGGGGACTTCCGGAGCGATGTGGCAGGCCAGTTCCAGCCCCTTCTGATGAGCGCGGAGGGCCAGCGTGTTCAGCATATCGCCGAGGCTGTCGCGCAGGTCGAAGGGCGCATACTCCAACTCCAGCTTGCCGGCTTCGATCTTGGAAAAATCGAGGATATCGTTGATGACCGAAAGGAGCGCGTCAGCAGATTTCTTGACCGTTTCCAGGTAGTCGCGCTGTTCATCGTCGAGCGATGTATCGAGGACCAACTCGGTCATGCCGAGGATGGCGTTCATGGGTGTGCGAATCTCATGGCTCATGTTGGCCAGAAATTCGCTCTTGGCCTGGCTGGCCGCTTCGGCGGCTTCCTTGGCCTTGCGCAGCGCTTCCTCGGCGCGGACGCGCGGGGTAATGTCCCAATAAATGCACTGGGTGCCGATCACTTCTTGGTTCGAGTCGCGCAGCGGAACCTTCACCACGCTGACGTAGGCTTTTTCGCCGTCGTGTCCCATATGGCCCTCAACGTCCGAGAACACTTCTCCCGTCTCCATGACGCGGCGATCGTCGCGGATGTATTTTTCGGCCAGTTCCGGGGGATAAAGGTCACGATCGGTTTTGCCGACCAGCTCCGCGAGAGACAAGTCGGCTTCGCGGAGAAACGGTTGATTGGCGAAAGTGAATCGGCCTTGGCGGTCTTTGCGGAACAAGCAGACCGGCAGCATTTCGACCAGGGATTGATACAACGCTTCCGAGTCGAGCAGGGACTTTTCAGCCTGCTTGCGATGGGTGATGTCGCGCGAGACACCGAAAGTGCCGATGATGGTTCCGTTACGGTCGTAGAGCGGCAATTTCGTGGTCGATGCCCAGGTCACGCGGCCATCGGGCCAGTATTCCGGCTCCTCGCGCGCCACCATCGGCTTGCCCGTACGGATCACTTCCTGTTCATCGAGATAAGCCTGCCGCGCGTGTTCCTCGCCGAAGAAATCGAAATCGGTCTTGCCGATGGCCTGGGAGGGATCGGACAGGCCGAACCGCGACGCCAGGCCGCGATTGAGGCGGAGAAAGCGACCTTGGAGATCCTTGAAATAGATAGCGTCCGGCACATTTTCCATGAGCATGTGCAGCAGATCGCTTTCGGCGATATCGGTCATAGCTTCCCCCCTCGATCTTCCTCACCAACCCGAAGCGTAAGCGAGGGTTTGCGTTCCCTCGCTTACGCTTCGGGTTGGTGAGGATCGCCCAGCGGCAGTGTAATCGTGAACGCGGTTCCCTTGCCAGGCGTACTTGCCACGTCCACTGTGCCGTTGTGCATGGCGACGAACGCGCGCACCACGCTCAATCCCAGCCCCAGCCCGCGGCGCTCAAACTCAAACTGCCCTGAGCTGTGCCGCGATACGTCGGGCTGGGTAAAAAACGGCTCGAAGATGTGGGACAACTGAGCCGGCGCGATGCCGATGCCGTTGTCGCGGACTTGTAGATGCACCGTGTCCGCGTCGCGCCAGCCGCGCACCTCGATGGTGCCGCGGTCGGGCGTGAATTTGATGGCGTTGATGAGCAAGTGATCGAGACAAATGCGGATTTTCTCCGCTTCCACATCGATCATGCCCAGATCGGCGGCGAGATCGACCACGGGGCGCTGTCGCCGTTGTTCGATAAACGGATGAACACACTCAATTGCCTCGCGGACCAGGGCCGCGCAGTCCGTCGGCCGGCGATCCAGCGGCCTCTCGAAGCGGCCCGCGCGGAGCATTTGCAGGATGTCCTCCACCAATCGATGCAGGCGGTCTCCCGCCTGCTTGATCCGCCGCAGGCAGTCCACCGTCAGCGGATC
>Ga0070738_10005358_pt1 | contig 14303 bp, 14 predicted proteins | sample Coa_R2_2_FD_66446 | JGI IMG/M metagenome (GOLD analysis project Ga0070738, IMG submission 66446) | Surface soil microbial communities from Centralia Pennsylvania, which are recovering from an underground coalmine fire - Coalmine... | ecosystem: Environmental > Terrestrial > Soil > Unclassified ...
ATCTACGGCCAGTACGAAGGATTCAACGGGCCGTTTCCGTGCTGGAACTATCCCAACGGCACGATCCGCGACCTGCTCGACGCAAAGAAGATTTCCTGGAAATTCTACGCCGAGAAAGTTTATCCGTATAACAATCCTAAGAACAGCACGGCCGGTATCTGGAGCGCCTTCGACGCGATCCAGGACGTTCGCTACGATTCCTCCGAGTGGGGTAAGAAGGTCGTCTGGCCCGACACCAAGATCTTCGCCGACATCAAAAGCGGCGCGCTTCCTTCGGTTGCGTGGGTGACGCCCGACGGCGTCAATTCCGACCATCCCCAAGAGAAATCGGATACCGGGCCGTCCTGGGTCGCCAGCGTGGTCAACGCGATCGGCAAGAGCAAGTACTGGAAGACCTGTGCCGTCGTCGTCCTGTGGGACGATTGGGGCGGCTACTACGATCACGTCCCGCCGCCGTTCTACGACGATCAAGGCGGTTTAGGATTCCGCTTCCCGATGCTCATCGTCTCGCCGTACGTTCAAGCGCACGTCGAGCATACGCAATACGAGACGGCCAGCGTCCTGCGATTCATCGAGGACAACTGGAAGCTGGGGCAGCTCGGCCAAGAGGATCAGCGCGCGACCGGTCTGGAGAACGCGTTTAACTTCAGCCAAACGCCGCGGCCGTTCCAAACGATCTCGGCGAAGTACTCACAAAGTTACTTCCTAAATCAGAAGCCGTCGGGCACCGCGCCGGACAGCGAGTAATGCGGCATATCGCAGCCGCGCTGGCGGCCGCCGTTGGGCTCAGTGCCTGCGGCGGCGCCGCGCCGCCGGCGTCGTACGTACCCCAAGCGCTACGGGGCCGCGCAAATGGGACCCCGATCAAGCACGTCGTCATTCTGATTCAAGAGAATCGCAGCTTCGATAATCTCTTCGCGACCTTTCCCGGCGCCGACGGCACGACGACCGGCAAGGTTGCCGCGATGTCGCCTGACGAGCAGAGCTACTGCCGCTCGAACGGCATGCCGGCATTTGCCAAGCCAGGCTCCGTGAATCTCCAAAAAACCGATCTGATCGGCTCCGGATTCGGCAAGAGCGGCAAATTCTTAGAGGATACCGATCTCGACCACATTCATGTTGGGTTCGAGGCGGAGCGCGACGGCGGCAAGATGGACGGTTTCGACATCGTCGGCAGCAACGCCGACGGTAGCGGGCCGCCGGTCTGCACGTATCCCTATCAGTACGTCGATCCGTCGCAGATTGCGCCGTACTGGGATATCGCCAAAGAGTACGTCTTGGCCGACCATACGTTCCAAACGCAAGGCAGCGGGAGTTTCACGGCGCATCAGGACCTCATTGCAGGCGGCACGCAGCTCAACTCCGACGAGGCGCTGATCGATAATCCGACGTACTTCCCGTGGGGTTGCGATGCAAACCGCAGCGTCGTCACCGCCGTGATCAAGCGCAACGGAAAAGTCTATCGGTACGGCGGCCCGTTCCCGTGCTTTCCGCCGGCCGGTGAAACGTACACGACGATGCGCGACCTGCTCGATGCCAAGAGCGTTTCGTGGAAATTCTACGCGATGCCGGTGCAGAAGGAAACTGGTTGCCAGCACGGCGACACGCCCGGGATCTGGAGCGCTTTCGACGCGATCAAGGCGGTGCGCTACAGCTCCGAGTGGCAGAGCAACGTCACCCGCCGCAGCGCTGCTATCTTCAGCGACGTTTCGAGCCGCAAGCTACCCGCGGTTGCTTGGATCACGCCCGACGCGCTCAACTCCGATCACCCTTCGGAATACGAACATGCCCCGTGCGGAACCGGCGGACCGCCCGCCGACACGGGACCCTCCTGGGTCGCGCAAGTCGTCGACGCCATCGGACAGAGCTCCTATTGGGATTCGACCGCGATCGTTGTTCTTTGGGACGACTGGGGCGGTTTCTACGACCACGTCGCGCCGCCGCCCCGGCAGGGATGGCAGGGCGGCCCCGGCTTCCGGGTCCCCGTGCTGATCGTCTCTCCTTACGTCAAGCCGCACGTGGATCACACCGTCTACGAGTTCGGCAGTATTCTGCGTTTCGTCGAAGAAACGTTTGGACTCGGCTCGCTCGGTAAGAATGACTCCGACTCGACCAGTATAGGAAACGCGTTCGACTTTCACATGTCGCCGCGCAAGTTCGCGACGATTCCTTCCAAGTACTCACGCGAATACTTCCTGCATCAACAGCCTTCGGGCATCGCGCCCGACACCGAATAGGACGGACATCGTGAAGCAGCGCGCGCTGTGGCTCTGGATCGGAATGATGGTCGCCGGCATGGCGCTGGCCGCGTGCGGCGGCGGCGCTCTGTCGTCTTTGCCGGGTGCGCTCGCTCGGACGGCCGGACATCGGCATAGCGGTCCGTCGCCGATCCAACACGTGATACTCATCGTGCAGGAAAACCGAAGCTTCGATAATCTGTTCGCAACGTTTCCCGGTGCAAACGGCGCGAAGTTCGGCGAGGCCAAAGTCAAAGGCGGGAAGGACAAGAAAGTCGCTCTCGTCGCGCACAGCATCCTCGACGGCAGCGATCTGCAGCATTGCCGCGCCGCTTACTTGAACGACCTCGACGGCGGCAAGATGGACGGCTTCTGGGATGAGGGTAAGGGTGCGTGCACCAACTCTACGCCGCCGCCGGCAAAGAAGATTCCGTACCAATACGTGCAGCTGGCCGATATCGGGCCGTATTGGGAGATCGCCCAGCATTGGGTTCTCGCGGACAACTTGTTCCAAACTCAGGGCAGCGGGAGCTTCACCGCCCATCAGGACCTGATTCGCGGCGGAACCTGCATCGCCGGCTGCGGCCCACCCTCGGCCATGACGGAGAGCCTCGTCGATAATCCGACCTATTGGCCGTGGGGATGCGACGCGAATCCCAGCGTCGTGACGCACGAGGTGAACATCTACGGCGTCGAAACCGAAAAAGGCCCGTTTCCTTGCTCGAACAAATTCGCGATTGGGTCTCAAGGATACGACACGCTCGCGACCCTGCTCGATCAGGCCGGGGTGTTGTGGAAATACTACACGCCCTGCTTCAGTGAGACGCTGCAGCCCGGATGCACCGGCGGCAGCGCGACCGGAGACTGCGCCGGCGGCAAGGGAGGCTGCGATGCCGACGAGCTCAACGCGTTCGACATGATCTATCCGGTGCGTTACGGCCCCGAGTGGGGCACGAACGTCTCCTGGCCCGAGACGAACATCTTCAGCGACATCACCAACGGCACGCTGCCCAACGTTGCGTGGGTCATTCCGGAAGACGATGCCAGCGACCACCCCGGCCCCAACAGCTGCAAATGCGACCTCGGCCCCGCCTGGGTGGCGAGCGTGGTCAATGCGATCGGCCAGAGCCAGTATTGGAGCTCGTCGGTCGTCATCGTCGTCTGGGACGATTGGGGAGGTTTCTACGACCACGTCGCTCCGCCGTTCGCCGACGACTACGGCGGCCTGGGGTTCCGCGTGCCGATGTTGGTGGTGTCTCCCTACGCGGTGCCGGGGCTTAGCAGTCAGGGCGGCTACGTGTCGCATACGCAGTACGAGTTCGGCAGCATCTTGCGCTACATCGAAAATAACTGGAACCTGCCTCAGCTCGGAACGACCGACGTGCGCGCCACTTCCATCGGCGACGTTTTCAACTATAGCCAGAGTCCCCGTCCGTTCGTAACGATCTCCGCCTCACCGACCGCAAAATACTTCATCGATCGGCCGCACGCCGTCCAGCAGGGTGATCCGCAGTAGCGGCGCAGCGTCGTCGCTCGCACTCGTAATCGCGCTCTCCGGCTGCGGTGGCGGGTTCAAGGCGGTCATGCCGCCGCGCGCTTTCGATGCGCCTCCGTCATCGACCGGAGCCGGTAAGATTACGCACATCGTCTACGTCGTGCAGGAGAACCGCAGCTTCGATAATCTCTTCCAGGGCTATCCCCGCGCCGACACCGTCTCGAGCGGCAAGAATTCAAAAGGGCAGACGATCCGGCTGCGCCCGGTCACTCTGGCGACGGAGTACGACATCGATCATTCGGCGCGCGCGATGTTTGCCGCGTGTGACGGTGCCGGCAAGCTGCCGGGAACGCAGTGCCGCATGGACGGTTTCGATCGGGAACGCTCCTATGGCGGGCCGCCCAATCCGCAGTACGTCTACGTGCCGCATAGCGACTCGCGGCCCTACTTCGAAATGGCGCGCGAATGGGTGCTGGCCGACCGGATGTTCCAATCGCAGCTCGACGAGAGCTTCGTCGCGCATCAGTATATCGTTGCCGCACAAGCCGGCTCGGCCGTCGACCTGCCGTCCGGCGCTTGGGGTTGCTACGGGGGCAGCGGCGATGACGTCGCGATCCTGTCGCGCGACCGGAAATACCGCGGCGAAGAACAGCCCTGCTTCGATTACCAGACGCTCGGCGACGAGCTCGATGCGGCGGGTCAGTCGTGGCGCTTTTACACGAGCAAATACCAAGCGCCCTCGAGCGGCGCCGGCGCCTTCTGGTCCGGCTATCAGGCCGTCAGGCATATCTACGACGGACCCGACTGGCCGCGCGACGTCATTGCGCCGCAGAAGCGTTTTCTGCTCGACGTGCGCGCCGGCAAGCTCGCAAACTTTACCTGGATCACGCCGCTGTGCATCGACTCCGACCACGTCAACTGCGGGGGCGGCTACGGTCCGTCGTGGGTCTCCGCGATCGTCAATGCCGTGGGCCGGAGCAGGTTCTGGAATTCGACGGCGATCTTCGTGCAGTGGGACGATTGGGGCGGCCTGTACGATCACGTAAGGCCGCCCTTAAAGGATTACGACGGTCTCGGTTTTCGCGTTCCGTTGCTCGTGATCTCGCCGTACGCAAAGGCGAACTACGTCTCGCACGTGCAGTACGAAACGGCGAGCGTGCTGCGGTTTGCCGAGGACCTTTGGGGACTTGGAAGGCTCGCCAAAGCAGACGAGCGCGCAACGTCGCCCGCGGGCGACTGCTTCGACTTTTCGCGACCGCCGCGAAGGTTCGTGCCGATTCGTGCGCCGAAAAGCACACAGTTCTTTCTCTCGCAACCCCTCGATCTTCGCGCCCCCGACTACGAATAAGTGAGGCTACTCTCGATGATTTCGCTCCGACGGGCTGTGTTATTGACCGCAGTCATTTCTTTTGCCGGCTGTTCGGCCGGCTCGCAATCCTCTTTGCCCTACATGCAGAACGGCGGCCCGATTCAAACGCTGAACACCACGGGCGCCGGCAAGATCAAGCACATCGTCTATATCGTCCAGGAGAACCGCAGCTTCGACGACATGTTCCACGGCTATCCCGGCGCGGACACCGCCGACAGCGGAAAAGTCTCGAGCGGAGCGACCGTCAAGCTCTCGCCGGTGCCGCTTTCCTACCAATACGTCATCGACCACTCGGCGGCGGCAATGTTCGCGGCCTGCGACGGCACCGGAAAGCTGCCCGGCACTCACTGCAGGAACGACGGTTTCGACAAAGAGGAGAATTTCGGCGGCCCGAAAGGAGTGCAGTATCCCGAGTACGTTTACGTGCCGCATTCGGACTCTAAGCCGTACTTCGACATGGCGCACGAAGGCGTGCTCGCCGACCGGATGTTTCAATCGCATCTCGACGAGAGCTTCGTGAGCCATCAATACGTCATCGCCGCGCAGGCCGCTTCGAGCGTCGATTTGCCCTATGGTCTGTGGGGATGCAGCGGCGGCCCGAGCGATCAGGTCCAGACGATCACGCAAAACCGCACGTACGGGCCGACGCAACAACCGTGCTTCGATTACCAGACCCTGGGCGACGAGCTCGACAAGGCGCACCTCTCGTGGCGCTTTTATACGAGCAAGTTCGGCAGCGCGCAGAGCGGCGACGGCAGCTATTGGTCGAGCTATCAAGCCGTGCGGCATATTTATTACGGTCCGGATTGGAAGAAAGACATCGTTACCCCGAATTGGAAGTTCATCACCGACGTCCGCAAAGGGAAGCTTGCAAACTTCACGTGGATCACGCCCGTCTGCGACGACTCGGATCACGTCAACTGCCCTGGTGGCTACGGCCCGTCGTGGGTCAGCGCGCTGGTCAACGCCGTCGGCGAGAGCCAGTTCTGGGACACGACGGCGATCTTCATCCAGTGGGACGATTGGGGCGGTCTCTACGACCACGTCCGGCCGCCGTTCGAGGATTACGACGGCTTGGGTTTCCGCGTCCCGCTGCTCATCCTTTCGCCGTATGCGCGTGAAGGCCGCGTCTCGCACGTGCAGTACGAGACCGCAAGCGTGCTGCGTTTCGCCGAAGATCTTTTTGGCCTCGGGCAGCTCGCGGCAGCCGACAAGCGCGCCAACTCGCCGGCCAAAGATTGCTTCAACTTCATGCAATCGCCGCACGCGTTCGTGAAGATCGAGGCGCCCTTGCCGCCCAAATTCTTCATGCACCAATACGGCCAATATCAGGCGCCCGACTACGAGTAGCGCGACGGCGCGCCCAAACGGAGAACGTCGTTCATGATCGTTTCGCGAAAAAACGTGCTCCAGGTCGCCGGTGCCTTTGGTTTGCTCGCATCGCTCGGCGACGCGCCGCTTCGCGTCGCGGCGCAAGAGAATAGCGTCGTCGGCGCATGGAGCCTCGTTAGCTTCGACGTGGACGAGCCGGGCGCCAAGAGGGCGCGTTTCGGTCCGGACCCAGTCGGCTATCTTATTTACAGCGCCGACGCGCGGATGGCTGCGGTGCTGGCCGGAACGCACCGGCCGGAGCTCAAATCGCCGGCCGGGACCTCAACGTCGGAGGAGAAACGGACCGACGCGCTCCGCAATTTCCTCGCTTACGCGGGACGCTACGACGTCCGCGGCGACCGCGTCTTCCATCACGTCGAGGTAAGCGTGTTCACCGACCTCGTCGGTGTGACGCTGGAACGGCAATTCAAAATTAGCGGCGATACGCTGACGATCCGCACGCTCCCGCCGGAAATTTGGGGCAGTTCTAACGTTTTGGTCTGGCGCAGCGCGGCACGAGCCGGCTAGAGACCTTTGGCGCCGGGCGGGAAGGGAACGTTGTCCGGGGTCACCACTCGCGCGATGTCGCGAAAAATCGCATTTGCGACGCCGGGCGCCGGTTTGCCGGCCTGCACGTCGACCCATGCCACGATCGTTAGACCCTGCGCGGGGAAGTAAAAGTTGCCGGTATTGTATCCGGGCAGCCCCCCGGTGTAGCCATACCACCCCTGCGAACAGCCCAACGCTAGCCCAAAGCCGTCACCGGCCGGGCCGACCGGCAGGCATTCCATCATTGCCGCGTGCATAGCCGGCGAGCTGGTCTTGCCGGTAACGTAAATTTTGATCCAACGCTTCATGTCGCCGATCGTCGAAATCATCGCGCCGGCAGCGCCCATCAGCGAGACCGGAACCGTCCCCGAGACGTCCTCCCAGTTGCGGCTCTTATCGAGGCCGTAGCCGTGTGCCCAGGGCTCGGGCATCGCCATCGTGAGCGGATAACTGGTCTGCGTCAGGCCGTACGGTATGATGAACCGCTTCCGAATCTCGTTGGCCACGGTGTCGTGCGTTACCGCCTCGATGATCAAACCTAAGATCAGATAATTAGTATTGCTGTAGTGATAACCTTTGCCTGGAGGAAAGTACGGTTTCTGCTGCACGGCCCACGTGATGAGCGTGCGGGGGTCGAAACGCGTCGCTCCCGACGGATTGGCCGCATTGAACTGCGGAGTGTCGTACGATTCGAAGAGGCCGCTGCGCATGTCGCAGAGCTGGCGGATCGTGATGTTCTGTGCGTTAGGGACGGTGACGCCGATGTCGAAACGGCTGATTGGGTCGTCGAGCGTAAGTTTCTTCTCGTCGTCGAGTTGCAGGATCGTCGCAACGACGAACGTTTTGGTGTTGCTGCCGATCCGGAAGTGGTCCGCCGCGGTAAGCGGGCGCCGTTTTGCGACGTCGGCGTAGCCGAACGCGCGGACGTAACTGTTCCCCGCCGCGTCCCACACGCCGACGATCGCGCCCGGCACCGGCGTCCGGCCCCCGTAAATCTCTCGGTCCCGTTCTACGGCCGCGACGATCGCTTGCCGTATCGCAGGACTTGTGATCGAACGCGCACTCGACGCGCTTCCAGCCGACAGGGGAGTGACGGCGCACGACAGTGCGGCGAGCGCTACGACGGGTGAGAGCTTCAACGGCATCTCCTAGAGGGGAGGTAGTTGCTCCGCTCTTCGCTTCGGCGCAGCGACCTCCCGCGCCGGCCGCCCCGGACCTAAACTACTGCGTGCCGATTTTTTGATTCGCGTTCGTGAGCAGATAGATCTTATCGGCATGGCGTATGCCCAGCGCCTTTTGATCGTAGATGATGCCGACGTACTGGCCGGCCTTGACCTTACTCATCTGATATGTCGTCTTGCCGTCGGCCGAAAAGACCTGGTCGAACTTCGGCACGAGCATGAAGCTCAAGACTTGTTTGGTTTTGGGATCTTCGACCTTGATGTTCTGGGTCGAGACGTGCACCGCGATGCCGTAAAAAGTCGACGTCGCGGCGGCCGGCGCCGAAGCCGGTACGGCGGCCAGCAAGGCGGCGAACGCCAACGAGGCCCGAAGCGTTATTGACTGCGTCATGCCTCCGGGTGTACCCACCAGCCGGGCGGTCTATGCCGGAGCACCGGCGAAGGCCGCGACGTGGAAGCGACGCTCTTTGCCGACGGAGGATCCCGCGGCAATCCCGGACCCGCCGCCGCCGCGGCGGTGCTGCTCGATCCTGCGGGCGAGCTGGTTGAGGAGATCGGCGCGTATCTCGGCGTCGCTACGAACAACGTCGCGGAATGGACGGGCCTCATCCTCGGGCTCGAGGCAGCGGCGAAACGCGGCGTCCTGCGCTTGCAGATTCGCCTGGATTCCGAGCTGGTCGTCAAACAGCTGCGCGGCGAATATCGGGTAAAGAACGCCGGCTTGCAGCCGCTCTATCAACGCGCGCGCCGTCTGCTGCGCTCGTTTACCGAATTCGACATCCGCCACGTGCCGCGCGCGCAGAACGTGTTGGCCGACCGCCTGGTGAACCGGCTGCTCGACCAGGAAGCGGCGGCTCCCGCCAAGTAGCGCAATCCATGCGGCGCTTCCCCATGGAAATACTGATCGTCGTGCTGTGCGTCGTCATGCTCGCACTGGGCTGGCGCATCTACGGCACCGGCGAGATGGGACGATTCGGTCCGGCGATCCACGCACAAAAAGCGCCGAGCCAGCTCTACGCGCGCCTGCTGATTCGCTACGCGAAGCCTCCGATCTACGAGGAGGAATACGACACGTCGGACATCGAGGGGGTCTCGGCGTTCCATTACCGCGTGCGCGGAGTTCGGGGCCACGTGATTACCGTCACGGCGCCGCCGGCGCGGGTCTACGACGTCAGCTTTTTCTTCGGTAAGCTCGTTCAGGACGGCATTTGGGATCTTACCGACAAGCCGCCGCGGCCGGGCGCTTCCGCGCGCTATACCGTGTACGTCAAACAGGTCGTCGATTACAAACACGGCGAGCGAACCGTCACGTTCACCGATCCCGAATACTGGGCCAAGCGCGCCGGACAACAATTCGAAATCGACCTATCCAAAGGCGTACCGAAAAATCTCATCTACATCGCGCAAAACCAGGCCGCCGACGCGCATTACCAGCAGATCGTGACGGACTTTCGCCAGTTTGGGCCCGACGAGTTTCGAAACAACGTCGCCGCCGCCCAAGCGCGCATTCGCGCGATGCACGGCTGAGGTGACGCCGCGCTGGGCCGCACGAGCGCTCGCGGTACTCGCGCTCGGCGCACTCGCCGTTTTTGCGGGATACAAATTCGCCGAAAACCCGAGCAATCAAATCTTCGGCAAGACCTTGGTCCGCGGTCCCAACGATCAGCGCGTCGTCGCCCTAACCTACGACGACGGTCCCAACCCGCCGTACACCAACCAGATTCTCGCGGTCCTGCGGGCGGAACACGTGCGAGCGACGTTCTTTGTGGTCGGGCGGGCGGTGCAGGCGTACCCCTCGGTCGTGCGCCGCGAAGTGCTCCAAGGCAACGCCGTCGGAAACCACACGTGGAGCCACGGGCATTTGCTGCTCTATGATGGAAGCGGACTACGGCGGACGCTTCAGCGAACCGATGCCGCGATCTATGCGGCCGCCGGGATCCACACGCGCATCATGCGCCCGCCGTACGGTGCGCGCGACTGGCTCGTGCTCTCCGAGGTTCGCAAGCTGGGCTACACGCCGGTGATGTGGTCGGTCCCGCTGGCCAATGACTGGGAGTATCCGCCGGCGCGCGTCATCGCCGCGCGGGTCTTGCCCTACGTGAACGACGGCGCCATCATCGACTTGCACGACGGCAATCAGGGCATCGTCTGTGCCGGGCAGCACCTTTCGGCGCACGTCTGCGATCGCAGCGCCGACGTCGAAGCGACCCGGCTGATCGTCGAGACGCTCAAACGCAAAGGTTATCACTTCGTCACGATCCCGCAGCTGTTGGAGCTCGGGTCTACCCGGCGCGAGGGTTACGCTATGCGTAAAGTCTCCCGTCTAGGCGAATGAAACCGTCGGGATGGCGACGGCTTGGATCGTGATGCGTCCAGTGCACTACCGGCAGGCGCCCGGGATCGTGAACCATCTCGCCGCGGACTTCGATGCGATCGCCCGGCCGAACGGGACAGCGTGGCGCGATGCTGACGTTGTCCACGATTTCGATTCGTCCGGCGCTGCTTGCTACGTTGAACGCCTCGTGCATGGCGTGCGTTCGCGAGCCGTAAAAAAAACGTGGGGAAGTCGCCACGGTTGCGGTAAAATCCACCCACGCAGGTCGCGTTCCGCCGTACGCAGCAGCCAAGTCCATCGAAACGTTCATCACGCACGGGCGACGCGACGACAAGGGAACCAAGATTGAGAACGATTCAGACCGACCGCTTGCGGCTCGTACCGGTCACCACGGCGAACGCCGAGACCCTGTGGCGCGTGCTGCAGCAACCCGGCCTGCGCGAGTACCAGGATCTGCCCGACGTCGACCGCAGTGCGTTTCTGCGCGTCGTCGGCGGGCGGCCCCCGCGTTTATCGCCGGGCGCGACGGGGCGCTTCGAATGGCTCCTGCATTATGTCGCGGGCGACGAGGCACCGCTGGGGTGGGTCTCGTTGCGGATCTCGGAGACGAGCCGCACGACCGGTGAGATCGGTTACAGCGTCGTGCGCGAGCACCGTGGTAAGGGCGTCGCGACGGAGGCCGTGGCGGCGCTCGTCGAAGAGGCCTTCCGCCGGACGCGTCTGCGCGAGATTCGCGCCTATTGCGTGCCCGCGAACCGTTCGTCGCTTGCGGTCTTACGTCGGGTCGGTTTCGAAGAAAAGGGAACGCTCGAGCGCGGCGCAACGGTGCACGGCAAACCGGTGGACGTCATCGCCCATTGCCTGCCGCGCGAGCGGTGGACCCCGCGCATCAATCGGAGTCCGCAGGCCACTCGATCATAATCCCGGCGTCGTGGTAGCCGGCGTACCGCTGCGCCGGCGTCCTTTGCAAATAGGCGAGGAGCGGCTCGCGCACGACCGCGACGACCATCCGCCGCGCAATTTCGTCCAGCGCGACCCACTCTACCGCCACGACGTGATCGCCCGCCGCGTTACGCGCGGACGCGCCCGCAGCAGGCGTCTCGTGCGGCGCAACCACAAATGCCGCGTTGAGGTAATGCTCGTTGCCGTCGTAGCTCTCGCTGACGTAGGCCAGGTCGACGACGTCGCCGTCGAGTCCGGTCTCTTCGTTGAGCTCGCGAACGGCGGTCTCGGCGAGGAGCTCGCCGTGCTTTTGGCGTCCGCCGGGAAGATTCCACAGCGGTTGCGCCTGATTGGGGTAGCGCGAGGCGACGAGCAGCAGGCGGCCGTCGCGAATCGCAATTGCCGTCGCCAGAAGGATCATCGCAGCGTCGCTTCGATGACGTCGAGCGTTGCCGACGCGGTGCGCTCCCAGGTGAACTGCGCGGCGCGCGCCGGCCCCCGGGCGCGCAGCTCGGCGGCGTACTGCGCATCGGAGAGGACGTGCAGAATCGCGTTGGCGAGCGCGGCATCGTCGTCTGCGGGGACGTAGCAGGCCGCATCGCCGCCCGCCTCCGGTACGGAGGACGCATTTGATGCGACGACCGGCGCGCCGTAGCTCATCGCCTCGAGCACCGGCAGCCCGAAGCCTTCGTAGCGCGACGGAAAGGCAAGCAGCGCGCAATTGCGGTAGAGCGCGGCGAGTCGCTCCTCGCCGACGTATCCAAGCTCGGCGATCTCGAGCCCCGGCGGCCGCTCCCAGCCGTCGAGATGCGTGGTGACGACGAGCTTGCATTCCGGGCGGACGGCGGCCACGCGCGCCATCGCGGCGATCAGCGTATCGAAGCCTTTGCGCCGTTCGGCGGCGCCGACGTACAGCACGTACGGCTGCAGTGCCGCAAGGTCGCACCCGGCCGGCGCCGCTTGACGCGGCGGCGCGACGCCGAGCGGAATCGGCACGATGCGCTGCGGATCTACGTTCAATTCTCGCGCAAGCTCGGCTTGCGCAAAGCGCGAGTCGGTGATCAGCGCGCGGCAACGCCGGGCGGCGGCGCGAAAGATCTCCTGCGTCTGAGGCGCGTAATCGGGAACGACGAAGTTCGAGGCGTCGTGCAGCGTCGCGGTCGCCGGAAGGGTAAAGCTCGTCCAGCTGCAGCCGTTGAACGGGAACCACAGCGCGTCGAGGCCGGCGCGGCGGTGCAGACGCCGCGAAACCACGCGATACGGCCGATCCTCGAGTTCGCGCCGGTATTTCGCAGCGACGGTCCACGTGTGCCATTCGGGGACCACGAGGGTAACCTCGACGCGGGGCCGTGCCATGTGCCGCCACGCGCGCAGGATCTCGCGGAGATACCGCCCGATGCCGCGCCGGTCGCCGGGCAGGTTCCAGGAATCTACGCCGAGGCGAATCACGGCGACGCGACTTCGCGAAACAACTCGAGATGACGGCGCGCGCTCCGCTCCCACGTAAAGCCCCGTGCGCGTTCGATTCCCGCCGCGCGCAGCCGTTGGCGCAACGCTTCGTCGCCGACGATTGGCCGCAGCGCGTCGGCCCACGCCGGTGCATCGTCCGGGGGCGCGTAGAGCGCGGCATCGCCGCCGATTTCCGGCAGGCAGCTCCCCTGCGCGGCGACGACCGGCGTTCCGCAGGCCATCGCCTCGAGCATCGGCATCCCGAACGTTTCATGATACGACGGCAGCGTCAGCGCCAGAGCGCCGCGGTAACACGCGCGCAACGATTCGTCGCCTCCCGCGGTGAGGTCGTCGCGGAGATTTCCGATGTAGACGACACCCGGCACCGCGGGGTCGCGCGGGCCGGCGACGGCCAGCGCGGGTCCGTCGTCCGACGGCCAGGCCCGGCGATATGCGTCGTAGAGCAGCGGAAAGTTCTTGCGCGGTTCCCCGATCGGATCTCCGACGAAGAGCAGAAATGCGAGCCCGCGCAACCGCGCCGGCAACGGCTCCGCGGCGCCTGGAGAGAACGACGGTTCGACGCCGTGCTCGATGACCTCGATGCGCTCGAGCGGCACGCCGAGCAGCGCGTGCACTTCGCCGCGTCCAAAGCGGGAGACGGCAATTACACGTGCGGCCGACGACGCGGAGCGCAGGAACGGCGTCTGCGCGTGCTCGCGCCGCGTCGGATCGGGATCGGGATAGCGAAACGGCACCGCGTCGTGAATCGTCGCGACGCTGGGCTGCGGCGAGAAGAAGAAGGTTCCGTTGGCCGGGTGCCAGACGACGTCGGCGTCGCTCGGAACGGCCGGTCGCACCGCGAACGCGCGGCTTCCCAGTGCGCGCGCGTACGCGCCGCGCCGGCGCCACGCGAAGGGCGCGTCGGCCAGCAACGTCAGCGCCACGTCGTCGCGCTCCACGAGACGGCGAAGGACCGCGCGCGCGTAGCGTCCGATTCCGCGCGTGTCTTCGGCAATGACGCGCGCGTCGACGGCCAAACGCAGGGGCGGCATCGCAGCGACTTCGAACCAACCGGCGTGGTGTCATCTTCCGTGGCCGTGCATCTCATTCTCGGTCCGCGCGAAGAGCCGTTTTTGGGCGCGATGCTCGATTCGATCGCCGGCGTCACGGGCCTCGCGATCGTCAACGATAATTCTCCCGATCCTTCGCCCCATGCCGCGACGTTGGCGCAGAGCCGTTTCGGACGCGAGGGGCATCTGGTGGTCGATCGCACTCCGTTCAGCGGGTTTGCCGCGGCGCGCAACGTCTGCATGCGGCTTCACGGCGAGGTCGGCGCAGCGCCGTGGGTTCTCTTCATGGACGCCGACGAAGTCCA
>Ga0070738_10005361_pt1 | contig 14298 bp, 11 predicted proteins | sample Coa_R2_2_FD_66446 | JGI IMG/M metagenome (GOLD analysis project Ga0070738, IMG submission 66446) | Surface soil microbial communities from Centralia Pennsylvania, which are recovering from an underground coalmine fire - Coalmine... | ecosystem: Environmental > Terrestrial > Soil > Unclassified ...
TTACGCGCGTAAATACGCGACGATTTACGGCAAGATCGACGAGGCGCTCAACAACCTCGACGCGATCAAGAAGTCGCTGGCCGCCGCCGCGGCTGCCGCGCGTCAAAACGCGTCGCTCGCACAGGCGATCGGCTCGGCGCAAACCCGCTGGCAGCCGGTCTTTGACGCGTTCACCGCCGATTACAAGAACGACGAGGACTCGATTCAGCGGCCCGGGTCGCTGCGCGAGTCGGTACCGAGGACCGGCTTTGGGGGGCCGCAGCTTCCGCCGACTGCGGCGCAGCTCGACTATGCCAAGCGTTTCGACGCTGCTTACGCGGCTGCGATGGATGGTTATAACGCCTACGTCGCCTCGCTGCAGCCGCTGCAGGCGCAACTTCGCGGCGCGGGCCGCAAGCCGCTCGAGGGCGTCACGCAGTTGACGCCCTAGGCGCGGTTATTCGTAGTCGGGCGCGAAGTAATCGTCGGGCAGTTGGTGCGTGAAGAACTTCGGCGGATACGGCGCCTCGATCTTCACGAATGGCCGCGGACTCTGCGAGAAGTCGAAACAATCGGCGGCCGGCGACGTTGCGCGCTTGTCCGCGGCAGCCAGCTGACTGAGTCCGAAGAGGTCTTCTGCGAAGCGCAGCACGCTGGTGGTTTCGTACTGCACGTGCGAAACGTGATCGTGCTTGGCGTACGGCGATAGAATGATGAGCGGGACGCGGAAGCCCAGGCTGTCGCGGTAATACGGCGGGGGCGGCGGAACGTGATCGTAGAGTCCGCCCCAGTCGTCCCACTGAATGAAGATGGCCGTCGAGTCCCAGAAATTGCTCTCGCCCACAGTGTTGACGAGCGCGGCGACCCAGGATGGTCCGTAAGCGCCCGGACAGTTCACGTGATCGGAGTCGTCGCAGACCGGCGTGATCCAAGTGAAGTTTGCCAGCTTGCCGGCGCGGACGTCGTTAATGAATCGCCAGTTCGGCGAGATCACTTTCTTCCAGTCGGGTCCGTCGTAGATGTGCTTGACGGCCTGATATCCCGACCACGGCGATCCGGCGTCGCTCGACTTGCTCCCATAGCGGCTGGCGTAGAAGCGCCAAGAAAGATGCGCTTTGTCCAACTCGTCGCCTAAAGTTTGATAATTGTAGCAAGGCGGGATGGAAGGCCCGTCGGGATTGCGGCTCGCGGTGATCGTGGTAACTTCGTCGTACCGTTGGCCTTCGCAGCCCCAGGCGCCGTCGGGCAGATTGACGCTCCACGCGGCTTGCGCGGCGATGATGTACTGATGTGCGACGAAGCTCTCGTCGAGCTGGGATTGGAACATGCGGTCGGCGAGAACGCCTTCGTGCGCCATGTCGAAGTACGGTTTCGATTCGGAGTGCGGCACGTACACGTACTCGCGATTGGGCGGTCCGCCGTAGCCGGGTTCCTTGTCGAATCCGTCCATTCGGCACGCGGTACCCGGCAGTTTTCCGGTTCCGTTGCACGCCGCGAACATCGACTGCGCGGAGTGGTCGATCACGTACGCATGCCCCAGCGGATAAGGCGTGAGCTTGATCTCTTGTCCCTTGGAGTTCTTGCCGTACGCCACGGTGTCGGCGCCCGGATAGCCCTGGAACATGTTGTCGAAGCTGCGGTTCTCTTGCACGATGTAGACGATGTGTTTGATCTTCCCGGCGCCGCTTGCGTTGAGCGCGCGCATGTTCACGTCGCTTTGCATATACGGCAGATACGCGTCACCCTGAGCCTGCCGAAGGGGCGTGGAACATCCGGCGAACGTCAGCGCGAGTGCGGCAAATGCGGCGACTCGCGCAACCAAGAAGCGGTGCATGCCGCGCAGTATGCCGCAAAGAAGCGGGCCTCCTCCCGGCGCGCTAGGCGAAGAGACGTTTGAGAAACGTCTCGTGTCGGTAGGACGAGCTCTTTCCGAAGTGCACGATGCAGAGATCCATCGAGGGAACGATATAGAGCGCTTGCCCTGCCGAGCCGCTCGCATAAACCAGATCGGCCGGAACCGCGCCGGCGCCGAGCCACCAGCCCAATCCGTAGCGCGGATTGACAGCCGAGCCGGCGAAGCACGACGCAAGCTCGCTCGCGTGCGCGGCGACGAACCGACCGTAGTGCAGCCAGTCTCGCGCGCTCAGAAAGGCGCCGGTCGGCAGCGGATGCGTTCCGTCGGCGAGCGTTCGCCACCGCGCGACGCGCACGCCGGCCCGATCGAGCACCCGTTCGCGGAGATAGTCGTGCGGCGACATCGCTGCCGACTGCAGCTTTCGTGCGAAGACCGCACCGAAGACTTGCAGCGGAATGCCGCCGTACGTGAAATGCGTGCCGGGCTCGTCCCGCAGCGGGACCGCGAGCGCGCGATCGTAGGTCGGAACGCTCGCACCCAATCCGCCGAACGGTAACCCGGACGTGAGCGACAGCAGCATGCGCAGCGTGACCGTGCGTTTCCAGGCGTCGTCGCGCCAGGACGGTATCGTTTCGGCGACGGTTTCGTCGAGATCGAGCAGTCCGTCGGCGCAGGCGTAGCGTGCGGCGACGCCCCAAAAACTTTTCGTGCCGCTGTAGAGTGCGTGCGGCGTCTGCGCGTCGTAGCCGTCGCCGTATTCTTGCGCCGTGACGTCGTCGCCGCGCATCAGAAGCAGCGCGTGCAATCCGTGGCTGCGGACGTAGGCCGACGCCGCGGGCGTGAGTTCCATTTGGAGGAGCGATGCGCCTCGGCTCGCAAATCGCCTGCATGCGCCCGTACGTGCTTTTAGTTGCGTCCGTCGCGGCTCTCGGCGGATTGCTCTTCGGTTACGATACCGGCGTCATCTCCGGCGCGATTTTGTTCATCACCAAGGACTTCGAGCTGCCGGCGCGTCTCCAGGCCTTTACGATCAGCGTCGTGCTCGTCGGCTGCATGCTCGGCGCGCTGGTCGCCGGCAGCGTCGCCGACCGCGTCGGACGCCGTGCGACGCTGCTGATCGCTGGCGTGATCTTTCTGGCGGGCGCCGCGGTCTCGGCTCTGGCTCCCACCGAACCGGTCTTGCTGGCGGGCCGTTTCATCGTCGGCATCGGCATCGGCTTCAGCTCGGTCGTGGCGCCGCTCTACATCTCCGAAGTAGCGCCGGCGCCTTCGCGGGGCGCGCTGGTGTCGCTCTATCAGTTTGCGATCACTGTTGGAATTCTGGCGGCCTACTTAGTGGATTACGCCTTCGCTCAGTCGGGCGCGTGGCGCTGGATGCTCGGGCTCGCGGTGGTTCCGTCGTTGGTCCTCGTCGGCGGAATGTTCCTCATGCCCGAGAGCCCCCGGTATCTCTTTAAAGTGGGAGATGCCGCGCGGGCGCGCGACGAGCTGGAACGAATCTACGACGATCCGGTCGCCAGCGCCGGCGAAGAGTCGTCGATTCTCGAGAGTTTGCGCGTCAAGAGCTCCGGATTCGAAGCCTTCGCAGACCCGGCGGTGCGGCGCGCCCTCTTCGTCGGAGTCACGCTCGCGATCTTGCAGCAAGTCACCGGCATCAACACAGTCATTTATTACGGACCGCAGATCTTCCAGATGGCCGGAATAGCGTCGAATACCGGCTCGATTCTCGCGCAGACTCTCGTCGGCACGGTCAACTGCGGCATGACGCTCGTCGCCATTTTCTTCGTCGATCGTGTCGGCCGAAAGCCGCTGCTGTACGCCGGACTCGGCGGGATGTTCGTGGCGCTGGAGGCGCTGGCATTTGCCTTCGCACATCCGCGCCTCTCGGGTTCGCTTGGCTCGATCGCGCTTTCGAGCATGATGCTCTACGTGGGATGCTACGCCTTCAGCCTCGGGCCGATCGTCTGGATTCTGATCTCGGAAATTTTTCCGCTGCGCGTTCGCGGGCTGGGAATGTCGCTCGCGACGCTCGCGAACTGGGTCGGAAACTTTCTCGTCTCGCAGTTCTTTCTCACGATGGTCAACGGGCTGGGCCGTCCGTTGACTTTCTCGATCTACGGGGCGCTCTGCATCGTGACCGTTCTGTTCGTGCGGTCGAACGTTCCCGAGACGAAGCGGGAGCTGCTGGAACGCATTCGCGTCAGCACGTAGTTTGCCGCAGCTTAGCGTCGTCATTCCGGTCTACGACAACTGGTGGCTCACCGCGCGGTGCCTGCGCGCGCTCGAGCGCCTGCGCGCGAGCGGGACGGTCGACTTCGAGACGATCGTCGTCGACAACGGATCGAGCGACGAAACTCCCAGCGAGATCCGAAGCTTTGCGTGGATTCGCTACCTTCGCTTCGAGGAGAATCGCAACTTCGCGGGCGCCTGCAATGCCGGCGCAGCGATGGCCTCCGCCCCGGTGACGCTCTTTTTGAACAACGACGCCTATCCGCTGGGCGATGCGCTGGCGCCGCTGGTCCGTGCCTTCGAACGCGCCGACGTGGCGATCGCCGGCGGCGCGCTCTTCTTCGAGGACGGCGCGACGCAGGCCGCCGGCTTGGTCCTGTTGCCCGATTCGCACTGGCATTATTACTGCCGAAATCTTCCGCCGTCGCTTCTCGAAATCGAACGCGCGCGCGATGCCCTGGCGGTCTCCGGTGCCGCGATGGCCGTGCGCACCGGCTGGTACCTGGACGACGGCGGATTCGACGAAGCGTACCGCAACGGTTTTGAGGACGTCGATCTCTGCATGCGCGCGCGCGCGCAAGGCCGCGCGGTCCGTTACGTTCCGAGTGCGCGGTTCGCGCATTACGAAGCCGCCTCCGCCGGTCGATTCGAGCGTGAGGAGCAGAACGAGAAGTTGTTCTACTCGCGTTGGTTGGCTCGCATGGAGCCGTTGCCGCGCACGCAACGCGGCGCCGTCGGCGCGATTGCGTTTGAAACGGCGCGCGGCGAACCGCCGCTGCTGGCCGCGGCGCGCCACGATCTCCAGCAAGCGCTGCGCTCGTTCGGACATCCCGTCGCTCGGGGTCGAATCCCCGCGTGGCGCCGTTTGGACCGGCGATACCGGCGAAGCGCGTCGCTCGCGTGGTTCGGCGGGGCCGTACGAACGCCGGGAATCGCGATCGACGAGTGCGCGGGGGGCGCGGCGATTCGCACCCATGGGGCCGTTGCGCTCGAGGTGCCGTGGCTTGCGTGCGCGTCGCTCGAGCGCGTCAAACGCCTCGGCGTGCGAGCGCGATTCGAACGCGATTGCGTTCGTTTCGGCGTTGCCGGCGGTACCCTCGACGGCGCGGTGACGATCACGCCGGAAATGCTGCTCGGCTCCCAACGATGTGAGGTCGCGTTCGTCGTGCATCTCGGGCGTACCGATCCGGCGGCGTTCGGAAACGTGCTGCTGGCTCAAGCGGGCGTTCCGGCGATTGTCTTGGCGACTCCCGAGCTGACGTCGCTCTTCGCAGACGACGTCGCCGTGTGCTGCGAACGAGACTCGATCGCGCAGCACGTCGCGTCGCTGCTCGCCGATCGCGACGCTCTCGCGCGGTACGGCAGGCTCCTGGCGGCCGACGCGCGCCGTCGCTTTTCGCCGCGACGCAGCGCGATTCGCGTCGTGGACCTGCTGTGCGGCTCGCGATTCGGCTTGGAGCGGCCGTTCGCGGGCTCGGGCATCACCCAACGCCACCGCGATTCGTGACGTCGCGGGCTCCGTCGCCGGGCGCACCGAAGCCGCCGCCGCCGGGCGTCTGAATCGTCAGCACGTCGCCGGGCCGCAGGGTCAGGCTCGTCTTCGCGGGGAGTGGCGTTTCGACGCCGTCGCGCGTCAGCGTGTGCCGTCCGCACGCGCCCGGCCGGCCGCCTTGGGCGCCGGGCGGACGGCGGGTGTGACGATCGGCCAGCAGCGTCGCTCGTGCGCGCCCGTCGACGAGCTCGATCGCTCGAATCAATCCGTTGCCGCCGCGGCGCCGCCCGGCGCCGCCGGTTCCTTCGGCGATCTCGTACCGCACGACGCGTAGCGGAAACTCGCGTTCGACCGCTTCGATCGGCGTGTTGAGCGTGTTGGTCATGTGCACGTGGATTGCGTCGATGCCGTCGGCATTCGGCCGGGCTCCCATCCCGCAGCCGTTGGTCTCGTAGAACGCCCAGGTGCGCCCGTCGGAGGTCGTGCCTCCCAGCATGACGTTGCTCATCGTTCCGCCGCTCGACGCGGGAACGCGCTCGGGCGCCGCACGGGCCAGTGCCGCGAGCACGACGTCGGCATTGCGCATGCTGGTCTCGACGTTGCCCCCGGAAACCGGCGCCGGGCGTCGCGGATTGAGCAGCGAGCCCGGCGGCACGACCACCTCGACGGGGCGGAAGCATCCTTCATTCATCGGAATCGTCCAATCGGTCACGACCCGCAGCGCGTAGTGTACGCCCGAAAGCGTCACGCCGAGCACCGCGTTGAGTGGATACTCAACCTGCGGCGCGGTGCCCGCATAATCCAGCCGCGCGCTGCCGTCGCGCAGTTCCATGCGCAGCGCGATGCGCACGCAGGGCTTACCGTCGGGATCCTCCAGATCGTCGGCGGCTTCGAAGATCCCGTCGCCCAGCGCGCGCAGCGCCGCGCGCATGCGCGATTCGCTCTCGTCGAGCGCGCGCGCGCTCGCCGCTTCGAAGATCTCGACGCCGTAGCGATCGCAAAGCTCGCGGATGCGGCGTTCGCCGGTGTAGTTGCCCGCGATCTGCGCCCGCAGGTCGCCGCTGCGCGCCTCGGGCGTACGCGAGTTCGCGCGAAACAGCTCGACGACCTCATCGCAGACGGCGTCGTCGCGTACCAGCCGCATGGGCGGCACGATCAGACCCTCGCCGTAGAGGTCGGCCGCGTCCACCGGCATCGACCCCGGCACCGCGCCGCCGACGTCGGCGTGGTGCGCCTTGTTGGCGGCATATGCGACGAGCCGCTTTGCGTAGAAGATGGGACGAACCAGCGTGACGTCGTTGAGATGCGTTCCGGCGACGTAGGGATCGTTGACAACCCACATTTCGCCCTCGCGCATCCCTTCGGGCTGCCGCTCGATGATCTCGAGCGTCCGCCGCAGTCCCCACGGCAGCGAGCCCAGGTGCACCGGAATGTGCTCGGCTTGCGCGATCAGACGGCCGGCACGATCGAACAAGGCGCATGAGTGATCGAGCCGCTCTTTTATGTTCGGCGAATAGGCGGCGTTGCGCACGGCGATACCCATCTCTTCGGCGGCGTAACCGAGTGCGTTCTTGATCACCTCGAACGTCACGAGATCGCTCACGCGCGCTCCAGGACGAGCAGATCGCGTTCTACGGAGAGCCGCCACGCCGGCGGAACGTACGTCGTGCTGTCGTAGGCTTCGACGATCGCCGGCCCGTCGAACGCCGTTGCTTCGTTCAAGTCGTCGCGTGCGTAGACCGGCACGCTGCAAAATCCGCCTTCGAACCAAAGCGGACGGATCCGCTGCTGCGGCGTTCGAGACGCGCGCTTCGCCCGCGCCTCGTACTCGGCGCGCTCTCGATGAACCGAGGCAGTCGCCGTCAGGCGGGCGTTGACGATCTCGACGACTTCGTCGCGCGCGTCGTAGCCGTAACGCCGGCGATGGGCCGCGTGGAAACGGCTGCGGACGACCTCGGCGGCGGGATCGTAAGCGACGCTCAGCTCGAAGCTTTGGCCGCGATATCGCGCGTCGTACTCGCGCGCGAAGGTCATCGTCGCCGGCGCCGCTCCTTGCGCGACGAGTTGCTCGCGAGCCCGCGCTTCGCCGGCGGCGAAGGCGGCGTCGATCGCACGCGCATCGATCTGCTCGGCGGCGCAGAGCACCGATCGCGCCTCGGTGACGTGGAGGCGCGCCTCGAGTAATCCAATCGCCGAGAAGATTCCCGGATGGGGTGGAACGACGACCCGTCCGATCTCCAGCTCGGCTGCGAGCGCGCAGGCGTGCAGCGGACCGCCGCCGCCGAACGCGACGAGCGTAAACTCTCGGGCATCCAACCCGCGCTCGATCGTGACGATACGCAGCACTTTCGCCATCGCGTCGTCGATCAGGGCGACGATTGCAGCGGCGCACTCTTGCAGGCTCGTGTCGAGCGCGCGGGCGAGGGCTTCCACTGCGGCCTGCGCACGCCGGGCGTCGATGGCAAATGAGCCGCCCAGCAAATGATCGGGATTGAGACGTCCCAGCACGAGATTGGCGTCGGTGACCGTAGCGCGGTCCGACTTCCCGTAGCAGGCCGGTCCCGGATCGGCGCCGGCCGAGAGCGGGCCGACGTGCAGCGAGCCGGCGTCGTCGAGCCACGCGATCGTGCCGCCGCCGGCGCTGACCTCGGCGAGATCGACGAAGGGAAATCGGACTGGATAACCACTGCCGCGCAGGGCGCGTCCGCTGTGCGTGCGGCCCGCCGCTTCGAATTCGAGCGCGACCTGTGCGACGCCGTCGACGACCGCTCCGGCTTTTGCGGTCGTGCCGCCCATGTCGAAAGCCAGCACGCGCTGCGCCTCGATCCTGCGGCCGAGCGCGGCGGCGGCGATGGTCCCGGCTGCGGGTCCACTCTCGATGATGGTGGCCGGGCGTTCCACGATCTGCGCCGCGCCGGCCATCCCGCCGTCGCTGCGCATCACGTAGAGCGGCGCGTCGATCTGCGCCGTCCTCAGCCGATCGCCGAGCCCTTCGAGATACCGCTTTACGATCGGCGCGAGCGCGGCGTTGACGACCGTCGTCGAGCAGCGCTCGTACTCGCGGTATTCCGGGTTGACGGACGAGGAACGCGTTACCGGCGTCTGCGGCAGGGCCGCTTGGACCGCGTCGGCCAGCCGGCGTTCGTGGGCATCGTTGGCATAGGCGTGGAGCAAGCAGATCGCCACGGCGCCGGGCCGTCGTTCGCGCAACGCGTCGCAGACGCGCGCGATCGATTCGTCATCGAGCGGCTCGAGTACGTTGCCTGCGAAGTCGAGGCGTTCGCGCACGGTCAGCCGGTCTTCGCGCGCGACCAGCGGGCGCGGCCGCTCGACCAAGAGGTTGTAGACCTGGCTGCGATTCTGGCGGCCGATCTCGAGGACGTCGCGAAAGCCGTATGTGGTCACCAGCGCGACTCGCGGGAGTTCGAGGCCGATTTGTCCCAGCAGCGCGTTGGTCGCAATGGTCGTCGAGTGCGCTAAGAACTCGACGCGCGGCGGCTCGGCGTAACCCTCGAGCAGCAGCGCGAGCGCATCCATCACGGCCGTTTCGGGAGCCCGGGGCGTGCTGGGCACCTTTAAAACGACGATCCGGCCGCTCCATAATTCGAGCGCGGCCAGATCGGTGAACGTGCCGCCCACGTCGATGCCGACGCGCAGCGCGTGCGGTGGGCCTAGCTCGTTTAGAACGTTACGCTTGCGGTGCCGTTGGTTGGGTTGCAATCGGACCCTTGGCGAATGTCCATCTGAAAGTGCGCGGTCGTCGTGCCGTTACCGGCATCGGTCGATCGCGACCAGTCGTAACCGAACGTGTACGATTGACCGGCCCGCAGCGGCGGGATGCCGCGGGTGTCGCGCTTCATTCGATCGACGTAGACGTCGACGAACTGCAGCGTGCTCGACGACTGGGCTTGCGTGCCGAGATTGGTTACGGTGCCAACGATGTGATACGTGTTGAGCTGGCCGCTCGTCGTTACGTTTTTAACGACGACCGACGTGATCGCCGGATTGGGACCGTTGCAGCCTGCCGCCGAGGCGCCCGAAGAGGTCAGGGCGACGGCGAACAGCGTGGCGGTCATGACGCGGATCATCGAATAGGTTCCTCCCTAGGCAAGATGACGTTCCGTTCTTACCCAGGCACGCGCACGTTAGACCGTGATGCCGGCGCTGGCGCCGCCGGGGACGCAGGCTGCCGGCTGGACCCAACGGATCCGGAAATTCAACGGCGAGGTCATCTTGCCGGCGTCCGAAGACCGAGGCCACACGTACGTGATCGTATACGATTCGCCCGGGCGCAATGGGGGAACGCCGCGATCGTCGAGCCGCCGGTCGTATTGGACGACGTCAACGAACTGCAGCACGTTGGCGGCTTGCGGCTGACTGCCGAGGTTCGTGATCGTGGCCCGCACGTGGTACAGGTCAAGGTACGGCGTATGCGTCACGCCGCTGATGGCGACCGCGGTGACCGCGGGGCGCGCACCATCGCACCCTTGCGCGGCGGCAGCGCCCGGGACGAGCGCAAAGAATACCAAAGAAAGGCCGACGGCTCGAATCATCGAGAGCTTCCTCCTACTTCGTGCAAGCTTGGCTTTGCTCTCGTACCCGCTTAAGCCGGCGAGCGAAACATTCCTGGCCGCTAAGCCGTGCCTTGGCCGTGCGCCTCCTTGCGCAGTGCCGCCAGTTCGCGCGCTTGCCGCTCGGCGATCCGCCGCCACCGATCCGCCTCGCGTTCGAACCGCGCGCTTTCCAGATGATCGTAGGCCACGCCGGCGGCCGTCCCGATCGCTTCGAGCGACGCAACCTCGTCGGGATCGATATCCTCGCCGTTGCGATGCGGACCGTAAGCGGCCACGGCGTAGAGCCGGGAACGAACGAAGACCGCAACGGCGAGGACGTACGCGCCTTCGCCCAGGCGCATCGAGCGGCGCCCTCCCTGCAGCTGCAGCACGGTATGGCGATCGAGCGCGAGCGTGCCGCTGCAGTACTCGCCGTCGTCGTCGCGCACGAACAATGCGCAAGCCGCGAGCGAGAACGCGCGAACCGGTTCTTCGATCAAGGCGGCTTCGACCGCGGCGGCGTTTTGCGCGTTCGGCAACCCGGCCGCAACGTCGCACAGGTGCCGTTCGGCTTGATGCCGCCGGCGAAACAGGGTGCGGTCCACGAAGTTTTCCACCCGGCTGTAGACGGCGTCAAGCGAGAACGCCACGCCGATCGCCATGAGTGCGACGAGCGCGATGGTAAGCCCGCTCTGTTCGATGACGCGTCCGGCAAGCCACTCGACGAGCGCGAAACAGCCAAAAAGCGTTGCGCTGACGATCGTGTAGACGAGCGTCCGGCTCAATACGAAGGAGACGTCGAAAACGCGCTGGCGCACGACCGCGTACGCGATCGCGAAGGGCGCCGCGGCGTAGAGCATCGTCGCAATCCAAAGCACCGCGTCGGAGCTCGCCAAGGAATAGGTCGCCCACCAATACCTTGCCCAACCCGACGCGTAGCTCAGCAGCGTGAAGAAGATGCCGATCATCACCCACAACAGGCGCCGGCGCTCCCATATCGGCGACCGGGCATAGGTTGCCACAAGCGTTCCGGCCGCCAACGCGATCAAGGCGAGCGCGCCCAGCGTCGAGCCGTACTCCATCCATGCCGCCGGACTGCGGCCCTGCAAGAGCGATGCGGCATCCCAAGCCAGGTTGGGGATCGCGAAGAGCGCGGCGATTGGAAGGGCGAGCCGATCGATCGTGGCGCGCCAGCCCACCGGCGAATCGTTGGGAAAGCGCACGGCGAAAACGACGAGACCGACGGCGCCGGCGACGCTGAGAAGGTCGGCCGCGAAGACGACGGCCGGGAGCAGCCGGTCGGGGAAACGGTACGCGCTGACGTCGGTGGCCGAGACGAGATAGAGAAAGAGCCCCCACGTCATGCGATTCGTACGGCGCAACAGAATGATTAGCGCGACGACGATGTACGCCAGCCCCGCCAAGCGCAAGAACGAGGCAAGCGGCGAAAAGAACGGTTCTTGCGATTCGGCGTTCGTGAGCGGCGCGGCCGTCAAGGTGATCCGCCGCGCCGTGCGCTGGTGAATTAACTCAAACGTTGCCGTTTCACCGGGCGCCGGCGAACGATACTCGAGCCCGATGATGCGGTCGTGCAGCGTGGACCGCGTGAAGTCCAAGCGATCGCCGGCAACGATGCCCGCGCGTGCCGCGGGGGTCGCCGGGTCGACGGCCCCGACCTCGAAACCGTCGGTGTAGATGAGGCGATAACCAAACGCACTTTGCGGTTCGAAGAGCGACGCCGACGCCGCCACGTTGATGACCAGCGCGACCGCCGCGGCCAGCAGCGCGGCAAAACGCTCCGATGAGTCGAGTCGTCGGGGCTCGTGCGACACCGCACCTTCATTCGCCCCGTCGCGGGTGCAACCCGCGCGCCGGCCGGCGTGCTCTAGGCGGTACACGCTACGCAACAGGAAAGGTATGGCATGAAGATAGGCATCATCGGCGCCGGCAACATCGGAGGCACCCTGACGCGGCGCTTTCGCGCCCTGGGCCACGAAGTGTTCGTTGCAAACTCGCGCGGCCCGGAGACGCTCGCGGACCTTGCCGCAGAGACCGGCGCGCACGCCGTGACGGTCGAAGACGCGGCCCGCCGCGGCCAAGTCGTCGTGGTGACGATTCCGCAACGCAACATCCCACAGCTGCCGGCGAAACTCTTTGCGAGCTTGCCGCGCGAAGTCGTGGTCGTCGACACCGGAAATTACTATCCGCGTCAGCGCGACGGACGCATCGACGCGATTGAGAACGGTCTGCCGGAGAGCCGCTGGGTCGAAGGGCAGCTCGGCCATCCTGTCGTCAAGGCCTTCAACAACATCTACGCGCAGCATCTGCTCGAGCGCGGAAAACCCGCCGGCGCGCGCGATCGCATCGCGCTTCCGGTGGCCGGCGACGACGCCCGCGCAAAAGAGATCGTGATGCGTCTCGTCGACGAGCTCGGCTTCGATCCGGTCGATGCCGGAGGCCTCGATGAATCGTGGCGCCAGCAGCCCGGCTCGCCGGTGTACGCAGCGGACTTCGATGCGGCCGGCGTCCGGCGCGCGCTCGGCGAGGCGAGCAAAGAGCGCACGCCGGATTGGAGCGCGTCTTGAGCCTCGCGTACGAGCGCTTTCGCGCACTGCACGAACGTCCGCAAGCGTTCGTCATGCCCAATGCATGGGACGGCGCGTCGGCCGTCGTGCTGAAACGCGCCGGTTTTGAAGCGCTCGGAAGCACCTCGTTGGGCTTAGCGCTCTCGCTGGGGCGGCAAGACGGCCGACACGCGGTTTCGCGCGACGAGGCCATCGCGCACGCCGCGCTGCTCGCGAAGATCGGCGGATTGCCGGTCAACGGCGATCTCGAAGACGGATTCGGCGCTTCGCCCGAGGATTGCGCGCGAACCGTCGATGCTGCCGTCGAAGCCGGACTTGCCGGCCTGGGCATCGAGGACACGACCGCCGATCCGGCACGCCCGATCCACGGGTTCGACGATGCCGTCGCGCGCGTGCGCGCGGCGGCAACCGCGGCGCGGGGCCGGATCGTGCTCACCGGCCGCACCGACAACTTTCTCAACGACAGGCCCGACCTCGACGACACGATCGCGAGACTTGCGGCCTTCGCGGAAGCCGGCGCCGACGTGCTCTACGCACCCGGATTGCCCGACATGGACTCGATCGTCGCCGTCGTTCGCGCGGTCGCGCCCAAACCGGTCAACGTGCTCATCGGGCCCGACGACGGTGCGGTGCCGCTCGCCCAATTAAGCGCGGCGGGCGTCCGGCGCGTCAGCGTGGGGGGTGCGCTCTACCGCGTCGCGATTCAGTCGGTCATGGACGCGGCGGCGCGTCTGCGCGTCGGCGATTTGAGCGTCGTCACCGGCATCGTCGCCGGCAGCGAGATCGCCGGGATGTTCGCGCGATAAGCAAACGGACGGAATCTGGGTAGAACCTCGGCAGCATGGCTGCCGATACGGGATTTTTGCGAGCCCTCGATCGCCACGTGCGCGCAATCGCCTGAATGGAAGCTCGCGCACGATCGAGGAACGACGATCCACTCGTAATCCGGCTGATAAGCCGAGTACGAAAGTTCGTCGGCAATCTGGGCCCCGGGCTCATTACGGGCGCAGCCGACGACGATCCATCGGGAATTTCGACGTATTCCGTCGCCGGCGCGACGACGGGCTACTCGATGCTCTGGCTCACGTTGATCAGCACGCCGATGATGGCGGTGATCCAAGGCATGTGCGCGCGCATCTCGATGGTCACCGGTGAGGGCCTGGCGGCGGTCGTGCGCAAGCGCTTGCCGATCGCCGCGGCGTACGCGCTCGCGGGCCTGGTGATCGTCGCCAACACGTTCAATCTCGGCGCGGACATCGGCGGCATGGCCGATGCCGCGCACCTCGTGGTCCCGCTGCCCGTCGACGCGCTCGTCTTTTTCTTCGGCATCGGCTTGATCGCGGCACAGGTCTGGCTGCCCTATACGGTCATCGCCGGCGTCTTCAAGTGGCTGACGCTGGCGCTCTTCGCCTACATCGTCACCGCATTCGTGGTGCATCCGCCGTGGAAGCAGGTCTTGCTGCAGTTCGCCGTACCTCACGTGCGATTCGAGTCCGGCTGGCTTTCCACGATGGTCGGCGTGCTCGGCACGACCATCACGCCGTATCTCTTTTATTGGCAATCCTCGCTGATGGTCGAGGAAGAAAAAGCGGCCGGCAATACGAC
>Ga0070738_10005365_pt1 | contig 14284 bp, 11 predicted proteins | sample Coa_R2_2_FD_66446 | JGI IMG/M metagenome (GOLD analysis project Ga0070738, IMG submission 66446) | Surface soil microbial communities from Centralia Pennsylvania, which are recovering from an underground coalmine fire - Coalmine... | ecosystem: Environmental > Terrestrial > Soil > Unclassified ...
TAGGGCTTCGCTTGCCGTGAAAATGGAGCTGCAGCGGCCGGCGGAGCGGCCCGGCGATTTTTCGATTCGTCCGATGACTACGTCGGACATCGGCGCCGTCACGCGGATCGAACGGGCCTCGTTTTCGACCGTGTGGCCGTCCGATGCGTTTTACAACGAGCTGAGCACGAATAAGCTGGCGCATTATTTCGTGGGACTCTTGGACGAGCGCGTCGTCGCGTACGGCGGCATCTGGGTGATCCTGGAAGATTCGCACGTGACGACGCTGGCCGTCGACCCCGAGTTCCGCCGCCGACGGTTCGGCGAAATCTTGCTGCTTCGGCTGATCGACGAAGCGATGGAACGCGGCGCCGCGTGGATGACGCTCGAAGTCCGAGAAAGCAACGCGGTGGCGCAACGCCTTTACCGGAAATACGGTTTCACCACCGTCACCATGCGAACCGGTTATTACAGCGACGACAACGAAAGCGCGCTGATCATGTGGGCGGGAAGCCTGCGCAGCGAGCTCTATCGCAACCGCCTGAAGATCTTGCGCGCGCGCGTTGCGGAAGCGCCCTAGCGGCGGTGGCGAGCTTCGTCCGCCTGGCACGGCAAGTGCGGGACCATTTGGGACAGCGTCACCGCTACGAGCACAGCGTCCGCGTGGCGCGGTGTGCCGACCTGCTGGCGCAACGCCACGGCGTCGACGCGGCCAAGGCTCGCCTCGCTGGGATGCTGCACGATCTGGCGCGGCTCTATTCGCCCGAGCGGCTGATCGCCGAATGCGAGTCGCGCGGCATGCCGATCGGAGCGCGGGAGCGAGAACATCCGGTGCTTCTGCACGCGCCGCTCGGGGCGCTCATCGCGCGCGAACGCTTCGGCGTCGAGGACGGCGAAGTGCTCTCGGCGATTGCGAAGCATACGACCGGCGCTCCGACGATGTCGCCGCTCGATTGCGTCGTCTACTTGGCCGACTCGCTCGAACCGGGGCGCAGGTTCGCGGAGCGCGCGCAGCTGTGGGAGCTGGCAACGCGCGATTTAGAGGCAGCTATGAATGCGACGCTGGAACTTTCGGCACGCCATCGGGCGCGCAAAACCGAACTAAAGGAGGCACGGGCATCGGCGAGTTAATCGACATCGTGCGCGACAGCGCGCTCGACAAAAAAGGCGAGGGATTTACGGCGCTCGACGTCGGCGGCCGGACGATCTTGGCCGACACGTTCGCCATCGTTACGGGGCGTTCCAAGATTCAGACGCGTGCGATCGCCGACGCGATCGTAGAAGCAGCCAAAAGCCACGGCTACGACGTATCGCGCGTCGAAGGCTACGCCGACGGTTCGTGGATCTTGATCGATCTCGGCAACGTCATCGTGCACGTCTTTACGCCGGAGCAGCGCACGTTCTACAATTTAGAACGGCTTTGGTCGCCCGCGGCGCTTCGCCAAGGCGAGAGCGGGGCGGAAGTGAGGAGAGCCCAGTGAAGCGCGCTCGTCCAACGCATCACACCAAGGCGCAGCGTGCTCGCCGAAACTTTTGGATGCGCTTCGGCGTCTGGATCTTCATCGTGTTCTTCGCGCTTAGCGTCGCCGGAGGCCTGATCGTGCTGGGACGCTTGTGAGTTCCCCGCAAACGCTGCTCGACGACGCCGGGGCAAGCCACGCCAAATACGTTTTGACGCCCTGGCTCGCGCAGGGCGGACGCACGCCGCCGGTCGTCGTACGCGGCGAAGGCTCGTATCTCTACGACGACCGCGATCGGCGTTATCTCGATTTTTCCGCCGGGCTGGTCGCAGTCAATCTCGGGCACGGTCACGCCGGCGTGGCCGAGGCCATCGCACAGCAGGCGCGCCGGCTGGCATACGCGGCGCCGACGTTTGCCAACGATCAGCGCGCGCGGCTCGCCCGTGCGATCGTCGAGCTCGCGCCGTGGGAAGAGGGCGCGCGCGTCTTCTTCACCACCGGCGGCGGCGAGGCGAACGAGGATGCGATCAAGTTCGCGCGCGCGCTGTGCGGGCGCCACAAGGTGCTCACCGCGTATCGCTCGTTTCACGGCTCGGCGCCGGGCGCGGGAACGCTCACCGGGGAGATTCGCCGCTGGCCCAACGAACCGGGTATCCCGGGCGTCGTGCGCTTCTTCGCGCCGTTTGCTTATCGCAGCCCGTTTCACACCCGCGATGCCGCAGAAGAGGTCGAACGCGCGATCGAGCATCTCGAAACCGTGGTGAACTACGAAGGCGCGCAGAACGTCGCGGCGCTGTTGATCGAGCCCGTCGTCGGCAGCAACGGCGTGGTCGTCTATCCCGACGGCTACTTGGCGCGGCTGCGTGAGTTCTGCGACCGCCACGGAATCTTGCTGATTTTCGACGAGGTGATGACCGGCTTCGGCCGCACCGGCGACGCGTTCGCCGCGCAGCGCTTCGGCGTAACGCCGGACATGATCACGTTCGCCAAAGGCGTGACGTCGGCATACGTGCCCCTCGGCGGCGTCGCCGTCCGCGAATCGCTGGCGTCGGCATTCGACGCGCGACCGCTTCCCAGCGGCCACACCTTCAGCGGACACCCGCTCGCGATGGCGGCCGGCGTCGCGACGCTGCGGGCGTACCGCGAGCAGCGGCTCTTCGAACGCGCGCGCGAGCTCGAACCCGAGCTTCGTTCGCGCTTGGAAACGCTCGCGCGCAGGCATCCCTCCGTCGGCGAAGTGCGCGGCGTCGGCGCCTTCTTCGGCCTCGAGCTCGTCGCGGACGGCGCCACGCGCCGCCCGCTGGTCGCATGGCAGGGAAGCGAAACGCTCGCGCCGTTCTTCAACGACCTGCTCGCACGCGGACTTTACGTGCTGGGCCGTTACAACGTCGTCATCGTAGCGCCGCCGCTCACGATTTCGCTCGAGGAGATCGACGAGGCGTGCGCGATTCTGGATGCCGCGCTCGCGGATTTGGAAGCTTGACGGTGACGCAACTCGACGTTCGCGACAAAGCCACGCGCGAGCTCCTGGGACGCGTCCGGATTGCGGGAGAACCGGACGCGCGCGAGGCGATCGCACGCGCACGCGATGCCTTCGGCACCTGGCGCGATGTGCCGGTCGTCGAACGCGCGCGGCTGTTCTTCCGCTATGCCGACGCCCTCGAGCGGCGGCACGAAGAGCTGGCCTTATGCGTTTCCCGTGAAAACGGTAAGACGCTCGCCGACGCGCGCGCCGAGGTCCGCCGAGGCATCGAAGCGGTCGAGTTCGCCTGCGGTATGCCGTCGCTTATGATGGGCGACGCGCTGAGCGGCGTCGCGCGCGGAATCGATTCGACCGTCATCCGGCATCCGCTCGGAGTCTGCGCCGGCATCACGCCGTTCAACTTTCCGGCGATGATCCCGCTCTGGATGTTTCCGATCGCGGTCGCCGCCGGCAATACGTTCGTGCTCAAGCCGTCGCCGCAGACGCCGCTCACCTCCGAGCTCCTCGCCGAAGCCGCGCGCGAGTGCGGGTTTCCGCCCGGCGTCCTGCAGATCGTCCACGGCGGCGCCGAGACCTCGCAGCTGCTCGTCGATCACCCCGACGTTGCCGCGATCTCGTTCGTCGGCTCGTCGAATGCCGCGCGCCAGGTGCAAGAACGCGCGGTACGCGCGCACAAGCGCGTGCAAGCGCTGGGCGGTGCGAAGAACTACCTCGTCGTCATGCCCGATGCCGTCACGCCCGCGACCTGCGAGGCGGTGATCTCGTCGTCGTTCGGCGGCGCGGGCCAGCGCTGCTTGGCGGGCTCCGTGCTCGTTGCGGTCGGCAATGCGGGCGACGCACTCGTGCCGATGCTGGTCGAAGCGGCCGCGAAGCTTCGCGTTGGACGCGGCGCCGAAAGCGGCGTCGATATGGGCCCCGTCGTCAGCGACGAGGCGCTGACGCGCATCAACGGCTACGTCGAGCGCGCGCTCGCAAGCGGCGCGCGCTTGCGCCATCCGCAGGAGCATCCGCAAGCCGCGTCTGGAAACGACCGCGGCGCTTTTCTGCCGCCCGTTATCTTCGATCGCGTCGATCCGTCGAGCGAGCTCGCACGGGAAGAAATCTTCGGGCCGGTGCTCGCGATCGTGCGCGCGCAATCGCTCGACGAGGCAATCGACGTCGCAAACTCGTCGCGCTACGGCAACGCATCGTCGATCTTCACTCGCGACGGCGGCAGCGCGCAGCGCTTCGTTTCGCGGATCGAGGTCGGAATGGCGGGCGTAAACGTCGGGATCGCCGCGCCGATGGCCTTTTTCCCGTTCGGCGGCGTCAAGGATTCCATTTTCGGCGATCTTCGTTGCCACGGCAAAGACGCCGTTGCGTTCTACACGCAGCAGCGCGTTACCATCAGCCGCTGGCCTTCCTAGACCTCAGCACGAACGCGAGCCATCCCGCCGCAACGAACGCCACGAAGTAATAGGCGAACCAGCGCTGCGGCGGCGCCGGAACCGAATCGAAGAGCCAGACGGTCGCCAAGATCAGCAACGCGACCGCGACGACGGAGAGCGCCAGATCGCCGGCGCGCAGTGTGCCGAGTCGCCTGGCATAGACCGCTGCGGCGATCGCGATCAGCATGTAGATGAGGATGAAGCCGAACGAACTGAGCGTACCGCAGTTGTTGAAGACGTCGACGGGATCGACGTGGAGCGCCAGCGCGCCGGCTGCAATCGCAAGGGTTATTGCGGTCACGACGGTTACGGCGACGTTGGGAGTATCGTGCTTGGATTCGATGCGGGCAAAGGCCGCCGGTAAGATCCCGGCGCCGGCCATCGCGTAGCCGATGCGGCCGGCGGTCGTGATGCAGGCCAAACAGACGGAGAACGCGCTGCAGAGCGCGCCGATAACGATCGGAACCCGCAAGTAGCCGATTCCGTAAAGCTCGGCAAGCGTGCCGAGTGGGAAGGTCTGCCGATCGAGCGGCTTGGCGGCGTGCGCCAGACCGACGATCTCGGCATACGTCGCGACGACGAAGAAGACGCTCGCGAAGAGCACGCTCCCGATCACCGCGCGCGGAATCGAGACGAGCGGGCGCTTTGCTTCGGCGCCGAAGGCCGTGGCGCTCTCGAAACCGACGTAGCTGAAGACGGCGAAGGCGATCGCCAAACCGATCCCGCCCGGGAACGCCCCTTGGAGCTTGAGCTGGCGCATGTCGAGCGCCGGTCCGTGCGCGTGCAGCACGACGGCGACGAGCAGACAGATAATCGTGACCGAGATTGCTTCGAGCACCAGCATCACGATCGCCGAGACTTGCACGCCGCGATAGGCGGCTTGCCAAGCGACGAGAGCGAGCACGAACACAATTGCGACCACCGGCGGATGCACTCCGGCCCCGGCAAGCAAGATCTCGACGAAGAGCGCCATTGCGCCCAACACGGCGGTTGCCACGAAGCCGTACGCCCATAACAGCGCCCATCCGCCGATCGCGCCGGCGGTCGCGCCCAGGTTACCGGCGACGTAGCCGTACATCGAGCCCGCCTCGCTCGAACGACGGGCGAACTGGTTGATGCAAAGCGCCACGAAGACGAGCATCGTGCCGCCGAAGACGTAGGCGAGCCACGTGCCGTTTCCGGCAACGGCGTACATGTACGGCGCGATCAGAATCGGCGTCATGCTCGGCCCGATCAACGCGATCGAGGTTGCGAGCACCTCGACGAAGCTCAACGAGCCGGCCTTGAGCTGCGCGCGCTGCTTCATGCGATATCGTCTCTGAGCCGGGCGGGCGCCCAGTTCCCGCTGCGTGCCGAAACTTCGCTGGCGGCGCACGGGTAGGACGCAGCATGTACGCCATCCCCTCGCGCCGCAGCGCGCTTGCGGTAACGGCCGCGGTGCTGGTTGCGCTCGCCGCCGGTGCACCGGCCCTGGCTCGCGACTTCGTCCAGGACCAAGCCGCAATGTTTTCTGCGGCGACCGTCGCGCAGCTCAACGCACGCATCTCGAACTTTAACTCCCAAACCGGTAAGGAGATCGTCGTCGTCACTACGCCGTCGCTGGGCGGTCAGAGCCTGCAGAGCGCCGCCTCGGCGGCCTTCGCGCAGCGCAGCGTCGACGGCGTCTTGATCTTCATCGCGAAGGAGGATCGGCGCGACATCATCGTGCCCGATCGCGCCGGCGTGCAGGCGGGCTGGTTCACGCCCAGCGTGCTGGCCTCGATCCGCACGCAGATGGAGACCCAATTCCGCGCCGAGAATTACGACGCCGGGATCACCGGCGCGGTCGACGGCATTCTCAACATCTATCGCGCGCATTTGGGCGGCCTGCAGCAGCGGCAGAACGGCGCAACGGCACCGTCGGCGCCGGGCAGCGCGAACTCCGGAGGATTTCACATCAGCATGTTTTGGTGGATCATCATCGCGATCGTCGGCTTTTTGCTCGTGCGATCGATTCTGCGCGCCATGACGATGCCGCGCTACGGCGCGCCGCCCGGCGCGCCGCCCGGCGCGGCGCCGCCGGGAGCGCCGCCCGCCGGACCGGGATACGGGCCGGGCTATGGTTACGGCGGCTACGGCTACGGCGGCGGCGGAAGTTTCTGGAGCGGTCTGCTCGGCGGCCTCGGCGGCGCTTGGCTCGGCAACGAGCTCTTTCGCGGCGGCGGAGGCGCAATGGCACCGACCGGCGGCGTGCTGCCGACCGACGCGGGGAGCGGCTTGGCCTCCGGCGGCGATGCGGGCGGCTGGCAGAGCGACGCGGGACAGGCCGATCTCGGCGCCGCGAGCGGCGGCGACTGGAGCGGCGGCGGCTTCGGCGGCGATATGGGCGGCGGAGACTTCGGTGGGGGAGGCGGCGACAGCGGCGGCGGATGGTAGGCGTCTATGCGACGCCTTCTTGCCTTTTGCATCGTCTTCGCTTTCCTCGCTCCCGCTCCGGCGGCGGCCGCTTCGGCTGACTCGGGCGTTCCGGCTTCCTACTTCAACGCGCTCCACTGGCGGCTGATCGGTCCGTTCCGCGGCGGGCGCGCGCTCGCGGTCGCGGGCGTACCCGGCGAGCCCGATCACTTTTATTTCGGCGCCGTCGACGGCGGCGTCTGGGAGAGCAACGACGCCGGGCGCACGTGGCGCCCGATCTTCGACGATCAAGACGTCGCGTCGATTGGTGCGATTGCCGTCGCGCCGAGCGATCCGCGCGTACTCTACGTCGGCACCGGCGAAGCCGACATGCGCTCCGACGTCGCATATGGTAACGGCGTCTACAAATCGATCGACGGCGGCCGCAGTTGGACGCACCTGGGCTTGAGCGATACGAAGCAGATCGGCGCGATCGTCGTCGATCCGCATAACGCGAACGTCGTCTACGTGGCCGCGCTGGGCCACGCGTACGGACCGAATGCCGAACGCGGCGTCTTCAAGAGTACCGACGGCGGGCGAACCTGGAGCAAAGTACTCTACAAGAACGCCGACACCGGCGCGATCGCGCTCGCGATGGCGCCCAACGACCCCAACGTCCTCTACGCGTCGCTGTGGCAGACGCGACGGCCGCCGTGGAACGTCTATCCTCCCTCGAACGGTCCGGCGAGCGGCCTGTACAAGACGACCGACGGCGGCGCGACCTGGACGCCGCTGACCAACGGATTGCCGGCACGCGTGGGCCACATCGGACTCTCGATCTCCAATGCGGCGCCGAACCGCGTCTACGCCAACGTCGACAGCCCGCCCAGTCAAGGCGGGGTCTATCGCTCCGACGACGCCGGCGCGACGTGGACGCGTGAAGACGGCGACCAGCGTATCTGGCAACGCGGCTGGTACTTCAGCGGAATCACCGCCGACCCGCGCAATCCCGACGTCGTCTACGTGATGAACACCTCGACGTATCGTTCGACCGACGGCGGAAAGCACTTCGAAGCCATCTTGGGCGATCCGACCGGCGACGATTATCACGCGCTCTGGATCGACCCCGCCGACTCCAACCGCATGATTCTGTGCAGCGATCAAGGGACGATCGTGACCGTCAACGGCGCCAAGACCTGGAGCTCGTGGTATAACCAGCCGACCGCGCAGCTCTATCACGTCGCGACGGACAATGCGTTTCCGTATAACGCGTATGGCGCGCAGCAAGACTCCGGCGCCGTCATGGCGCCCAGCCGCGGCCGCTACGGGACGATCTCCAATCAAGAGTTCCGGCCGCTCGACGTGGGCGGCGAGAACGGCATGCTCGCACCCGATCCGCGCCGGCCCGGTATGGTCTACGGCGATGCGGCGAGCGAGGGAGGCGCCGGCGGTTCGCGCGAGCTGACGGCGACGGGCTGGGAACAGAACATCGATCCGACGCTGGCCTATCCGCAGACCGTCTGGCGCAACACTTGGACGCTCCCGATGGCCTTCTCGCAGGCCGACCGCATCACGCTCTACACCGCCCATCAAAAGGTCTTTCGTTCGCGCGACGGGGGTTCGACGTGGCAGATCGTCAGCCCGGATCTCTCGCGTTCCAACGAAGGCACGCCGAGCAATCTCGATGCGCCGACGCTCGCCGACAACAATAACCTTTCGCGCCACGGCGTGGAGTATGCGATTGCGCCTTCGCCGCTGCGCGCAAGTCTCGTCTGGGCCGGGACCGACGACGGTTTGATTTGGATGACGCAGAACGCGACGGCGAGCGCCGCCGCGGTTCGCTGGCGCAACGTCACGCCGCCGCAACTAACGTCCTGGAGCAAGGTCGGAACCATCGAAGCTTCGCATTTCGATGCCGCCGTCGCCTACGCCGCAATCGATCGCCACCGGCTCGACGACTACCGGCCGTACGTCTACCGCACGAGCGACGGCGGCGTCACGTGGACGCCGATCGTCCGGGGCATTCCCGACGGCTCCTTCGTCAACGTCGTGCGCGAAGATCCCGTGCGGCGTGGATTGCTCTACGCCGGTACCGAGCGCGGCGTCTACGTCTCGTTCGACGACGGCGGCTCGTGGCAATCGCTTCAGCTCAACCTTCCGGTGACGTCCATTCGCGATATTGCGGTGCACGGCGACGATCTCGTGATCGCGACCCACGGACGCTCGCTTTGGGTGATGGACGATATTTCGCCGCTGCGACAGATGCACGACGCCGCAAGCGGCGGCGTCTATCTCTTCGCGCCGGCCGACGCTTATCGCGTCCGGCCGACGAGCCAGGAGGGGACTCCGCTGCCGCTCGACGAGCCGCAGGCCCAAAACGCGCCCGAAGGCGTTTATATCGATTACTATCTTCCCGACGTCGCGCATACCGCGGTCGTGCTCGACGTCGCGGCTGCGGACGGCAGCGCAGTGCGGCACTGGTCGAGCGCGAATCCCCCCAAACCGGTCGATCCGAGCTCCGTCGACTTCACGGCGCACTGGATTGCTCTACACCCGGTTCCATCCACCGAGGCCGGCGCGCATCGTTTCGTCTGGGACTTCCACGAGGGCAGCCACGATGGACCGCTCGTTCCGCCGGGCGAGTATACGATCCGCCTCGACGTCAACGGCCGAAGCTACACGCGCACCGCGCGCGTGCTGCGCGATCCGCGCGTACCGGCGACCGACGCCGATCTGCGCGCGCAGTACGAGCTCGCGCGGCGAGTCATCGCGTTACGCGCCGACGTCGCAGCGGCGCGAAAGAATGCTCAGGCGAACGCCAAACGCCTATCGGGCGAACGCGCCGCGAGCTACCTTCGCGACGTCGTGGGCGAAGAGCTCCCCCAAAATCCCGACGATTCGATGGGCGTCTACTCGCACGACGTCAGCAGCTTCCTGTTCCTCGAAGGGCAGCTCGACAATCTCGAAACGGCGGTAGAGAGCGCCGACGCGGCGCCGACGGCGACGATGCGAGCGGCGTACGATAAGCTGCAGGCGATCTACCGGCAGACGGCGGCGCGCTCGGAGGTGACGGCACAGTAAACGCGCGCGACGAACTGCTGACGCGCGTCGCGCGCCGCATCGAAGCCTTGGGCCATGCCGAAATCGCGCGGGTGGGCATCGACGGCGTTGATGGCGCCGGTAAGAGCACCTTCGCCGACGAGCTCGCGGCCGCGGTTACCGCAAACTTCGGCCGCCGGGTGATTCGCGCAGGCGTCGACGATTTTCATAATGCGCGCGTCGTGCGCTACCGTCGCGGTCGCGAGTCCCCCGACGGATTCTATCTGGACTCCTACGATTACGCCGCGTTCATCGAGCGGCTCATCCGTCCGTTGAGCCCCGGCGGATCGAGGCGCTATGCGGTCGCGGCGTTCGATCACGTTGCGGATCGCACCGTCGACGCACCGGAACTCGAAGCGCCTAAGAACGCCGTGCTGATCGTCGACGGCATCTTTCTGCACCGGCCCGAACTGCGTTCGTTCTGGGATCTCTCGGTCTTCCTCGACGTGCCGTTCGCAGTCTCGATTCCGCGCGGTGCGGCCCGAGGTGAGGGCTGGGGCGATCCCGATCCGGCCGCGCCCTGTAACCGGCGATACGTCGAGGGTCAGCGCCGCTATTTGCGCGAGTGCGCGCCGCGCGAGCGTTCGACGATCGTCATCGACAACACGGATTTGCACAACCCGGTGATCGTTCGCGACGAGCCGGGCGCCGCTAGCTAAGCGTTACCGCTGGCCGAGCGTGCGCGCGTACCAGTTCTCGAGGTCGGCGTGGAACTGCGCGAGCGCCTCGGGGTGCAGGTAGACCATGTGCCCCGATTCGTAAAAGCCGTAGCTGATGTTGCGTTGCAGCTGCGGCGGCAGCATCAAGTGATTGAGGGTGTAGACCGTCGCCCAAAACGGCGTCGCGAAATCGTAATAACCGTTGCCGCTGAAGATCTGCAGGTTTGGATCGAAGGCCATCGCCGACGCGAGGTCTTGCGCGGTGTTGGTCGGGAGGGCACCGTTGTGCTTCCAGTCCCACTGGCGGAAGACGTTGATCTCCGGACGATAGATCAAATCGGTGTGATATCCGAGAATTTGACGAACGAAGTAGTTGCCGCTCGCAACGAAGGCTGAATCGATCGCCGCATCGACGGGGTCGAAATCCGGCCGGTCGCCGATCCGGTCCAGATTGAACGACGTGTAGCGCGCGTCGTACCGCCCCAGCATCACGCCGCTGTCGCGGAAGAGCTGCGTTTCGAAGCGCCAGTACGGAACGCGTAAGTTGGACTGGCGTAGGTACGCTTCCGACAGACCGGTGTACTGGTGGAGCTTCGCGACGACGTCGGCGTAGGTCGAGGGCGAGAGCTTCGCGCCCTGCGCGAGCGCGTTCAAGTACTCGTGCATCGCGAAATCCTCGACTTGCGGCAGCAACGCCTGCAGCGTCGTCGGAGGTCCGGGTAGCGCGTGGTGGTACCACGCGGCCGCCGCTTCGGTCGGCAGATAAAGCGGGAACGCCCAGTCGCCGCCGCCGATCGCGGTCGGCGTGAAGTTGGCGTCCCAGTCGAGCGAAAAGTCCAGAATCGAGGAGAGCAGCACGACGCCGTTGATGCCGATGCCCTGCTGCTGAAGGTAGCGCACGAGCATCGCCGAGCGCGGGGTGCCGTACGACTCGCCGAACAAGAACTTCGGCGAGTTCCAGCGGCCGAACGTCGTGACGTAACGCGAGACGAACTGACCGAACGCTTTGACGTCGGGATCCACGCCGAAGAAATCGCTCGGCTTTCCGGCGCTCGTTATGCGGCTGAAGCCAGTGTCGGGCGCATCCACAAAAACGAGGTCGGTGCGGTCGAGCAGCGAGTATTGGTTTTCGATCAGGTTAAACGGCGCGTTTGGCGTCGGCGCGGCGTCGCCAACCTGCACGCGCATCGGCCCGATCGAACCCATCCGCAGCCAGATCGTCGAGCTGCCGGGACCGCCGTTGTAGAGGAACGTGACCGGACGCGTACGCGGGTCGACGCCGTCCACGGTAAAGGCCGTATAGAACATCCGGCAGGTCGTCTCGCCCTTCTCGTTCTGCAGCGCGATGGTTCCGGCGCGAGCCGTGTAGGGATACGTCTTACCGCCGAGGGCGATCGTATGCTGGGTTACGGCATCGGGCGTCTCGCCCGGCGCTGCGGCCGGAGCGGCGTGCTGCGGCGGCGCCGCGGCGATGAGCAGCGCCGCGAGCAATGCGACGAACCGCTCAGACATTGGCGAGTGCCCGCGCATACCAGCGTTCGAGGTCGTCGTGGAACTGCGCCAGAGCGGGCGGATGCAAATACACCATATGCCCCGATTGGTAGAAGCCGTACGTGATGTTGCGTGCCAGCGCCGGCGCGAGATAGAGATGGTCGAGCGCGTATACGGTTGCGAAGAACGGCGTTGCAAAATCGAAGTAGCCGTTTGCGGAGAAAACCTTGAGGTTGGGATTGTAGGTCATCGCCTGCGCCAAATCGGGGGTGACGTTGAGAATTTGGACGTTCTGACCGTGCTTGAAATCCCACGATTCGTCGTCGGTATAAATCAGACCGTAGATGTCGGAGCGATAGAGCAGCGGCGTGCGATATTGGAGCACTTGGCGCAAATAGTAGTTGCTCGTGGAGACGAAGGCCGAGTCGATCGCCGCGTCGGTCGCGTCCCAGTCGGGCGAGACGGCGGCGCGATCGAGCACGTACGTTTCGAAGCGCGAGTCGATGCGCCCGACGGTGATGCCGCGCTCGCGCAGCAGCTCGTTCTCGAAGCGATCGTAGGGGATGCGAAGATTGGAGTTGCGGATGTACTGGTCGGAGAGTCCCGTGAAGCGGTGCAGCTGCGCCACGACGTCGTTGTAGCGCTCGGGTGCGAGCGCCGCGCCCTGGCCGAGCGCGTCGAGGTACTCGTTGAGTCCAAAGCTCTCGACCTGCGACAGCAGCGACTGGACCGACGAGAAGCCCGATAGCGCGTGATGGTACCAGGCGGTCGCGGCTTCCGTCGGGAGATACAAAACGTAGGCCCAATCGCCGCCGCCGGCCGGCGCGCCGTCGTTATAGTCGATGTTGGAGTTGAGGAACGAGGAGAGCAGCACGACGCCGTTGAGCGAGATCCCGCGGTCTTGCAGCATCTTGGCGAGCACGCAAGAGCGCGTGGTGCCGTAGGATTCGCCGAACAAAAACCGCGGCGAGTTCCAGCGATTGAACGTGGTGATGTATCGCTGGATGAATTGGGCGAACGCCTGGGCATCCTGGTCGACGCCCCAGAGATCCTTGCGGGTTCCCGCGCCGATAATCCGCCCGAAGCCGCTGCCGGGCATGTCGATAAAGACGAGGTCGGTACGGTCCAGCAGCGAGTACCGATTCGCAACGAGGCGATACGGCGGCGGCCCGGTCAGCCGCCCGTCGGCAGTCGCGACCCTAACCGGCCCGAACGACCCCATGCGCAGCCACATCGTCGAGCTTCCGGGACCGCCGTTGTAGAGGAACGTAACGGCTCGGCGTGCCGGGTCGGCTCCGTCCAGCGTGTAGGCCGTGTAGAAGACGCGAGCGATCGGCTGATCGTCGCCGTTGCGCAAGGTGATCGTGCCGGCTCGCGCCGTGTACGCGAGCGTGCGGCCGCCGAGCACGATGGTGTGGCGGGTAACCGCATCCGCGGCCGGTCGCGGAACGGCGGGCGCCTTGGCGCCGGCGCTTGCCGGAATGCCAAACGCGACGAGCACCGCCAACAGGCAGCACAACGGCAAAAGGAACGTCTGAAATCGTCTCAAGGCGAACGCGAACTATTGCCACAACGCCCGAGCCCTCCTGCCCCGACGGCGCTGCAGTGAATCAAAGTTCTTTCAAAGCCTGCGTGCCGCCGTAGAGCTCGGCCTTAAGCCGCCCGATCGCGCCCGCGATCGAATCGAGATAGGGAAGCATCAGGGCCTTGATGCGCTTCAGACGTTCCTCACCGGCAGCGGTGATGGCGTAGACCCGCCGCGATCGTTTGGTCGGATGCTCCCACGAGGCGGTGACGAAGCCGCGTTCCTCCAGGCGGCGCAGCAACGGATAGATCGTGTTGGTGTTCACGGCGACCAGGTCGCCGCAGAGCGACGCAATCCGCTGCATGAGGCCGTAACCGTGGTCGGGGCGTTGCTCGATAAGGTGAAGCACGAGCGCCGGAAAGATCGTCTTGCTCTTGATCGGGCCGCGAACGACCTCATCGACGCGATGGGCCATCCGGCTAGGCGGTCGCGTGCACCGCGGCGTCCCCGTAGGCCTCGTCGATTGCCGCGGCATAGCGCGCTTCGACGACGCGCCGCTTGATCTTCATCGACGGCGAGAGCTCGCCGCCCTCGACGCTGAAATCGCTGGGGACGACGACGATCCGGCGAATCTGTTCGTAACTGGCGAGCTCGCGGGTCTGCGCGTGGACCTCTCGCGTCAAGAACGACCGAACCTCGTCACGCCGCGCCAGCATCTCGGGCGAGGAGTCCTTCGGCAAGTCCGGCAGCGCGACGCGCAGCAGCGACCAGTTCGGTGAGATCAGCGC
>Ga0070738_10005367_pt1 | contig 14283 bp, 13 predicted proteins | sample Coa_R2_2_FD_66446 | JGI IMG/M metagenome (GOLD analysis project Ga0070738, IMG submission 66446) | Surface soil microbial communities from Centralia Pennsylvania, which are recovering from an underground coalmine fire - Coalmine... | ecosystem: Environmental > Terrestrial > Soil > Unclassified ...
CGTTCGAGCATGGATTCGGTGTAGGCTTCGTCGGCGACATTATCGAGAAAGACGTCGCGCGAGGCGGTCGGAACGCCGGCGGCCTGCGCTTCGGCCGCGCCGACGGTTTTGGCGCTGGTGCGCGAATCGATGAAGAACACGCCGTGACGTTTTGCGACCGCGATCACGTCTTTCATGATGCGCGGATCCGCGCTGGCCGCGCTGCCTTCGTGGTTATTGAATCCCGCAGCGGCAGGCACTTGCGCGAGATCGTCTTCGGTGTGCTCGGTGACCTGCTCGTCGGTCATGCCGACCTCGATCTCACCCGGGCCCGCGGCGCGGCCCGAGACCGGTTCCATCGGCAGGTGCAGCATCACGCCCTTATTAGCGTCGACAGCTTCCTGCGCGATCTGCGACGTGTAGCGCACGTGCGGCATAACGGCGAGCGTCAGCGGGATCGGCAAACGCAGATAACCGCGTTCGACGTCCGGCCACTGGCCGCAGTCGTCGATCACGATCGCAACTTTCGCGCCGGCAGCACCGGGCGACGTTGAAGGCGACGCCGCCGGCACGGTGGACGGACTTTCGAGTCCGGTTGCTGCGGCGGAGGGCGCGGGAACGATGCTCGGCGACGGCGCGGCTTCTACAGACGCGGGGGCGCGCGTCTGCGGCGCAGACTGCGGAACGTAAGCGGTGCGGCGCGCGCGATGGTGCGGCAGAATCGCCCATACCACAACTGCAAGCAAGACGCCAGCGAGCAGCAGCGGCAGCACGCCGGCGCGCGATTTGCGCTTGCGTTTACGCGGCACTACGGCCGCGCGGGTACGCCGGACGAGTTCGAGTACTTGTCAAGTGCGGTAACGACGTCGGTAAAGGGCGTAGCAGTATAATGCATTCCGAATATCGTCACGGGGTGCAGATTTTCCCGCGCGACGGCTTGCAGGAATTCGTGCAAGTACTCGGGTGTGAACCAGCCGCCTTCGCCGTCGGGCGCGAAGAGATCGCTCGTGTACAGCAGGCGCCGCTGCGGAAACCACACCATCATTTGCCGTTCGGCCGTTGCGGTGCGATACGGAATGACGACGATCCGATTTGCGCCCGAGCCGATCGTCACCGGCGTCCTGACGAAATGGAATCGCGGCGCGCGCGGTTTGCGGGCGAGATCGTCGGGATGCAGCACGTGCGGGGCGGCGAGCAGGCGGGTCAAGATCGGTTCGTTCAGGTCGAGCGCGTAAATGGGAATGCCGTCCGCCGCCGCTTGGCGGATGCCGGCGATGTGCGGCCAGGAATCGGACGTCGTGACGACGGCCTTGATCGGCAGGCCGTACCGTTTGACTGCCGCGTCGAAGGCGCTTTGCGCGTACCGCCCCGACCACGGCGCCTCGATGACGACGATGCCGTCGTCCTGGCGAACGAATTCGACGTTCCATCCGCCGGGAGTTTGAAGTACACCGGGCGCCAGCTCGTACGGCGGCCCGCTTCCGCGCGAGCCCAACGGGATGTCGTCGACCGCGACCGCTTTACCGTGATGGGCGTCGTAGATGTCTTGCGGGATGGCCGCGTCTTGCGCCGGCAGCGGAGTGTTGAAATGCAGCTGCGTGATGCTGAAGGCGCTGTCGGGCAATCCCATGCGCGCTCGCATCCATTGGCGCGGATAGACCACGCCGCCGGGTTCGAGATTCCACGCCTCGTACGTAATACGCGTGTCGACGTCGCCCCAAGGATTCAGAAACGTGTTATAGGGATAAGCGCGAACGTAATCCACCGCAATCGGCAGACCGGTTCGAGCGCTCAGGTACAGGCGGCAGGCGGTGCGGCCGAGCGAGTATCCGAGCACGTGCGCCGCCGATCCGTTCATCGTCTCGTCGGGCAGCGTCCGAAGGTCAGCAGCATTCGCCGCGCGCAGCAGCAGGCGCTCGGGTGCGAAGTCGGATCGATCTTCTTCCGACGACGCGTACGAGGCGCCGCCGTACCCCATCTTGCCGCCGTCGATAGAAATTGCGGAGACGTCGCCGTTTACCAGAACGTGATACGTGGTCGGCGCCGTTTGCTGCAGCCACCACTTGTCGCCGCCGTACGCGGCATGCGTTTCGTCGATTACCGAGCGATCCGCGTCGTAATCGCGCCGGACGCGGATCGTTTGATAGTCGAGAAAGTACGGCCCAGTCGGACGTACGGATTGCTCGACCATGTCGCGATAACCCAGCGCGACGTAATCGATGGTATGAATCGATCCAAGCCGCTCCCGCCCGCCCATTGCCGCCATTGCCCGTTCCAGCAGCGAATGCGGCGATACATCCGCGCGCGCGGCTCCCGGAGAGAGCAGCGCGAGAGCGCCGGCGAGTACGAACAGCCTCAATCGCATATGACTTCTTCCTTGGCTTCGCGTTTTGCTCAGAATGACACACCTCGCCGCCACGCGCCAGCGTGACACGCTTGCGGCAGGGAGAACGCGCCTGACGCGATACTTGGCACAGCGTGAGCTACAACGTACCGGTCATTTTCGGCTCGGTGCGCACCGAGCGCCAGGGAATTAAAGCCGCGCGGTTCGTGGTCAAGGAGCTGCAAAGCCGAGGCTGCGAGGCGACGCTGATCGACCCTATCGAGGTACGCCTGCCGCTGCTCGATAAAATGTACAAAGAGTACGCACCTGCGACCGCGCCCGCGGTTCTCGAGCGGTTGGCCGAGCTCTACCGCAAGGCCGACGGGTTCGCCATCGTTTCAGCCGAGTACAATCAAGGCATCCCGCCCGCGCTGAAAAACTTGCTCGACCACTTTTTGGAAGAGTACTTTTGGCGGCCGTCCGCGATCGTGTCGTACTCGGGCGGCCGCTTCGGCGGCGTTCGCGCGGCCGTGCAGCTGCGCACCGTGCTGAGCGAACTGGGGATGCCGTCCATTCCCTCGACGCTGCCGATTCAGCAGGTGCAGAAAGCCTTCAGCGACGAGGGCGAACCTACGAACCCTTCATTCCGTCAGTGGAACGCCGCCTTCTTCGACGAGTTCCTCTGGTACATGGAAGCGTTTCGCGTGCAGCGGGCTAAGGGCACACCGTATTAGCCGCGGGTTTGAACCTTTCGGCCGGGCCGCGCCGTAGCAGGCGCATGGAGGGATAGCCATGCGTCTACGCACTTTGGGTTTCTTCTGCATTGGTATTGCCGTTTTGGTAAGCGGCTGCGGAGGCCGGCAAAGCGCTTCAACAGCGCAATCCGCATTTTTGCCGCAGAGCACCTTCGCATTGCCTGCGCCCCTGCAAACTCCGGCGCTCTTGGCCGTCAAATACCCCACCGGCGATCTCGAGTATTGGCCGATTGGCAAAAGCAGAAAAACGCCGATCCTGATAACCAGGGGCCTGGGGCTCTCGCAACCGAGCAGCATGGCGGCCAACGGTACGACCGTAGCGATTACGAACACGACGCCCCGGGAAGTCGTGCTCTACGACGTGGCGAGCAAGAAAAAGACCGAGCTGCCCGACCCGTTTGGAATTCCCACCGACATTGCCATCAACAAGAAAGGCACGATCTTTTCACTGACGATCGTCAAGGCCGGGCAAGTCGACGTTACGATGTATAACACTGGGAGCAAGCCGAAGGATTTCGTCTGTCCCGTCATGTCGAACATCGCTTGGATAGCGGCAGACAACGAGGGCGACATTTTCCTGAACGGTTACGGCAAGTTCGGAATCGGAGTCGCCGAGATGCCGAATGGGCCGAACGGCCTCGAGGCCAATAGATGTCACGCCCTTCCCATCCAGCCGGAAAGCGGTTACGTCGACGGACTAGCCATCGACCCGAAGACGGACGATCTGGTCGTGTTGGACAATCCCGACCTCTGCGCCGGAGGGATCGAAGGAATGATGACGATCTATCGCAAGCCCTACTCCAAGAATACCGGCAGCTCGGTCGTCCTGGGCGGCAACTGCCCGTACGGTCTGCGCCTCAACGCCGACTCCACAATGCTGTTCTACAGCGACAGTGACGTCAGCGGATCGTTCTCGTTCATGCGCGAGGACGGCTATCCCGGAGGGGCGCCGATTGCGACCTACTCGGGCGGCGAACCCATCGGGTTCACGACGATTCCGAACACTTTACCGAATTGATCGCCCACGATCGCTCAGCGTGACACGCCGGCGGCAAGTGCAACGTCGATCTCGGTTTCAAAGGTGCGGTTCCACGGAAGCGTGACGTTCATCGCGGCGATGTGATAGCCGGGATAGAGCTGCGGCAGAATTGCGGCCGCGCGGTTCCACAAGGCGGCGCGGTTGTATTCGGAAGCCAGCGCCGCGTCGGGCGGAAGCAGATACGTGTGGTCCTGCACGCCGTGAGCGCTCAGCAAATCGTTGAGCTGCGGCCGAACGTAGTCGTGGAACGCGTAGTCGTCGACGAGGCGGTTGAAGGTGAACGTTTTATGCGCGAGAGCGTCGTACGAGCCCAGACGCCGCCCCGCGCCGGCCGCAACGGCTTCCGCAATCGCGGTTCCGGCCGTGTTCGCGTTCGTGTTCCAGGACGAGTAGGCGTCGAGTCTGCCGGCGGTGCCGTCGGCCAGCAAACGTTCGGCAAACGCGGCCTGCCGATCGTACCCTCCGGAAAGAAAACTCAGATCGGCCAGCGCGATCGAAACACCGGCATTTTCGTCGCTGCGCATCTGCGCTTCGAAGGCGGCGTCTTCGGCGGGCGTATCGTACGGGACGCGCACGTACAGCACGACGTCGGGTGAGGCGTCGTTGCGCGCGCCGCCGCAGAGGCCGACCAGCGCGTCGATCGCCACGCTGATCGGCGCGAACTCGAGCGGATCGCGATAACCCCACCCGCCCACGCGCGAATATTCGACGCGTACCTGCGGCGTCCAATGCGCTTCCTGCGCGAGTGCCCGCGAGACCAGCGCCATCCCCAGCTCGTCCGCACCGGGCTCGATGGAGACGCGATCCTGCACGCCGTCGTCCCGAACGGCTTGCTGCAGCGCGCGAACGTCGCGCACGTGAAGACCGACGGCGCCCGCGTCGTCCTGACCGAGCACCAGCCGATCGACGGCGCCCGAACGCACGTAGCCGACGGCCAGGCGATCGACTTGGTAATTTCGCAGCCGCGTGCCGAGGTACGCTTGCAGCACGCCCGGCGCGATCGTCGCGCGCAGGTTGCGGGCACTGGGCTCTTCGGACGGCAGCGGCGGATCGTGCAGGTTTGCGTAGTTCTGAAGATACTGCCACTGCGGATATGGTGCAAAAAAGTTCGCCGCCGGTCCAATCGGCGGGATGCCCGTCGGCGCCAGACGCATGATCGTGCCGAACGCCCCGGTCCACGCGCGCGGATGCGCCGAACGCAACTGCGCGAGTTCGCGCAGCCGGAAATACGCGTCGGCATACGTCGTCCCGGGGACGCGCGACGCGACGAGCCCGCCGTACGCGAGCATATCGGTCGAGAGCACGAAGGCGCCGGCGCGCGACGCCGGCCCGCTGTTGAGCCAGCCGGCGATGGCGTCGGGCTTTCCGAACGTGAGATAGTTCCCGAGCAGCGCGCGCGGAGGCTCCAGCACCTGGACTCCGGCGATTTGCCCGAGCATTTGGGGCAGCTGCCGCGTCACGGGGCGATCGTCCAGCGGCACGAAAGCGATCGCCGAAGCAAACAAAAGCGCCGTGACGTTCATCGGTCACGGCGCTTTTCGCGTCTCTAGACTGTGGCGCCTCGTCCGCTGAGCAAATTGATGAACAGCAACACGACCGCGACGGCAAAAATCAGCCAGATCCACCCTGCCATGAAGTGCAATATCAAGCCGGCGACCCAAATCGCGAAGAGTATGACGATGACGGTCCAAAGGATCCCCGCTAGAGCTGCCATGTAGTTCCTCCTGGTGCGTAGAATCGAATCATCGTTTTCGATCTTACCCAGAAGCCTTCGCGAGGCTGCGGCGAAGCGAGCCCCTGTTTTGAACGAGCAGCGATGCTGCCGTCACCGCGTCGACGTTCGCGCGCGCCATAATCACCGCGATCTTCACGTTCCAGTTCGAGGCTTGCAGCAGATCGTTCGCCTGCTCTTCACCGACCTGCGCGAGGTCGCGGACCAGACGCAGCGCACGCGCGCGCAATTTGTCGTTGGTCGCGACGACGTCCACCATCAAATTTCCGTAGGTTTTCTCCAAGCGAATCATGACCGCGGTCGATAGCGTGTTGAGCAGGATCTTCTGCGCGGTCCCGGCTTTAAGGCGCGTCGACCCCGTCAGCGCTTCCGGGCCGGTTTCAAGTACCATCGCCAACTGCGCGGCGCGTTCGATGGGCGAGCCCGCGACGCTCGAAACGCTCACCGTGAATGCGCCGATCGAACGAGCTTGCTCCAGTGCCGAAACCACGTACCGCGCTCCGCCGCCGGCACTGACGCCGACGACCGCGTCGCCGGCCTTCACGTGATCGCGCATCTCCGCCGCGCCGCCCTGCGCGTCGTCTTCGGCGCCCTCGATTGCCGACGTCAAGGCGGCCTGGCCGCCCGCGATGTGGGCGCACACGTGCGAGGGATGCGTGCCGAACGTCGGCGGCATTTCGGATGCATCGAGCACGCCCAGGCGCCCGCTGGTTCCGGCGCCGACGTAATGCAGCGTTCCGCCGCCCGCCATTCGCTGCGCGATCGCTTCGACGGCTTGCGCCAACCGATCCGCAACGGCAATGACGCTGCGAGCCGCGGTCTGCTGATCGTCCAACAGCAAACCGACGAGATCGCGCACCGGCAGCGTGTCGAGATCCGCCGTGCGCGGATTCGCGCGTTCGGTTTGCGGAAGGTCGCTCATAGCCGCTGCGCAGCAGCGAGCGCACCGAGCACTGGTTCGGCGCGGGACTTGTAGACGTTCATCTGCGGCAGATCGTTTTTCAAGCGCGTTTCGACCAGGAACGTGAGCAGCGTGTTTTCCGAAAAGAGCGACCCGGCCAGCACGAGCGGTGCGCTGCTCTGCTGCAGCTGCGCGCGCGCTACCGCCGTCTTTGCCAAATCCGAGAGTTCGAGTGCGGCCTGCTGCACGATCTTGGCGGCGCTTCGTTCCCCGCTTCCCGCCAATTCGAGCACGACCGGTGCCAATGAGGCGACCAATGCAACGCCGTCGCCGCCGTAAAGATTTGCCAGCACCTGCGAAAGATCGGCGGCGTCGAGCCGAGCCATCACCGCGTCGACGAGTGCATCGCGCTGACCGCGCCCGTCCAGCACGCGCAACGCCGAGCGAACGGCCGCGGATCCGATTGCGAATCCGGAGCCTTCGTCGCCGACCAAATAGCCGTATCCGCCGCAGCGCGTCTGCGTTTCACCGTTGATCGCATAGGCGATCGATCCCGTGCCCGCGATCAGGACCGCGCCGTCGCCTTCGGGAACGCTCGCGCGCAACGCGATGTGCGCGTCGTCGCGAACGCCGATTCGCGCGCTCGGAAAGCGCGACTCCAGCGCCGCGCAGATGGTCGCAGCGACGTCACCGCGACCCGCTCCGGCCGCGCCGACGAAGATCGCATGCGGCAGCGCGCCGTCGAGCGCCGCCAATATCGTCGTCGCAATCGTATCCGCCGCGGCTTCCGCACCGGCGACGCTCGCATTCGCCCCGCCGCCCGCGCGCGTGCGCAGCACTTCGCCGTCTTGCGCGACGACCGCGACGGTCGACGTTCCGCCCGCATCGACCCCTACGGCGACGTGCGGCATTCGGTTTCCACCTTTGAAAGCAGGCTCAGCAGATGATACGGCGCGATCGCTCCGAGCACCGCGGGCTCGCGCGCGCCGGTCGCGCGCGGGACGTTTGCCGGCCTCCCGCGCAGCGTTTCATAGCCCAGGACTGCGAACGCGACGGCTTCCTTGGCATCGGAGTGAATCATGGCGTCGGAGCCTTCGACGGAAAACCCCGCGAGCCGCTCGCGAAGCGCACGCATGACGGCCTCGTTCCGGCGCCCTCCGCCGCTGACGAGCACCCGCGCGCCTTTGGGCGCGAACGCGCGCACCGCTTCGGCGATGCTCTGCGCGGTCAGCGCGGCCAGCGTCGCAAGGCCGTCCTCGAGCGAAAGGTGCGCAAGCACGGGCGCGTATCGCTCCAGGTAATTAACGCCGAAGCGTTCCCGGCCGGTCGTCTTCGGGGGCGGATCGGCAAAGAACGGATCGCCGAGCATTGCGCGCAGCGCCTGCGCATCGCACTCACCGCGCAGCGCAGATTCGCCGCCGAGATCGACGCTTCGCTCGCCGCCTGTCCGCTGGGCGAGGAACGCATCGAGCAGCATGACGCCCGGCCCCGTGTCGAACGCGACGACTTCGTCGAACGCTTCGCCGCGCGGCAGCACCGTGAGGTTCGCAATCCCGCCGATGTTCACCGCGACGCGATCTTCCTGGAGGCTGCGCATCAACAGCGCGTCGACGTACGGCACGAGCGGCGCGCCTTGTCCGCCGGCGGCGCAATCCGCCGAGCGAAAGTCGTAGCACACGCTCGCGCGGACGGCGTCGCGAATGACGAACGGGTCGCCGGCCTGCAGCGTGATCTGCGCCGGCCCGTCGTGCCAGAGCGTTTGCCCGTGACAGGCGACGTAATCGATCGGCATGTCGCTGCGCACGCTTTCGGCGGCGGCCGCGTAGGCAAGGCCAAGCTCGCGATTCAGCTGCGCCACCGCTCGAACGCTGCCCTGATTCGGGGGGAGCGCGGCACGCAACGACTCCAGCAATTCGGGTTCGTACGGTACGGTTCGGAAATTGAAGAGATCGATGCGATACGTCGCGCCCGCCGGCCGGATGCGGACGAGCGCGGCATCGATTCCGTCGAGCGACGTGCCGCTCATGAGACCTACGGCAATCATTTCAGACCCAGATCTTCGATGAGCGCTTCGTAAAACGCCGCGCGCAGATCGCGCGAATCGTTCCGCCCGAAGTAGACGCTGTTCGTAAGGAGGACGCCGCTGCAATCGCGCACCGGATCGGCCCAAACGCAGGTTCCCACAAAGCCCGTGTGGCCGAACGTTTCGCGCGAGAACCAGCGACCGCAGGAGTTGTCGTCGCGCGTCTTGAGCGCCCATCCCAGGCCGCGGCGCAAGATCGCATCATCCGCCTGCTGCGAGATCGCTTCATCCGCGAGCGCGCCGGGCAGAACGCCGGCATCGCCGCGCAACGGTTTTAAATACTGCTCGGCAAGCCACGCGACGTCTTGCGCCGTTCCGAACAGGCCCGCGTGACCGGCGGCGCCGCCCATGAGATACGCCTTCTCGTCGTGGACGAGGCCTTGCACGCGTCCGCGCCAGTCGTCCTCTTCGGTCGCCGGGATCGACGCGCGCAACGAGCGCGGCGGATGATATTGCACGCCCGGGCTCAAGGCGTGCATCTGCGCTGGGAGCGACCCGCCGCGAGCGCGCTGCAGAATCTCACCCAGCGCAATGAACCCGAGATCGCTGTAGATGACCTTCTCGCCCGGCTGCGCGGCCAAATCCCGCGCGAGCGCAAACTCCACGACGTTGCGATCGAAGAGGTCGCGGTAATCCGCGCCGGAGTGCATGCCGGAGGTGTGCGCCAGCAGCATGCGCAGGGTTAGGCGTTCGTGCGCGCGTCCGCGCCATTCCGGGACCAGGTGCGTCAGCGGCGCGTCGAGCTCGAGCAGCCCCGCGTCCACGGCGCCGAGCGCCAGCGTCGAGACGAAGATCTTCGTGAGCGATGCGAGATCGAACGGCGTGTCGCGGAAGACGGGACGCGCGTACCGATCCGCACGCGTTACGCCGTACGCCCGCTCGAAGACGGCGGCGCCGCGGAACTCGATGCGCGCCACGGCCCCGGTAAACCACGTCCCTTGCGCCTGCGCGAGGACCGATTCGACGCGCGCGAAGCCGCGCTCCATCGTCACCACAGGGCTTCCCGCACTCTTCGAACGCGGCCGTACGCCTCTTCCAAGCGGGCCGCGGGCAGCGAGCCGTCCTCGACCGCAGCGGCAAGTGCCTGCGCGCATGCGCGCGCCGCATCCAGGTGGTGGCTGATCACCAGGCAGTCGGCGCCGGCAGCGATCGCACGGACGGAGGCGGCCACCGTGCCGGGATCGCGCGCGATGGCATCCATCTCCATGCAATCGGTGAAACAGACGCCGGGAAACCCGATCTCGCCGCGCAGCAGCCCGGTCAGAATTCGCGGCGAGAGCGTCGCGGGCACATTTGCATCAAAAGCCTCGACGACGACGTGCGCCGTCATCACCGCTTGCGCACCGGGGAGCAAGGCGGCGAACGGAACGAGATCGCGTTCCCGCGAGACCGCTTCGCTCGCGGTGACCCGCGGAAGATCGACGTGCGCGTCGACTTCCGAGGATCCGTATCCGGGAAAGTGCTTGAACACCGGCAGGATGCCGTGCGACTCCAAACCACGCGCCAACGCGGCGCCGAACCGCGTGACCGACTGCGGATCGCTGCCGAACGAGCGATCGCCGATGACGCGATTGGTTTCCAACAGCGCGAGATCCAATACCGGTGCGAAATTCACGTTCACGCCCGCGCTGCGCAAGCCCGCTCCGAGTTCGGCGCCGGCAAGTTCCGCCATGGCGGGATCGCCGCTTGCGCCGATCTCGCGCATCGGGGGAACCGGCGCGACGCCCTCACGCAGGCGCATGACCCTGCCGCCTTCCTGATCTATGGCGATCAGCGGCAACTCGAGCGTCGCGCGAAGTTGATCGGTCAGCGCGCGCGTCTGAGCGGCGGCGTGCGTATTGCGCGCGAACAGCACGACGCCCGCCAAGTGCAGATCGCGCAGCTCGCGCGCGGTATCCGCGGAAAGCGCAGTCCCTTCGAAGCCGCAAACGATGACGCCGCCGGCCAGCGCGCGCAGATCCGTCACTCGATCAGCAGGCCGGTCGCGCGGTCGAAGCGGCGCACGAATCGGGGCGGGAAGCGAAGGCCGACGTGCGATCCCGCTGCCGGGGCACTGCCTACGGAGTCGCGGAGCACCCGCACGACGATGCAGCCGCGCGGCGTTCTCACACGAAGCAATGCATCGGGACCGATCGTTTCGGTTTCCTCGACGACGCCGCGCAGCGGGCCGTCGCCGTCCACGACGACGTGTTCGGGGCGAATGCCGGCGATCGGGGACTCGTCTTCCAGCACGTTCATCGGCGGCGAACCGAAGAACCGGGCAACGTCGAGGCTGGCCGGAAAATCATAGACCGTCTGCGGATCGCCGCATTGCACGATGCGCCCGGCGATCATGATCGCCAGTCTGTCGCCGATCGCCATCGCCTCGCCGTGATCGTGGGTCACGTGGATCGCCGCGCCGGAGAAGCGGCGGCGCGCGTCGCGAAATTGCGAGCGCACGTTTGCGCGCAGCTGCGGATCCAAATGGGCGAACGGCTCGTCGAGCAGTATCACCCGGGGGCCGGACAGCAGCGCACGCGCGAGCGCCGCGCGCTGGCGCTCGCCTCCCGAGACCTGCGCCGGGCGTACGTGCAAGTAGCGATCGATCTCCAGGAGTTTCGCCTGCTCGACGACCGCGCGCTCGATTTGAGCGCGCGCGGTCCGCCGCAAACGCATCGGAAACGCCAGGTTCTGATACAGCGTCAGATGCGGAAAGAGCGAATCGTCCTGAGAGACCAGGGCCACGCGGCGATCGCGCGCCGGGAGCTTCGTGACGTCGTTTCCGTCGAGCCGGATGCACCCGGAGTCGGGGTCTTCAAGGCCGGCGAGCAATCGCAGCAGCGACGTCTTTCCCGCCCCGCTCGGGCCCAGAATGACCAGCGTCTCGCCGTCGCCGACGGCCAGACTTACCCCGGCAACCCGCCGCGCTTTGACGAGATCAGCGGATGTGAATGATTTGGGCGATGAGACGGCGTCCGAATTGGACGACGTGCACGATAACGCGAGAGCCGCGTCCCAAGTCGGCGAGCGATGCGTACGTTGCGCCATGAATGATGCTCGTGGTCGGCGTTACGGCGATGGGTACCGCGCCGTGCGCCGTCCCCACGACGATGTTGGCCGCACCGTAGTCGACTCCGATGACCGTACCCGACACCACGGCATGCGCTTTTGGAGCAGGCGCTTCGACCTGATCGTCGCGGTCCTGGGCAAAGGCCGGCATGGCGCCGCCGGACGCAAGCGCCGCCGCGAACAACACCGATACGAACCAACGAGAAGCAGCCATATCCGCCTTATCAACGCGTTCCTCAGCCGGGCTGTTCCATTCGCCGTTCGAGACGCTTTTCCACTACCCGCGCCGGCGGCCGGGCCGAATGGACTACCGGCCCTGCGGGGCGGCCGCTTCCCCTGCTCGCGCGTCACCCAAGTTCGCGCCGGTAGGCCTCGACGGCCTCGGCTCTCCCGGCTTCGTTCGAACGGGCCGTCTCGACTATCTGCCGCAGGCGCACGACCGCTTCGTCGTCCGCGCGTTTGCCGGCGAGCACCAGCCGGAGCGCGATCAGCGTCAAGTCCGGCGTCTTTGCGCCCAGCATCTCGATGCCGCGGTAGAACGCGGCGGCAGCCGGAAGATCGGAGCGATCCTTAAGGACTTTATCAACGACCTGCGCTTTGGGCGGCGATCCGTCCAAAAGGTAGGCGTCCAGAATCTCGAAGTCCACTGCGATGCAATTCGCCGCGCGGCTGTTATTGCTTTGCACGATCGGATTTCTGACTTACGGAGCAATGCCGGAAGCCCAGCCGGTGCCGCTTTCGCAACTGCTCGCGAAAATGCGAACGGTGAACGGCGGATTGTACAACATGCATCTGGTCAGCACGTCGGAGCACAAGGTCGACGGCGTGCCGGCGCAAGCGACGACCGAAAGCATGGGGCTGGCGTTCGTGGTTCGCGACTGCACCGGACCGCTGTGCGTCGGCAGCTATTTCGACGGCGAGCGTCTCTACCAATTCAACGTCAACGGAACCATGCTGCCGGGCGAGCAACAGTACACGCCGTACTTGCGCGCGATGCGAACGCTGGGCATGCTCGCATTTCTGGACCCCCACTTCGAACAGCAGGGCGGCCGCATCGACGACGCCGGGTCCGCGCAGTTCGGCGACTGCACGTGCCGGGCGCTCGTCGTACAGGCGCCCGATGCCGTGCCGGTTTCGATATACGTCGATCCGCGTACGGGTCTGGTAGCCGGCGCGCGAGACCAGCACGACGACATGGTCGTCAAGCTCGCAAATTATCATCACGTTGCGGCCTTCCAACTTCCGTTCGACGTCGACGTGAACGGCGAGGCCGTCGAGCGCTACACGTCGCGCACGATCGAATGGGGCCGCGTCGAACCGCCGAAGGGCGTCGACACCACGATTACCGCGGGCGAACCCGGATTGACGCTCGATTCAGCCGCAGTTTCGCCGATCGGCACCTGCAAGATCGCGGGCATCGAGGCGCGCTGCTTGATCGACACGGGAAATTCGACGCTGTCGATGAGCGAGCAACTGGCGCAGCGGCTCAACCTCAAGCCGATTTGGGATCTGCCGATCGCGGGGCTCGGAACGTATTCCGCGCCCGTCGTTCGCGCCGGACCGCTGCAAGTGGGAAACGCCACCTTCGGCCAGGCGGATTATCTGGTGCTGACGGACGCCGAGCGGTACGGATACGATTTGGTGCTGGGCGCCGACGTCTTGGCGAACGCTCCCGTCTCGATCGATTACGAGCATCACGTGCTGACGTTCGGCAATGCGGATCCGCCCGGGCAGTCCAACACGCTGCCCATCGAGTTCGATAAGCTGATTCCGGTCGTTAACGCATCGCTCGGCAGCACGCGCGCCCGCTTGGCGATCGACACGGGGGACGAATCGAGCATCAATTTGGCGTACGACTTCTACCAGAAGCATCCGGATTTATTTACCGTGACGTCGACCGCACAGGTGGGCGGCGTAGGCGGGATCAGCGTCGAGGACATGGGCGAACTGCCCGAGATTCGCCTGGGCGGCATCGCCGCGCAAGATCAGCCGATCGGGGCCACGCGCACGCTGCACGGCACAGCAGACGGGCACCTGGGCGCTGCCTTCCTTTCGAAGTTTCGCATCGTGCTGGATTACCCGCACCAGCGCATGTATCTGACTCCGCTATGAGCGCGCCGTCCGTTCCGGTGGTATGATAGCGGCATGCCGAAGCTCGAGCTGCAGCGGATGCTGAAGATTCCCGTCATTCCGGCGCGTGCGGCGATCGCGTCGATCGTGCACGACATCGCCGACGAAAAGAACGATTGGGCGCAGTTCGCCCTGTACGCCACGCTGGGTTCGCTGGGTTTGCCCGACGTGGGGTATCTGGCGGTGCCGGCGCGGATGTACGACGTCAAGGAGCAGCTCGAACCCAGTCACGAGATTCGCTTCCGGCTGCAATCCAAGCGCAGCCCCGACGCCTTTCCGACGTTCGACGGCGC
>Ga0070738_10005371_pt1 | contig 14280 bp, 14 predicted proteins | sample Coa_R2_2_FD_66446 | JGI IMG/M metagenome (GOLD analysis project Ga0070738, IMG submission 66446) | Surface soil microbial communities from Centralia Pennsylvania, which are recovering from an underground coalmine fire - Coalmine... | ecosystem: Environmental > Terrestrial > Soil > Unclassified ...
GACCATGAACGACGTGGCCTCTTGAAGGCCTGCTGCCGGCGCCGGCTGCAGCTGCACGCCGGGACGTCGCGGCGCCACGCTCGTCACTCGCCGCAGCCGTCGGGCACGCCGGCGGACAGATCCTCGCCTTGCGCGCACAGCGCCTCGGGCCCCTGGCCGTAGTGGGCCTGGAAGAACGCCGAGAAGGCGACGGGATCGAAGCAGTCGGCGCGCAACGTCCAGCCCCAAGCGCTCGCCGCGAAGCGTACGTCGAGGTTGGGGTCGGGTGTCATCAGGACGCGCAGGCGGGGGTCGCCGGCTTCCGGATCACACAGCGGATCGCCGGGCAGCGCGTCGATCCATGCCTGCGCGGCGGCCACGTCGGCGGCGCAGCCGCCGGGGCAGTCGTACGAGACGACGACCGCGCCGTGCTCCAGGTCGTGCACCCAGTAGCCCTCCGGAATCGCCGCCGCGTAGGTCTCGTACGCGGCCCAGATTGGATAATGGTCCCCGGAGGACGGCGGTTTCGTTCCGTACGTCACCTGGGAGCACACGGCCACGTGCAGCGCACCCTCGATCGGGTGCTGCTCGACGACCGCTGCGCAGGGCCCCGAGGCGTCGGCTGGCTGCCCGTCCGTCAGCGCGCCGCTCGCGTCATCGGAAGCGCCCGTCGCGGAGCCTTCGTCGGAAACGGCAGCGTCCCTAGCCTCCGCGGCGTCCGCGGCGGCGGGCGAGGCGGCGTCAGGGAAGAGCGACGAGGCATCGGCGACTGGAGTCGCGCCGCCGACCCGCGCCTGCCCGCAGCCCACCGGCCACAGCGCGAAGGAGGCGACGGCCGCAGACGCCAGAGCTCGCATCCGAGCTCAGATGGCACGCGCGGTCGAGCGAGGCAAGCGTCGCCGCGTCGTCGATCCTCGGTCACGGCCTCAGACGTTGAACCGGAAGTGCATGACGTCGCCGTCGCGCACGACATAGTCCTTGCCTTCGATGGCGAGCTTGCCGGCTTCTCGCGCCTTCGCCTCGCCGCCGAGCTTCACGAAGTCCTCCCACCAGATCACCTCGGCCTTGATGAAGCCCTTCTCGAAGTCGGTGTGGATCACGCCCGCCGCCTGCGGCGCCCTCGCCCCCCTTTTGACGGTCCAGGCGCGCACCTCGGGCTTGCCGGCCGTGAAGAACGTGATGAGGCCCAGGAGCTCGAAGCCGGTGCGCACGAGCGCGTGGAGCCCGGGCTCGGTCAGGCCCGCGCTGGCCAGGAACTCGGGGCGGTCCGCCGGATCGAGCTCGGCGATCTGCGCCTCGAGCGCGGCCGAGATGGCCACCACCGGGGCCTTCTCCTTCTCGGCGTGCTGCGTGAGCGCGCGGTAATGCGGGTTCGCCGCCAGGTTGGCGATGGACGCCTCGTCGACGTTGGCCACGTAGAACGTGGGCTTCGCGGTCAATAGATGCAGCTCGCGCACGATGCCGGGAGCCTCCGCGTGGTCCGGCAGGGGGAACGTGCGGGCGGGGAGGCCCTGATCGAGGTGCTTCGCGAGCGCGTCGCACATTTCGACGGCAAGCTTCTCGAGCGCCGCTCCCGTCTTGAGCATCTTGCGCGCGCGCTCGCCGCGCTTGTTGACCGTGTCGAGGTCCTTGAGGCAAAGCTCGGTCGTGACCGTCTCGATGTCGGCGACCGGATCGACGCGGTTCTCGACGTGAACGACGTTCGGATCGTCGAAGCAGCGGGCGACCTGCACGATGGCGTCGACCTCGCGGATGTGCGCGAGAAACTGGTTTCCGAGCCCCTCGCCCTTGTGCGCGCCGCGGACGAGGCCGGCGATGTCGACGAACTCGATCGCCGCGGGCACGATGCGATCGGCGTGAACGACCGAGTCGAGCGCCGCGAGGCGCGGGTCGGGAACGACGACGACGCCGACGTTCGGCTCGATCGTGCAGAAGGGATAGTTGGCTGCCTCGGCCTTCGCGGAGGAGAGCGCGTTGAACAGGGTCGACTTGCCGACGTTCGGCAGGCCGACGATGCCGATCGAGAGGCCCATGTCGTGGAACGGCGGGAGCTACCACGCTCGATCGGCCCTCGCAAGGCGCCGGCCGTGCGGCGCGGACCGGTGCTACAAATGCACGGGTGAGCGACCCTCGCGCTTTCACGCCGGCGGAGCCCACGTCCGGCCCGGAGTCGCCGCCGGGCGGCGGCGGTCGGGGCACCTGCGCGGGACGCACCGTCGCGCTCTGCGTCACCGGGAGCGTCGCCGCGTACAAGGCGGTGGAGCTCGCGCGATGCCTCGGGAAGGCCGGCGCGGTGGTCCTCCCGGTCATGTCGGCGTCGGCGACGCGCTTTGTCGGCCCGGCCACCCTGGCGGGGATCACGGGGCAGGCCGTCGCCACGGACATGTGGGATCCGTCAGCCGCCGGCGAGATCCACGTCCGGCTGACGGAGAGGGCCGACGTCGTCGCCATCGTGCCGGCCACGGCCGACGTGCTCGCGCGCCTCGCGCAGGGCCGCGCAGACGATCTGGTCACCGCGGTCGCGCTCTGCGCGCGCGGTCCGGTCGTCGCGGCCCCGGCGATGCACCCGCGCATGTGGCACCACCCCGCCACGCAACGCAACGTGGCCGAGCTCGCGGCGCAGGCGCGCGTCACGCTCGTCGGGCCCGTATCGGGCGAGGTGGCCTCAGGCGACGTCGGGGTCGGCCGGATGGCGGAGCCCGACCAGATCGCCGCCGCCATCGCCGCGGCGCTCACGGTCCGCGACCTGTCGGGCCGACGCGTCGTGGTGACCGCGGGGCCGACCGTCGAGGACATCGATCCGGTGCGCTTCATCGGGAACCGTTCGAGCGGTCGCATGGGATTCGCGGTGGCGGCGCGAGCCGCGGCACGCGGAGCCGAGGTCACGCTGGTCGCGGGCCCGGTCGGCCTCGCGACGCCGCACTGCGTCCGCCGGGTCGACGTCCGCAGCGCCGAGGACATGCGCGCGGCGCTCTGGGCCGCCCTCGGCGCCGACCTGGCGCGCGCGGACGCGCTGGTCATGGCCGCGGCCGTGGCCGACTATCGCCCTCTGGAGCTCGCGCGCGACAAGGTCAAGAAGAGCGAGCAGCGCGTGCAGCTGTCGCTCGTCAAGAACCCGGATCTGCTCGCAGAGGTCGGGGCGGCGCGCACCGGTAGGCGCCCGGTCCTCGTCGGCTTCGCCGTCGAGACCGACGCCGGCGCGCTCGTGGACTACGCGCGCCGCAAGCTCGTCGAGAAGCGCGTCGACCTCGTCGTCGCCAACGCCGCGAGCGACGCGCTCGGCGGCGAACACACGAGGGCGACGCTCGTCGACGCCGCGCACGTCGAGGCGCTGCCGCGTATGACCAAGGAGGCGCTCGCCGACGCGCTGCTCGACCGGCTCGCACGCTGGCCGCCCTGATGTGGCGCTGGCGGGCCGGGGCGTCTTCGTCGCGGCCGCTTGCGCGCCGACGCGCGGCGTATCAGGTGGAGGGGATGTCGCTCCTCAATGGACCCGGAGAAGACTGGGAACAGATCGTCGCGCTCGCGCGCCGCATCGATCACGAGGTCGCCTCACGCAAGGGCATCGACAACGGCGAAGTGCTTCGGCTCGCGAGGGCCGTCGTCGCTTTTCAGCAGCGCCTGGCGGGCGGTTCGGTCATGACCCGCGAGGTCGAGCCGGAAGGCCACGTCGAGAATGGCGCTCACGTCGAGCCGGACGGTCACGTCGAGGCGGGCGGCAACGTCGAGCCGGGCGCTCACGTCGAGCCGGACGCGCATATCGAGCCGGACGCGCACGCGGTCGAGCCGAGCTCGCGCTCGTGACGTCGTGAGCTCGGGAACGACGGGCGGCTTGCGCCCGCGAGCCGACGGCTCGAAGATCCGGTGGACATGCCTGCGCCGCGCGTCGCCGTGGTCACCGGGGCCAACCGCGGAATCGGCGCGGAGATCGCCCGCGAGCTCGAGTCCGAGGGGTTCCAGGTGGTGCGTACGAGCCGGCGCTCCCCCGCGGGGTCGGCGCCGGCCCGCGCGTCCGCCCTGCCGGGCGAGTACGTCACGCTCGACGTGACGAAAGCGGATCAGATCGAAGCCCTGGCGCGCAGCACGGCGGCGGGCCTCGACGTCCTGGTCAACAACGCCGGCGTGCTGCTCGACGGCCTTGACGCCGACGTCGCGCGGCGCACGCTGGACGTAAACTTCTACGGCCCGATGCGCGTGACCGATGCTCTGCTGCCGGCGATTCGGCCCGGCGGACGGGTCATCATGGTCTCGAGCGGCATGGGCGACCTGTCGGGAGCGCGGGGCGAGGCGCATGCGCGGATGTCGGATCCGCGGCTGACGCGCGCGCAGCTCGTGGACCTGGTCGAGCTGTTCGTGCGGGACGTCGCCGGCGGAGAGCACTCCGGCCGCGGCTGGCCGTCGAGCGCGTACAGCGTCTCCAAGATGGCGCTCAACGCGCTTGTACGCGTGCTTGCCCGGGAGCTCGAGGGTGACCCGCGCGCCGTCCGGGTCAACGCCGTGTGCCCCGGCTGGGTGCGCACGCGCATGGGAGGACCGAGCGCCCCGCGCTCCGTCGAGCAGGGGGCGCGCACCGTGGTGTGGCTGGCGACGATGCCCGAGGGAGTGCCGACCGGTGGCTACTTCCGCGACGAGCGCCCGATACCCTGGTGAGGCGCCCCTTCCCGGTCGGCTCGCCCCGTCGTGAAGGGGCGGCCTTCACGGAGGGGTGCAGGCCGCGTGCTGCGCGGCGCCGGTGTCCGTCGTCACCATGCGACAGCCTGCCAGACCCTCGGCGAGGCAATCCACGCCGAACGAGACGCCGCGCTCGCAAGCGGATACGCCGCCGTCCACGCACGCGTCGCCCGTGCACTGGGCGGCCGCCGGCGCGCACGCGGCGGTCCAGTCGAACGCCGGCGTCAACGGCCCCGCGGTGCAGCTGCCCTCGGTCTGCAGGATGGCGTCACAGTCGACGCGCTCGAGCACGCCGCTCGGGCACGAGTACGCGACCCCGCCGACGCACGCGGCCGATGCATCCGGCGTGCAGCTCCCCGAGTCGCTCTGCGCCGCGCACGCGACCCAGCTCGCGGGGTTCGCGCCCGGCGGGAAGCCCTCGCACGCTTGAGCGCCGTTGCCGGCGCAGTCGAGCCCGATGTCGCCGCCGTCGGCGCACCAGTGAAGCGTCGTCCGCGGCGAGAAGCAGCCCGAGCGCGTGCACCCCGCGATGCTGTCTCCGCCGCACGCGCCCGAGTCGGCCGAGGCGGCGCAGGTCTGCCCCCATAGCGCGCAGTTCTCGCCGCCGGCCCTCGCGGGCTGCTGCGAGCCGGCGCCGGCGGGTGGCTCTGGCTGGGGACCGCCTGCGGCGCACTCGATCCGCACGTCCCGACTCGCCGTGTCACCGCCGTCGCCGAGGCATGCCGTGTAGCCTCCAGGCGCGTCGCACACGGCGGGGCCGTCCGGGAAGATGCACGCGTCCACGTCGGCGCAGCTGCTCACCTGCCAGAGGCAATCCCAGAGGGCCCGCGGCTTCCCGCGGGCCTGGTGGTTCGGGTTGGCGGCGCAGTCGTAGGCCAGGAGTGCCTGGAACATGCACGCGCCGAAGGCGTTCCGCCCCATGGGTGTCTCGCACGCGCCGAGCCACGCGCACGCGTGCCGGGCCGCGCGACGCGCCTTGTCCGGAGTCCAGGCGCAGAAGTCTGTGGGTCCCGCGTCGCTGCACCCCGGGGTCGCGCCGTCGATCTCGCATGCCGTCCGGACGTCATCGGTCGAGTGGAACAGGTCCAGGCAGGCGACCAGGCCTACCCCGATGGCCGTGACGGCCGCCGCGACCGCCGCCCGGCCGCTCATCAGAACCGCCCTGCGATCGCCGCCGCCGCCGGGCCGACCCAGAGCGACGCTCCGGCCGCGGGCGCCGTCCGCGCGGTGGGCTTGACCCACAGAGCTATCGACACGGCCGCGGCCGCCGTCGCGGCGATCCAGCTGCCGGCGGCGGCGAAGTCCCAGGCCCGCACCCGGTTCTTGAGCACGTCGCACGCGTCGGCAGGGGCGCTCACGAGCGCCGCGCAGGCCGAGACGGCGCGGTCGTGCTCTGCGCCGGCCTCGACGTAGGCCGCAGCGCCGCCCGCCGCGAGCCCGAGGGCGAGCGTCGTCATGCCGATGGCGAAGAAGCGCGCGCCGCCGGGAGCGACCGCGCGCTCGGCGCTCGCCGGCGCCGGCGCGGTCGGCGTCACCGCCGGCGCGGCGACTGGGCCGGCCAGCGGCGTGGCAGACGGCGCGTCGTTGCGCCCGGCGCTCGGGGGCGTCGCGGCCGGCGGTGCGACGGTCGACGGGGAGGCGTCGGCCGCCGCCGTCGCGCGCGGCTCGGCGAGCTTGATCTCGATCGCCGTCGTGTCGTGCTCGTGCGCCGTGAAGGTCGCCGCGGCCGTGGGTCGGTCCTTCGTGGCGGCCTCGACGCGGTGAGGGCCCGGATCGACCATCAGCGCGTCGCCCGTCGACTCGCGCGAGATCGCCTCGCCGTCGAGCCGGACCCAAGCGTCGGCGACGTCCGGCACGAGCCGGACGGTCACCCGTGGAACGCGCGGCTCGAGTTCGGCGAGCTGCTTGCCGACGAGGCGCAAGACGTCCTGCGCCCTGTCCTCGCGACCCTGGCGCTCGGCCGCGCGGTAGTCCTCCATGGCGCGCGCCAGGCGGCCCAGGTGCTCCTCGCATAGGGCCAGGTGGTAGCGGACTCCCGCCGTGAGCTTCACGTCGGCCACCTGGCGCAGCTTGTCGAGCGCGGCCTCCCAGCGGCCGCCGTCCTCGTCGGCCTCGGCCTGCAGAAACAGGCGCCGCGCCCGCTCGAGCTGCGCCGCGGTCGGCGCCGCGCTCGAGGGTAACGCCGCGAGTGTGCCCGCCAGCAGGACCGCGCCGGCCATCCATCGGCTTAGACGAGGCATCGCCCCTCCGAAGACGCCTCAAAAACTACCAAACCCGCCCGCCGATCCGCGATAGGTTTCGCGCCGCCGATGCCGTCGCGCACCCTGACCGTCCCGGACGAAGCGCGCGCCGCGTGCGAGGCGGCCCGCTCGCTCGGGCGCAGGGTCGGCTTCGTCCCGACCATGGGGGCTCTCCACGCCGGGCATCTTGCCCTCGTGGACGAGTCGAAAAGAAGAGCCGATTTCGTCGTGGCGTCGATCTTCGTCAACCCGACCCAGTTCGGGCCGAACGAAGACCTGTCGCGCTACCCGCGCGACCTGGCGGGAGACGTCGAGAAGCTCTCGCGCGCAGACGTCGACCTCGTCTTCGCGCCGGACCCGTCAGCCATGTACCCGGCGGGCGACGACACGCGCGTGCGCGTCGGCGCCCTGGCGGCCCCGCTCGAAGGCGCGTGCCGACCGGGCCACTTCGATGGCGTGGCCACCGTCGTGGCCAAGCTCTTCGGGATCGTCGGCCCGTGCGTGGCCGTCTTCGGTCGCAAGGACTACCAGCAGCTTCTCATCGTGCGGCGCGTCGTGCGGGACCTCTTCTTGGCCGTCGACGTGGTGGCCCACCCGATCGTGCGCGACCCGGACGGCCTCGCGATGAGCTCGCGAAACGTGTTTCTGTCCCCGGCGGACCGCGCCCGCGCGCTCTCGATCGCGCAGGGTCTGCGCTCGGCCGCGGCGCGCTTCGCGCGAGGGGAGCGCCGCGCCCGCGAGCTCGAACGATCGGCCCGCGAGCCGCTCGAGGCGGCGGGCGCGTCGATCGACTACGTGGAGGTGCGCGGCGCCGAGGATCTGTCGATCGTCCGCGACGAGATCGCGGCGCCGGCGGTGCTGCTGGTGGCTAGCCGCTTCGGATCGACGCGCCTCATCGACAACGTCGTCCTCGGCGCCGACGACGTCTGACCGACCGCTCGCGTCCGTGTCCCGCGCCCGCGCGTCCGTCCGGCGCCGCGGCGCTTTCATCCCGCGTCCCCGTGAGCTATCTGCTGGCCGCCATGCAACCCGAGATCGGTCGCTTCGTCGTGCTCGAAGGCATCGATGGCGCCGGGACCACGACGCAGGTGGCGCGGCTGGTCGAACGGCTACGCGCGTCCGGCGTCTCGGCGCGGGCGACGCGCGAGCCGAGCGACGGTCCGGTGGGAACGCTCGTTCGCCAGGTGCTGACCGGTCGCGTCGTGACGCCCGGCGGCCGCGCGCCCGCCTGGACCACGATGGCGCTGCTCTTCGCGGCGGACCGGATGGACCACGTCGAGAGCGAGATCGAGCCGCTCGTGGCCAGAGGCGAGGTGGTGGTGTCGGATCGGTACGATGCGTCGAGCCTCGCGTACCAGAGCGTCTCGAGCGGCGCGCAGTCCAGTCAGGCCCTCGAGTGGATCCGCACCCTCAACCGCCACGCACGCAGGCCCGACCTGACGATCGTACTGGACGTGCCCCCCGACAGGGCCGCCGACCGGCGGGCGCGCCGCGGCGACGCCGCGCAGCTCTACGACCAGAGCGAGACGCAGAGCGCGCTCGCAGCCTTCTACAAGCGCCTCGCCGACCACATGCCGGCCGACCGGGTGGCCATCGTCGACGGCGACGGGACGATCGACGCCGTCCACGCGCGCGTATGGGACGTCTATCGCCGCTCCTTCGGCGCGTGAGCGACAAAAGCTTGCATCCGGCGGGCGGGGCGAGGCAGCTTGCGGTCATGCGCTGGCTCGCACCGGGCTCCGTCTTACCGCGTCGCCGTCGCCGGGCTCTGCGGCTGCTCGCATGCCTCCTCTGCGCGTGTGGCGGCGCGAGCCAGCCGGCAGCCGCGCCCGCACCCGCGGCGAGCGTCGCCCCAGCGCAGCAACCGAGCGAGACGAGCGGCCCGAGGCGCAGCGTCGCGCGTTCCGCGGTGCAGGCGGCCCTCGCCCAGGGGCTCGGGGCGTTCTTGCAGCACGTCGAGCTCGACGACACCCCGGTGCGCGTCGGGGGCAGGTTCCACGGCTTTCGCATCGCGGCCCTGCGCGGCGCCGATTTCTGGGCCGGCATCGATCTCAAGCCGGGCGACGTGGTGACGCGCGTCAACGGCCTGCCGATCGAGCGGCCGGAACAGGCCCAGACCGCGTTCGAGGCGCTGGCCTCCGCCAGCGAGCTGCGCGTGTCCTTCGAACGCGACGGACAGCCTCACGAGCTGGTCCTGTCGATCGTGGACGACCGCTGAGCGTGGCGGCTCGGGCGCCTCGGGCCGCACCTGGCCATGACCACCACGAGCGCCGCCGCCCGAGAGACCGCGCCGGCGAGGCGACGGTCGGGCGCGGTGGTGCTCGCCTTCGCGGCCGTCTCGGTGCTCTGGGGCTCGACCTATCTCGGCATCCGTGTCGCGCTCGAGAGCTTCCCGCCGTTCTTCATCGGCGCGGTCCGGTTCTTCGTCGCCGGCGCCGTGCTCTTCGTGGTCGCGCGCGTGCGACGCGAGCGCTCGCCCACGCCGGTCGAATGGATCAGCGCTTGCGCGACGGGCCTGCTCTTCTTCGTCGTCGGCAACGGATTCGTGAACCTGTCCGAGCGCGTCGTGTCCTCGGGCCTGGTCTCGGTGCTCGTCGCGACGATGCCGCTCTGGGCGAGCGTCTTCGCCCGGCTCTTCGGCGAGCCGCTCTCGCGCGCCGAGGCCGCGGGCATTGTGCTCGGACTGCTGGGCGTGGCCGTGCTCAACGTCGGAGGAGAGCTGCGCGCCACGCCGACCGGGGCCCTGCTCGGACTGCTGGCTCCGATGGGGTGGGCCCTCGGATCCATGGTGAGCCGGCGCGTGCCCGCGCCGGCGGGCATCATGCGCACGGCCGCACCCATGCTGACCGGCGGCGCCGCGATGTTCGTCGTCAGCCTCGCCGTCGGCGAGCATGTGTCGGCGATCCCCTCCCTGCGGTCGGTGGCCGCGGTCGTGTACCTGTGCGTGTTCGGCTCGGTCGTGGGCTTCTCGGCGTTTTCGTACCTGCTCAGCCACACGCGACCGGCGGTCGCGACGAGCTACGCGTACGTCAATCCGGTCATTGCCGTGCTGCTCGGTATCGTGTTCGCCGGCGAGCACATCGGCGCGGAGAGCGTGCTCGGCGCCGTCGTCGTGCTCGTGGCGGTCGTCGTGGTCGGGCGCGCCAGGACGTGAAGGCTCGGGCGGCGGCTTCGCGTCGACCGCTGTCGCCGAGGGCAAGCACGTCCGGCGTCGCGCGACGATTACGCTTCGAGCCTCGCGAGCGCGATCCAGTCGAGATCGGCGGTGGCGGTCGGGTCGTGCTCCGGCTCGAAGCGCAGGACGACGCCGTCCTCGCGCGACGCGATGTGGCGCCAGTCGACGCGCCCGTGCGCGACGCCGGTCGCGTGGAGGGCGACCAGGGCGGCGCGGAGGCGGGCGCGATCCGCGTCGCTCAGCGGCGTCGCGCGTGGCCTTCCGGCGAGGTGCTCGAGCCAGATGGCCGGCGCGGCGCGGTCGACGCGCCAGACGGCCTGCAGCGCCGGGTGATCCGCCAGCGCGAACGCCCGCGCACGCGAGAGCACGCGGTCCGTCGCGGCGACCGTCTCGATCGGCCTGCCGGTCCAGGAGTCCACCTGGACGCCGTCGGCGCGCGTCTCGAGCCGCTCGTCGTGACCTTCGGGCGCGCGATGTCCGTCGCGGCGCGCGACCTCGGGCGGGCGGCAGACCGCCGCCGGCCAGGGCACGGACGCCAGCAGCGCGCGCGCCTCGAACGCGTCGGCGGGGCGCGCGTCGGGATCGTCCGCGATCATCGAGGCGACCACGGCGTCGTGACGGGTGTCGAGCTCCCGGTGCGCCGCGCTCGGCGGCCGGAGCGACGGGTCGCCGGGGCACGGCCGCTCGCCGGTCAGCATCTCGCGGAGCATCACTCCCGCCGCGAACACGTCGCTGCGCGGCGTCGCCGGCCGCCCCTGCCGCTGCTCGGGGCTCATGTACCCGAGCGTCCCGAATACGCCCGCCGTGGCGGTCGTCGACGTCTCGCCCAGGTGCGCGACGCCGAAGTCGGCGAGGCGGGCGACGCCGCCTTCGTCGAAGAGCACGTTGGTCGGTTTGACGTCACGGTGCAGCACGCCGAGCCTGTGCGCTTCACCGAGCGCCGAGAGCACCGCCGCGGTGACCTCGGCGGCGCGCGCGGGCGCGAGCGGGCCCTCGGCCAGGCGCTGTTCGAGCGTACCGCCCGCCATCCAGGCGAGCACGATAGCCGGTGCGTCGGGGATCCATTCGAGGAGCGGCACGACGTTCGGGTGCGCCATCGCCTTCATCACGCGCGCTTCCCGCTCGAAGCGCGCGAGCGCGTCGCGGCCGGCGCCGCGCGCCTCGACGGCGGCCAGGAGCTTGACCGCGACGCGGCCGCCGCGCACCAGGTCGACGCACTCGAGCACCCGCGCCGTTGCGGAGGACGCGACCTCTCGCACGAGCTCGTAGCGACCGAACAGCCGCGGCTGCGCTCGCACGACGGCGCCGCCGGCTCCCGACGCCGGGGCGACGCACGCGCCCGCGTTCTGGACGGCCGGATCGACCTGCGCAGCGCCGCCGGACGACGCCAGCTCGCGGGCCGCCTCCGCGGCCGCGTGATCCAGGCCGAGTTGCTCGAGGGCGGGCACGAGCGCGGCGAGGGCTTCGCGCCGCTCGCCTGCTTCGGGAGGGACACGCTGCAGCACGCGCGCGGCGCTCTGCCAGCGGCCGAACCGCCCGAGGAGCCCGCCCAGCGCGACGGCCACCCCCCAGGCCCTCGGCTCCCGCCGCAGCGCCGCCTCGAGCACCCGCGCCGCCTCGACCGGCTGTCCGGCGCGCTCGAGCAGCGCGGCTGCCCGTCGGGCGTCGCCGGCTCGTTCCCAGGCGCGCGCAGCGTCTGCTTCTCGGCGGCATGCCTCGAGCAAGCGCGCCGCCCAGCCGTGGCGCCCGCGCTCCTCGAGTCGCGCGGCCACCGACCCAGCCCCGGGGCTCCTCGCAACCGCGGCCAGAGCCTGCTCGGCGGTCACGTCGTCGCCGGCGAGCGCCGCCAGCTCGAGAGCGCGCCCGGCTTGGCCCGCCCGCAGGGCTTCGATGCCGGCCGCACGCCAGTCGCAAGCGCGCTCGTGGAGCGCGCTCGCCGTCGCGGGGTCCCCGCGCTCGCTGGCCAGGCGGGCCGCTTCGGTCAGCCGTTGCTGATGGACGAGCCGCGCGACGTCGGGATCCACGATCGCCGGTTCAATTGTCGTCCTCCTCGTCTTCTTCCGCCACCGGAGCCGCGCCGGCCGCCATTCCGCGGGCCTTCAGCGCGCCGTCGACGTCCGTCAGGATCTCGAACGGCTCGACGGGCGCCTGGCCGCGTGCGAGCGCCGCGGCGTCGCTCCTGGCCGCGAGATCGCCGAGGATTCCGCGCTCGCGGTTCTTCATGTGCGGTCCGCTGTCGTCGACCCAGAAGTAGCTGCGCGGGCGGATGTCGACGTGCACGAACTGGCTCGTGGGGTAGATCCCGACGCCGGCGAATCCGACTTCGCGCACGAAGCGCGCGACGTCCTCGTCGGCGACGCCGGGGACGATGATGTCGAGGGCGCGCCCCTTGCCGTGGTTGGACCGCGAGCCCGGCTTGGGGACTCGATACCCGGAGACGACGCGGATCTCGGGCGTCTCGAAGTGGGTCTCGATCCGGTAGACGAGCGAGACGGTGCGCGGATCGACCGGGTGCTCCTCGCCGCCGCCGGCTCGCAGCAAGTGCGCGATGCGATCGAGGTCCGCCGAGCCGAAGCCTGCCCCGTCGCTCGAGACGGGCACGCAAAGCGACTCGCTGCGGTTGACGCTCGTGAGCGTCAGCATCGGCCGGCCGGCGTCGTCGCGCTCGATGGCCCGGGTCGACGCGGCGTGCAGACCGACCAGCGCCTGCTTGCCGGCGAGATAGCCCACCGCGGCGGCGCCCACCAGCTTGTCCGCCTGGGATGTCGCGGTCGTCGCGCGCTTGGCCCGCTGCGGGGTCTGCGTGGGCGGCTGCGCGCCTGCGACCGCGGCGCACGCGAGCGCCGCGCAAATCAGGAGGGGCCGGGCAAACAGGGATAGGCGCATGGTGCAGGGCCACCCCCCCGACTCAGCGACGGACGAACGTGAGCGACCGCGCGAAGTCGAAGCGAATTTCTCCCGAGTCGATCCCCGGCGCGCGGAATCCCTCGCGATGGAGCCTGTGCACCATGACGGTTCCAGCGTCGTCGAACAATAGCGTCGACACCGATCCGTGGCCCACGTCGTCGAACACGCAGCGCACGCCGCCGGGGCCGAGGTCGATGTACACGACGTCGTCGGCACTCCCGGTCGGCCACGCGAGCTCGACGCTGCCGCCGGTCACCGTGAGCCGGCCCTGGCCGTCCTCACCGGTCAGGCGCACGGTGGTGGCGTCGCTCGGCGCGGAGGACACGACGTCGAACGAAGGCAGACCGGGCCCGCCGGTGACGTGCGTGACGTAGCGGCTCGCCGCCGGCAGGAGCGCGGCCTCGGCGGCGCGGTCGTAGACGACGCCCGTCACGACGTCGGTCACGTCCGGCAGCTGCCGCGGCAAGAGGCGCATGCCGACGCCGTCGGCCTCGAGCGACACGGCGCCCACGTCGACGAGCTGCACGAATGGGGCGGTGTCGGTCGGCACCGATGCGCCGGCGAGCGAGCTCACCGTCGCGCAGGCGCCGCGAGGGGGCAGATCCAGGGCGGCTCCGATGACATGCAGCGCATCGGCGGCGGACGCAGGCGCGGCCACCCGGATGAAGCGAGCGCTGCCCTCCGCACGGGCGCCCTGCGTCGCGTCGACGTTGCGCTCGATCACGATGACGGCGCTCGTCGTCGTGCCGGCCTCCGCGTCGGCGGTGCCGGAGACGCTTCCGGCGCAGCCAGCCGAGGCGAACGCCGCGGGCAGCGTCGTAAGCATCGTGAGCAAGGAGAGTCGCATCCGCGCCCTCTATACGCTAATCGGGGCGGCTTCGGGGGGCAAGGCAAGGAAGGAGACTTGCCACCGCGCCGCGCCCAGGTAGCGTTCGCGTCGCCAGCGTGGACACTTCGTGCGATGTTCTGCTCGCCGCGGCTTTTCACCCCGAGCTCGTTGCCTTCGAGGACGTGCTCGGGCCCACCATGCAGGGCGTCGTGGGCGCGACCCGCGTCGCCGCCCGCGCCGTAGGCATCGGCGTTCCGATGGCGGCGGTCGGCGCCGCGATGCACGCTGCCGAGCTCCGCCCCCGCGCGGTCGTGGCCGTCGGGACGTGCGGCGCCTACGCCGGCTCGGGTATCGCGATCGGACAGGTCGTCGTTGCCCGCCGTGTGCGCCTCGTTGACCCGTCCGTGCTGGGGGGCTCTGCCCAATACCCCGAGCCGATGTCGCTCGTGAGCGAGGCCGACGCCTCCATCGCGGCGGCG
>Ga0070738_10005373_pt1 | contig 14273 bp, 11 predicted proteins | sample Coa_R2_2_FD_66446 | JGI IMG/M metagenome (GOLD analysis project Ga0070738, IMG submission 66446) | Surface soil microbial communities from Centralia Pennsylvania, which are recovering from an underground coalmine fire - Coalmine... | ecosystem: Environmental > Terrestrial > Soil > Unclassified ...
AAGTGTAGTAGGGTCGGCTCGCCCCGAACTTAACGCCTGTGGACAAGTTGCAGCCGACTGCCTTGGTTGAAGCAGGAAATGTTTACCGATGTCAAATGATGTCTAGTAAATATGGAGCAGAATCTAAGTAGATCGTTGAGAATAAACGATTATTTGTTAAGGTCGGGCGTAGGGCATAGTATAGAATATTCCCCTCTACCCCTAATGCTCCTCAGATCTCCTGCTTCCTTGTCCTCCTATATCCTATACGCCATGCCCTATCTCATCACTTTTCTCACCAATTCTGGAATCTGAGAAGGGCGTTCAGCAACTGGAACTCTGACAGCATTCAAGGCAGCTACTTTACTCTGGGCTGTGCCAAAGTCGGGATCTCGTCCCACAACTGCGGCTAGAGTTCCTGTTTGACGCCAATGTTGTACTGGTGGTGCTTTTGTGCCAGCAATATAGGCAACAACAGGTTTATCAATTGCTTCGATGATGTAGCGTGCAGCTTCTTCCTCACGACCACCGCCAGGTTGACCAACTAAGACGATGACTTGTGTTGTTTCATCTTCATCTAAAATTTGTAGCCACTGAATAAACGACGAACCAACAACTGCATCACTGCCAATACTGACACTAATCGACTGACCCAAAGCAGCCTGAGTAAGTTCTCGAGCAATTTCATAAGTCAGAGTGGTACTGCGACTAAGAATTCCTACAGGTCCAGGTGTATAAAATTCATTAGGTTGGATACCTAAGAGAATTTTTCCTGGGACAATAATTCCAGGACTATTGGGTCCCACCACCAAAGTTTCTGTTGCCTCAGCTTTGCGAAGTAATTGCACCATATCTAAAGGTGGTACACCTGGGGAAATAATGATGATTTGGCGAATACCTGATGCGATCGCTTCTAATGCTGCATCTAGTACCTGATAAGGGTGTACGCAAATAATTGTGGTGTCAATCACTCCAAATCGTTCTATGACTTGCTCTACTAAATCAAAAACAGGAAGACTGTACAGTAGTTCCTGTCCACCAAATCCAGGATCGACACCGGCTACCAAATTTGTGCCATAAGCTTTCATTTGAGCCACATGAGTTGCCGAAATATATTCACAAAAACCTTGGATTATGACTTTGCTGTCTGGCGTTAATTTCATAAAAAAGTACTTTAATTTAGCAAACTCAGCAGATGAAGCTAATGGGGAAAAAAGGCACAATGCAAAGTATCAAATTGATGAATTTATAGTGATAAGCTACAAAGGACAGCCTTCACGAAAGATTTTACAACTCATATAGAATTGCTGTACATTACCCAAATATAGTTCTTTAGGAAAAATTATCAGGAATTTAAAGACAGTTTTTTGTAAGTAGTTGGCTTGGCAAGGCTCACTGCTTTGGCTACTGCTTCATCTAAGTTTTCCAACACTATGAGTGTATCACTCTGAGTTTGAAGTTTTGTTAAATGCTTTCTGGCTTCATTAAACTCAGAACCTGCTAATCGAACAACTAAGTAGGGCGATTGACCGTCGCGACGGTTTTTGTTGCCATTTGACCTTGAAAATTGTGGCTTAATTTCGTTCTTATGCTGTTGTATAAAGTTCTCAATGACTTCGATGGCATCTTCTGTTTGAGCGATACTGCTGAGGAAGTTAATAAGTATTACCTGAATACTTTTATCCGCAGCAAGATTTTTCAAAGCTTCTTCTAAGCGACTGCTAAAGGTAGTGATTGAGGTCTCGATTGGAGAAGCATGGCGTAAATTTATGCAAACACCAGGCTTACCACCAGCATTAGCGACTAAATCCAAAGTCGCCATGACTGAACCAGCACCATTACCCAAGATACCGATTTTGCCATTCAACTCTATCCCGTCCCAATCACCCAAATTCCTGATTGTTTCACTGCTTGTGTAACGGTTAATATTTTTTTTCGCTATTTCAGCAATATCTGGATGACGTCTAATTGCTCGTTCATTCACATTGACACTGCCATTGAGAGCCATCACTTCACCAGAAACCTTGATACCCAAGGGGTTAATTTCTATTAAGTCCAAGTCTTGTTCCACAAACAATCGATACATTTTCTCTACAACAGCGCTGACTGATTGCATGAGAACACCATGTAAACCCATTTTCAATGCCAGCCGTCGTGCATAAAATGGTGAGAATTCCTGCTCAACAACAACATGCTGCATTTTATCACCTGCAGACTCCCATTCAACATCAGCTTCTGTGCAGCCTAAAAGCACTGGTCTGCAAACAGCAGAATCTAACACCACCCCTAAATAAAATTCTTGGTCGGCTTCATACTTAGCTTCTGCCAATAAGACTTCTGGTAATTCGCCTGAGATTGGCAAATTGAAAATATTGTGAGCAGTGGCGATCGCATCAATAGTTGTTTCTACAAACTTGACTCCACCAGCTTGTGCTCGTCCACCCCCATATACCTGAGATTTCAGCACGACTGGGTAGCTTATTTTTAAACGTTTTAAATCCGTAGGATGATTGATTCTTTGGGAAGGCAATACAGGGATGCCTATCTTCCCAAACCATTCTTTAACCTGATACTCCAACAGTTCCATTGACACACACCTATTGTATTCAATCCAAAGGGTTGATGTGGTGCTTAGGAAAACATGGCCTTTGCACCTTGGATAAAAGAAAGCTTTAGTTAGCTGTCAAAAAGAACTCATACACTCATTCTAAATTCTGAGTCTTCAGTTCTTTCTTAGTCAAAATTCCCTTTCTCTTTTCTTAATTCTATCGGCCTGACTAAATGAGGTAGATTATTTACAAATTAACTCAATCTTGCTTAGTTCACAAGATTTAATTAATAATCTGATTTTTTACCTCGGTAAATCCCCCACCACTTAAAATAACTCTTCAGACTTAATCTATCAATATTGATATACGTGTATTCTTATAATTATCTTGTCTAAGTATGATTTGGTAACTAATGATAGATGTGTAACTTTAATGTCGTATTGTAGCGTACTGAATCGCATGTACCTATATCAAATTTTTATGAGTTATATAGAAATCCTCTTGGGTTTGTGAAAATTTGAACCTCTTCTAAAACCGGGTTTTTTCTTGTCACGAACGACTCTACTATGTATAGATATAGTCATCCTGAGCGATTCAGAAATGTGGAGAGACCTTTTATTTAAGAAAGATGGGGTTCCTTTGCTTTGACAAATCTGTATTTATTGAGAAATTACGTATTTATACTAGAAATTAATTAAAAAATAAACAAACAATTTTTCTTGTACTAGCTTATGAAACTCTTGAATAATAAATTAAATATTTTATATTTTAAATACTTAGTTTTTTTCGTTAATTTTTTGTTATCAATTTTGAAAACTATTCGTATTTTTTACTACATTTTTAATTTCCTAGAAAGTCTATGCATAGCTACGCTGTCTATCTATTATCCACTACACAGCAGTTCTTCCCTTTGCTTTTATCTGATAAGCTGAGCGGCAAAGTTAAAAAATTGACGACATAGTCCACGAGTCATTAAGACTGTGGTTAACAAGTTAGCAAAAGCTATGATGCACATAATGACGATTTGGTAGGATGCAGCCTCACGGGGATTCACACCACTCAGTAGCTGTCCTGTAAAGATTTCCGGTAACGTCACCATACCAATAATCATCATTTGGTTGAGAGTGGGAATCAATCCAGCACGAATAGCGTCTTTGCGGTACTGCACCACTGCTTGCTGAGGTGTTGCGCCTAAGCTCAAGTGAGTTTCTATTTCTTGATAATTAGCGTTGATAAGACTGACAAGGCGTTCTCCAGAAATTGCAGATGCATTCATAGCATTACCTAACACTATCGCTGCTAGGGGAATAATATATTGCGGTTCGTACCATCTATCTGGTTGAATTATCAAGAAATTCGTATAAACCAGTGTCACTGTAGTACTGATAAACATTGCTCCCCACACTAAGAGCAAGACTTGAGGCATTTTTTGAGTTATACGATTTCGTGCAACAATCGCCGTGAGAGTCAGCATTCCTGCTAAAATCGCCAGAACTGCCCAAGAATTATCAAGAGCAAAAATGAAGTCTAAAACGTATCCCAGTACCACTAGTTGTAAAATAGTTCTTCCAGTAGCAAGGACTAAATTGAACTCTAGTCCTATTCTTTCCCATGTAGATAAACCAATTGATATGGCTATTAATCCCACAGCACCTGCTAAGTTAATAAAGTTCAGCTTGATCAGCTCATGCATGGGTTTTTTACCTTCCAGCTATCAGTAGAGATGTTGCATGCACAGTCTCTTTAACAAAAGCTAACATATATGGAACTTTCATCTTTGGTATTTGTCCATGATGGATATGTATCATTTTTAAACCTCATCAATGGTAGCATTTTTGATAATTCACCTGAGTGAAAACTCTTGCTAAGGCAGGCTTGGATAGGCAGTTTTGCTGGTAGCTTTCTAATTCAAAACTCGTGAAGCGAAATTTCAACGTTGACATCTGTCTTTCAAAATACGATGAGAACTCATGATTCAAAGTGTAAAGTCTATACCTGCTTTTGATATTAAGCAACAATACACTACCATCAGAGCGGAAGTGAGTGCAGCCGTCTTGGAAGTTCTGACTTCTGGTCGTTATATTGGTGGTCCTTCAGTTGAAGAATTTGAGCAACAATTTGCTGCCTACATTGGTGTAACTCAATGTATATCTTGTAACTCTGGGACTGATGCCCTCTTCTTGGCACTCAGAGCTTGTGACATTAGTGCAGGTGATGAAGTGATTACAACACCCTTCACCTTTATTGCTACCGCTGAGGTGATAAGTGCTCTAGGAGCTAAGCCCGTTTTTGTTGACATCAATGCTACAACTTTTAATCTAGATATAGAACAAGTAGCAGCAGCAATTACACCCAAAACTAAAGCAATCATACCAGTTCACTTATTTGGGCAACCTGTAGATATGAGCGCACTTATGGATATTGCAAACGCTCATAATCTCTTAGTTATTGAAGATTGTGCTCAGTCTACAGGAGCAAGCTGGCAAGGGCAAAGGGTAGGAAGCATTGGACACATAGGTTGCTTTAGTTTTTACCCTACTAAAAATCTTGGCGGTTGCGGCGATGGTGGGGCAATCACAACCAATGATGATGCACTGACAGCTAAGCTTAGAATGCTTAGGGATCACGGTCAAAAACATCGTTATGTTTATGAGGAGATTGGTGTCAACAGTCGATTAGACGCAATTCAAGCAGCCATTCTTCAAATTAAGCTACGTTACTTAGATCTTTGGAATCACCAACGACGAGCAATTGCAGAGCGTTACCATAAGTCCTTGAGCCAAGCTCTTGGTATAGCTACACCCCAAGAACTAGCTGAAGGTATAGGAGTATGGAATCAATACACCATTCGCGTATTAGATGGAAAAAGAAACGCGGTTCGTAGTCGATTGCAGGAGCGAGGTGTAAACACAATGATTTACTATCCTCGTCCTTTACATTTGCAACCTGTTTATGAAAATCTAGGCTACCAAGTAGGGCAGTTGCCCGTAACCGAGCAAGCCTGTGATGAGGTTTTATCCTTGCCTATGTTCCCAGAATTGTCTGAAGAACAACAAGATCAAGTGGTGTACGGCTTGAAGGATTGTTTCATCTAAGAGTTAGGAGTGTATTAGAAGTTAGGAATTAGGAGTGTATTAAAAGTTAGAAGTTAGAACTTTTTATCCCTCTCACTCCTCTACTCTGCCACTACCCCACTCCCTACTCCCTATCTATTCCTAACTCCTAATTCCTAACTCTACTCCCCCTTCCCAATGCTTCTACTAAACTGCGCACAGCGGCGATCATTGCCACTTCGCTATTAAGTTGGTTGATGGCAGAACCGACACCAACACCAGCCGCACCAGCTGCAATAGCTAGAGGTGCTGTGACGTCAGAAATACCAGAAGCACACAGAACTGGTACGGATACTGCACGAGAAATTGCGTGAGCAGCTGCTAATGTGGGAGCAGCCTTTTCCATAAGTCCTAAGGTTCCAGAGTGAGTAGGATTGCTACTTGTACCACCTTCAGTCTGAATAATATCCGCCCCGGCTTTTACCAGATCTTCTGCCAACTGTACCTGTTGATCGAGTTGGAGAATATGGGGAACAGTCACACAAAGGGTTATCTCGGGGAGAAGATCACGGGTTTGGTAAGTCAGTGCTAAAACTTCCTCAGCATCAAATCTTAGTCCTTGGGTGTAGAAAGAATCGAAGTTACCGATTTCAATCAAATCAGCTCCAGCAGCTACAGCTTTTACAAACTTCTCTGGTTCAACTGCCGATACACAAATAGGTAAATTCGTCAACTCTTTTGCTAACTTGACTAAAGCTGGATCTGCAGCAATGTCAACAAAAGTAGCACCACCTAAATCAGCTGCTTTGACTATTGCACTTACGCCAAGAGCGTCAAAGTTATTGAGACCGCTAATAACTTTTAAGGCGTAGCGGTTGGTAAATGCATGTTGGAGTGAAGAATGCATCGTCATAATTTGTACGAGTGAAGCCTTGAATTATGATCATTCTACCGTTCCCGTGTTCTTTGTTCCTAGACTCATCAATAGAATTATGGCAATTGCCAAATTTTGATAGTTTTGTCCGCACTAGCACTCAGAAGCCTCTTACCGTCTGGAGTAAAGGCGACAGCAAAAACCTCGCCTGAATGTCCTTTAAAGGTTTGTAGTTCCTCTCCTGTACGCAGGTTCCAGATTTTTACAGTTTTATCATCGCTACCAGTCGCTATATTATTACCTTCTGGACTGAAGGCAACAGCATTCACATCAGCCACATGCCCTTTAAAAGTGCGTATTTCCTTGCCTGTGTTTAAATTCCAGAGTTTGATTGTTCTGTCGTCACTTGCACTTACCAACATTTGACCATCTGGACTAATAGCAACAGCATTCACATCAGCCACATGCCCTTTAAAGGTACGTATTTCTTTTCCTGTCTTGAGATTCCAGACTTTAATCGTTTTATCTGCACTAGCACTAACAACGAGATCCCCTTGATTTTTGAAGGATACAGGGAATTTAGGGTTCCGTTGGGGATAGAAGGATTTTGGGGATCTTAGACTAAACGCGACGGACAGAACCTCAGATGTATGACCCCTAAGAGTGCGCAATTCCTCACCTGTCTTGAGATTCCAGATTTTAATCGTTTTGTCATAACTACCACTAGCGATCGCCTGACCATCTGGGCTAATGGCAACGGAATTCACTAAAGCTGTATGACCTTTCAATGTATGAAGTTCTTTGCCCGTATTTAATTTCCAGACTTTGACGGTGTTGTCTTGACTACCACTTACAAGAGTCTGAGCATCTGGGCTAATAGCAACAGTGTAAACTTTGTCTAAATGTCCTTTAAGGGTGCGGAGCTCCTTTGTATCATTGAGATTCCAAATTTTGATCGTCTTGTCATCACTCGCACTGACAAGGGACGTACCTGAGGAATTGATAGCAAGGGAGTTCACTTCGTCTGAATGCCCAATTAAAGTTGGGATGTAACCTAAGCTTTGGTAATAAACATATCCCCCTAAACCTACCAGCAGGACAATGCTCCCTCCTAGCAATTGCTTTTGTAACTTACTTCTGGGTTGCACAAAAGCCTTTGGCAATGATGGTTTGATGCTAGTTGATGGTGGCAATGTATCTGAAAGGTGTTGTGCCATTGAAACTGGCTGTGATTGTGGATGCAAATCTCGCAAAACTTCATCTGCAGACTGATAGCGCAAGGAGAAGTCTGTTTGCAATAGCTTGTCTAGGACTTGCTCTAATTTTGTAGATAGGGGAGACTTGAGGTGTTCCCGCCAATGTGTTACCCAACCATAGCCTTGTTCCATATACAGAACAGAGGGATGAATTCCGCTTAAAAGATGAAAGCAAGTTACGCCCAAACTAAATAAGTCATTAGCTGGATAGGTATAACCATATTTTATTTGTTCGACTGGTGCATAACTTTGTGAACCAATGCTCGTACCTGTTTGCTCGACAGAAGTTCCTGTTAACAGTTTGGCAACCCCAAAATCAATGAGCACGAGATCTCCTTGGGGCGATCGCCGAATAATATTTTCTGGCTTAATATCGCGGTGAATAACCTGACGTTCGTGAATAAACTTAAGAACGGGTAATAGTTCGCTTAAAAATTGCCAAATCTTTGGCTCACTAAAAGGTCCTTGCTCATTCAACTCCTGTCGTATAGTTTGCCCTTGGATGAACTGCTGCACCAAATACAGGTAGTTATCTTCCTGAAAGTAGGCATATAAAGTGGGGATCTGTGGATGTTCTCCTAACTGTTGCAAACGCCGCGCTTCCTCTTGAAACAGCTCAATTGCTTTACGCATAGCGCCAGTGCCTTGCAATCGTGGTGCCAATTGCTTTACAACACAATGCTCTTTCAGTTTGTCTTCATCCTCTGCCAAAAAAGTTCTACCAAATCCACCACCTCCCAGAGGTTGGATAATTCGATAGTGGTTGCGCAACACAGACACCAATTTGGTTCCGCAACTTTGACAGAATTTAGTTCCATCAGGATTGAGCGGCTTTTCACAACTAGGGCAGAGGCAGTAGATCATAAGTCAGGCATCTATCAGCCGTGTTATTTTATGATAAATACTTCTGCTCTATCTCCAAGTATTTTTACTCAACTATTTACATTCATCTTACGCACTTCTTCACTGGCGACACTGCCCATACCCTCGTATGATGAAAAGATAACAAAAAGGTAAAGTCGCGAGATTTCACGGCATCACATGAGCAGCATTTGGGAACTAGATTTTTACTCCCGTCCGCTAGTGGACGAAAATCAGAAAAAAGTTTGGGAAGTCTTGGTATGTGAAAGTCCTTCAGATACAAGCACTGACATTGCTTCTTTGTTTCGCTATGCCCAGTATTGTCCTAGCACGCAAGTCAATTCGGTATGGTTGCGTACTGCAATAGAAGAAGCAATCAGTAAGGCAGGAGAAGCACCAAAGAGAATCCGCTTTTTTCGCCGACAGATGAATAATATGATTACCAAAGCCTGTAAAGACTTGGGGATTCCAGCACAGCCTAGTCGCCGCACTTTGGCAGTTAACCAATGGCTGCAACAGCGGATGGAGGAAGTGTATCCCAATGAACCAGGATATCAAGCAGTCACTAATGCCTCTGTGCGTGTGGAGAATCCCGCGCCGCAACGTCTACCGGATATATTAGAAGGACAGCAGTGGGCATTTGTTTCTCTACAAGCAACAGAATTCGCACAAATGCATGAATGGGACATCGACTTTGGCGAAGCTTTCCCTCTAGAAATGGTGCGGGTTTCTCCTGATACCCGTATTCCTGGTATTGTGATTTTCTCTCCTAGAGCGTTGCCTTTAGCCGCCTGGATGTCTGGTATAGAGTTAGCTTGGTTAAAATTTGATGACTTACAAGGCGAGAGATTGCTTTTAGAGACGGGTGCGAGCGAAAGCTGGATTGTGTCGAATATCAAAAACCCCAAAATTTTGGCAGAAGCTAAAGGTTTTGAACAAGCAAAGCAAAAAGCGAACGGGGTGCATTTTCTATCGATACAATCTGATCCCCAAGCAGAATCTTTCGCAGGATTTTGGCTATTACAAGAGGTGAATCTGCCTTGATCAGAACAAAAGTGGAAGAACAACAGAGTAGGAGACGACAAGTGGTGGGCTTTGTGGGGCTAATTTCCTGTAAATTATTCTTTGCAGAGTTTTCCCAGGTAGTAGGGGCAGTTGCTCCTACTTGACACGAATCCAAAATCCACAAATCATTAATGGTCATGGGGTCTGAAAATTTACAAAAAGATCCACTAGCAGAGCAATTGCTGGAATTAGCGATAAGATCCGGCGCAGAAGCAGCAGAGGTGTATCAATCGAGATCGCTATCTCGACCCGTATTTTTTGAAGCTAACCGACTTAAGCAGTTAGAAACTAGCCAAGCTGAAGGTACAGCACTAAGGCTTTGGCATAACGGACGTCCTGGACTCACAGTTGCTTATGGACCTGTGGAACCACAGACTATGGTGGAACGTGCGTTAGTCCTGAGTCAATTGAATCAACCAGAAGAAGTGGAGTTAAATGGTGACTCTAAACCTTCTTACCCAGATTTAGGGGAAGATGTGCCTATAGAACAATTGGTAGAGTGGGGTAAAGCAGCGATCGCTCTTATCCGTGAAGTCTACCCAGAAGTGGTCTGTACTGCTGATTGGGAATGTGATGTAGAAACAACCAGACTCGTGAACAGCAAAGGTTTAGATTGTCATTATACTGACACTACACTTAGTTGCTATATTTCTGCAGAATGGGTAAGAGGTGAAGATTTTTTGAGTGTTTCTGACGGTCAAATTGAACGCAGTCACCTCCAACCAGAAAAAGTCGCTCAGCAAATTTTACAACGATTGGATTGGGCAAGAGAAAATGTCCCTCCCCCGGTAGGTCATGTTCCTATTTTATTTACATCTAAAGCGGCTGATATGCTTTGGGGTACTGTTCAAGCAGCTTTGAATGGAAAGCGAGTGCAAGAAAAGTCTTCTCCTTGGGCAGAACGCCTCGGTCAACAAATCACCTCAGCCTCTCTTACTCTCTACCAAGATCCGCAAGCGGGACCTTACAGTTGCCCATTTGATGATGAAGGGACACCAACCCAGCTTTTAGTTTTTATCCAAAATGGAGTGTTGCAGCATTTTTACTGCGATCTCACTACGGGACGCCAGTTAGGCATTCCCTCATCTGGTAATGGTTTTCGTCCTGGTTTGGGTAGTTATCCTACTCCTGGTTTATTTAATTTCCTGATTCAGCCTGGATCTGGCTCATTACAAGACCTGATTCAACAACTTGATGATGGCTTAGTTGTTGATCAAATGTTAGGTGGAGGCAATGGCATTTCTGGCGACTTTTCCATCAATATTGATTTGGGGTATCGTGTGCAAAATGGCCAGATCACTGGGCGTGTTAAAGATACGATGGTTGCTGGTAATGTCTACACGGTTCTCAAACAATTGGTGCAACTCGGTGATGATGCTGACTGGAATGGTTCTTGTTACACTCCATCTTTAATCGTCGAGGGTCTAAGTGTCATAGGAAGAAGCAGTTAATATTATGAATTGTGAATTCTTGTCAGGATTCATCATTAGACACCTTGCAAAAATAGACTTTTTATCTTTATGACACCTCTTTCTCTGACTCAGCGCTTTCGTGCATTGTGGCAGCCTAGAAGAGGTTTAGCGATCGCAGAAGCTTCAGTTATTGGTGTCGTTGCTGCTTTATCAGCAGTTTGTTTAAAATTTGGCACAGGATGGCTGGGGATATGGCGAGTTGATACCTGTCGGTTCTTCCCTGCTTGGCTTGTCCTACCAACTGTTGGTCTTTGTTTTGGGTTTCTGGCTGGCTTATTGGTAGATAGGTTAGCTCCAGAAGCCGCTGGAGGTGGTATTCCTCAAGTAAAGGCAACTCTAGCCAATGTGCCTATTAGATTGTCTTGGCGCGTAGCAATTGTGAAGTTAGTGAGCGCCATGATTGCCATAGGTTCAGGGATTACTTTAGGAAGGCAAGGTCCCACTGTCCAAATTGGGGCTAGTTTAGCAGCAGGTGTCAGTCGTTTGATCCCCACCTCTCCAGATTATCGCCGACAGATGATAGCAGCGGGTGCTGGCGCTGGATTGGCAGCGGCTTTCAATGCCCCAATTGCTGGGGTTTTGTTCATAATTGAAGAATTACTTCAGGATTTATCAGGGCTAACTCTAGGAACAGCCATCATTGCTTCATTTATTGGCGGAGTAGTCTCCCGGATGTTGGGTGGCAGCAGCGTGCAATATGAACTGCAGCTCTCTCACTTCTCTAGCAGCTTTTCTGTTCCAGAAATCCCCTTCTATTTGCTGTTGGGTATTGTATCAGGAATTCTGGCTGCATTGCTTAACCATGGCATGCTTGCTAGTATAACTTTTTACCGTAATTTTCGCCTCAGCCTGCCTCAACGGGTGGCTTTGGCTGGGTTTGTATCTGGTGTTGTTATTGCTCTACTACCCATTTCTTTCCATGACCATAATAGGTGGTGGGAGTTAGTGATTACTGGTCAGGCTAATGCTGCGTGGGCAGCAGTTGCTTTTGTGACTGACTTTCTCCTCACGTTAGTGGCCTTTGGTTCAGGTGCACCCGGAGGATTATTCGCTCCGAGTTTGATCCTGGGTTGTACTCTGGGCTACTTAGTGGGTGTGTGCCAGTTTCATATTCTGGGGGCTGCTTCGCCTATAAACTATGCCCTAGTAGGAATGGGAGCATTTTTTAGCGCAGTGTCAAAAGTGCCAATTACGGCAATAGTGATTATTTTTGAGATCACTACAGATTTCAATCTGGTGCTGCCTTTAATGATTGGCTCTGTAACATCCTACCTAGTTGCTGATCAGATACTTCCAGGGTCGCTGTACAACAAAATTTTGCAGCTAAATGGGATCAATATCGAAAAGCCAATTGCAGTTGAGGGGATATTGACACAGTTAACGGCAAAAGACGTGATGCAGCAACACGTAGAAACTCTGGATGCGCAGATGACTCTAGATGAAGTGATACAGGCGTTTTCTCGTTCTCACCATCGTGGTTTTCCTGTGGTGAAAGACGGAAAACTGGTAGGAATTGTCACACAGAGTGATTTACTCAAGATAGCTGATCGCAAGCTAGTGGGGCATACTCCCTTAAGCCAAATTATGACTAGCGATCCAATGACAGTCACTCCTGCCTACAGTCTCAGCAATGTGTTGTATTTGCTGGATCGCTATCAGATCAGTCGTTTACCAGTTGTTGAAGGGCAAAGACTGATTGGGATTATCACCCGTGCAGATATTATCCGAGCAGAAGCAAACCATCTCAATTGTGAGAATAAGCTACCTGGACCACAACCACAACCATCTTATGTCGTTTACCAAACACGCTCACCTAGCACAGGTAGAGGCAGAATCTTAGTCCCGATCTCTAATCCTGAAACAGCCAGGGTGTTATTGGAAATGGCAGCCGCTATTGCTCGCGAGCGCCACTATGAATTAGAGTGTGTACAAGTGATGTCTATCTCTCGCCACAGTTCTCCGGCAGAAGCACAGGTGAGAACAACAAAAAGTCGGCGCATGCTCAGACAAGCAGAGTTTTTGGGAAAAAAGTGGAAAATTCCTGTACACACCCAAATTCGAGTGGCCCATGATGTGGCGCAGGCAATTCTAGAGACAATTAAAGAGCGACACATCGATATGATTTTGATGGGGTGGAAAGGTAGTACTTCTACTCCTGGTCGCATCTTTGGCAATGTTGTGGACACTTTAATCCACCACGCCCCCTGTGACGTTGTACTCGTCAAGCTAGGACACAGAGGACATCTCTCATCTACTTTTAGTGTTAACTCTTCACTCTCAACTCCTAACTCTTTCAAGAGTTGGCTAGTCCCAATCGCTGGTGGTCCCAATGCATCGCTAGCTACTAAATTACTACCAGCTTTAGTCACTTTAGGTGATGTTCCACAAATACGCCTAACTCAAGTGTTTAAGCCGTCTGAGTTAGAGCCAGATATGACAGTTTTAGAACAAGCTGTCCGTCAGCTTATGCATCATCGTAAATTATTCAGCACTGTAGTTGCTGCTCCAGTCAAAGCTGATTCAGTTGCTGATGGAGTGATTCATCTTGTGAAAAATGAGCACTACGATGTTGTTGTTTTGGGTGCTTCTCGCGAAGGAATGCTTCAACAAGCAATTAAAGGGAATATTCCCGAAGCGATCGCGTCTGGTGTAGAAAGTACGGTAATTTTGGTTAGGGGAGCGATGAATAAGCGATAGCAGGGGGGCAGAGGGGAAATGATTTGTATCTTTAGATTTAGTAAAATGGAAGATTTAAAACAACAAATCATCAGCTACTCCAGCAAAACTCTAGAACAGCGGCAAAATTGGTATTCTCCGGCAGCAGAGGCTTACAACAAAGTTAGACCCCGTTATCCTAAAGATTTGATTGATCAAGTCGTGGAAATTGCACAACTTTCCACGAATTCCAAAATTCTGGAGGTGGGGTGTGGTCCTGCCACTGCAACAGTGGCGATCGCCCAATTGAGTTGCTCAATGATCTGCATAGAACCCAACCCTGATTTCTTTCAGTTAGCTCAACAAAATTGTCAAGCATATACCAACGTAGAGATTCTGGTTCTTCCGGCAGTTTTATGGTGATTATTAAAATCTACAAAATTTTAATAACTATAATTTAGTAATATTAATGCCTACAATATATATTTTATAAGCATTTAAGAAATACC
>Ga0070738_10005378_pt1 | contig 14266 bp, 15 predicted proteins | sample Coa_R2_2_FD_66446 | JGI IMG/M metagenome (GOLD analysis project Ga0070738, IMG submission 66446) | Surface soil microbial communities from Centralia Pennsylvania, which are recovering from an underground coalmine fire - Coalmine... | ecosystem: Environmental > Terrestrial > Soil > Unclassified ...
GACTTTGGTCATGCGCACGTTCTCAGCGTGACTCAGTGCCATGCGTGGCACTCTAGGCGGGGCGCCATAAACAGCGCGTAAACGGCGCGCAAAGAATAAGTAATCCGGTTTATCGTTGCCCCAGAACGTAAATGCCAGAACCTAGCCAGCAGTCCCGGCAGCCGAATCGAACCATCGAGTCGCCCAGCGATCTTCCTGGTCTGGCTTCCACGAATACCGCCTTTCGTGAGCTGCTCGAATCGGCGCCGGACGGCATTGTCATCGTCGACGGCGGCAGCCGCATCGTGCTCGTCAACCGCCAGGCGGAGAAGCTCTTCGGCTACCAGCGCGACCAGCTGCTTGGCCAACCCATCGAGGTGCTGCTGCCTGAGAGATTTCGGGCGGGTCACCAACACTACCGGGACGACTACCAGCAGGTGCCGCGCACGCGGCCGATGGGCGCCGGCCTGGACCTGTGGGGCCGGCGGCAGGACGGGACCGAGTTCCCTGTGGAGATCAGCCTTAGCCCGATGACGCTGGACGGCGAAAGGTTCGTGATCAGCATCGTGCGTGACATCACCGAGCGCAAGCGGCTGGAGCGAGAGCGAGAAGAGCTGCTTGCTTCCGTGACGTACGTGCTCGACGGGGTGAGCGACGCCGTGGTAGCCCTCGATACACAGGGACGTGTGATCCGCGTGAATCCGGCGGCCTGTGAGCTGCTCGGCTGCGCGCACGACCAGCTGGTTGGAAGGGCGGCGCACGACGTGTTCCGGTGGGAGGATGAAGCCGGCAGGTTGCTGGACGAGGACGAGTATGTCTTCCAGCAGAGCCTGGCCTCTGGCCACCTGGCCAGCGCGAACAATCGCTACTTCCGCAAACCGGACGGTGCCCGCATCCCGGTAGCGGTCAATTCCGCCCCCGTCGTCACCAAAGATCGCGGCGTCGAGATGGTTGTCCAGGTGATCCGCGACATCAGCCGCGAGCGCGAGATCGAGGAGCTGAAAAACCAGATCATCTCGCTGGTGTCGCACGAGCTTCGTACGCCCATTGGACACATCAAGGGCTTCTCCAGCAGTCTGCTGGATCCGGAGGTCAAGTGGGACGCCGACACGCAACTCGATTTCATCACTGAGATCGACCGCGAGGCCGATCGGCTCTCGGCGCTGGTGCGCGACCTCCTGGACATGTCCAAGATCGAGTCCGGAACCGCCATGGGGGAGAAGGTCGAGGTCAGCCCTGCCGCCGTGACGCGCCAGGCGATGAAAGATGTGGAGAACGCCACGGCGCAGCATCACGTCATAAACGAGGTCCGCGAGGACCTGCCGGACGTGTTGGGAGATTCAGGGCAACTCGAGCGGGTGATCGGGAACCTGATTGAGAACGCAGCCAAATATTCGCCGCCCGAGACGACCATCACCATCCATGCTGAGCCAGACCATGGGAACGTGCGATGGTCGGTGACAGATCAGGGTCCGGGAATTCCCATTGAATACCGGCAGCGGATTTTCGAGAAGTTCGTCCGCGTACGGACCGGCCCGTCACGTATCCCCGGCACCGGGCTGGGATTGCCGATCTGCAAGGGCATCGTTGAGGCGCATGGCGGCAGGCTGTGGCTGGAGTCGCCATCCGAGGGCGGCTCGCGGTTCCTCTTCACCATCCCGCGGGCCGGACCGTAGGCACGAAATCTTTGCCCGCGGTTCCGCCGCTGTTTAGGCCGCGTTTAGACGCTGGCGGGCATTCTTCGCTGAAAGAGATGAACGCTACCTGCGAGCGCATGACGAGGCGCACCTTTGACGCCCCCGACGAGATCCGCCAGGCCGGCACCGGCAAAGCGGACGTACTTCGCCTTGGGGACGTGAGTCTGATGCGCTTCACGCTCCCTGTTGGCTGGAAATGGTCCCGGCATGTAAAGCCCCTGGCCAGGACTTCGTCCTGCCAGGCGCACCACGTCCAGTACGTGGTGTCAGGCTACATGCACGCGGTCATGGACGATGGGACAGAGCTCGATTTCGGACCCGGCGATGTGGCCATCATTCCTCCGGGTCACGACGCCTGGGTGGTTGGACCGCAGCCCTTCGTGGCCATCGACGTAACGGCAGGCGACGAGTGGGCCAAGGCTGTTGCCTGAGAGCGCCAGCGCGGCGTGCAAGACGAAGCTCCTGAGAATGGCTATTCCGCCGATTCCGGGCGGCGCGCGCCGCGTCACCGGCTGACCCGCTGGGCTGCGCTTGCCGCCGCGGCCCAGCGCTACTATGAAGGCGCCGTTACGGCCGACGTCGCCGCCCGGCAGGCTGCTGTACCGCTCGAGGAATTCGAACAGTTCCTGACCGAGTGGTTCCCGCGTGGCAATCCGCTCGGATAGCACAAGACGTCAGCCCGTTAATGATCCCTTCCAGGCCCGTTTATGCGCTGGTTACGTTGCCGCGCCCACTATCCACGAAATGAACGACTGCGACTGCCGCTGCCACGGCCGGCCGCCACCCGAGCCATTCATCTGCGGGCAGTGCGGCGCCGTCACCTCTGATGACAGAGAGCCCGAGGTCCAGTGCTGGCCGATCCCAGGCCGGCCCATCGACTTCTTCCCATACAGGCCAACGCCGCATCAGCCGCATGATGCCCAGCTGACCTGACGCCTCGGGCACAGATTCTTTATGAGTCCGTGTGTGTCCGTTCACGCGCTGTTTACGTGGAGCCGGTCACACTGGCGCCAGTACGATGGCAACTGCGCGTGTGGTCCTCGTGGACGACGAGCCTAACCTGATCAAATTCGTGTCCCAGAACCTGCGCGCCCGCGGCTATGACGTCACGGACGCCAGCAACGGTCTCGATGGCGTGGAGCGGGTCAAGGAGTACAAACCCGACCTGGTCATCCTCGACATCAACATGCCGGGCATGGACGGACTGGAAGCGTGCAGCTACATCCGCCAGACTTCGGACGCGGCGATTATCATGCTGACCGCCAGCGGTAATGAGGGCGACAAGATCCGCGCGCTGGACAGTGGCGCCGACGATTACCTGACGAAGCCATTCGCGATCGGCGAGCTCATGGCCAGGGTACGCGCCGTCCTACGGCGTGTGACCGCCTCCCAGACGCGGACCTTGCGACATGACGCCGTCGAGCTCAAGGACCTGACCATTGATTTCGAACGGCGGCACGTCATGGTCCGCGGTAAGGAAGTCAAGCTGACGCCGATCGAGTTCTCGCTGTTGGAGCAGCTCGCCATCCATCCAGACGTAGTACTGCGTCATCGCGAGCTCATCAGTACGGTATGGGGCGCCGAGTACCGCGATGAGACGGAATATCTCCGGGTCTATGTTGGCCGTTTGCGACACAAGCTGGAGGAAGACCCGTCCAATCCGAGGTACATCCTCACCGAGCCCGGCGTGGGCTACCGCTTCGCCCCCGCGCAGCCGGCACTGCCTGCCTAGAATCCTCGTTCACGTTTGGGGCTGAGCGGGGTTGCCGTCGGCGTTCAAGGCTATGGGGGGCGACCATCATCACGGGACAGGGCGCTTGAAACGCTACCCGGTGGCTGGTTGAACCCAGGCCAACCAGTGGGTCGCCTTCCTCGAGGCCGCGGCTGCCGATGATGATCAGGTCGCTGTTCCGTTCTTCCGCTTGCCCGACGATCACTGACCAGCGGTGGCCGATGATCACATCGCAGGTGAAGGGAATGCCGCGCGCCTCGAACCGGCCGGCCAGTGCGGAGAGAGCTTCGGCGGCCTGTTTCTCCAGCTTCTTGTAGAAGCGATCGACCTCAGGGTCGCCCTGGAGCACGTCAAGCGGTTCGATGACGTGCAGCGCATGGACCGACGCTCCGAGCTTTTGAGCCATGGCCAGCGCAGTAGCCTCCGCTGCCTCCGATAGCTCCGAAAACTCGACCGGCACCAGGATGCGCCGAAACTCGACGTCCGCGTGCTTGCTCCCCATAGCCTCACTATCGCGGCACCGGGATAAAAGGGCTGGTAAAGACCTGTAAACGCTGTGTCAAGTGGGGGGCGTTGAATGGCCATGGAAGTCTGAGCGTTTGCCAGTTATTCACGCTCCGTTGATGCGCCTCTTACCGCTTCTGACCTAGCCTGCCAGCTATGAGGACGCTGCGCATCCTTGTCCCGCTGGATCAAACGCCCACCTCGGTCAACGCGCTGGCCAGCGCGCGTGGCCTGGCGGCCACGGTGGACGTCTGCACGATCGAACTGCTCCATGCGCTGCAGGCGGAGCCACTGTCCGGCAAGGACGCCCGGATGGCGCAAGCTGAAGGCTTCCTGGCGGATCAGGCGCAGGCCATCATGGGTCCGCACATCGCCACGGCATGGAAGGTAGCGGAGGGCGACCCTGCAGATGCCGTCCTCGCCCGAGTGCGAGCAACGCACTTCGATTTCATCTGCATGTCGACCCGGGCGGTGCCAAACAACACCGGGCAACCCGGAAGCGTAGCCGCGCGGCTGTTCACAGACAGCCCGGTGCCCATCATTGCCTTGCCCGCTGGTGCAGCAGCCGGAGACGATGCCGCCCGGCATGCCGAACGCGCTTTTTATAGAGCAGCCGTGTACCTGCCGGCCGAGCTGGAGGTCGAAGGTATCAAGCACCCGCTCCACGTCGTGGTGCGCGACCTGAGCGCCAAGGGCGCCGAGCTCGAGCTGGACTCAGAGGAGGCGCTGTCTCCCAAGGGCAACCTGCTTATCCTGGGTCTGCCCACTCGCCCTGAGCCTTTCGAAATCGCGACGACGATCGTCGCGGAGTCACGCACCACGGACGACACCGGCCACATTGCCCAGTTGCTGCACGTGACGTTTCCCGCCATCCGAATCGCTGAGCAGGACGCCATCGTGGCGTTCCTGAACCAGCTGCGGATGTTCGAGCAGCAGCAACGCCGGGTTACTGCTCCGGCGCGCGTCGAGGTGATCACCGGGCCACGGGCGTATGCGAACTTCAAGGGCCGCACCACGGTCGTGCGGCCGGACTACGTGTGGCTCACCATGGACCGCTTCGACCACATCGAGGGCGCCGACGTGGGCCTGCGCGTGGCTTCTGCCGACGGCCGAGCGACAGTCGAGGTCGATGCCGCGGTCACCCAGGTCAAGCCGGTTGGTTCGGCATTCGAGGTCGAGCTAGAGATCTCCGAGACCGCCGTGGCTTCGGCTCATCACGAGAGCGCCGGCGAGCGGCTCATGGGCTTCCTGCGGCAGCACTATCCTCAGGGCGACACGCCACCCGAAGAGGGCGCGGAAACGCACCCTCTCATACCGCGACCGCTGCGCGTCAAGCATTCCGAGCCGGCGGTCCTTCGCCTGCTGACTTCAGCGCCTCACGAAGCAACCGTGCCCACGCGGGCGCCAAAAGCCGGTGTAGAAGTGCCTCTGAGGAAGCGGGCGCGCGACGCTGGGACACGAGCGCTGGATTCAGTCCTGCGGCCACCTCGCAACGCGCCGCCCATCCGGTCCATTTGACGTGGCCACTGACCTTCTGGGCAGTGCATTAGGACACTCCGAAGAGTCATCATGCTGGCCGGCGCTCCTGCGGTTCCCTTTCCCGGTGCGCACCGTCGTACGCCGCTGGCGCGGCATGCTGGGCATGCTGGTTGGGATCAGCGTCGCTTTGGGCCTGGTGCTGACTCTGGTCGGAACCATTGGGACGGCGATGGGCACCGTCATGGGCGACTTCCAGCAGTCCGGCGCCAACCTCTATGTGGCCGTCGCCGGCGGCGAGTTAATCCCACTCGATCGAGGTGCCAGCCCAGGGACCATTGACCAGGCGGCGACGGTCCTGTCGAAGCTGCGCAGCATCCCGGGGGTGAAGTCGGCTGTTGGTGAGCTGACCTGGTCGCTGAAGCAGGAGCAGGAGGGACGGCAAGCGCGCAACCAGGCGGCTCAGTTCCTTCAAACAATCGCGGTCGATGGCGATCCGAACGACATTTCGAGCTTCGTGGTGATGTCCGAGGGCCGTTGGCTCCGCCGTGGCAACGAGCTGGTAATTGGCCGGACTCTCAGCCGGACCAAGTCGTTGGGCGTCGGCGAGTCGCTCAAGCTCAGCGGGCAGGACTACGAGATCGTAGGCATCGGCAAGCTCCGGGGATTCGGGTCCGTGGGTGACGGCGTGGCCTATGTCGATGCGCGGAACCTCCGGCAGCGGGGCATCACCGGCGACGTGATGAATTACGTCGCGGTCGAGACCACCGCCCCGCAGTCGGTGCGCGATGTCGCTTCCGATCTGTCGCTGCGGGCGGTGAGCCCCGCCGAGCTGACGCGGCGGACGGAAAGCTCGCAAGGTTACAAGTCCGGCATGGCCTTCTACTGGGTCATCGACCTGTTCATCCTGTTCGTGTCCGGCATGTTCGTCAGCAACATGCTGGCACGCTCAGTTGCCGAACGCCGGATCGAGTTCGGCACACTGCGTGCCATCGGCCTGCCCAGCCGGACGATCCTGATCAGCATGACAGCCGAAGGGCTATCCATCCTGCTGGCTTCCTACATCATCGGTTTCTGCCTGTCGCTCCTGCTTGGAGCCGTGGTGAATTACGGCGTCGCTCGTCCGTACGGCTACGACCGGCTGTTTGGCGTCGACCCGACCGGCTATGTGGTGATCTTCCTGCTCACCATGGGTTTCGGAGTGCTGGCCGCGTACTTCCCCGCTCGCGCCGCCACGAGAGTGGACCCGCTGGACGTGCTGCGCGAGGCGTGACGATGCTGGACCTGATCGACGTTTCCAGGCATTACCAGGTTGGCGATTCCGAGGTGGCTGCGCTCAACCGGGCCTCGCTCCATCTAGACGAAGGCGATTTCATGGCCATTGTCGGCCCTTCGGGGTCCGGCAAGAGCACGCTGCTGCAGATTGGCGGCCTGCTGGATCGTCCGACGAGTGGCACGGTGATGCTTGACGGCCGCGACACCGCTGACGAGGACGACGAGGAGCGGGCTCGCCTGCGGCTAATGACCATCGGCTTCGTGTTCCAGCGGTTCCACTTGCTGGCGGATATGACGGCGCTCGAAAACGTGGCGCTGCCCATGGAGGCCGCCGGTGTGCCCGCTGGCGAACGCTACGACCGTGCGGCCGGACTGTTGCATGAAGTCGGGCTGGCGGACCGCACGCTGTTCATGCCCGCCCAGCTTTCGGGCGGCCAGCGTCAGCGAGTTGCGGTCGCCCGGGCCCTGGCGAACAACCCCAGGCTCGTCCTGGCCGATGAGCCCACAGGCGAGCTCCACACTGCCGACAAGGCGGCCGTCCTCGCCCTATTCAGGCGCCTGCACCAGCAGGGACGGACGGTCGTGGTGGTCACCCACGATCCGGAAGTAGCCGCGGCGGCCCGCCGCCGCATTGAGATTCGAGACGGCATGGTAAGGGAGGTGGCGGCGTGACGCCAACGAAAGTCGCAGAACCTGTGATCCCGGCGCACATGCCGGCAGCCGTGAGTCAAAACGGGCGCGGCCTAACTGACACCGGTCGTAAGCACAGGCCCCGGCGCAAGCTGCTCCTCGTGGCAATCCTGGCTGTGATCGCGGTGCTTGCCGGAGGCGCGGTGCTCAAGGTGACCTCACCACCAAGGCCGGCGCCAGCGGTGGCCTCTCCGGCCCTCACTGCCCATGGCGTGGTTGAGCCGATCGCTCGAGCAAGCATCGCCACCATGAACGGCGGCGTGGTGGAACAGCTCACGATCCAGGTTGGTCAGCATGTCGAGGCGCAGCAGCTCATCGCGCGCGTCAATCTGCCGGGCCAGGCGGAGCTGCTGGCGGCCCCATGGGCCGGCACGGTAACCGGGGTCAACGTACATCTTGGCGACACGGTCATGCCCGGCACGACCCTGGCCACAATTGGCGATCTCAGCCGCTACCAGGTGGAGTCAACGGACGTGGACGAGTACCTCATCGGCTACATCAAACCCGGCCAGCTGGTCACCATGACTGTCGAAGCGCTAGACCAGGCGCCCCTACGAGGCTTCGTCAAGACGGTCGCATTGCAACAGCAGCAGTCTGCCAGTGGCAGCAACTACCCGGTCGTCGTCGACCTCGCCGCGTCGAACCCGGACCTACGTCCAGGCATGACGGTGCGCATCACCTTCCAGCAATGACGCGTTGCCGGCTGCCAGGTTAAGCGGCAAGCTAGAGCGCGCGCGGGACCAGATCGATCTCGTAGTACAGGCCGCCCTCGAGCGGGTGGAGACGCACCGGAAGCCCGGTGGCCCGGAGCAGGTGCAAGGTCGCCGCGTCGTCCTCGTGCATGAAGCCGGCCAGGACACGCCTGCCATTTCGAACCGTCATGCGCGCCAGCTCGCGGAGCAGGGCAGCGCCGACGCCATGCCGTCGCTCGTCAGGAACCACCGCCACTCCACCCATCGCGTCCTCGGGCGGGAACGTGCGGAAGCAATCTGCCACCCCCAGGAACTCGTTTGTACGGCCATTACGGGCGACCAGACGGATCACGGGTTCGCCGTGCGCGCACGGTCGCGCACCGGTACTCTCCCACAGCTCCTCTGCCGCCGCGGCATCCTCAGGCTCGCCCATCCGGATGAGGATCCGCTCGGGCTCAACCTTCTCAAGCAGCATCGTCGTGGCCATCAGCGCCTCCTTAGGCGCAAGGTACGTCAGCGGGTGATGCAAGGGCGTGAACCGCGCGTAAATGCGGCGTAACCGCGACTTACGACCGGAAGGCTCGCCCAGGATTAAGCCGATCGTCGGGATCGACCAACTGTCGAAACTCCGCGAGCTGGCGGAGACGCTCGGCGCCGAAGACGGCCTCCGCCTCATCGAGATAGAGCGCACCAGTGGTGTAGGCGCCGCCGCCTACCCGCTTAGCCAGGCCCAGCAGCTGGCGCGCGACCCGGCCGGCCTCGTCCACCGACGACTGCCGCTCGACGAAGAACAGGCGCAATATGATGCCCGCGCCGCGATCCGTCACGACTGCCTCGAACGCGAGCTCCTTGCGCAACTTGTCGGGGATGCTTCTCACCATGGCGGACGCTTCGCCAAGCGGCAGATGGAACTGCATGGGGAGGGGCGTCGTCGCTAACGCCTGCAAGGACGCGAACTGCATGATCCAGTCCACGGTGTTCGCGGCCACTTCGACGATGTCCCCGCCCGCGGTCCTGGCAGCCGATCGCAGCCCCGCGGCTGCGTCGCCGGCATCAGCTGCCCGGAAGGCAACGAGGACCGCATGCTGCCCTGGTGGCACGGGCAGATCGGGCCAGTTTCGCGAAGCCAGCGCGCCACCGGCGGGATCCAGCAGATGGATCGACCAGATGGGCAGGCCTCGGCGGGAGATGTCCGCGATGGCATTCTCGGCCCGATCGAAACCGTTGAACAGCAGAATCGCTGGCGCCATGGGCGTCTCGGCCTGAACGCGCAGCAGCACGTCGACCAGCAGCCCGGTGCGGCCCTGCGCACCGGCAACCAGCCCGACCTGAGACCCTTTCAGCCGCCTAAGCTCGCCATTTGCGTCCACGACGCGTGCGCTCGCGACCGTGCCGGCGACGTCTCCAAATTCGTAACTCCCGACCCCAACACCACCCTGCGCCACAAAACCGCCAACGGTCGAAAAGCCCGCGCTGCTGGGGTACACGCGCGGCATCAAGGAGCGCTCCGCCAAGTGTTGGATCAAGGTGTGCCAGAGCACCCCCGGCTGGACGGTCACAAGCCGCGTTCGTGCGTTGGCCGCGCCAATCCACGCCAGGCGGTCGAACGACACGACCAGCCCGTCTTGCGGCTCCAAGCCCGCGAATGGGTTGGTGGTAGCGCCGCGCGGGATCAATGGCACCTTTGCGTCACGCGAAAGCTGAGCGATCCTCTGTACTTCAACCACCGTCTCGGGAAACGCAACGCCCAGCCGATCGCTGTGGCTGTCGTGGACCAGGAAACGCCGCGCGCCGAGCAGTCGATGTAGCTGCGTCCGCAGCTCGGCCTTAACTCTGTCATCCACGTATTAACCCTGCGGCGAGAGCCATAAACGATGGAGCAACGCGTGGTGAATGCCGGATGAACACCGGTGTTTCTTCCGCCTTGTCGCCGTTTTCATCCTGCGTTTACGCGTTGACGCCTATCTTCTGGGTGAGAAAAGGACCGGAGACAAGGAGGGAGTGATGAAACGAACGACCAACGTCAGGCTCCTGGAGATGCGCTGGCAGGTGCAGATATGAAGCCCCTCGCGGCAGGGGCAAGCAGCACACGCTGAACCGTGCCGAAAGAACCAGGGCTGAGGCCAAAGAGGGCCAGCCAGCGGCGAAGGACTTGCCTTCCAGCCGGTCCCAGCAAGAGACGAGGCAGCTGAGGAAACCCAGCTGCCTCGTCTGTATGTCTGCAGCCACACTACGGCGCGCGTTCATGCTTTGTTGATGGGTTGTCAATGGAGGGTTCAGCGGACCTGGCGTAGCTTGAAAGTGGGTCGAGAACAGCGGACATCCCATATGACATGGACGCGGCGGCTCGATGCCAGGAGGTCCACACAATGGCTTCGCTGGGTGAGGTCTGCAAGGGCCCAGCGTGCACGGCCAAATCTGTATGCGTTGTCAGGGGAGTCCCGCTATGCCTGGCCCATTACCGAAAAATGGACTGGCAGCTCGCCGCGCTTGGAATGAAGCTGGCTCAGTTCAAAGGCGACGTCCTTGACCTTCTGGACTTTGACTCAGCGCGAGCGCACCTCGGCCGAGCCCTAGCAGAAGAATCCGAGCTAGCTAAGCGGCAGCTCCGAAAAGTCAAAAGACGACCGCCGGACGCCGACCACGCCCCCCAGTAGTCTCGCCGCGGCCCTACGTCGCAATGCCAGGAGGCTGGGCCTGCTCGTCCGTTTCTGGTTTGGGCGGTTCGTTCATGCCCCGTTGTGGCGTTGTTTATGGCCTGTTTATGGCAGCCCCGATAGGCTCTGCGCCGTGAGCGGCACCGTCGAACGCACGCCGACGGCCGAACAGACGAATTTCAAACAGCTACTCGAGGCCGCGCCCGATCCCGTGATCATCACCGAGGCCGGGCGTATCGTGCTGGTCAACCGCGAGGCTGAAGGCAGGTTCGGATACAGCCAAGACGAGCTCATCGGCGCGCCTATTGAGCTGCTGCTTCCGGAGCGCCTCCATGACAAGCACCGCCGGCAGCGGACTGAGTACGAGGCCAATCCACACACACGGCCCATGGGTGTCGGGCTGGAGCTTTTCGCCCGGCGCAAGGACGGCACCGAGCTCCCTGTCGAAATAAGCCTGAGCCCAACGGAATCAAACGGGCGCGCCCTGGTGATCAGCATCGTTCGCGACATCAGCGAGCGCAAGCAGACGCAGGCACAGCTGGCCGCCGCCGAGCAGGAGCTGCTGGACACGCGGGAGGCCGAGCGCCGGCGGCTCAGGCAGGTCATGGACGTCCTGCCCGAGGGCCTCCTGATCACGGATGAGGTCGGCGAGTGCGTGGCGGCGAACGCTGCGGCCAGGCGCATCCTGGGGCTCTCGGAGAACGACACCTCAGCGCGCACTTTCCTGCCGGTCCGGCCCGACGGTTCTCCCTATTCACATGAAGACCTGCCGCTCAGGCGTGTCCTGCGCGAGGGTGCCACTATTGCCGGCGAGCAGCTCACTGTCGTCCGACCGGCCGATGGGCAGCCCATCCCGCTGCTCCTGAACGCCGCCCCGTTGCGCGATCCCGCGCGCCGGATCACCGGAGCGGTGTTGGCCTTCCAGGACATCACCGATATCCGGCGGATCGAGCGCCAGAAGGACGAGCTGGTGGCCACGGTCACGCACATCCTCGATGGCATGAGCGAGCCGGTGGTCGTGATCGATCCTGACGGTCAGGTAAACCGCCTGAATGCTGCCGCCGCGCGGCTGCTCGGTCGCACGCCGGAGGAAGTGCTTGGACGGCAAGCGCACGACGTGCTGCGCTGGGAGGATGAAGGAGGTCGTCTGCTGGAAGATGACGAGTATGCCTTCCACCAGACACTGGCCACGGCTAAGCAAGTGACCGGCAACCACCGTTATCTGCGGCGTCCGGGCCAGACCAGAGTGCCGGTGGCCATCAGCGTCGCTCCCGTGACCGACGGCGAGCGGCACGTTCAGGCCGTCGTAGAAGTGATCCGGGACGTCACCCGCGAGCGGGAAGCCGAAGAGCTGAAGGACCGCATCATCTCGCTGGTCTCGCACGAGCTCCGAACGCCTATCGGCCACATCAAGGGCTTCGCCAGCAGCCTGCTCGAGCGGGATGTCACGTGGGACGAGGAAACGCAGCGCGACTTCATCGCGGAAATCGACCGGGAGGCGGACCGCCTGGCAACACTCGTCACCGACCTGCTCGACATGTCCAAGATCGAGTCGGGCAAGGACTTCCTGGAGCGCGGCTGGCGCCAGCCGGCGCGCGTCGTCGAGCAGACCCTCAAGGGGCTAGAGCGGCTGACCTCCGACCACGTGGTGGTCACCAAGCTCGAGGCCGGGCTTCCAGACGTCTTCGCGGATGGCACTCAGCTCGAGCGCGTACTCGGCAACCTGGTCGAGAATGCGGCCAAGTACACCGATCCAGGCACGGAGATTCAGGTGTCCGCCTGGCGCAATGGCGCGCAGCTGGAGTTCTGTGTTGCCGACCGCGGCCGTGGCATCCCACCGGAATACCAGGAGCGCATCTTCGAGCGCTTCTTCCGCATCAAGGGCGGGCCGGCTCCCAAGCCCGGCACCGGGCTCGGGCTGCCCATCTGCCGCGGCATCGTGGAGGCCCACGGCGGCAAGCTCTGGTTCGAGGAACGCGACGGCGGTGGCTCCTGCTTCCGCTTCACCATTCCGCTGCACTCCGCCCCAAATGATTAGGACGGATCGGCGCCCCCAGAACAGCACTGACTTTAGCGATCGCTTACTTGGTGTTCATGCGCTGTTGGCGCTGGCAGGCGCAGGCTATGAGCGTGCCCAACATTGAGCTCACAGTATTCATGACGCTTCCGTTCCTGCTGTCGGGTATGTCGGCCATGGCTCTGCCGTATCCGCCGGTAATCCGCTATTTCCAGGTAATCGCGTCGAGCGGCATGTGTCTGCTGGTCGTGGCCTTGCTGAGGCACGCGGGCATCTTGTGAGGGTCAGTCCGTCCAGACCCAGTCTCGAATCTCCGGCGCATCTTCGAGGTGCTGGCGAGAATAGGCAGTCGCGGCGGCGATCTGCTGCTTGCAGGTGTCCATAAGCTCCGGTGCATTGGGCAAACGCGAACGGCGGAGCGCCTCGTGCGCAAGGTGAAACCGGCTCATCCCGTTGAGGACCACCATGTCGAAGGGCGTGGTGGTCGTGCCCTGCTCGTTGAAACCGCGCACATGGAAGCGCTGCGCGTTTACGCGGCCATGAACGATTTCGTGTATCGCCCGCTGATAGCCATGGTAGGCGAAGATGACCGGCCGGTCGGCGGTGAACAGCTCCACGAAGGGGGTCTCGTCCATGCCGTGGGGATGCAGCTGCGGCTGGAACAGCGCCATCAGGTCGACCACATTGACCACGCGGACCTTGAGGTCCGGTGCATTCCTGCGCAGCCACCAGGCCCCGGCGACCGTTTCCAGCGTGGGAATGTCGCCGGCGCAGGCCAGAACGACGTCCGGCTCCGCGTCGTCGGGGCAGTTGCTGGCCCACTCCCAGGTTGAGGCGCCCCTGGCGCAGTGCTCGATGGCGGCGTCCATGTCCAGCCATTGCAGCTGCGGCTGCTTGTCGATAACGATCAGGTTCACGTAGTTCCGGCTGCGCAGGCAGTGGTCCGCCACCGACAGCAGGCAGTTGGCGTCGGGCGGCAGGTAGATGCGGGACACCATGCCGCGCTTTGACAGCAGCACGTCGATGAGGCCCGGGCCCTGGTGGCTGAAGCCGTTGTGGTCGTTGCGCCAGCAGGTCGAGGTCAGCAGGATGTTCAGCGACGCTATCGACTCGCGCCACGCCAGGTCAATGGCGCCCTCCAGCCATTTGGCGTGCTGTACCAGCATCGAAGCCGAGACCATGGCAAAAGACTCATAGGTGACGAACAGGCCGTGGCGGCCAGTGAGCAGGTAGCCCTCCAGCCAGCCCTGGCAGAGGTGCTCGCTTAGCACCTCCATCACCCGGCCCTCGGGCGACAGGTGGTCGTCGATGCTGATGGTCTTGCCCAGAAAGCAGCGGTTCTCCACATCGAGCACGTCACCAAGGCGGTTGGAGTTCAGCTCGTCCGGGCAGAACAGCCGGAAGTTCGCCGCCTGCCGGCTGCGGCTGAACACGTCGCGCAGCATCTTGCCGAACTGGCGGGTCGATTCGTGGCGATCCCTGGCCGGCGCGGGCACCGGCAGCGCGTAGTCACCAAAGTCGGGCAGCTCGAGGTTGGCCAGGAGCTT
>Ga0070738_10005379_pt1 | contig 14265 bp, 12 predicted proteins | sample Coa_R2_2_FD_66446 | JGI IMG/M metagenome (GOLD analysis project Ga0070738, IMG submission 66446) | Surface soil microbial communities from Centralia Pennsylvania, which are recovering from an underground coalmine fire - Coalmine... | ecosystem: Environmental > Terrestrial > Soil > Unclassified ...
AAAGGGACAAGCTGGATGTGCCCGCTCCTGTTTGGTCTGGCCATGCAGTACACGCACAGCTACCGCATCGCGGTGCTTTCGCTCATCGTCTTCTTCATCGCCGGACTGCTGGTGCTGCTGAAGGTTGATATTCCGCGCGGGGAAAAAGACGTCGCCGCCGGTTGATTATTCCGGACCCGTATACCGGCGTTCGATCGCCGCGCGTATCCTGCGGCGGCCGTCGCGGGCGTCGCGCTGGCTGCTCTCCACCTGTGCGGCTTCGCGGGCCAGCGCCTCGTCCTTGATTTTTTCCCGAAACCACTTCGAATAATCGTGTTTTTTCAGATGATAATTCCAGGTTTCATCGTCTACTCCATCGGCCATCTGAAGAAAAGTCATCAGGTTCTGCGCCCGGAGATTCAATTTTTCCCTGGCGCCGCGAAAGTAGAACGAATTGTCTTCGCCCAGATCGCCGCGGGCGTACTTTCGCTTGTGGCGCTTGCGCGACAGCTCGGATTCGATCAGGCGCACGCGGCGCGGCCGGCCGTTCTTCAACAACCACGCGACCGCTTCGTGTTTCGGCAGATCCGGCTCCGCTACTTGCGGCGCCTCAATTCCAACCGATTCTGCGAATTCGCGGACCCGTTCGCCCGCATCGTCCCCCACCGCGATCAGCGCGTCCACCGCTTGCAGAGCCGCCGGGGAAACATGGTCCGGATGAATCGTAATCAGGACCAGGTTTTTCAGAGCGTCGCTCGATGACGCGGGCGCCCAGTCCTCGGGCATCATATGATGCGCTTCATCGACGATGATCCAGTGCGGGCGGCCAATGCGCGAGCGCATCTCCTGCAATTTCGGCAGCAGCACGGAAAAAAAAACCGGCCGGTCCGCCATCGCGACGCCGAGCATGTTCACCACAACCTGCGAGTCCGGCTTCTCCAGCGCCTGCAAGACGGCTTCCACGGACGGCGCGGTATTCTCGTCTCCGATCGAAATCGCCCCTGGAAGCGCTTCATAATCCCCTTCCGGGTCGATCAGGCAGGTCTGATACTTTTTCCCGATCCGCTCCTCCACCAGACCGGTGACGAAAGTGGACTTGCCGCCGCCGGACGTGCCCGCCACCATCAACGTCGTATCCCATGCCGGAACAAATACCTCCCGGTCTTGCTCGTGCCCGATCAGAATGCGGCACCGGCCGGGGGCGCCCAGCGCGTCGCCCGCCAGGATGCGATCGATCAGCTCGCTCACTCCCGCGCCGCATTCACCGCGCGTCACCACGCCGGCCGTTTCCTTCACCGAGGGAATTGCGTTGGCCACCGCTGCTGACGCTTCGCAGAAGCGCAGGAATGCATGGTCGTTTTCGGCGTCGCCGATACCCACCGTGTTGTGCTCGGAAAGGCAGAGATCGAATAGAGCAGCCGCTAAGCCGGTCCTTTTATTGACGCCGGAGGGCAAGATCATGACCGAGCTTTTGTTGAAAATCACCTGTAATTCAAGGCCCAGCTCGCCGATGATTTTGATCATTTCCACTTCCGCCGGACGGCGCGTCGAGATGATCACATCGCCGGCGCCCAGCGGTTCCACGCCCCGCCGCCGCAAAGCTTCGAAAAACGCCCGGGGCGCGGGCTCGGCGAGAGTCCGTTTTTGCCGCGTCCCCGGCGAATAAAGAACCGCGCCATTTTCGGCCACCACGCGATCGAAAAGATCGAGTTGGGGGAAAACCGACTTCAATTCCTCCAGCACGCGGCCCGTGACCAGGATCAGTTTGCGTCCGGATTGCCGGAATCGCTCCAGCGCGGCGAGCGTGGCCGAATCGACCACGCCGTCCCGCGCCAGCGTTCCATCGTAATCCGATGCGAGCGCGAGATATTGCACGCCCTCAGTTTACGGGGATCGGGAAACGTAAGGCAAGGCGCCAGCATCACACTCCGGGGGTGCTATGAAGACTCGAATTACACTCGCGTGCGGAATCCTGATCGTGATGTTCGCGGGTTGTTCTCGATCGCCCGAAGAACGGCAGCAGCAGGCCGATGACGCCGCGCGGCAGGCAGGACGCGCTGCTTATCAAGCCGCGGAAAAAGCAAAACAGGCGGCAAAAGAAGCCGAAAAAGCCGCCGAGGACCTGAATCGCAAGCTGGAACACGCCGGCGTTGAAGCGCGCAAGGGCTGGGATGAAGCCAAGCGCGATCACCAACAGCAGCCTCCACCGCAATAAGCAGCAATTAATCCGGAAAAAGCGCGATAAAAACTCCAAAAATCAGCACAATAATCGCGTCCGTGAATCCGGCCGGGCGGCGGGCGAAATAGAATTGCGCCATCCGCAGCCCCAGAACCAATAAAAACGCGGAAATCGCGGCAATCGGCAGCGAAAATCCCGCGCGGCACGCGAACCAGAGCAGCGCGCCGTATTCAAACGCTTTTTCGAGAAAAACGCGGCTGCCGGCTTCCCGCGGCCCGCTCATCAGATCGCGGAAAGGAACCCATGCGAAGCGGCGCGAATAAGGCGTAAAGGGAAAAGTCAAGGCCTCGAGCGCCAGAGCCGCGATCAACACGCAGCACACGGCGGCGGCGCGGCGCTCCAGCCGCGAAACATAGCCGATCCACAAGATCGCTGCGATTCCGGCGCCCGCGATTTCAGACGAGCTGAGAAAAGCGCCGGCGATGAAAATTCGCGCGGAAAACACCGCAATAATGCCGATGACGAGCGCGCGCGCGGCACTTTTTTGCAGCAGGGATTCAAACAGCGCCGCCGCCGCCAGCCACATCGCGCAGCTTCGAAACGCCTCGACCGGTTCGATGGGAGCCGTCAATTCCCTGAGCGCCGCCGCGTATTTGGCGGGATCAAGCGCTGGAACGTAGGGCAGCAATCTGGCTCCGAACCAGGCGGCGAGGAGCATTCCCGCGACGGAAAACCGCGTCGAAATCGCACCGGCCACCGCGCCGATCGCCATTCCCGCGGTGTTCGAAGCCGCGTCGAAAAAGCTCGGTCCGCGGCCGAGGTCGTAGAATTGCGCCAGTTCAATGGAGGTGGAAAGAATGGCGCCGGCGATAATCATCGCCATCACCCGCACCGGCGCCGGCGCCACCGGCCACACCCGAACGGCGAAATAGCCGAGCGGCAAATACAACAAAATATTCGAGATGACATCGCCGCGATCGACTCGCCCATAGGCCGTTGCCAGAAAAGCGCGCAAAAGGCCATGGGGAAAATACACCGGGTGAAAGCGAAACGGATAGAGCGATCCGTAGAGAATCAGCGCGGCAAGGAACGTTGCGGCGGCCGCGCTGCGCCAATCACAGGAGCTTCTCATTCCGAACCCGGGCCCGAACCTGCGCCGAAGCCAGGAACACCATGGTAGCCCAATGCTCGGTCCGACCTTTTCTCAGATCGTTGCCAGACCAAAGCCAGTTGAGAAGCCGCCGCTTGCCCGCTTACAATTCAGGCGGGGAATTTCGCGCGTCGTGAAAAGTTTCGCCGAACGGAGAAATCGTGCCGGATCTAAAATTCCGAGTAGAGGGCGCCGCCGGCGCCGCGCCCGCGGCGGTGCCGCTGATGAATTTCCGGGTACGCGTGATCAACCGGGAAATCGGTCTGGTCCAGATGGCCGCTCTTGAATGCCGTATCGAAATCGAAATTCCGCGCGACAGCACGCCGCGGGACCGGGAACGGATGAAGGAATTATTCGGCGAATCCAGCCGCTGGGCCGAAACACGGGACCGGCTGTTGTGGAGCTCGGCGTCGCTGATCGTGCCGCCGTTTTCAAGCAGCATCGTTTGCGATCTTCTGGCTCCATGCAGCTTCGACTTCAACGTCGCGGCGACAAAATATTTCTACGGGCTTGGCGAGGGCGCCGCGGCGCTGTGCTTTCATTTCAAGGGCAACGCGGTATACGAGACGGAATCCGGCGTGCGATCGGCCGCCGTCGCTCCCCAGGAGGCGCATTATTCGCTGCCCGCCGCAGCCTGGATCCAACTGATGGAGCATTACTATCCCGCGAGCGTGTGGCTTCGCCTTCCGCGCGAAACCTTCGACCGCTTTTACCGCTACAAGCTCGATCACGGAATTGAAAAATGGGAGGATGTCTTTGAGGATCTCCTTCCGGAATCCGGGGAGTTGGTGAATTAATGATTCCAGACGGCCAGTTCGTCTCCCTCCTCGACCCTCGGCCCGTTTCGCCCGAGGCCGCCGCCGATTGCACCGGCGCGGAACTTGGCTCGTTGGATCGGCGAAGAAGGACGGTTTCGAGTCGCGCCTTCTTCGCCGATCTCTCTTTTTGACTTCGACTCATTTCCGCAGTGCGGCCAATCCCGCGCCCGCGGCCGCGAGCATCGCCCCCGCGATCCGGTTGGTCCAGGCCGCGTATCGCGGCTGCCGGGCCAAATGCGATATGCGTCCGGCCGCCGCGCCGTAACCCAGCAGCACGAAAAATTCGATGATCACGGAAGTCACGCCGAGAATCGCCACTTGCGCGGGAATCGGATGGCGCGCGTCCAGGAACTGCGGCAGCAGCGCGGAAAAGAAGATCAGCGCCTTCGGATTGGAAGCCTGCACCAGAAAGCCGTCGCCGAACAGCCGCGGAGCGCGCGCCGGCATTGGTTCTTCGCCCGGCGTGATTGTCCAATCGCCCAACATCGCCCGAGCGCCGAGATAGATAAGATAAGCAGCCCCGGCCCATTTCACCAGAAAGAACAGCCGATACGAGCCCGCCAGCAGCGCTCCGACGCCGGTTGCTGAAATGACGAAATAGATCGCGTTCGCCGCCAGGATCCCGGCGTTGGAGGCGATACTGCGCCGCGCGCCGGCTCGCAGCGCGCTCGATAAGACGAACAGCACGGCCGGTCCCGGCGTGAGGCACAGCATCAATTCCATCGTGGCGAACAGGGACCAGATGGTCCAGCTCATTTCCTCAATATAAGCTCGACCAGGGCGGGCACGACGGGGGTCTCCACCCGCGATGTATGAAGTTACTCGGAAAAAACCCGAGTCTGCATCAAGGCTGACGTTTTTTCACCGGCCGGCGCCGCCAGTGCCACCCCGAGGATATATTTCCCGCCGAATCGCGCCACGTGTTTTACAGTAGCCGCGCCGGAAATGTGGATCCGCTCGGCGTTCAGCAGGATTCTTGATCCGGGCGCGACAGGCACAGGGCACTCGATGCGCATTCCGCTTTCCGATACATCGATGCACTTAACCTGGGCAAATCTGACTTCGCCCCGCGCGTCCTCCCAACTGAGCCGGACGGGACCCATCCAGGGAACGCGCCGGTGGCGGCGAGCCTCTTTCTTCACCGGCCTCTCCTGACCTCCTTATCGGTAACGGCCGGGGATACCTTTAGCTACGATATTTACTTATGCCCTTCGACCCCGAGTTCCCTTATTACATGGGCGATGACGACGGCGGCTTCTTCGACGACTCCGGCGATGACGGCGGCGACGATTATCAGGATGACGGCGAGGACGATGATCAGGATGACGGCGATCAAGACGATCCGGACGCCGATGAATACCAGGACGAAGCCGCCGGCGGCGACGGCGGCAATGACGGCAGCGATTTCTCCGACCCCGGCGACCTGATCGATCTGGATAACGATGTAGCTCTTTCCGCCGACGATTTTCCCAACGCCACCGCCGCCGATTTCACCGACGACGACGGAAGCTGGAGCGCGGACGATTATCAGCAGTCCGCTGAAAATCTCTTCGGCGATCACGAGTTTTTCGGCGACACCATGGAGCAGCAGCGCGCCGACGAAGGCTACCGCCCGTTTGACGACGCCGGATTCATGAGCGGTTTTGAGGAAGTGGCGCCGGGAAGTTCGGAAACCGTCCGCCTGTTCGAGCGCGATGGCCGCCTTTCGGCTTTCGGATTCGTCAGCGCGGCGATGCTCGAATATCTGCGCATGCGCTACACCGGAATCGATTTGAGCAATCTTGAAGTTTCCGTTCCGCCGCGCGGCGAACCGGTGATGCCGCAACCTCTGCCGCCGGCTTTCGACGCCGTGCAGCCGGCCGATGCGATCGATCTTCGCAAGTACTGCACGCCGATCGGCGATCAAGGGCAGACCTCGCGCTGCTCGGCCTTTGCCTGGACCCATGCGACGGAGCTGGTGGCCAATCTTAAGACTGGCAGCGCGGCGAAGCTGTCACCCACCTACACCATGCTGCAATTCCAGCGGATGCAGGGCGACGCGCGCGATTATCGCTACGCCTATACCGGCGGCGACGGCACCATCAGCGGCACCGACCCCGGTGAAGTGCTGGCCGAGCACGGCACCTGCCGCCAGGAGCTGTGGCCCGACCAGAGCGAGGTTCCCACGACCTCCGAACGCGTGCTCATCTCCGACGCGGAACAGCACTTACTCGACGGAACGCCGCATCCCATTTCGATCGACGATATCCGCAAAGTGCTCACCGCCGGCTGCCCGGTTCATGTCGCGATCAATACCGGATCGAATTTTGCCGACGTCGGCCGCGACGGCATTTTCAACGCCGCCGAAGCGCCCAGCGGCCGCCACGGCCGCCACGCCATGCTGATCGTGGGGTATACGGGCAATTTCTTTATCGTCAAGAACTCCTGGGGCGAAAACTGGGGCGACAAAGGCTATTGCTATATTCCTAAGAACGTCCTCGCCGCTTCCGAGCCGGACCTCGTCGCCGTTCTCGTTCAAAACAAGTAACGTTTCAGCGCCTCAACGCCCACGTTCGAAATGGAGTGGTAAGTAGGATTCTGTTTGATGGAATTTACCTGCTCCCTTTTTAACGAATTCGCGGGAATTGAGACGCCCCCAGACGCAATTTGCGCCGTTTACGCCGTGCGATAAACGCCGCCGGAATCGGCGATTTCAGTTGGCAGAGTTCGTGCAAGAGACTGCCAGGGGTGCGCAAACGTTTCTGGCAAAAAAATCAGTCTTAAACGCGAGTTCGCGTATCCGGACACGAGAACGTCGGAGGAAAGAATGTCTACCAATTCCGTTCCTGCCACAGATCGCTCCCTGTACCCGACTGTCGGAACGGGTCTTCAGGTGTTTTCGACATGTCCTTCCTCCCACGTCACGCCGGACAACTACCGCGAGAGAGTCATCGCCGCCGCGCGCTGGAGCGAACACGCTGGATGCGCGGGAACGCTGATCTATACCGACAACACTTTGGTCGATCCGTGGATGGTCGCGCAGCTCGTCGTCGAAAACACGTCGAATCTCTGCCCGCTGGTTGCGGTGCAGCCGGTTTACATGCATCCTTATTCCGCGGCGAAGATGGTGGCCACCGTCGCGTTCCTGTATGGCCGAAAAGTTTTCCTCAATATGGTCGCGGGCGGATTCAAGAACGATCTGCTGGCGCTCAACGACAACACGCCGCACGACAGCCGCTATGAGCGGCTCATCGAGTACACGTCGATCATTCGCCAGCTCCTGGAGCAGCGCTCGGTTACGTTCGAGGGCCGCTTTTATCAGGTGCGCGGGCTTTCTTTAAATCCGCGCGTGCCGCCTGAACTGTTTCCCGGAATTCTCGTTTCCGGATCGTCGGAGGCGGGCATGGCCGCCGCGCGCGAGATGGGAGCGATCGCGGTGAAATATCCCGAGCCGCCGTCGGAATGCGCCACCGTGCCGCGAACCTCGGCGATTCCCTGCGGCGTGCGCATCGGAATTGTCGCGCGCGCCAGCGAGGACGCGGCGTGGCAAGCCGCCTATGAGAGGTTTCCGGAGGATCGCAAGGGCCGGCTCACGCGCCAACTCGCCACAAAAATTTCGGATTCGTCCTGGCACAAGCGGTTATCGGAGATCAGCGGGTCGGCTAACGGGGCCTATTGGCTGCATCCATTCGAAAATTACCAAACCAATTGCCCTTACCTGGTCGGCAGCTATGAAACGGTCTCGGAAGAACTGAGGCGATATATGTCCCACGGATATTTGACCTACATTCTCGATATTCCTCAATCCCAGGAGGAATTTGAGCACACTGCCGCCTGTTTCGATCTGGCGCGGCAAGGAGCGGCGGCGTGAATCGACGGCTTCAGGACCTTCTGGTCCAATCGGCCGACCGCGCGCCGGAGTCCACCGCCATCGTCTTCAACGGGGAAACGATTCGCTACGCCGAGCTGGAACAAGCAAGCAATCGCCTGGCGCGCGCGCTGCGCGAAGGCGGATGCGTGCGCGGCGATCGCATCGCGCTGCTGGTTCCCAAATCGCCCGAAGCGCTGATCGCGATGTTCGCGGCGCTCAAGGCCGATTGCAGTTACGTGCCGCTCGACACGTCCAGTCCCACGGCGCGCCTGGGCCGGATTCTGGCCAGCTGCGAGCCGGCTTGTATTCTCGCCGTCCAATCCACCGCGCCCGCACTTGAAGCGTTGAAAGCTTTCACGCCGAACTCCTGGACCGCGCTGCTTGACGACGCGCCCGAGATCGAGGCGCGCTTCCGGCGCAGTCATCTGACTTCGTTTTGCGCGGCGCGAATCGAATCCCAGAACCAGGGATCCGAGGCGGCCCACATTCTGTTCACTTCCGGATCGACCGGCGCGCCGAAAGGCGTGGTGATCACCCACTCCAACGTGCTGCATTTCATCGACTGGGCGGTTCGCTATTTCGGCATCCGCGCCGGCGATAAAATTTCCGGCCATCCGCCGCTGCACTTCGATCTTTCGACCTTCGACATCTATGGAACCATCGCCGCCGGCGCTCAGATCCATCTGCTGGCGCCGGAAATGAGCCTGCTTCCGCATCGTCTGGCGGAATTTATCCGCGCCGCGGAGCTGACGCAGTGGTTTTCCGTGCCGTCGATCCTGAATCACATGGCCCGTAGCGGCGTCGTGCGCCAGAACGATTTTCCATCGCTCGAAAGACTGCTGTGGTGTGGAGAGAAATTTCCCACGCCGGGTTTAATTCATTGGATGCAGCGCGTTCCTCACGCGAAATTCGTCAATCTTTACGGCCCGACCGAAGCCACCATCGCCAGCAGTTATTATCATGTGGCGCGCTGCCCGGAAAGCGAAACCGCCGAAATTCCCATCGGCGGCCCGTGCGGCGGAGAGTTGCTGCTGGTTTTGGACGACCAGCTTCGCCCCGCGCCCGTGAACGAAATCGGCGATCTTTACATCGGCGGCGTGGGGCTCAGCCCCGGATACTGGCGCGATCCGGAAAAGACGCGTCAGGTTTTTTTGAAGAATCCCTTTGCCGACGATCCCTTCAGCCGGATTTACAAAACCGGGGATCTGGCGCGAATCGGCCCGGATGGTCTGATTTACCTGGTGGGCCGTTCCGACACGCAGATCAAGAGCCGCGGATACCGCATCGAGCTCGGCGAAATCGAAAGCGCGCTGCACGGCATCGCCGGCATTCGCGACGCGGCGGTGGTCGCCGTGGAGACCGGCGGCTTCGAAGGCCTCATCATCTGCTGCGCCTACGTGCCCCAGCCCGGTTTCGATGTTTCGCCCAAGAAGCTGCGCCAACAACTGGCGCGCACGCTGCCGTCTTATATGATCCCTTCGCGTTGGATGGAGTTTGACACGCTGCCGCTGAATGGAAACGGAAAAATCGCGCGGCCGGTTCTTAAGCAACGATTTGAGAACGAAACTCTTGCTGCTGTCTCCGGAGGAAAGGATTGAGTTCCGCTAGCAGGGAAATTATGCCGCTCGAAATCGACGAATACGCCTCCGCGATTCAACAGATACTTTCCGACAAGTTGCTGGTCGAAGTGGATTCGATGGACGCGGATCTGCTTCAGGCCGGCCTGCTCGACTCGCTCGCCCTGATTCAACTACTGGTCCATCTGGAGGAACGTTTCGGGGTCAAGGTGTCGGTTGACGAGCTGGAGATCGAAGATCTGCGCTCGATTCACTCGGTGGCCCGCATGATCGCCCGGCAAAAAGAAGCCAAGAAAGCGGCGAGCGCGGAGCAAAACGGCGTTCCGGTTCACGGATGAAATGAATACCGCGGAATTGTATCTGTTATATCAGGATGCGAATGGACCGCACGTCCACGCCGGTCACGATTCTGCCGTCGCCGCATCACGGTGGTCTCGGGGTTACGCGCACGCTGGGGCGTCTGGGAATCCCGGTATTCAACGTCGATGGCAACCGCTGGTGTCCGGCGTTCTTCTCGCGATTTTCCAAGGGCCGTTTTCTTCACGATCTGGACGCCGCGCCGGAGTGCGAATCGGTCGAGGCGCTTGCGGCGCTGGCGCGGCGGATCGGGGCGCGCTCGATTCTGATACCCACCACCGATGGGGCTGCGCGCTTCATCGCCGATTACGCCGATGCGCTGCGCCGGCACTTCATTTTTCCCCCGCAGCCGCCGGAGCTGATTCGCGCGCTGCTGAGCAAGAAAGAGATGCTCGCGCTGGCTCGGCGCTATTCCATCCCCGCGCCGGCCGCGATTTTTCCACAAAATCGCGCGGAACTGCTCGATGCGCCGGATCGCATCGGACTGCCGTTCATCGTCAAGGGGGTGCGGGCCGATATCTGGAATCGCGCCAGCCGGAGCAAAGTTCTGGTCCGAACCCGCCCGCAGTTTCGCACTCTCTGCGAGCTGATTCCGGACGCGGTTGTCCCGGAGTTGATGCTCCAGGAATACATCGCCGGAAAAGAGGACACGGTCTGGATGTTTAACGGCTACTTCGATGCCCGGTCAAGCTGCCGCGCCGCGTTCACCGGCCGCAAGCTGCGGCAGTGCCCCGCCTACACCGGCGTCGCCAGCCTTGCGGTCGCCGAAAAAAATCCGGCGGTCGAGGACGCGGCCGGGAGATTCCTGAAGAGTATCGGCTATTGCGGCATCGCCGACATCGATTTTCGCTACGACGCGCGCGACGGCCGCTATAAAATTCTCGACGTGAATCCCCGCGCCGGCAGCACGTTCCGGCTGTTTGTGTCGGAAAACGGAATGGACGTGGTGCGGGCGATGTATCTCGACCTGACCCGTCAGGACATCCCCGATTCACCGATGCTCAGCGGGCGCAAATGGATGGTGGAGGATCTGGATATCGCGGCGTCGCTGCGCTACGCGCACGAAGGCGCCCTCGGCTTCATCGACTGGCTGAAGTCGCTGCGGGGCATCGACGAGCTGTCGTTTTTCGCCTGGGACGATCCCGGACCCGTGGCGCTGATGTTGCTCGCCGATCTGCGCGAGCTGTGCTCGCGAGGCCTCTGGAACGCGCACGGAACCCCGCCGTTCGCGTTGAAATCCGCCGCCGCGCTCGCCGAAAAACCGTCTTCCTATGAACATTCTCGGAATTAGCGGTTTCGAAAACTCGATGCCTTTCAAGCGGCGCCGGTTCCCCGGCCGCGAGGAGCGCGAATATCGCATCTCCCAGGGACACGACGCGGCCGCGGCCCTGCTGATCGACGGAGAAATTATCTGCGCCTCCGCCGAAGAGCGCTTCGATCGCAAAAAGCACAGCGCTCATTTTCCCGTTCTCGCGATCCGGGATTGCCTTAAACAGGCGGGCCTCGCTTTGGCCGATATCGACGAAATCGCGCACTCCTTCGACTACTCTCCACTCGAAAAACTTTTCCGGATCTCCTCGGCGGATCTCTATGACGAAGTTTTTTCGCGCGAGGCCCTGCTGCGGCTCGCCGCGCGCGATCTGCCGGAGGTTCCCGCCGCGCGCTTCCATCACGTCAGTCATCACCTGGCGCACGCGGCCAGCGCGTACTTCACTTCAGGGTGGGAAGAGTGCCTCGCGATCGTGATCGACGGCATGGGCGAGGCGCAAAGCGCGACCGTTTATCACGCAAGCGGCGGAAAATTGACGAAATTGCGCGAAATTTCCGCGCTCGATTCGATCGGAATTCTTTATTCGCTGGTCACGCTGCATCTGGGGTTCGATTTCAACTCGGATGAGTACAAGATCATGGGACTCGCGCCCTACGGCGATCCGTCCCGCCGCCGGCGATTCTTCGAAGAAGCAGTCGAGCTGCGCCCGGACGGCTCGATCCGCATCCCCATTCTTCATCTGAATCATTCCCAGGAAGAGCGCGAATTCTACACCGCCTCGCGCCGCTATCTCGAACAGCGGCTCGTGCCGGCCCGCGGACCCGACGATCCGATCACCGACGAGCATCGCGACGTCGCCGCCGCTGTTCAGGAATGCCTCGATAACGTCATGCTCCATCTCTGCGGGCATTTCGCAAAGGTGACCGGTCAGCGAAAGCTCGCGCTCGCCGGCGGCGTCGCGTTGAACTGCACGGCCAACGGACGGCTGATGCGCTCCGGTCTGTTCGATGAGATTTACATCCAGCCCGCCGCCGGGGACGACGGCAGCGCGCTCGGCGCGGCGCTCCATCGCGCTTCGCTGCACGAGGAGATCCGCAATCGCCGGATGCCCGTGCCATTCTATGGCCCGTGCTTCTCGCCGGAAGAGATCAACACGGCGCTGACGCATTACGACGATTCGATCGACGTCGCGCGATACGAATCGCTCGAGGAAGTCTGCGAGGAGGCCGCGCAGCTTATCGCCGAAGGACGCGTCATCGCCTGGTATCGCGGGCGGATGGAGTTCGGCCCGCGCGCCCTCGGCCATCGCAGCATTCTGGCCGACCCCGGACATCCGGAAATGCGCGACCGCATCAACGCCATGGTCAAGATGCGTGAGGCATTTCGCCCGTTCGCCCCCGCGGTAACACTCGAACAGGTGGACCGCTGGTTTGAGACGGCGCCCGGAACCGAGTACCCGTACATGATCGCGACCGTCGATGTGCGCCCCCAGTATCGCGCGCAATTGCCGGCCATCACGCACGTCAACGGATCGGCGCGGGTGCAAACGGTCGCCAGGCGCGACAACCCGGAGTTTCACGCGCTGCTCCAGGCGGTGGGAAAAACGACGGGCCGGGAGATGGTCCTGAATACCAGTTTCAACGTGAAGGGCCAGCCGATCGTCAACACGCCGCGCGAGGCGATCGCGACTTTCCTTTCAACGGGCATCGAGTTTCTGTTCCTGGAAAATGTTTTGCTGCGCCGCCGGGCAGCCGCGCGCCGCCCGCCGGAGGCCGCCGGACAACTGGCGCGGAGATGAAAGGGTTCGTGGGTCGGTAGTGGAAGGCAGTGAACGATTAGCCTGGGAGGAACAAAATGAACGCGCATCAAATGGAACGGGCCGCCTACATCGCGGCGCACCGCATCCTGACAACGGATCTCACCGCTCCCGAGCTGGCTTGTCCCGGCGCCCGGCGGTCGGCCACGGTGGATAAGATCGCCGCGATTATTAAAGGCGTCTATGAGGCGCACAGCCAGCGCTTCGATCACATCACCGATTGGTGGCCGGCCAACGACGAACCCGTTTTCGAGATCACTTCCCCGGCGCGCTCATGGGCGGCGGCTCCTCTTCGCGCAGCAGCAACAGCGACTGCCGCACCAGCCGCAGAAGGCCTCCGCTGGCAGGGCGCGTCGAACCCGGCTCTAAATCGGGCTCATTCGTATCGATCACTACGCTCCACGTTCCGCCGTTCGGCGGCGCAGGCACGCGAAAATCGATGTGCTCGTGATGGCAATTGAGCAGTAGCAGAAACGAATTGTCGATCACCGGCAGCCCGGATTCATCGACTTCCTGAAGCGTGTGCCCGTTCAGCATCATGCCAATGCAGCGGACCCAGCCGGCGTTCCACTCCTCGTCGGTCATTTCCGTCGCGTCGGTGCGCAGCCACACGATATCTTTCTGCGGCGTCCCCCGAATGGCCCGGTCCTGATAAAATTTGCGCCGCCGCAGATTGGGGTGCGACCGCCGCAGCGCGATCAGCTTCTGCGTGAACCGGAGCAGCGACTGGCGCGATTCGCTCAGATTCCAGTCATACCAGGTCAGCGGGTTGTCCTGACAATACGCGTTGTTATTGCCTTTCTGATCGCGGTCAATCTCGTCGCCGCCGCAGATCATCGGCACGCCTTGGGAAAGCAGCAGCGTGCTTAAGAAATTCCGTTTCTGCCGCTCCCGCAGGGTCAGGACCACGGGATCGTCGGTATCGCCCTCCACGCCGAAATTCCAGGAATAATTTTCGTTGGCTCCGTCGCGATTCTCCTCGCCGTTGGCTTCGTTGTGTTTTTCGTTGTAGCTCACCAGGTCGTGCAGCGTGAAGCCGTCGTGCGCGGTGACGAAATTGATGCTCGCCGAGGGCCGCCGCCCGTCGCGCTGATAAAGATCGCTGCTGCCGGTGAGCCGGTATCCCAGATCGGAAAGTTGGCCTTCGTCGCTTTTCCAATATCGCCGCACCGTGTCGCGATACTTTCCGTTCCACTCCGCCCACAGCACCGGAAATTTGCCCACCTGATAGCCGCCCTCGCCGACATCCCACGGCTCGGCGATCAGCTT
>Ga0070738_10005381_pt1 | contig 14261 bp, 13 predicted proteins | sample Coa_R2_2_FD_66446 | JGI IMG/M metagenome (GOLD analysis project Ga0070738, IMG submission 66446) | Surface soil microbial communities from Centralia Pennsylvania, which are recovering from an underground coalmine fire - Coalmine... | ecosystem: Environmental > Terrestrial > Soil > Unclassified ...
CGGCCCTCGTGCGGGTCGATCCCGTCGTGCGCCTCACCGGCGCGCCCGGCGAGGACGACTTCCCCGCCGCCGCCAAGGCCGCCGACGGCTCCGTGTGGCTGGCCTACACGACCTACACGGTCGAGCGGGCCACCCTCCGAGGGGCGGTCGCGCCGGAGGACTTCGACGCCGTCCTGGTCCCCACCCAGAACGGCGACCGCCTCCATCTGCGCCGATACGACGGCCAGGGCTGGGACCCGCCGATGCCCGTGACCGGCGGCGGGCTCGACCTGTGGCGCCCGGCCGTCGCCGTCGATGGCCGTGGCGACGTGGTGGTCGTCTGGGCCCAGCAGACCAACGGCAACTGGGACCTCTACCGCCGCTCCTACACCCCGGCCAAGGGCGCGGACGCCGGCCGCTGGTCCGAGACGGTCCGCCTCACCGACGACCCCGGGACCGACTTCCACGCCGTCCTGGCCACCGACGCCCGTGGGACGGTGTGGGTTGCGTGGCAAGCCTGGCGCGCCGACAACTACGAGATCCTCGTCATGCCGCTGACCGAGGGTGCCCGGCCGCGGTCGCTCTCGTCCAGTCCCGCCAATGACTGGAGTCCGGCCATCGCCGCCAGCGGCAAGGGGGATGTGTTTGTCGCGTGGGACACATATGAACGCGGGAATTACGACGTCCGCCTCCGCTCCGCGGCCGAGGGCGCCCCGACGGTCGCGGTCGCATCCTCGAACCGCTTCGAGGCCAGGCCGTCACTGGCCTGCGACGCCGCCGGGCGCGTCTGGATCGCCTACGAGGAGGGGGACGAGAACTGGGGCAAGGATTACGCCAACGCCACGCCCGCGAAGGTCCCCGTCCGCCAGCGCGGGTTCCCGCTCTACCTCGGGCGCACGGTCCGGGTGAAGTGCCTCGATGCCGAGGGCACGCTCAAGCAGGCCCCCGGCTCGCTTGCGGACGCCCTGCCCGCCGGCCCCCGGCGCGGCCAGAGCTGCCCGCGGCTGGCCGTCGATGAGTCGGGCGGTGTCTGGCTGCTGTTCCGCCGTCATCCGCTGCCCGGTGGCGCCGGCGAGGTCTGGGATAGCTTCGCTACCCATCACGACGGCCGCGCGTGGTCACCATCGCGGCACCTGGCGTTCTCCTCGAACCTGCTCGACAACCGCCCGGCCCTCATCCCCCGCGACGGCGGCCTGCTGGCGATCCACAGCACCGACAGTCGCCGCAACACGAATTCGCGCCGACAGGATGACCTGTACGCGACCTGGCTCGAGCCCGACTCCCAGGGCACCGAGCCGCCCGCCCTGGTGGCGCTCGAGGCCGAGCCCGCCCTGGCACTCCAGCCCGTTCACCCCAACGAGCCGGCCGACAAGGCCCGGCTCCGCAACTACCGCATCCACGTGGGCGGCCGGTCGCTCCAGCTCGTGCGCGGCGAGTTCCACCGCCATACCGAGTTCACCTCGCACAACGACCAGGACGGCCTCCTCGAGGACGCCTGGCGCTACGCCCTGGACGCCGCCGACCTCGACTGGATGGGCAACGGCGACCACATGAACGGCTTCGGACACGAATACATGTGGTGGTTGATCCAGAAGCAGACCGACCTGCACCACCACGGCCGCCGGTTCGTCGCCGCCTACACCTACGAGCGCAGCGTGGTCTATCCCAACGGGCACCGCAACGTCATGATGCCCCGCCGCGGCATCCGGCCACTCCCCTTCGGCGTGCTCGAGGGGACCGAGGCGGAGGGCGCTCCCGACACCAAGACCCTCTACGCCTGCCTGAAGCACTTCGGCGGCATCTGCTCGTCGCACACCAGCGGCACGAACATGGGTACCGACTGGCGCGACAACGACCCGGAGGTCGAGCCCGTGGTGGAGATCTACCAGGGCCACCGCCACAACTACGAGCACTTCGGTGCGCCCCGTTCCCCCACCGAGGAAACGCAGATCGGCGGCTACCAGCCCAAGGGCTTCGTCTGGAACGCGCTCCGAAAGGGATACCGCCTGGGGTTCCAGTCCTCCAGCGACCACGTGAGCACCCACTGGAGCTACGGGGTGGTGCTGGTCGAGGCCAACACGCGGCAGGCCCTCATCGACGCCTTCAAGCAACGGCACAGCTACGCCGCGACCGACAACATCCTGCTCGACGTCCGCTCGGGCGAGCACCTGATGGGCGATGTCTTCACCACCAACCAGGCCCCGACGATCGCGATCAAGGTCGTGGGCACCGGCCCGATCGCCAAGGTCCACGTCATCCGCGACAATACCTACGCGCTGACGACCGAGCCGAGGGCCGACTCGGCCGCGCTGACCTACACCGACGACACCGCCCGGCCGGGCGAGACGCATTACTACTACGTCCGCGTGGAGCAGGCCGACACCAACCTCGCCTGGGCCTCGCCGATGTGGATCACGTTCGCGAAGTGACCGAACGCCCCGCGGCCCGACCGACGCCCGCCCGGAGCTCCTGCGCCATGCATCGTGAGGATCGACCCGAGGAGCGGGACCGCGTCCCCAGAGCCCCGGCCAGGAACCGTCTCCTCGCGGGCGCGATCACGGCCGCCGTGATCGGCCTGATCCTCTGGTCCGGCCTGCGCGGCGGCGCCCCGGGTCCGACGGACCCGGGCCCGATCGCACCCGGCCCCTCGGGGGCGCCCGAGCCGCCCTCCCCCTTCGCCGACGCCGAGGCCCGCCTCCGCGACCTGCTGGACAGGGGACATCGCGGCGACGTGCCGGGGTATCTCGCCGGTTTCACCGGCGCGCTCCGCGACCGCCTCGAGCGCGCGGTCCGCGAGCGCGGGCGGGACGGCTTCGCGGACGACCTGCGCCGCGCCGCCGACGCCCGCAAGAGCCACGCCATCTTCGCCGCGGAGCCCGAAGGCCCCGACGCCTGCCGGATCGTGGTGGAGGCCGTCTATCCCGACCGCAACGAGCGGCAGACCTACCGGCTCGAGCAGACCCCCTCGGGCTGGCTCGTCGCCGCGGTCGAGGGCGTGCGCAGCCGCTCGCCGGCGGAGAAGTACGGCTCCCCCGCCGGCTTCGTTGGACCCGAGGGGCTGCCTGTGCCCGTGGCGGAGCCGTGGCCGGAGTGAAAACCGAGCCCCGGACGCGATCCGGCTCCGGCATGGCCTTCATGGCCCAGGAGCGGCCGGAGTCTTGCGGGGACGGCCGCGGGGGCGGATGGTCAGGTCCAGGCCGAGCCGCGTGGAGAGGTCTTCGACCCATGGGGAGGCACCGAACGGGAGCCCGGACGAGCACGAGCGCCGAATGGCGGCCAGCTCCTCATCCGAAGGGGTCTGGTGGACAAAGGCCGACCACCGGCGCCGGCGGGTTCTGGGGGTCTTCGCGAGGGCCTCGTACTCCGCGATCGAGTCCAGGAGCGGATCCAGGTGCCCGAGGCCGTGGGCGGCGAAGCTGCTCCAGCGGTACTCGCCGGCGGCCGCGACCATCCGGGCGCGGAGGGGGTTCGCTTCGATGTAGCGCAGCACCGTCAGGAGATGGTCGTCGTCCTGAATGACGGGGCTCTTGAACCGGCCTTGCCAAACGTGGCCACCGCTCTGGTGGCGGCGATGGTAGCGCTGGGTGTGCGAGACGAGGAGGCTCTGCATGAGTCGGCTGATCGGGGTTTCGAGCGGGCGGATCAAGAGGTGGATGTGGTTAGGCATGAGGCAGTAGCCGTAGAAGGCGAACGGCCGTCGCTGCTTCAGATCGCCGATCGCCCTGAGGAACGCCGCGTAGTCTTCATCATCGTGGAACACCGGTGCGCGGTTGTTGCCCCGGTTGATGACGTGGTAGACCAGGTGGTCGTCGATGGGGCGCAAGGGGCGCGGCATGGCACTGGAGCAAGGACCCTGGGTTTCGTTCTGACCCTCTTTGACCCGTCTTGACCTCAGCGGAGGAGCTCGTCGAAGGGGATGAGGGCGACCTCCCGGCCATCGAGCACCAAGGGCAGAGACTGGCCGGGACGGTAGGTCTCGACGCGGGCATACTCGCCTTTGCCGTCGACGACTCGTGGCTCGGAGTGGACCAGGATGCGGCGGCCGGGGACATCGACAACCCAGTACACCGGGATTCTGGCCCGGGCGTACTGCTCCAGCGCCGTGGTCAGGTCGTCGCGGAGTCTGGTGACGGCGACCTCGATCAGCAGGCCGACGTCTCCCGCTTCCGGGTAGCGCTCGGGGGCGGCGCGACCGAGCAGGTTGCCGGAGCGAATCACGGCGAAGTCCGGCAGCGGGGCGTTGGTGGGGTCCAGGACGACCGTGCTCTCGGGCCAGAGGCTCCAGTCGTCCGGCAACCGGCGATCGACCGCCCTGGTGACGGCTGCCCCGACCGATCCGTGTGCTTTGGTCTTGGCCATCTTCTCGTAAAGCCTTCCGTCGAGGAGAAAGACCCGGCGGTCCTGCGGGATCAGGCCCGATTCGACCATCCGGGAGACGAGGTCGATGGTCAAGTCGTAGGGCACGTCACCCGATGAGGTTCGCGGAGGCACGGCTTCGATCGCTGTGGACATGACTCGTCCCTTCTTCGCTCCACCGACTTGACCGGCTCATCCTGGTAACCCGCACCGAATGGGCGTGCGAGCGACCCGCAACAACACGAGGCGCGGGAGGATCCTTCGTCTCAGGGTACAGTCGGAGCGAGTCGGGGTCAATAAATCGTTCTGACCCTGTTCTGACCCCCTGACCCTGTTCTGACCCCCTAAATCGTTCTGACCCTGTTCTGACCCCCTAAATCGTTCTGACCCCGTTCTGACCCCTCAGGTCGATCTCCACCAGGACCGACACTCCGGGCCGAATGTCCCAACCATCGGCCCGCGCTACTTCCGCTCTCTGAGCCACTCCTTGACGTTGCGGTAGAACGACGAGGCATACGCCTTCTCGACGATCTCCTGGTACTTGGCGTAGCCCTGGTCGGGCTGGCGCTGCTGGAAGGCGGCGCGGGCCTCGCTGAAGGCGCGGCGGGCGACCGGCTCGTGCTGCTTGCGGAGTGTGGCGAAGGCGTCCATCACCGCGCGGGCGCCGTCGGCGAACTCGAACTCGTCGCGATAGGCCAGGAAGCCGTCGATCCAGGAGCGGTCCGCGTTCCGCTGGATCTTGGGCAGATACTCGTCCGCGCCGGCCTTGGCCTTGGCGTCGATGGCGGCGCCCAGCCGGTCGGCGCGCGGTTTGTGCTGGTCGTTCAACGGGAGCGTCCGCGCCCGGCGCAGCGCGGCGATCGCGTCGCGGTAGCGGCCGGCCTCGACCTGCTTCTCCGCGAAGCCGAGCAGCGCCGCCGGGTCGTCCGAGGTCAGGGATTCGAGCCATCGGATCGCGTCGCGGACGGGGAGCTGATGGAAGTTGTGACCCGCGGTGTCGCTGGTGAAGAAGTGCAACGCCGGCCAGCCGGATTCGCCGAAGAGCGCGGCGGCGTAGCGGCCCATGCCGAAGTCCACCACGGGATCCGTCCGGCCGTGGATGATCGCCAGCGGGACATGCCGCTGTGCCTGGCGGAGCGCTTCGTCGGCGTACGCCTCCGGCTCGCACTGAACGATCACGCCGCAGGAGATCGGGAACGCCCCGGCCAGCAACTCGGGGCTGTTCATCAGCAGGCTGTAGGTGAGGAACCCACCCTGGGAGTGGCCGCCGACGAAATAGCGGGTGATGGGGTAGACCTGCTTCAGCTCGGTGAGGGCCTCGGCCACCAGCGCGGGGCTCTCGCGGTCCGTGCCGGGGAAGCCCCGGAAGGTGCTGCGGCCGACGTAGTTCACGTACGTGTAGTTGAACCGGGGCTCTTTGCCGATGTCCGAGGGGGTCTCGCCGTTGATGCCCAGGACCAGGTAATCGCGGGCCAGCTCCGGCCAGGCGGCCGCCAGGGTCGCCACATAGGCACTGCCGTTGACGTTCGAGCCGTGGAGGATGACGATGGCCGGCCATCGTTTCTTGTCCCCCTCCTGGAAGCCTTCGGGGGCGCGGACGCTGTAGGTGAGCAGACCCCGGGTGGACCCATCAACGACCTTGCCCGGCTGAAGCGGGACGTGCCGGCGGAACTCGGGGGCGCGCCGGCCCTTCCAGCCGTACCAGGTGTTGAACCCATCGCCGAGGGCGGCGCCCTCGAGCCGGGCGCCGTCCTGGGTCAGGTCGAACCAGCCGTGGCCGTCGCGGAAGCCGTGGTAGCGGAATTCCAGCCGGCGGCCGGTGACATCGCCGTCGATCTTCGAGGTGCCGCGCAGGGCGTAACGTCCCTTCACCTCCTCGCCGGTTTGCTCCAGCTCCATCAGGCCCAGCGAGGTCAGCCAGAGTCCATCGAGCCGGGCGGCCGCTCCCTTGGTCGCCTCGGGGTCGGGGCGCCAGCCGTTCCACGGGCTGCGCCGCTGGCCGCCGAACTGGAACCAGCCCGCGAACGACCGGCCGGAGTCGTCGACCGTCAGCGACGCGTTGCCCTGGGTATTGCCCCCCTGGGACGCGAGCGTCGCCGTCTTCCCCTTCACCGCGCCCTTGACCGATGGGATCTGGGGAATCGCGAAGGTCGCGACCAGCTCATCCCCCTCCGGCTTGAACGTGACGACGCCCAGGTTCGTCCGCCATTCGCCCTGCAAGCCGGGCTCCGCGGCAGGCGCCGATGCCCAGGATAGTATGAGCACGGCGGTGGCCAGGGTGGCTCTTCGCATGGTGATCCTCTTCTCGGAAAGACGCGGGAGGTTCAAAATAGGGGAATGCCGGGGTATCAGAAACGGTCCGCGCGTTCCTCTTCGATGACGACGCGTGCCATGGAGTCCTGGATCTTCGCCGTGACGGCGCGGACGTCCTCCAGGCTGATGCTGTCATCGGCCTCGTTCTCACAGGAGGCAATGGCCTCGTAATCAATCAGGTCCTCCCCAAGGGGCGGCGCCCCGTTGGCAGCCTGATCTTGGCTGCGATCGTGCTCCGGAGTGCGGAGGTGCTCCTGAAGGACGGGGTGGGCAGAGCCCGCCAGGTCGCGCCCGCTCACCTGGGCTCGCTCGAGGAGGGCTCGCTCCTCGTCAGGTTTGAGTTCGAGGTTGATGCTCATGGTCGGCCTGGGTTGCGGGGAGATTCCCCGACCAAACAGCTTACCGCAGGTGGCCCGGTCCTGGCAAAGGAGCCCTCTGCCCGGGGTACTCGAAGTCGGATGACAGCCCGTGTCGGGCATCGCGAGAAGTCGATCGAGAATGGGGAAACCGACCATGCCGCTGGAAGACCACCTTCTGACCGAGTCGCGCAACCCGCGCTCCGAGGCCATCGATGCGCTGAGTCCCCTGGAGATCGTCCGGCTGATGACATCCGAGGATGCCCGGGTCGTGGCCGCGGTCGGGGCGGAGGCCGAGTCGATCGCGCGGGCGATCGAGTGGGCGGCGGAGCGATTGCGCCGGGGCGGGCGGCTGGTCTACGCCGGGGCGGGGACGTCCGGGCGGCTGGGCGTGCTCGACGCCGCCGAGTGCCCGCCGACCTTCAGCACGCCCCCCGGGATGGTGGTCGGGCTGATCGCCGGCGGCCCGACCGCGCTGGTGCGGGCCGTCGAGGGGGCGGAGGATGATCCCGAGCGCGGCGCCGCCGACATCGCCGGCTTGGACGTCGCCGCGGCCGACCTGGTCGTCGGCATCGCCACCTCCGGGCGCACGCCGTATGTCCTGGGCGCCGTCCGGGAGGCGCGGCGGCGCGGGGCGGCCACCGTCGGGCTCGCCTGCAACCGCCCCAGCCTGCTGGGCGCGGAGGTCGACCTCGAGATCGCCCCGCTGGTCGGCGCCGAGGTCCTCGCGGGATCGACCCGGTTGAAGGCGGGGACCGCGACCAAGATGATCCTGAACATGATCTCCACCGGGGCCATGGTGCAGATCGGCAAGACACTCGGCAACCGGATGGTGGACCTCCAGCCGACCAACGAGAAGCTGCGGATCCGCAGCCGGCGGATCCTCCGCGAGCTGGCGGGGGTCGATGACGCGCTGGCCCGCGACATCCTGAGCCGCTGCGGCGGGCGCTTGAAACGAGCCCTGGTCGTGGCGCTGGCGGGCGTTGCGCCCGATGAGGCCCAGGCGCTGCTGGATGCCCACGGCGGACAGGTCCGCGCGGCGGTCCAGGCCGCCGCTTCGTCCTCAGATCCTCGAGTCCTTGCCGCGGGACCGGCCTGCTCGGACTCACCAGGCTCTCGTTCTGGGAGCGGGCAGCCCAACCCTCATGAAGAATCTAGCGAATGATTGTGAGAGGTGTTCGCGGTCTGGTGGCAACAACCTTAATCGCTTCGCTCCTCGCTCGGCGATCAGCGGATCGAGGAAAGCCCGCGGCACCGTATGGACGCTGTGGAAATCAACGATTCGATGCTCAGTCGTGACCTCGCCCTCCGGAAGTGAATCCACCATGAACAGGTTCCACACAGAGCCGTTCTTGATATCCTCGCAGAATGCGGACCAAGCCGTATTGGTCGGGTTCTGTTTCCTGGCCCTCTCTGCCCCCTCCCAGACCGGCTTGTACCTGGAGAGTGGGCGGCACGGGCACAGGACCACATCCGAGACCTTGCCCTGCTCCAGGTCGCACGCCTGAGTCATGACAACGACGTCGGCCTTGATCCCCTTCGCCGCCTGGACCAGGCGCTCGCCCGAGGCCCTCGACTCACCTTCGGCTGCGCCGTCCAGTTGCCACTTGAGCAGTGGGCACTCAAGGATGATATCGCCTTGAGTTAAACGGACGTCCGGGCCAACGACCTCGTACCAAGGGTTAGTCATTTTCGTCTCGGACCCGTCTCTCGCTGGTGACTCCTTGGGGCCTCCACTCGTCGAGCTGCCCGGGACGAATGTCGAGGGACTTCGTGAAAAGAACCTCTTCAGGAAACTCCAGAGCGTAGACGCCACGCCAGGGTCGAGCCTCCTCATCGTTTTCCTTCTCGGGCTCGGTCGCAAAGCTCATCGGGGTTTGTCCCGGGTCCGGCTCCTCGATGAGGAAGCGCCTCCAGGCTTCTTCGAAAACGGCTTCCTCGTTCGGGAACTGGCCACTCTCGACCTTCTTTCTCAGACGCCGTTGAAGGTCGTCTGTCAGCGCGATGTTCATCATGCCGGACCCTCCCGATCCTGAGAGCTTCATATGCCCGCCTGCGTGATCCCATCTCCTAGTTTACCGTAGAGAGCCCCGGGCTGGCAAAACCTGATTTCTCTTCCGGCCGTATACCGGGACGCTGCCCGGCAACTCGCTGGCTGGTTATCCCCTGGAGCTGCGAGCTGTCGCGTTTAGAATGTCTGCAGCGGGCAGCCGTTGGCGGCTACGCCGCGGAGGACACCATGCACGACGATGTCACTGCGCGTCAAGGACCAATGACCAGGCGGTTGCTCGGTGTCGACGGCGGGGGCACTTCGACCGAGGCCTGGCTGGCGGAGCCGGGGTTGCGGATCCTCGGGCGGGGGAGCGGCGGGCCGTCGAACGCCAAGGCCGTGGGGCTGGAGGCCGCGCGGCGCGCCCTCGATACGGCGATCGGCGCCGCGTTCGACGCGGCCGGGCTGGTGCCCGCGCCGGTCGACGTCGCCTGTCTCGGGCTGGCGGGATTCGACCGGCCCGAGGATCGCCAGGTCCTCGCCGGCTGGGCCGACGAGGCGCGGTGGGCCGATCGGCTGGTCCTGGTCAACGACGGCGCGCTGATCGTCGCGGCGGGCACGCCTGAGGGCTGGGGCGTGGGGGTGATCGCCGGCACGGGCTCGATCGCCGTGGGGCGCACTCCCGAGGGCCGCACGGCGCGCGCCGGCGGCTGGGGTCACCTGATCGGCGATGAAGGGAGCGCCTATGCCCTGGTGCTGGACGCCCTCCGCCTGGTGGCGCGCCGCGCCGACGGCCGCGACGCGCGACCGGCCGGACCCGGCCCCGACCCGCTCACCGATCGGCTGTGTGCGGCCCTCGGCGTGGCCCAGCCGTCCCAGATCGTGACGGCCCTGTACGCGCCCGGGTTCGATCGCGCCCGGGTCGCCGCGATGGCCCCCGAGGTCCTGGCGGCCTGCGCCGCGGCCCCCGAGGATGCCGCGCGGCTGCTGGTGCCCGCCGGCGCCGCCCTGGCCGCGATGGTCGCCGCCGTGGCGCAGGCGCTGGGCTGGTCGTCGGGAGAGCTTCCCCTGGCCGCGGCCGGCAGCTTCCTCCTCTCCGCGACGGCCGTCCGCCAGGCGATGAGTGATGACCTGGTCCGACGCGGCTACCAGCCGGCCGTGACGCCCGTCCCCGATCCCGCCCGCGGCGCCGTCATCCTCGCCGAGCGCGCCCTGGCCGGCGACGGCTGAGCCGCCTCAAAACGCAAACGGGCCTTCGCGGATGAGCTCCCGCACAGCCTTGCGGCCGGAGGGCGTCTCGCGCGCCTGCAGCGCGGGCGGGAGCTGGGCGGGGTCGCCGGGATGGCCCACGGCCACCATCGCCTCGACGTCGTAATCGTCGGGCACGCCGAGCGTCGCGCGGGCCTTGTCGCGGTCGAAGCCCGCCATGCCGTGGACGACCAGGCCCATGGCCGCCCCCTGGAGCGCCAGGTTCTCGAAGGCCGCCCCGGCATCGAAGGTGTGCACCGGGTTGGGCTTGCCGTCGCGGGTGAAGACCTTGTGCGAGAGCACCACCATCAGCACCGCCGCCTGGCCGCACCAGGCCTGGTTGGCCTCCATGAGCAAGGCGAAGAAGGCCGGCCAGTGAAGCGTGTCGCGGCGCGCATAGAGGAAGCGCCACTCCTGCTCGTTGTACGTCGACGGCGCCCAGCGGGCCGCCTCGAACAGCCGCATCAGCTCGGCCTCCGCCAGCGGCTCGCCGCTCATCGCGCGCGGCGACCACCGGTCGAGGAAGAGAGGTTCAATCGGGTAATCCGGGGCCCGATGCTCGCGCCCCCGGGCAAGATTGGCCATGATCAGTCCTCCTGCGGATGCGTGCAGACGGGTCGGTTCTCTCCCACCCCAAACCGCTCGCCACATCATCGAATTCGAGAGTGGCCAGTGGCAAGTGGCCAGTGAAGACAAAGGCCGGTCCTTTCTGGCCACTGGCCACTGGCCACTGGCCACTATGAAGGAGCGGCATCGGGTTTGCGTCGACCTCGACTCTTGGGACCCGAGTCGAGGCAATCGGTTGGGAGCATGGGCTCGGACCTACTTACCCGGGAGGTGATCATGATGGCGCAGCAGCGTTCCACCATCGTCGGGGTTTTCGACGACCGCCAGCAGGCCGATCGGGCGGTCGACGCGCTCCGCAGGGCGGGGTTCCGCGACGACCAGCTCGGCGTCGCCTGGCGTCACGAGGAGGAGGCGGTCCACGTCGCGGGGAGCGATCAGGCCACGGACGAGACTCGGGCCGGGGAGGGTGCCGCGGTCGGGGCCCTGGCCGGGCTGGGACTCGGCGCGGTCGCCGGCATCGGGGTGCTCTCCGGGGTCATCCCGGTGATCGGGCCGGCCATTGCCGCCGGCACCCTGGGGGTGATCCTCACCAATGCCGCGGCCGGCGCCGGCATCGGCGGACTGGTCGGCGCCCTGGTCGGGGCCGGCATCCCCGAGGCCGAGGCCCAGTACTACCAGAACGAGTTCGAGGCGGGCCGGATGATCGTGACGGTCCAGGCCGAAGGCCGGGCCGACGACGCGATGGCGATCCTCCGCCGGTACGGCGCCGTGGATTGGAGTTCCCGCGGCGACCTCGGCACCGGCTCGACCCGGGCCGCCGCGACCGAACCCCTGGACGTCCCGGTCCGGAGCGAGGATGTCCTGGAGACGGAGCGGGTCGGGGGTCCGGACACGGCCACCCGCGGCACCGACCGGCCGGCACTCTGACCCGGAATCCTCGGAGGGGCGGGGGCGCGCCGGCATCCCCGCCCGTGATCCTCTACCAGTCCGCTCCGCCCCTGCTGATCTGCTGGCTCACGACGTCGAGCAAGCGGCTCGCTTCCTCGAGCTGAAGGTTCGCGTTGAAGCGGACCCGGAAGACACGCTCTCCATTCCAATGCCGGCTCTTCGCCCCGCCGCGGGCGTGGATGATCACGCCCTGGAAGGTCGTCCGTCTCAGCAGCTCATCGATGAGCTCCTCGGTGCTGAAGAGCTCGAGATCGCCCGGCTTCATGCTTCATCCTCAAAGAGAATTCGCGAGGGATCCCCCGCGCTGTCGCGGTGGGGATCGGACTCACTCGCCACAATCGGGACGCGCGTCGTCCCCGTCCCCTTCGCGTTCCGTCCTCCCCCGAACCGGCTCTGGTCGGGAGTCCCTTATCCTAATCGATCGCCGCGCGCCAGCGGAAGTGGGGTTCGAAACGCCACCTCCTCGAGCCTACCGAATCCGGCCTGGTTGCGGTTGCCGCCATGCCGGATTCGGCATAGAATCCCACCGTGACGAGGCGGTCAAGAAGGCCGGAGAGGAGGGAGGATAGTCGTGGACCCCAAGAAGCGTGAAGCCTTGGAGGCGGCTGGTTGGAAGGTCGGGGATGCCGCCGAATTCCTCGGGCTGACCGAGGAGGAGCAGCAAATCGTCGAGTTCCGTCTGATGGTGGGGCGGAGTGTCCGCCGGCTCCGGGAGAGCCATCATCTCACGCAGCAACAACTGGCCAAGCGGATCGGCTCGAGCCAATCCCGCATCGCCAAGATCGAAGCGGCGTCGGCTGAGGTCTCATTAGACTTGATGCTCCGCGGGTTCTTCTCCGCGGGTGGCCGGCTGACCAACCTCATCCCACCGCGGGCCGTGTCCGAACCCAAGGGGACCCGCCCGAGACCGTAGGAACCGATCGTGACCATTCGTCATCCGGCACGCCTGACTGGAGCATGAGCCATGACCGCAGAGGCCCCGCCGGCCGACGACGGCCGGCGCCCGGATTCCCCCGCCCAGCGGATCGACGCCGCCTGCGACCGCTTCGAGGCCGCCTGGCGGGCGGGACAGGAGCCGCGGATCGAGGACGTCCTGGCCCGCGCGGATGAGACCGATCGCCCGGCGCTGCTCCGCGAGCTGCTGGCGCTGGAGCTGGAGTTGCGCCGGGGTCGCGGCGAGCGCGTGACGCCCGGCGCGTATCGCGACCGCTTCCCGGGGCAGGCCGACGTGATCGCCGCAGTCTTCGCGGCGGCGGACACCCGGCCGGGGAGGAGCCGGCCGCGGCCGGGCCAGGCCCTGGCCGACACGGGCCGCAACCTCCTCTTCGGCCTGCTGGCTTTGCAGAACAACTTCATCAGCCGGGAGGCCCTGCTCGGGGCCTTCGCCGTCTGGACAGCGGACAAGGCGCGGCCGTTGAGCCAGGTCCTCCGCGACCGCGGGGCGCTGGACCAGGGCCGGTATGCGCTGCTGGAGGCACTGGTCGCCGAGCACCTCAAGCTGCACGGCGACGACCCCGAACAGAGCCTGGCGGCGCTCAGCTCGCTGGGCTCGGTCCGCGACGACCTGGAGCGGATCGACGATGCCGACCTCCAGGCCAGTCTCGCCGCCACCGCCTCCCGGTCCGCGGGGTCGGGCGGCGACGCCGAGGCGACGGCGAGCTCCACCTCCTCCTCATCCGGCCGTGCCGGCGGGCGGTTCCGCATCGTGCGCTTCCACCGCGAGGGCGGACTGGGCCGCGTCTACCTCGCCCGCGACGAGGAGCTCGGCCGCGAGGTGGCCTTGAAGGAGATCCGGCCCGACAAGGTCGCCGAGGCCCATCTCCGGGGCCGCTTCGTCCTGGAAGCGGAGATCAACGGCGGGCTGGAGCACCCCGGGATCGTGCCGGTCTACAGCCTGGGCACCTACGACGATGGCCGGCCGTTCTACGCCATGCGGTTCGTCGAGGGCGATAGCCTCAAGGAGGCGATCGAGACTTACCACAACGAGCACCCTCGGCCCGACCCGAGTGCCATCGAGTTCCGCAAGCTGCTGGGACGGTTCATCGACGTCTGCGAGGCGATCGCCTTTGCCCACAGCAAGGGGGTGCTGCACCGCGACTTGAAGCCGCACAACGTGATGCTGGGCCGGTACGGCGAGACGCTCCTGATCGACTGGGGGCTGGCCAAGGCGACCGGCCGCCGCGAGCCGGCCGGCCCGGAGGCCGCGGTCGAGGCGACGCTGGTGCCCCCCTCGGGCAGCGGCCACGAGCCGACCCTGGGGGTGATCGGCTCGCCGGCCTTCATGAGCCCCGAGCAGGCGGCCGGCGCGGTGGAGTCGCTCGGGCCGGCGACCGACGTCTACGGTCTGGGGGCGATCCTGTTCGCACTGCTAACCGGCGAGGCTCCGGTGGAGGGGGGGGCGATCGAGGAGGTGCTGGACCGGGTCCGTCGGGGAGCGATCCGATCACCGCGGTCGCTCAACCCGAGCATCCCGCGGGCGCTGGAGGCCGTCTGCCTGAAGGCGC
>Ga0070738_10005383_pt1 | contig 14257 bp, 16 predicted proteins | sample Coa_R2_2_FD_66446 | JGI IMG/M metagenome (GOLD analysis project Ga0070738, IMG submission 66446) | Surface soil microbial communities from Centralia Pennsylvania, which are recovering from an underground coalmine fire - Coalmine... | ecosystem: Environmental > Terrestrial > Soil > Unclassified ...
TTTTTCGCGTTTCTCTTGATTCGGTTTATTGTTCATCAGCTTGCTCCTTTTCATCTTTAGAAAGCAAAAGCTTGATACATCTCCAGCAATTTAAAAAGATGTATTTGACCGAACGTTTACCCAACAACTATATCGTAGGCAGATTTATTGTTCCAATAGAAGGGAGAAGGGAGAATATTGACCACCGTTATTAATAGCCCAAAAAAGAACTGACAGACTAAAGATTCCCAAATTAATTTTTTTGAGAAATTTGGTCCATATACTTCCGTAAAAATATTACTCCAAAAAAATGAAAAGGTATAAATCAATGTTGAACCGGGTGTTGAAATAGAGCCGATTAATACAATTCTATATGCCATGATCGTTGAAGCGAGAAGAAGAGTTAAGTAAATTAGCGCAACAATTCTCATGTACCTGAAATTTTTACAGTCATCTTCTGCAAAATTTTTAACAAAATTATTATCTAATTCCCTTTGTACTTGCATATCTAGTTTCCTAAATCTTCAATTAGCTGTTCTTGAACAGCTGTTGAGACGATATTAATTACATCTTTTAACTCAAAGCAGCTTAGTAATTCTGTATCAGCATAAATTTCTCGTGCTGTTTTCCTAATTTCATAATTGTTATCATCAAATTGTAATATATATATTGTTTGTTCACTATTGAATTCTTGATTCTTAATTAGGATTTTCTTTTTGGCATTACCGGAGTATTTTTCTATATTTTGAATTGCACAAAATGTTATTGCTCTGACGTCTTCTTGAGAAAACTCTCTTAGCATTTCATTCTGAAAAACTAGTTCTTCTGGTAAATATTTAATTGGTAAATGGGATTTAATTGAGCTGATTGTAACCAATAATACGTTTTTACCCTCTTTGCTTTTTTCAATGCCGATTATTTTGCATCTATACTTTGAAGTTTGAAGAAACTCACTATAATTTTTTAAAAATCCAGGTAACTTCCATTTTACTTTTTTATTCATAGGTAATGCCTATTTAATACTCAAAAAAATATTGCTGGATCTTATTCTGATTACTAGTATTGGTTAGTGCAACAGCTAATAGAATTCTGGCCTTTTGTGGGCTCAATGTACCGCCAGCTATAAACCCAAATTTATCATCAATAGTGGGATCGCGACCAACGATGCCTTGCCCGGTACGGGAGCAGCGAACGACAACAATTCCTTTGGAGGTTGCACGAGCTAAAGCCTCGTGAATAATTTTAGATTGATAGCCAGTACCCATTCCAGCGCTAATGATTCCTTTAACTCCGTTATCAATTGCGGTTTCAATAAACATAGGTTGCATTCCGAGATGGCCATACACGATACATACTTCTGGTAATTTATTAATATTACGAATGTCAAAATCACTTAAATAAGTATGCTTATAAGAGTTCATCATCCGGAAATAGGGTTGGCTCCCTTTTAAGTAACCTAGTAGGGAGAATTCGTTACCAGAGAATGCATCCAAGGACGATGGGTTGACTTTTATCACATCCCGCGCAGAATAGATACAATCATTAAAAGTAAGGAGTACCCCACGTTTCTTAGCTTCCAAAGAAGATGCTAAATTAATGGCGTTAAATAAGTTTCTCATCCCATCAAACCCCAAGGAGTTTGCAGGTTTTAATGAACCCGTATAAATAATAGGAATTTCGTTTTTAATGACAATATTTGTAAGGTAGGAAGCTTCTTCAATAGCATTTGTTCCTTGAACAATGACGATTCCATCATATTCCTTACTATCAATAGTCATTTGTACTTTCTTTAAAGTATGAATTAAATCATCTTCCCTTATTTCATGACTAATTTGCTGGGAATATTGCTCTGCAATTATCTCTAGGGAGTCATCACATAACGGAAGATGGCCTAAATGATGATTGATATCAATTGTTGGGCGATTATAAAATTCAACATCATTTTCTTTAGGGACACAAGAAATAGTGCCACCTAATGCTAATAGATATATCTTTTTTTTCTTACTTATAGTAGCAGTCATTCCTATTCTTCCTATCAATAGGTCCAGATCAAAGCTGAAAACGGCTAGAAGAGTAGCTAAATAAGTAAAAAATATCAACCTAATATATACTTTCTAATCCTCTCTGCCACTTCCCTCATCTGCTGCTCATCACTATATTTCGCCCGCGGCCAAAAAAATCCTTTCAACCCATCTCTTTTACGCCGCGGTACAATATGCACATGTAAATGCGGAACTGATTGACTAACTTTATTATTGACTGCAATAAAACTTCCTTCTGCCTCCATCCCTTTTTCCACTGCAAAACTTATTTTTTGAATAAGCGAAAAACAAGAAGCCATTAAATTTTCGGGTAAGTCTTGCACTGTAGCAAAATGCAGCTTAGGAATTAAAAGGCAGTGACCAAGTAATAAAGGGTATAGGTCTAAAAAAACCAGGAAATCTGTATCCTCAAAGACCACATACCCTTTTTCCTTTCCTGCAATAATCGAACAAAATATGCAATTATTCATAGCCAGTAAATTATAATACTTCTTTAAAAAATTCCTTCATCGCAATCCAAGATCGATCATCTGCTCTTTTATTATAAACCGTCCCAAACCCTGGGTCATGTGCTTCGGGATTCGTAAAGGCATGCATCGCCTGGCCATACATGGTTAACTGCCAATCCACTTTCGCATGTGTCATTTCGTTGCCAAATGCCATGACCTGCTCAGTTGTTACCATCGGGTCATCAAAACCATGTAATGCTAAAATGCTTGCTTTGATAGGATGGGTTGCTATTCCCTCAGGTGCATGCAATAAGCCATGAAAACTGACGATACCTTTTACCTCAGCACCACTTCTTGCAAGATCAAGCACGCATAATCCGCCAAAGCAAAAACCAATTGCCCCAATGCGTTGGCTATCCACGGGCTCTAATTTTTTCACTGTTTCAAATGCGGCTAAAATTCTTTTTTGTAATTTCACACGGTCTGATATCAGCGGCTGCATCAGAGCTATTTTCTCTTCTTTAGTATTGCCTGTCTTGCCTTTACCATACATGTCTAATGCAAAACCCACATATCCCAATTCAGCTAACTTTTCTGCTTTGCGACAAGCAAATGTATTTTTCCCTGACCAATCATGAGCAACTAATATCCCAGGTTTTTTGTCTTTGCTGGCATCATCATATGCATAAAAGCCTTCTAATAGGACATCACCATCGTGGTATTCTATTTTTTGTGTTTTTAACATGGGTATTTCTCCATCTGAGTTTATCCATTATCCGTCAATTGCGCCGGTAATTGGAAGTGACTTAAATCTAAGGATAAAAAAGGATTTAATTTTCTATCAGTAAATAATAAATATTTAACCGGTTGATCATTGGAAGCCAAGTTTAACACCATTTCCTTGTGTGAAACCATATTTTCGAGCGATTGATTCACCAAGGCAAACCATCCCCACGCCCCTGGAAAATCATGACTAATTGTTTTTTGATTGGCTAATGTTAATTGGACAGAGGTCATTTTAATTTGTGGATTGCTTGGCCAAGCAATCACATGCGGCATTTTAGCCCCCATTCTGTCATCGAGAATTTGCTTGTCATTGATATTTAACTTAACAGTTTTAATATTCTTGTCAATTTGATAAGGCTGTAAGGCAAATTGCACAAATAGTTTATTATCATCATTCGGGAAGAAAGCATGATGAATTTGGATAGCTTGCTGAATTTGCTGTAAGGTTTTATCTGAAAGCGGTAATTTGACACGATCATTACTCTTCCATTGCCAATTAGGCTGTGACGTATCGACCAAAGGTTGTAAATACTGATTATAGAAATTTAAAACAATCCCCGGGTTACCAAAAAATTGAGTGAATTTCTCTAAATCTACTTCTTGCTTTTTCTCATTACTAAACGGGTAACGATCAGCAATATCGTTTTGATAAGCATGTATGACATTTTCTTGCCAGGAGATATCTAGATAATGGCTTGCATCTTTCATTAATAAATGCCACGTGTCATTCGCAAGTTTTTCTAGCCAATTTTTAATCGGCTCTGGACTTCTCGCGGAAATAGATAATACTTGGACGATAGCATCTTCTTGTCCGGGATTTTTAATATGATCCGCAATAATATCAAAGGCAGCTTTTTTCTCATTTTGTGCAGTGATAACTGTCTGGATATATTGGTGCAATCCTTGTAAGGCAGCGAAAATTTGATAAAGAAGATTAGCTGATTGATTACTCTTATCTAATAATAAATTCAAACTTTGTAATTTGGGGCTAGCCGCCGTAATAGGGTCGAAATAAGTATTCGCATGCAGGGCTTGTAGTAATTGTACCAACGCAGAGTGATCACTAATGAGTTCCATAATTATGGAATCTGCTTGGGCTAAGGTAGCAGGACTTGCTAAATTAATATTAGCCAGTAGGCTCTCCCAAATATCGACATAATTATTGACATAAACATTCCGCAACTGCTCGGTTAAACTTGCGGCTACATCAGAGTATTTAGCTGCGTCTGAGTTACTCCCCAATACCCAATTACCACTCACCGTTTCTTCGGCAGCGAGTCGTATTTCTTGATTGAAAATATTGGGGAAGGAAACTCCTGTAAACATCGTTGGGATTTCACTGGCTACTTGTGGGGTCACAAAAATGGATGTGCCATGATTGGTGATGCCTAATTCAATATGGGTTTCAATATCGTTATTATTTATATTTTTTAAAATAATATAACCCAATTTTAAACTGTACAACGATGTTAAAAATTTCCGTGTTTGTTCAATCGCATTCAAATCAAGTGCTATCGGTCGCCAAGTAGGGGAGGTCAGTGCACGCATGGCATGCTCTGCTAAGCGATGATTGTCATCTGATCCCATGGATTTTGGTGCAATTTGTTGTAAGGTGGTAGTAATAAATTCAGGTTGAAAATGTTCGGTTTGACCGAGCATGAGGTAAGCTTTTAGAACAGCATAAACCGTATCCGCATTTTTGTTAACAGGGTCTTTTAAATAATCTTGAAAATAATTTCTGATTTCTGGCATGAGAATAGATTGCAAACTTTGCTGATACGCTAAGTTTGCTTTTTGATAAGACTTATAAGAATAAAATGAAGTGAGATAAGATAGATCCAGCTTAAAGGTGGTATTTTTTGCTGATTTTCGCAAGGAATCTAATAATGTTAAGGTATTGATGAGTCGCTCATCGGGAGTTTGTATTTGTTGTACTGCTAATTGATAATCGGAAATTTTATTCTGTACTGAATAAGTATATTTCACTCCATGCTCAAAATCTTTACCTAATATAATAGCAGTCACACCAATTAAGGCTGCTGAAATTGACCAAGCTAACCCACTTCGCCAAGCATGTAATGCTAAGAATGGAGAAGGGGTAGGAGAGGTAGGAAGGTGGTGAGTGATAAACTTTTTAATGAAATAGGCACGTGATTTTGCAGCCGGATCTTGAAAAATTTGTACAGCTGTCGTGGTGTTGATAGCTTGATCTAATACGGTTGATTCGGAAGTAGCTTGCTCTTGTAAGGCGCTGGTTAAATAAACACCTTGTAGCGAAAGTGTAAAATGATTTGAAGAAAGTTTCTTAATAAATTCTACAGCTAATTCTTTAATACGTTCAATTTGGAGGGGAAAATCTTTAATTGCTGGTCGAGCGATGGGATTGCGTTCTTGATGCAAACGCCAAAGTAATTGTTCATTTAAACGTTTAATAAGCATATCAAAGCGTTGAATAAAGAGGTCTGCTAATTTTTCCTGTTTTGCTTGCGTTAAGGTAATACCCCATGCTTGAGCAATTTCATCATTTCCCGCTTCAGCAAAAAATTCGGCAAAACCAGGTAATAAATCGCATTTTGTAATAACTAATTGGCAAGGAAGAGGTTGGGGAAAAATTTTTTTCAGTTCATAGAAGCGCTGGCATAACTGACGCAGCAGCATGTGATATTGCTTCGGATCATTTTGCTGTATGATTTCAGGCAACGGAAGAGCAACAATAATTCCATCAATACCTTGCTTGCCGCGATATTTTTTAATCAAGTGCAGAAAAAATTGCCACAGTACTGCATAAGCTGCTAATTTTTTACGGCGGGCTTTGATTGATGATTGAATAGCGAGATAGTGACTGGGCACATCAATAATACTGGCATCGCGCGTAATCCACCAATCACAATGCTTAGAAAGGCGAGGGTCTTTTGTTGCAGTGTCGACTTCATTTTGCTCATCTAAATTGGGAAAGCGTCGTTGTAAGATGAAATTTATATTGGAATTCGCTAATAAGGCGGTCTTACCCGCATCAGAAGGCCCGACTAATAAATACCAGGGCAGTTCATCCAAAAAAACTGATTTTCCCTGTCTGACAATAGATGTTTTTTTTAAAAATTGTAGTGCTCCTAAAAAGCGGGTTTGTAAGTTCTGCAGCAGTTTGCGTGTTTGGCTATCTTTATATTGGAAAGGATTAGGTGCTTCCAGATCGATGATAAGAAATTTAAGTAACCATGCTAATACAATGAATAAAATTACATACATCCGCTTATTTGCATGAGTTAAAGGAGCATAATCTCCCCAGGTAATATAAGGGCTACCCACCCAAATGAGCCCAGAGACAATCAGTAAGCTAGCAATAGGGATAAGGGTAGGATGATTAAAATTAGGATTTTTCAGCTTCGTGAGAAACTGTGTGTTCAATTTGCGCAATGTGTTGATAAGCTTCATTCGAGATCACATCCATTAAGTAGCCTAAGCTAATAAAGATACCCATGATCATGCAGAGTGTGACAAAAAAGATAAAGAGTAAAGAGGTTTTATACTGCAAAGAGGACTTACTTTTAAACCGCGGGGCCTTTGGCGCTTCAGGTGATAATGCTTTGCTGAAATCACCGCGGTAGGCGCGAATATGTTTGTATAACTGGTTGGTAATCTGCTCAAGCTGATATTGACTATATTCTGTTGCCCGATATTGGCCTTTATAGCCGAGGCTGAGACAAATATAGAGGAATTCCATCAGATCAATATAAGTTGCAGGTTCTTTGATGGCGCGTTCCAGGATGGTGAAAAATTTATCTTGATGCTGGGTGTCTTGATTGAAGAAAGCGAGTAAAGATAAATGATCCCATTGGCCTTGCGCACCCCAGGAGGTGTTGGCGAGAATATCATCGAAAGTGGCGCAAAGAGCATAACGACAAACCATTACATATTCTGCCGGGTAATTTTGGTGACTAATCACTTCATGAAAGGCGGTGATTTCTTGGATTAATTCTTTTTGAAGTTTGTTAAGTTGCCGGTAGGATTTGAGATATTTTAATTTCCCGAGCAAGGAAAAGAGATAACCTGCGGCATCTACAATGGGGTTGAGGCCGGCTTTTGTGTTATGAGTAACAATGCGGCCAGGTAGCAAGCGTACTTTCTGTGTGCTTGCATCAGTTTCTTGCTGAAGCGTCGGGGGGAAATCCAGGGCGATACTAAGGAGAGGGTCATCAGTTGCCGCTTGCTGATTGTGCGTCGCGATCATTCGTCTGTTCCCTTTTATTTATGTTTCTTCTTCGCCATAGTATACACAAACCAATAAAAGCCCAGAAGCAGATGAGTCAAACGAACCAAAGATATTCCCTCTCCCGCAAGCGGGAGAGGGTTAAGGGGAGGGGAAAGCTAACTACTCTAACATCCCATACTGCTTCAGTTTCTTTCTCAATGTACCACGGCTTAGACCAAGAATAATCGCCGCGCGGGACTGATTATTTTTGGTGTATTCCATGACACATTCCAACAGCGGAACTTCCACTTCTGCCAGGATCAGATCATACAAATTGCTAGGCATTTGCCCTTTCAGGTGATGCAGATAGTTCTCAAGAGACTGCCGCACGCTGTCGTGCAAAGGCTGATTTTTTTGTGTTAATTCAAATGAAGATTGATTTTTTTCTAACATATTAATTGCCATAAATGGTCCTCGGTTTGCCGGGATTGTTCACGATGCAACAGGTATTGTAGCCATTGTTCTTTGTTAGAGCAATAATTTTTGGCCATAAGAACTGTCAGGTGCTCTCCTCCTTCTCCCCTGTAGGGGGATGACAGTGCTCGAGGTTTAGACATTCATCCATTTTTCTAAGTAATGGATATTTACCAACCCTTTCTGGAAAGAATTGCCTCGTAAAATATCCTGATGCAACGGAATATTCGTCCTAATACCTTCAATAACCGTTTCATCCAGCGCTTGGCGCATACGAGCCAAGGCCATTTCTCGGTTTTCACCGTGGGCAATGATTTTAGCAATTAAAGAATCATAATAAGGCGGTACTTTATAACTACCATAAATATGGGAATCCACTCGTATCCCTGGGCCGCCTGGCGCGTGGAAATAATTGATGGTGCCTGGGGAAGGAGCAAACGTGCGTGGGTCTTCAGCATTGACACGACATTCGATAGCATGGCCACGAATGACAATGTCTTTTTGGCTGAGAGACAGTTTCTGACCAGCAGCGATACGGAGCTGTTCTTTCACTAAGTCTACGCCCGTAATCATTTCCGTCACGGGGTGTTCTACTTGAATACGGGTATTCATTTCAATGAAGTAAAACTTGCCCTCTTCGTAGAGAAATTCCATGGTGCCAGCGCCGCGGTATTTCATATCTCGGCAAGCTTGTGCACAGAGTTCACCGATTTCTTCTCGCTGTTTCTGGGTGATACCCGGGGCGGGTGCTTCTTCAATAATTTTTTGGTGACGTCGCTGAATAGAGCAATCACGTTCGCCTAGATAAATAGCATTTCCAAAACCATCACCTAAGACTTGGATTTCAATATGGCGAGGATTTTGTAAGTATTTTTCAATGTAAACTTTATCATTATTAAAAGCCGCTTTAGCTTCACTGCGTGTTAAAGCAATCGCATTTAAAAGATGTGATTCAGTATGGACGACGCGCATACCACGACCACCACCGCCCCCGGCTGCTTTGATGATGACAGGGTAGCCGATACCCCGAGCAAGCTTAATGGTTTCAGGATCATCATCACCAATTGGTTCATTAGAGCCTGGAACGCAAGGGATGCCGATTTTTTTCATGAATTTAATTGCAGCGACTTTATCGCCCATTTGACGAATCGTATCGGGATGAGGACCGATAAAGGTAAAGCCACTTTTTTCTACTTGTTCAGCGAAATCAGCATTTTCAGACAAAAATCCATAACCGGGATGAATTGCTACAGCATCGGTAATTTCGGCTGCGCTAATGATGGCTGGGATATTGAGGTAGCTTTGCGCTGCAGGATGTGGGCCAATGCAAACAGATTCATCTGCTAACCGAACATGAAGCAGATCACGATCAACGGTAGAATGGGCCGCCACCGTTCGGATTCCCAATTCCTTGCAGGCACGTAAAATACGTAACGCGATTTCGCCACGATTGGCTATGAGAATTTTATCTAACATGGTTGGCTATTCTTCTATAACAAACAGAGGTTGATTGAATTCAACAGGGGTACCATTATCCACTAATCTAGCGGTAACAATCCCCGATTTGTCTGCTTCAATTTGATTGAACATTTTCATGGCTTCAATCAAGCAAATCACATCACCGGCTTTCACTGTTTGACCTATTTCCACAAAAGGTTTTGCACCAGGTGTGGGTGATAAATAGACGGTGCCGACCATCGGGGCTTTGACAGTATGTTTATCGGCTGTAGCAGCAGCTTCTGGTTTGCTAGCAGTTTCAGGCTTGTTTTCTGGAGTAGCTTGCTGCATAGCAGGCATGAGAGGGGGTGCCATCATCATGGGTGCTGCTATTTTAGGGCTAATTTCCCGTGTAATACGAACGGATTCTTCGCCTTCTCGGATCTCGATTTCAGCGACACCCGTACTTTGGATAAGCTCAATCAGTTTTCTAATCTTGCGCATGTCCATAGGTAACAGTAGACTCCTCTGTTTTTAGGTACATTGTCTAAGGTGCATTGTGCATGATGAAATCAGGTTTGTCTAGATGCCCGCAAGATGCCCGATATTCCCAGCAATTTCCCGCTAGTTTAAGGATGATCCTCTCTGGTTGTAGGCAGTTTTGAGGCGGCAGAGGGGAAAAATTTCCGATAAAGAAAAGCTAATACGGGCGGTAATAAAGAGATGCCGATGATGCTATACACGACGATGGAAAAATTTTGCTTAATAAATGGTAGTGTGCCAAAAAAATATCCTGCTCCTAAAAGGGTGCCTATCCAAAGCACGGCACTGATGATATTAAAGAAAGAAAATTGGCGTACATGCATATACCCTACACCTGCAACAAATGGCGCGAATGTGCGGAGAATAGGTAGGTAACGTGCAAAAATAATCGTCATTCCACCATGTTTCTCGTAAAATTGATGGGCCTCTTCCAAGTATTTTTTATTTAGCCACGCGCGTTGGGTAGAAAATATGCGGGGGCCAATGGCTCGGCCGACAAAATAGTTTATTTTATTGCCAAGAATGGAGGCGAGGGTCAATAGCAGAAAGAGCCATTGAATGCTCAAGGCATGGCTGTCATTGGCTGCTAAGCTCCCTGCGGCGAAAAGCAAAGAATCACCAGGGAGGAAAGGAGTAATAACTAGACCTGTTTCACAAAAAATAATCAAAAATAATGCTGCATACGTCCAGACCCCATAGGTAGAGACGAAATTAATAAGATATTGATCAATGTGTAAAAGGTATTGCAGTAAATGTTGTAGGGTTTCCATAAGTTATACCAAGTAAATGTCAAATCGGCTATTTTTGCCGGTGATTGAAAAAGTGGCTACTTGTTGTGCAATCATTGCAGCTAATCGAGGCCTTTTTACCACAACTCGTTTAGTTGCACAAGTTAAGGCCACTTGGAGTAAGGCAGCGCTGTCTTCATCTTTACCGAGAAGATCTTGTAATAAGACCATTTCTTTTTTGACGGAAGCAGATTTTTGCCGTTCTGGGAACATAGGGTCAAGATAGACGATATCAGGTCGATCGCTGCTTTTACAAGCTTTTAGCCAGGAAATGGCATCTGTTTCAAGCAATTTTAATCTTTCAATGATAGGCGTAGTGCGGGAGTCTGTCTGGGCACGAGTAAGGGCATCTTGAAGTAACGCATATAAAATAGGCGACCGTTCTAGCATAGTGACACGGAAACCTAAACTAGCTAAGAGGAAGCTATCACGGCCTAATCCGGCAGTGGCATCCACAATCACGGGATTATTGCGTGGATGAGCGCCTAGGGCACGCGCCAGCAATTCACTACGTAACCCAGCATGGCTAAGGCGATATTGCAGCTTGCCAGATAAGAAATTGATATAAAAAGGGGCGAATTTTTTATCACTGGTTTTGAGTAAGCCTACATAATCAGGGGTAAAGACCAGTAGATACTCGTAACGACTGCTATCCTGTATGCCAGCAGGTACGATGTCGAGGTTAAGTTTATAGGCTAGTGCTTCGCCAGTGGCTTGCTTGTTAGGGTCGGTAATCGTGATAGCAATGCGTTTTTTTGTCATCGGCTTAGTATATAATCAACGCAAACTTGAGGAGAAGAAAATGCGAGAAGGCTCTTTCCCTGCTACCCGTTTAAGAAGGCTACGCCAGAATGCCAATCTCAGAGAGTTGGTGCGGGAAACGCATCTCAATGCGAGTCAACTTATTTTGCCATTATTTATCCGCCATGGCAGCGGGATAAAACAGCCTATTGCTTCTATGCCCGGCCATTTTCAATGGAGTGTCGATAGGTTAGCAGATGAAATCCACACCCTTTCTCGTTTAGGCATTCGCAGTGTGATATTATTTGGTATCCCAGCCCAAAAAGACCCTTTCGGTAAAGATGCTTATTCTGATAGCGGCATTATTCAAACTGCTATCCCTGTCATTAAAGAAGCAGCTCCTTCACTGATTGTTATATCGGATGTTTGTTTTTGTGAATATACCGACCATGGTCATTGCGGTGTCGTGGCCTCGCATGATTCTCGGGGGAATGTGGATAATGATCAGACTTTAGCATTATTAGCCAAGCAGGCAGTGAGCCACGCGCGTGCAGGAACAGATGTGATTGCACCTAGCGGTAATATGGATGGCATGGTGCAGGCCATTCGACAAGCTTTGGATGAGGCAGGCTTCCAAAACTTGCCTATTTTAAGCTATGCCGTCAAATATGCTTCCGCGATGTATGGGCCGTTTCGCCAAGCAGCGGAAGGGGCCCCGAAGTTTGGTGATCGCCGGACTTATCAGATGAATAGTGCGAATGTGGAAGAGGCTATTCGCGAATGCGCACTGGATATCGCTGAAGGAGCGGATATGTTGATGGTAAAGCCAGCGCATACTTATTTAGATGTTATCTGCCGCGTTAAGCAGGCTTATCCAGGATTGCCCTTAGCGGCTTATCACACTAGCGGTGAGTTTGCGATGTTGAAAGCTGCAGCAGAGAAGGGTTGGTTAGATGAGCGTCACGGGGTGATAGAAATATTGACCGCCATTCGGCGGGCCGGTGCCGATATGATTATTACCTATTACGCCAAAGAAGCGGCACAGTGGTTGGCTTCCTCAGACGTGTAGAAAGGTTTCGAAGCCGGAGAGAAACATTTGTACAGCCATGGTGGTTAAGATCATTCCCATGAGGCGTTCAATGGCAATCAATCCGCGTTGGCCCAGAATTTTCCGTAAGACATCCGCGAAGAGGAGAATGATGGTGGAAATAAGCCACGCTATAAAGAGGGCGATAAACCATCGGAGCATATCATTAGGTGCTTGATTCGCTAGTAACATCACCATCGTCATGGTGGAGGGCCCGGCAATGAGGGGGACGGCAAGCGGCACAATAAAAGGTTCTTCTTTTTGCTTCCCGCGATCTTCCAGGCTTTCATGAGGAAAAATCATGCGGATAGCGATTAAAAATAAGATGATGCCGCCGGCGATTTGAAGAGCGGGTTGAGAAATATGCATGCCTTCTAGGATGTATTTGCCGAAAAAGAGAAAAAGCGTCAATAACACAAAGGCAATAAAAGTTTCTCGTAAAATAATATGCTTACGCCGTTTAGGCGTGACATGATTTAGCACCGATAGGAACAGGGGAATGTTGCCTAACGGGTCCATGATCAAAATGAGGGTAATGGTGGCTGAATATAAAGTCATAGGGTTTAGAGTTTACATGGATTTTATAATTTTCTAAACATTCAGCCGAGACGTATTTTTGTCCGTTGCGCTACGCTATAATCACCGACCATGCTGATATATGAACGCTTAAAACAATATGCTTTACTGATGCGGTTACATAAACCCATCGGTATGCTGCTTTTGCTTTGGCCAACATTGTGGGCTTTATGGCTCGCAAGCGGGGGGCATCCTAATACCAAAATTTTGCTGGTTTTTGTGGTGGGAGTGGTGTTGATGCGTTCAGCGGGTTGTGTGCTAAATGATATTGCTGATCGTCATGTCGATGGCCATGTACGCCGTACCCGTAATCGACCATTAGCAGCGCGAAAGGTATCCTTAAAAGAAGCCATGATGTTAGTGGCTGGCTTAAGTGCAGTCGCTTTTCTCTTAGTGCTGGTTTGCAATGCTTTAACTATTATGCTGGCCTTTGTCGCCGTCGCATTAATTTTTATTTATCCCTTGATGAAACGTTTTACCCATTTACCCCAGGTCGGCTTAGGCGCAGCATTTAGCTGGGGCGTGCCAATGGCATTTGCTGCTGAAACAGGGGCAATTGGTGTCTCAGCTTGGTTTCTCTTTATAACGAGTGTGATTTGGCCTGTCATTTATGACACGATGTATGCCATGGCGGATAGGGAAGATGATCGGAAAATTGGGGTTAAATCGACTGCTATTTTATTTGACCAGATGGATAAATTTGTCATTGGCCTCATGCAAGTTTTATTTATTATATTGCTTGTGATTGTTGGATTGATGTTTGAGCTGAATTCCATTTATTACCTGTGTCTCGTCCCTGCTTCGTTATTATTTGTTTATCAGCAGTGGCTGATTAAAGATCGGAACGAGCAAAAATGTTTTCGAGCATTTTTAAATAATAATTGGGTAGGACTCATTATTTTTGTTGGCATTTTATTAAGTTATTTACAATGAAAATTGTTGCGGACGATCACATCCCTTATATCAAGGACTATTTTAGCGCTACTGGTGAGTTAATATTAAAACCTGGTCGTTTAATTTCGCCTGCGGATGTGAAAGAAGCTGATATTTTACTCGTACGTTCCATTACGCCAGTGAATGAAAAATTATTAGGCGATAGCCGTGTACGGTTTGTAGGGAGTGTGACAGCAGGAGCGGATCATTTAGACATCAAATGGTTAGAAAAA
>Ga0070738_10005385_pt1 | contig 14245 bp, 11 predicted proteins | sample Coa_R2_2_FD_66446 | JGI IMG/M metagenome (GOLD analysis project Ga0070738, IMG submission 66446) | Surface soil microbial communities from Centralia Pennsylvania, which are recovering from an underground coalmine fire - Coalmine... | ecosystem: Environmental > Terrestrial > Soil > Unclassified ...
TGGGACTACGAGATCCGCCTGTGGGACCCGGCGAACGGATCGATCACGGCGAAGCTCGGCCTCCCGAGCGGCTCGACCCTCATCGCGGTCGCGAGCGACGGCTGCGTCGCCGCGGCGCGGAGCTCCTGGATCCACCTCGTCGACCCCGTCTCCGGACTGACGCTCGGGAAGGTCGAGGTCGGCGGGGACCTCCGCTCGATCTCGTGGTCCGCCGATGGGAAGACCCTCCTCTCGGTCGATTCGAGAGGCAAGCTCGCCCTCTGGACGATCAAGCTCAAGACCGCGGGGGCGCGGCAGCGCGGCGAGGTCCGGGCTCCCGTGAAGACGGTCGCGCTCGCGCCGGACGGGAAGACGCTCGTCTCGTGCGAGCACCTCGAGAGGACGGTGAAGGTCCGCGACGGCGCCACGGGCGAGGTCGTCGCGACCCTCGAGGGGCACGACGCGGCCGTCAACGTGGTCGCCTGGTCCGCCGACGGCGCGCTCTTCGCCTCCGGGGCGGAGGACGCGAAGGCGATCATCTGGGACGCCACCGCGCGCAAGGCGAAGATCACGATCGAGGCGGGCGCCAAGGTCGAGAGCCTCGCCTTCTCGCCCGACGGGAAGACGCTCGCGGTGGGCGGAAAGAAGCGGAGCCTCGGCCTCTGGGCGGTCGAGACCGGCAAGCTCGTCGCGAAGCTCGCGCCGGGCGAGGGCGACGTGAGGTCGCTCGCCTACTCTCCCGACGGGAAGACGCTCGCCGTCGGCGTCGGCAGGGTCGTCGAGCTCTGGGACACCTCGAAGAACGAGCGTCGCGCGGCGCTCGGCGAGCACAGGTCCGACGTCTGGTGCGTCACGTTCTCGCCCGACGGGAAGACGCTCGCCACGGGGAGCTGGGACAGGACGGTCAAGCTCAGGGACGCTTCGGGCAAGGTCCAGAAGACGATCGAGCGCGTGAAGGAGATCTCCTCTCTCGCGTTCTCGCCCGATGGGAGGACCCTCGCGACGGGCAACATCGAGGCCACGATCGCGCTCTGGAGCGCCGAGACGGCGGAGCTCCGCGGGATGTTCAAGGCCCACACCGAGGGGCAGGCGGTGGGGCAGCTCGTGTTCGCGCCCGACGGCAAGACGTTGACATCCGTCGGGAGCGGTGAAGGGCTCCGGTTCTGGAGCCTGGGCGACGAGAAGCGGTAGGGAACCTTTTGGCGACACGAGCCAAGCACTTGTCGGGTCGAGTCTTGGAAAAGATGAGACCCAACGCGCCCGAGGAGCGTCGAATTGTCCAGCATGCGTGACGAGAGCGAAGGAGCTCTCCTCAAGCGGTTCGCGCTCGGGGAAGCGGACGCGATGGAGCGTCTCGTCGAGCGCCACGGTTCCTCCGTGTACGCCTTCGTGAGGCGTTTCCTCGGAGCCGATCCGGTCGTCGAGGACGCTTACCAGGAGGTCTGGCTCAAGGTCATCCGCTACGCGAACCAGTTCGAGGGGCGCTCGCGCTTCACGACCTGGCTTTTCCAGATCACGCGCAACGTGTGCATGGATCACCGGCGTTCGACCATGCGCAAGAAGGGCGGAATCTCGCTCGAGCGTGACGGCGCCGGGGCTTCGGACGGGAACGACGGCGTTCCGCTCCGCGATCAGATCGCGGACCGGGGCGCCTCGACCGAGGAGCGCGTGGCGACCGACGAGGAGCGGGCCCACATCGAGCGCGCGATCGCCCAGCTCCCCGACGAGCAGCGTGAGGTGCTGCTCCTCCGGGAGAAGACCGAGCTCACGTTCGAGGAGATCGCGGAGATCGCGGGCCTGTCGCCGAATACCGTGAAGAGCCGCATGCGCTATGCTCTCCAGAACCTCAGAAAGGCACTCAAGGGCGTTGCCCATGGACTGTGAAGGCTTCGAGGCGCTGGCGGTCGACCTCCTCTACGGCGAGCTCTCGCCCGAGAGGCGGGCCGACGCGCTGAGTCACTCGGCCGGCTGCGCCGAGTGCGGCAAGCTCCAACGCGAGCTCGACGAGGCGCGCGCCATGGCGGCGTCGTTGCCCGCCAGGATCGCGCCTCCGCCCGAGCTCGACGAGCGGATCATGATCGCCGCCCGCGCCGCTGCGGACGTGAGGACGACCCGGTTCCGCGGGAGCGGGCTCCATGTCGCGGCGGCCGCCGTGCTTGCGTGCATCCTCACCGGGGTGAGCTTCGGGGTCGGCGTGAAGGTGGGCAACAAGAAGGTCATGCCGGACATGGGAGACGGGCCACACATGCCCGATCTCAACGCCAATCCGAAGCCCTGGTTCACGGGGCCTCCGGCGGATGCTCGCAAGTACATGCAGGGAGTCCTCCAGCTCGCGGAGGAGGACTTCGCGAAGGGCGAGACGCAGCGAGCTCTCATGGAATACGGCGGCGTCTTCTCGGGTGGCGGCAAGAACGACTGGACGCTCAAGGCCCGGCTCGGGCAGGCGCGGTGCGAGCGAGCTCTCGGTCACACGGCCGAAGCCCTCAAGATTGCCAAGGACGCACGCGACCTCAACCGCGACTGGGGCACGAACTTCGACGACATCGAGGCCGAGTCCACGAAGCTCATAGCCGAGCTCGAGCACTAGGCTCTCGAAGTCGGGACACTTCACCGCCCTGGGCGCGGCGAACTGTCCCGACTTCGAGGGCGTAGCTGTCGCATCGGCGTGCTCTCATCCGGGCATGTGGCACCAGGTGGCGGCCCAGCAGAGGGGCACGATCGCGCGCGCCCAGCTCCGGGCGGCGGGCCTTGGCGACGACGTCATCGACCGCCGCATCGCGCGGGGCGAGCTCGTTCCTCTCCACCGCGGCGTCTACGCGATCGCCGGAAGTCCCGACTCCTTCGAGCGGCAGCTCACGGCGGCCCTCCTCGCCGCCGGTCAGGGCGCGGTCGCATCGCACAGTGCGGCCGCCGTCCTCCACGGGATGGGAGAGATCCGTGGCCGCGTCGAGATCTCGGTTCTCCACGGCAGGAGACCCCGCCTCGAAGGCGTCCACCTTCACCGGGTCTCCTATCTGCCCCGGGAACATACGGTCATGTGTCACGGGATCCGCGCGACGAACCCGGCGCGAACGCTCTGCGATCTCGCGGCCCCGTTCGGGGCGAGGCTCTTCGAAAGCCTTCTCGACCAGGCACTTGCCCGCCGTCGCGTGACGCGTCGAGAGCTCGTGGTCATGCTCGAGAGCCTGCCGCGGACCGCCCAGGGCAAACCGTGGCTGAGAAGGCTCCTCGCCGCGCGGCCGGAGGGGAAGGCGCGGGCCGAGAGCCCCCTCGAGGCCGAGCTTCACGACCTCCTCCACCGTGCCGGGATCGAAGGGTGGGTCCCCCAGTACCAGGCCGCGGGCTGTCGGATCGACGTCGCCTTCCCGCGCGAGAAGCTCGCGGTCCAGGCCGACAGCTACCTCCACCATTCCAGCCGTTCCGACTGGGCGCGCGACAAGAAGCGAGTCACGGCGCTGGTCACGGAGGGGTGGCGGGTCCTGCCAGTGACGAGCGAGGACCTCCGGCCAGGCCACGAGCTCGTGCTCCGGATCCGTGCCGCGCTCGCCTGTCGAAGTAGGGACAGTTCACCGCTCGGGGCGCGGTGAACTGTCCCTGCTTCGAGGGTGATTCTCTCGGGGAGAGGGACCCAATGAGAGGCAAACTGCCCCGCTCGCGAGAGCCAAAGTCAAGAATGCGGGCCTGTTGGCGCTTTGGGCTCCGAAAAATGCGATGAGCGGCTTCTCGATCCGGACGAGCCGCTTCACGACCGCGACGATCGGGTTCTGAAAGAGGTTCGTCGGCTTGATGAACGCGTTCATCGAGCTCACGAACGCGTCTTTGTGCTCACGAACCGTCGCGGAGAGCCCGATCATACGACCATCCAGCTCTCGACCCGGACGATCGGGTTCGTGAAGGAGTCCGTCGGATTCACCGAGCCCTTCGTCCACTCCATGGGGCCCTTTTCTCGCTTCATCGACGCGTTGGTGTGATCATGGAGACCGACTCTCCACCTTCCCGTCGTGCATGAGTCGTTCTCGAACGCGTTTCTCCCGTTCAGCGGGAAGGCGATCGAGCTCATGACCGTGACGATCGGGCTCATGCCGGGACGATCGCGCTCACGAGGTGGACGATCCACTTCACCGACCGAGCGAGCGAGCGCGAAGGCGCGACGAGCGCGCTCACGAAGCGCGTGGTGAGCTCTACCGTCGGACGAGTCGCCCTCTCGAGACGACGATCAGGTTCGTGACCTCGACCGTTCACCTTCGCGGGACGTCGATCGCGCTCTGAAAACGGTTTCACAAGGTACGAAACGCGATCCCTACGTGACTCATCACGATTCATGACGCGTGCGTCACGCTTGCAAAGGCGTGCGTCACGCCGCATGAGCGAGGAGCCGCGACGAGAAACGGAGGAGCTCGGACTCGTGAGCACCCGATCTCGACTCGTGGGTCACGCATCCGAGGCGCTAGCCTCGTGGTCGCAGGTGCTACCGCGTGAGACGCGATCGTGACCCTGGAAGCTCCAACGATCGAGTCAGGCACCGGCTCTCATGGCTCGTGAAGCCCATCTTCCAGCGCCATGGCCGCGACTCGTGATCTTCTCGTCGGGGCTCCAGGGCTCACGAATCCCTTCGTGAACGGACGCTCTGCCATGGCAGGGCTACCGGTCCCGAGCCCAGCCTTGCTCGTCGCGATTCGTAGGTGAGGGATCGCGATGGCGGCGCTCGAAGTCGAAGGCGCTCGCTTCCTCGTCACGTCCGCGGGCGGGATCGTCGCCTTTGGTAAGCTTCGCGCCATGGAACGTCGGCGCAGCACGGTCGTGCTGAGCGTCATGGTCCTGGTTCTTCTCGCTCTCGCGCTCTCTTGGTGCGCCAAGAAGAGACCTCACAAGCCGTCGGCTCCAGCCGAGGGCGAGATCGAGGACTATTTGACCGAGAAAGCCCGGGCTCTCGACTTCGATCCCGCCCGCATTCGCGCGTTCGTCCAGACCGAGATCGCGAACGACGACTATCAGGGCGTTCTCAGGGGACCCGTAGGCACCCTCTGGGCGGGTGCAGGGAACGATCTCGACCGTGATCTCTTGCTGACGGCGCTTCTCGAGCGAGCGGGCGAGGCTCGGGAGCCGACGAAGATCGATGACGGCCTGTGGCACAAGCTCGAGATCCGGGTGAAGACGACGGCAGCCGACTCGAAGGTCACGGAGGAGTCGCTCACGGTCACGACGGCCTCTCTCGCGGGCTCCGATATCCGGATCGCCTTCAAGAGAGACGGAGCCCGCGCGTTCGCGAGCCTCACGGTGGGGGACAGGACGCTCACGACGACGACCGACGCGGTCACGGCCCGGCGTCAGGACGTGATCTTCCACGCGATGGGCCCTGGAGTCGACTCCGTGAAGCGGCGCGAGCTCTTCACTCGCGAGATCGCCGACTTTCCGAGCTCGTTCGACCCGGACGATCGTCACTCCGTCGTCGTCACGACGGGTTGGGTTCCGGATTCGGTCCGGATCCACGAGGCTGCTCTCGCGCGCCGCGAGAAGGACGCGGGGTTCGCGACGGCTCACCTCGTCGCCTACACGTTCCTCGCCCGCTCCGACGCGACGACGAAGCTCCTCCTCGCGAGCCACGCCGGGCTCACCGCGCGCGTCCTCGCGCCCAGGATCACGATCGCCTCCTCGACCGTCGGCGCCGAGAAGCGACGCGGCGTGTCTCTCGACCTGAGGAAGAACGACCTCGACACGAGAGGCCCCGAGGACATGAAGGCCGCGTTCGCGACGGCGCGCTCGCTCCTCGACGGCGCGCTCGAGGCGCGGGTCCTCGAAGGGATCACGGGCGCGCCGGCCGTATCGGCGGACGAGCTCCTCGCGGACGCGCTCGGCAACCGCCAGGCGACTCTCGCGGAGAGGCAGGGTCTCCTCCAGCGCACGCTGGCTCGCCTCCTCGACGAGGCGCGCCCGGGGGCGTCGCTCGGCGTCGCCCCCGAGGGCAAGGAAGCGTTCTCGGTCCGCTTCGACCGCAAGGAGGGCGGGCTCGAGGTCCACGTGAGCGAAGCCGTGCGCGAGGCGGTCGCCGCGACCGGCAGCTGGATCGCGAGCTCGCCCACGGTCGGCAAGGACACGATCGAGAAGGCGGCCCAGGAGACGGAGGTCGCGCTCGCCGTCTCGGCCAAGCTCCCCATGCGCTACCGGCTCCGCATGGAGTACGCCGAGGCGCCGCCGCGCTGGTACCTCGGCTCCCGGATCCTCACCTACGAGCACGACGGCCGGCTCTACGGCGACCAGCACTTCGACCGCATCGCGCCGTCGGCCCACGCGACGCAGCGGTTCTACATCGACTGGAAGACCGAGAAGTTCTACGACCAGCCGAACGACAGCACGGTCACGATCTCGGCCGAGGACGCCGAGCACGCGAAGACGTTCACGTGGTGGTGGATGTTCGGCGAGGACGCCGCCACGGGACGGACGACGAGCACGCTCAGCCGCGACGCTTACCGGGAGCTCGTCGAGCGCGGCGTCACGACGCTCCGCCACAAGAACTTCGACGGGGGAGCGTCGGATCCCCTCACGCTCTACCTCGTCGATCGCGGGCGCATCACGATCTCGCTCGACCGGAGCCCCTACGCGGTGCCGGTCCTCGTCGTCCAGGGCGACTTCGAGAAGGACCGGCCCGACCGGCGCCACGCCGACGACCCGATCTCCTGGCGTCAGGACCAGTCGAGGGCGGCCTTGAACGTCCTCACCGTCCTCGACGACCCCGACTTTCCCTACATCCTCGGGAACCTCCCGGCCGACGACTACACGACGGTCCGGGTCCAGTCCTCGATCACGGGCTGCGTCCTCGACCGCGAGACGGGCGAGGGCGTCCCCGAGGCGCGCGTCGCGATCCCCGAGCTCCAGCTCGCCGCGACCTCGTGGCCCGACGGGCGCTTCGCGTTCCCGAGCTCGTCCGAGGCGTTCGCCGAGCGCGAGGTGACGGCCGAGGCCCCCGAGCACGCGCCGCTCCGCGAGAGGCGCGACTTCCGGCTCGCCGAGACGCTCCCGCTCGAGGTCCGGCTCGCGCCCGTGCCTCGCCAGGACGGCGTCGTGTGGATCGACAGCTCGAGCCTCGCCAAGCTCGCGGGGCTCCCGGTGACCGAGCGGACGAAGCGGCTCATCGCCGAAGCGATCGCGGACGACGGCTCGACGGTCGCGCTCGTCCCCACGTTCCCGATCCCGGGGCCCTATGGGCCGATCGACGCCTGGTTCGAGCACGACCTGAGGACGCACGAGGTCTACGGGCGGCTCGACGACGGGCTCTACGGGACGACGGCGGACTACTTGCTCCCGACCGCTCACGCGCTCCCGCACGCGACGATCAACTACTTCTCGGGCCGGATCACGGCCTGGTACCTCTTCGCGACGGGCGCGGTCGAGGCGGTCGCGCTCCACATCGATCAGCCGGGCATGACGCTCGCCGACATGCATCGCGAGGCGAGCCGGACGGCGCGCGCGCTCGCCAAGCTCTACGAGGGCCGCGTGATCCAGATCATCGTCGGCGCCGGAGAGAAGCCCTTCCTGATCGGCGGCAAGGTCATGGACGCCGCCTTCCTCAAGGGCTTGAACGACGGGCTCGACTGGTGCGACGAGCTCTACCGCAAGGCCTGGGGGCTCTGACCGGCCCCCTACCGTTCATCCCGAGTCGAAGGGCACGGAGCCTCCCGGCGACGTCCTTCGACTCAAGGCGAACGGAGGGATGTCCGGCCCTGACCGGCCCTCAGCAGCGTCTCCAGGTCGTGCTGGACGAGGTCGCCGATCCGCTCGATCGTGACGTCCGCGGGCGGGTAGGAGGCGACTTCCTTGGGGTCGTTGGCGTAGTGGCCCTGGCGCGGGAAGACCGTCGTCAGGCGCGAGCCCCACACCTTCTTCGCGGCGGTGAGGATCCGGATCTTGTCGTCCACGAGCACGTAGTGGCGCGCCGGGTAGCGCCGCTCGACCTCGTCGAGCTCGTGCTCCTTGTGGATGTAGACGAGGACGCGGCCCTCCATGGCCTGCTCGAGGCCCGCGCGCTCGATCTTGCGCGGCTGGAAGACGACGTCGCCGTCCGAGAGGATCACCGTCTGCCCGAAGCGCGCGAGGTGCTCGATCGCGTCGAGAGAGCCCGGGTAGAGACGGTTCGCGAAGTGGTAGTCGAGGAGCCACTGGGAGACGAGCGCGAACTCGACGCCGCGCGGGTTCGCGGCGCGGTAGCGCTGGAGGGCGCCCAGGTAGTCGGCGTAGCCGAGCTCCTTCCGCAGCGTCTCGAAGATCGTCCAGTAGGTCTCCTGCCGGTCCTCGCCGAGCGTGCGCGAGAGGAAGCGCCGGAGGTCCGAGATCACGCGGTCGTTGTCGAGGAGCGTGTTGTCCACGTCGAGGAGGAAGACGACGGGCAGCGAGTCGGTCATGGGTTCGAGCTCCCGATGCGTTGGAGGGCGAGCGCGGCCTCGTCGCGCACGTAGGGGTCCTGATCGACGAGGGCGTCGAGGAGCGCCGCGACGGCGTCGCGGCCGCCGAGCTCGCCGAGCGCGGCGGCGGCGCGGCGGCGGACGATCGTGTCCGGGTCGCGGAGGAGGAGGACGAGCGGAGCGCGCGCTTTCTCGAGCGCCGTGACGCGGGGCCGCGCCTGCCCGAGGAGAGCGAGGCTGCGGGCGGCGGCTCCCTTCATCTCGCGGTCGGTCCCGAGGGCGCGAACGAGCGCGGGGATCCCCTCGCTCGCGGACTCCCCGAGTCCGCCGAGGGCGACGGCCGACTCGACGCGGACGGTCGCGTCGGCGTCCTCGAGCGTCGCGACGAGCACCGGCGCGGCGGCCGCCGCCCGGGGACCGATCCTCCCGAGGGCGCGGATCGCCCAGGGCCGGGCGGCGTCGTGCGAGCGAGCCATGGCGACGAGGGTGGGGACGGCGGTCGCGGCGGCGGTGCCGATCGTGGCGATCGCCGACGCGGCCTCCCAGCGGACGAAGACGTCCTCGTCTCGCAGCGCCTCGAGGAAGAGCGGAAGTCCCCGCGGCGACGACCGCAGAGCGCTCACCATGGCGCGTCTCTGGCCGGGATCGGACACGTGGAGCGCCGCCGCGAGGCGCGCGCCGTCGATCTCGACGTCGAGCTCTCCGAGCATCCCGAGAGCGCGCGTCCGCCGGGGAACGTCGGCCGAGGCCAGCGCTTCGAGGAGGCCCGGAACGAGCAGCCCGGCGGCGCCCGCCTCGTGAAGGATCCGCGCCGTCGGGTTCCGGTAGCCTTCGTGGATCGTCTCGGAGGTGAGCATCGCGACGACCGCGCTCGTCCTTTCCACTTCGCCGAGGACGACGAGCGTCGCCGCGCAGCCCAGGCGCGCCGTCGGGTTCTCGTCCGCGAGCGCCGGCGCGAGCACGTCCTTCATGGCCGGGGAGCGCGGCTTCATGACGGCGAGCACGAGGGCTCCCCACCAGCGCTCCTGCGGCTGCTCCGATCGGAGCTGCTTCGAGACGAACGTGAGGACCTCGGGCGGAGGGGGCTCGATCCGCGCGAGGGCGCGCTCGGCCTCGTGCGCGACGTCGATCTCCTTGTCGCCCAGGGCGGCGACGAGCGCGGGCACGGCCTCGGCCGGGAGCGGCGTGATACCCCGGATGATTCCGCAGGCGCGCGCGCGGACGAACGGCCTCTCGTGCGTGAGCGCCTTCACGAGCGCGGGCAGGGCCGAGGCGCCGAGGCGCCGGAGCGCGCGGTCGGCGAACTCCGCGACGGGTTCGTCCTCGACGACGAGCTCGATGAGGGCCGGCGCCGCGTCGCGGCCTCTCTCCCCCATGGTCCCGATCGCGCGGGCCGCCGCGCGGCGAGCCCGCGCGTCGCCGAGGGCCTCGCGGAGAGGCGCGACCTCGCCGAGCCGCGCGAGGGCGGTCGCGGCCGCGTCCTGGATCGCCAGGTCGTCGCGCAGGAGGGCGGTGAGGACGGTGCGCCCCGGGGGATCCACGTTCGCGAGGCGGGGAAACGCGTTCGCGGCGAGCCGACGAACCGCCTCGTCCTCGTCCTGGGCCGGCGCTTTCGCCGACGCCGAGGCCCGGAGCGTCCATTCGGCGGGGGCTCGCCACGAGAGCGCGAGCGCGGCGGCTCGCCGCACCGTGACGTCGGGGTCGCGCACCGCGCGCTCGAGTGCCTCGAGGGTCGCGGGTGTCGGCTTCGCCACCCACGCGAGCGCCAGCGCGGCGTCGCGTCTCGTCGAGGCGCTCGGGCTCGCGAGGTCGGCGACGCGAGTCTCGTCCTGGGCGCTCGCCGCGGCGAGGAGGACGAGGAGAGCGAGGATCGGGCCCCGGGCACGCATGCGAGGGCCGCACGTTAGCAAATGGCGTCACCGCCGGAGTGGATAGAGCCGCGCCCGGAACGCGTCCACGAGCTCGCGGTCGATCCTCGCCGCGGCGCTCGCGAGCTCCCGGTCGAGCGCGGCGTTCGCCTCGGCGTCGAGCTCGATCCGCGCTCCCTCCACGGGGTGGCTCTCGAGGAGTCGGATGCGGAAGGCCGTCGGTGGATGGGTCGTGTCGAGCGCCGAGAGCTCGAGCTGTGCGACCCGCCGCAGGCGCTCGCGCTCCCTGGGAGGCGTGTCGTGCACCAGGTGCACGAGCTCGTCGACGACGGAGCGATCGGTCGTGTGGTGCACGACCCGCTGCTGCGCGAGCTCGAGGATGTGTCTCTGGAGGAGCCGCTCGAGCAGGCCGACGAAGGCGGGGGTTCCGGCGACGCTTGCGCCGAGCCGATCCGCGAAGTACTCGGCGCGCTGCGCCCGATCGTAGGAGAGGTGAATCAGAACCCAGAGCATGGCCCGTGGCACGAGCGATGCGCCGATCATGACGAGCCAGGCCGCGTACCCGCCGATCCCGCTGCCGTCGAGAGGACGGGGCTGTTCGAGCAGGTAGATCCAGACCGTGAGGGTGTGGATCGCGAGGTGAACGATCCCGCCTCGTGTCAGGTCCCCGTTCGCGAGGTGAGCCATCTCGTGACCGAGGAGCGCGACGCGCTCCTCGCGGTCGAGAAGCGCGAGGAGCGGGAGGCCGACGACGAGGGCCCGCCGCTGCCGGAGTCCGACTCGCGTCACGTAGGCGTTGAGGTCGGCCGAGATCGCGATCAGCTCGGGAGGGTCCACCTTCAGCTCCGCCGCGACCCTGCGGACGAGATCGTGGAGCCGAGGGTGGCTCTCCTTCGAGGTGAGCGACTCCTTTTCCAGACGGCCGGGTCGTGGAGCGAAGGCCACCGCCACCGCGAGAAGGAAGATCGCGGGCACGAGGAGAATGGGGCTCTCGCGTGCCTCGAGGAGGAGGAGGACTCCCCCCACGGGCGGCAACAGCATGCCGCAAACGAGGAGGCTCGAAGCCCCGAGGAGAAGCGTCCCCTCGAGGCCCCATCGCGGTCGCTCCGGTGAGCCCCGCTGTGCTGCCTCGAAGAGCTTGGTGGCGCGAGCCGCCGCGAGGGCTCGGTAGATGCGACCGGGCCCGCTCGGGGCGTTCCACTCGTGGCTCCGATCCGGCGGCTCTAGGTTCCAGCCGCACTCGCACCAGGGAGAGAAGCGCGGATCGAACGGAACGAGGGTTCCGCAGTCGGGGCAGGGCTGGGTCTCCTCCGCCATGCGCGCTCCGGCCCGATTCTCGTCGGATCCGCGACGATGCGCCAACGGTGAGCGGCTTGCGAGCCTCCGGGCGGAGGTTTGCGCATGGCTGACCGCGGGGAAAACACGCTCGAACCGGCGACGGCGCGCCTCGACGACGCGCCCGCCCTCGGGCCCAACCCGGCGATCCGTCCTCAGTGGCGGCGCGACGAGCGGTTCGAGACGATCGCGTGGCTCCTCGTCCTCATCGCGGCGGGCGTCCTGACGGCGGTCGCGCTCGTGATCGTGCGCTACCGCTGACTCGTGACGGGGGCGGCCGTCAGCCGGTCCACCTCGTCGGCGAGCCGCGCGATGCCGAGAACGCGCGCGGCCATCCCTACCTCCGGGCGATCTCCTCGATGAGCGCCGCGAGGTCGGCATCGAGCGACCCCGCGAGCGAGAAGCCTATGGTCCGCTCGAGCTTCGTCGCGTCGCCTTCGAGGACGGGGACGTCGACGGGGCGAAGGCGCGCCGGATCGGGGCGAGCCTCGGGCTCGACTCCCGCGAGCGCGCCGATCCGCGCGAGGAGCTCGACGAGCGTGATCGCGCGCCCCGAGCAGACGTTGTAGACCTCGCCGCTCGCGCCGTTCTCGATGAGCGCCCGGTAGGCGCGGACGACGGCCGAGACACCCGAGAAGTCGCGGCGGACCGAGAGGTCGCCCGTGCTCACGACCGCCTTCTTCTCGCCGCGCGCCCTGGCCGCGACGAGCTGCCCCGCGAGCGAAGGGGTGACGTAATCCACCGGCTGGCCCGCGCCCGTGTGGTTGAACGAGCGGGTGCGGGCGACCCAGATCTTCTCGGCGAGGGCGTAGCGCTGGGCGACGAGCGAGGCGGCGGCCCGCGAGACGCCGTACGGGGTCAGCGGTCGAAGCGGGGCGTCCTCGGCGATCGGTTGTCGGTCCGCTCGCCCGTACTCCTCGGCCGAGCCGACGTAGAGGACGCGCGCGGCGGGCGCCTTCTCACGGACGGCCCGGAGGACGTGGAGAGTCCCGAGCACGTTCGTCTGGATGATCTCGGCCTCCGAGCCGAACGAGCTCATGACGCTCGCCTGGCCCGCGAGGTGGAAGACGCGCTCGGGGCGAGCGGCGGCGACCGCGGCGAGGACCGACGGCTCGTCGCGCACGTCGGCGGCGAGCCTGCGGACGCGCGGGTCGAGGCGGACGTTCGTCCCGGGTCGCCCCGCCGACCGGCTCGCGACGGAGACGTCGTCTCCCGATTCGGCGCAGAGACGCGCGAGGTGCGTCCCCACGAAGCCCGTGCCGCCGAGGATCAGGACGCGCACCGAGGTTCACTCCAGCGTGACGGACACTCCTAGCACGGAGAGGCCCCGGTCGGCCATGGACCTCTCGAGCGCCTCGCGCTCGCGCTCGCCGCCCGCGACGACGACGACGCTCGCGCCGAGGCTCTCGGCGACGGCGGCGGCTTCGGTGGCGGCCTTGCGGTGGAGCGCAGGCTCGGCGTTCTCCTGGCCCTCGGGGGCGTCCGGATCGAGGACGCCCACGATCTTGCAGGGAGGCTTCCCGTCGCGGGCGAACCCCTTCTCGATGAGCGGGACGAGCGCGCGGGGCCCGACGAGGACGGCGCGCCGAGGCTCGAGCGCGAGGTTCGCGACCGTCGTGCGAAGGGCCCTGAGCGCGGTCCTCGCGAGGACGATCCCGCCGAACGTGAAGATCGCGTCGAGCGCGAAGACGGCGCGCGAGTAGTCCTTGAGCCGGTTCGCGACCCAGGCCGTCGTCACGACGAGGATGGTGCCGAGGAGCGTCGCTTTCCCGATCTTGAAGAGGTCGCTCACGTGGACGGCTCGCCAGTGGCCGCGGTAGAGGCCCTGCGAGAGGAGCGAGAGGAGCTTGAGCGCGATCACGAACGGGAGCGCCTTGAGGCACGTCCCGTTCTCGGCGCCCGTCAGGTAGTCGTCGAGGCTGCCCGTGTCGTAGAAGCGCGCGACGTAGGCGGCGATCCAGGCCGCCGAGACGATCGCCACGTCGATCGCGAGCTCGACCGCGAAGAGCCACGGGCTCGGGGCGGGCTCGGGCGCCGTGACCGTGCGGCCGGACGGCGTCTCGACCTTCTTGTAGACGCGCACGTCCACGAGGAAGACGCCGCAGATGAGGAGGGTCGTCGCGACGACGAGGGCCACGAGGACGGCGGTCCCGAGGCTCCCGCGGGCGACGGCGAGCGCCGCCGCCCCGAGGAGCGCGGCCGCCCCGTAGAGGACGAGGACCGTCCGGCGCTCCGAGAGGCCGAGCGCGACGAGCCGGTGCGTCGTGTGGTCGCGGCCGCCGAGGAAGAACGAGCGGTGGGCGCCGCGCCGCGCCGCCCAGACGAGCGCCGTGTCGAAGATCGGGAGGGCGAGGACCAGCGCCGGGGCCATGAGGGGTCCGATCGAGCTCTCGCCTCCCTTGTGCGGGAGCTGCGCCGAGAGACCGGCGAGGGCGAAGCCGAGGACCAGGCTCCCGGCGTCGCCCATGAAGATCGATGCGGGCGGGAAGTTGTGGACGAGGAAGCCGGCCGCGGCGCCGGCGACGATCGAGGCCTGGCCGGCGAGGACGGCATCGGGCGCGGTCCCGGAGGCGGCGATGATGTAGACGAAGCTCGCGGCGACGGCGCTCACGCCCGCCGCGCTCCCGTCCATGTTGTCGAGGAGGTTCACCGAGTTCGCCATGAAGA
>Ga0070738_10005388_pt1 | contig 14240 bp, 9 predicted proteins | sample Coa_R2_2_FD_66446 | JGI IMG/M metagenome (GOLD analysis project Ga0070738, IMG submission 66446) | Surface soil microbial communities from Centralia Pennsylvania, which are recovering from an underground coalmine fire - Coalmine... | ecosystem: Environmental > Terrestrial > Soil > Unclassified ...
GGTCGAGCTGGAGCCCGAGACGCAGCTCTATGCGGACACGGTCTGGGCGCTTCCCTCCGTCCAGGAATGGCTCACCGAAGCGCGCAACGAGCCAATGATCATCGAAGACAGCGAGTTCTAAGGCGATATCAGATGAATTTGAATCGCCCTTTCTCTCGTCATGCCCGCGAAAGCGGGCATCCAGAAACCGTGTGGACCCCCGCTTTCGCGGGGGTGACGAGCGACGTATTTCAGCCCATTCCCAACGTAATCTAGTTCGATTCGCCATGGTGGCCGTGCCAGATTTCATCGACGCGATCCTGTCGCTGCCAGCGCTCGGGCGGGCCTTGGTGTCGCCCGATGGACGCCACATTGCCTGGACCTGGTACCGCAAGGCGCCGACGGCGGATGTCTATGTGGCGCCCAGCGACGGTTCTGCGCCGCCGCGCCGCCTCACGGACAGCGCCAACGACACCTATCTCGCTTCCTGGACGCCCGATGGCCTCAATCTCGTCGTGGCGGAGGATGAAGGCGGCGACGAGCATGACCAGCTCTTCCGCCTCGACATCGACGGCCATAGGACGCCGCTCACGGAGAAGGCGCCGGCGCATTTCCTGCATGGCGGCGAGATCGATGCGAGCGGACGATACCTGGTTTTCGCCGCCAATCTCGACCCCGAGACGGGCGCTGCCATCGAGCCGAGCTGGGTATTGCGCCAGGATCTCGCGACCGGCGAGCGCCGGGCCCTGGCGCGGCCGTTGAAGCCCAACGCCTTCCAGCCGCGGCTCGACCGCAAAGGCACGCGGGTGATCTATCAGCGCCGCGATCTCGATCCGGCGGGGACGCAAATCTGGATGGTCGCGCTCGACGGCAGCGGCGACCACGAGATCCTTAATTTCGGCGAGGGCGTGAAGACCAGTGCGAGCTGGTTTCCCGACAGCCGGCGGCTGCTCGTTCTTGCGGAGGAGGCGACCCATAAGCGCCTCGGCATTTATGATACGCACGACCGCAGCCTGCGCTGGCTCATCGACGACCCCGCCCGCGCCATCGAGCTCGCTTTCGCGCCCGTGGGAAGCGACCGCATCATCGCCGTCGAGACGCGCGCGGCGCGGAGCCGCGCCTCCCTCATCGACCCCGAGACCGGCCGCGCCGAGGAGGTCGTGCCTTCGGCGGGGACGCTGTTGCCGCTCGGTATCGCTGCCGATGGCGCTTGGCTCGGCCGCCGTTATGGCGCGCGCCAGCCCGACACGCTGGTGCGCTTCACCTTCGACGAGCGGGGCGGGACCACGATCCTTGGCGATCTGGCCGATCCCTGGGCCGGCAGCCGCCTTGCCGCCGCCGATCTCGCCGAGGCCGAGGATGTTCGCTGGCGCTCGGTCGATGGGCTTGAGATCCAGGGCTGGCTTTACCGGCCGAAAGGGGACGCGCGCGGGCTCATCGTGCAGGTCCATGGCGGCCCCACCGCCCACAGCGAGGCGACGCTCTCCGCCTTCATCCAGAGCTGTTGTGCCGCCGGGTTCTGTGTGCTCGATCCGAATTACCGCGGCAGCACGGGCTTTGGCCTCGCTTTCCGCGAGGCGATCCGCAAGACCGGCTGGGGCGGCTTGGAGCAGGACGATATCCGCACCGCCATCGAGGCGATGATCGCGCGCGGCATCGCCGAGCCGGGCAAGATCGGCATCACCGGCACCTCCTACGGCGGCTATTCCTCCTGGTGCGCGATCACCCGCTGGCCACGCGAGATCATCGCCGCCGCGGCCCCCATCTGCGGCATGACGGATCTCGTCGTTGATTACGCGACCACCCGACCCGATATCCGACCCTATAGCGAGGAGATGATGGGCGGCAGCCCCGAAACGGCGCCGGAGCGCTATCGCGAGCGCTCGCCCCTTCATTTCGTCGATCGCATCAAAGGCAAGCTGCTCATCGTCCAAGGCGCCAATGATCCCAATGTCACGCCCGAGAATGTGCGGGTGGTCGAGGCCGCCTTGCACCGCGCCGGCATCCCTTATGAGACGCTGGTTTTTGCCGATGAGGGGCATGGCATCCGCAAGCCCCGGAATCTGCGAGTGCTCTATGCGCGGCTGATCGATTTCTTCGGTGCGGCGTTTACCCAAGCTTCCCGCTGACGCCGGCCCGCTTTCATGCTATGAGCCGCGGTTTTCGAGGCGACCGTCAAAATTAGAGGACAGACGCATGACATTCGACAAGGCGGCCCTGCCCAAGGGCGTGGAGATCAAAGGGCCGATCAAGCCGGGATACGACAAGATCCTTACCGCCGAAGCGGTCGCTTTCGTGGTTGAGCTGGAGCGGAAATTCGGCGCCGAGCGCCGCCGGCTGTTGACCCTTCGCGCCGAGCGGCAGGCCCGGCTCGATGCCGGCGAGAAGCCTGATTTCCTCCCGGAGACGCGCAAGGTGCGTGAGGCCGATTGGACGGTGGCCCCCATCCCCAAGGACCTGCTCGACCGCCGTGTCGAGATCACCGGCCCCGTCGACCGCAAGATGGTGATCAACGCGCATAATTGCGGCGCCAATGTCTATATGGCGGATTTCGAGGATGCGAGCACGCCCACCTGGGACAATCTCATCGAGGGACAGATCAATCTGATCGACGCGGTGCGCCGCAGCATCACCTTCGACGACCCGGCGAGCGGCAAGCACTACACACTGAACCCGAAAGTCGCGACACTCCTGGTGCGGCCGCGCGGCTGGCATCTGCCGGAAGCGCATGTGACGGTCGATGGCGAGGCGATGTCGGGGGCGCTCTTCGATTTCGGCCTTTTCTTTTTCCACAATGCCAAGGAGCAGGTGAAGCGCGGGACCGGCCCCTATTTCTACCTGCCCAAGCTCGAGAGCCATCTCGAGGCGCGGCTGTGGAACGATGTCTTCCTCCACGCGCAGGCGAAGCTTGGACTGCCCAAGAGCACCATCCGCGCGACCGTCCTCATCGAGACGATTCTCGCCGCCTTCGAGATGGACGAGATCATCTACGAGCTCAGGGATCATATGGGCGGGCTCAATTGCGGCCGTTGGGACTACATCTACAGCTACATCAAGAAATTCGCCGAGGACCCCAAGGCGATCCTGCCCGACCGGGCGCAGGTGACGATGACGACGCATTTCCTGCAAAGCTATGTGCGGCTCCTCATCAAGACCTGCCATCGCCGCAATATCCACGCGATGGGCGGCATGGCGGCGCAGATCCCGATCAAGAACGATCCCGCCGCCAACGACGCCGCCATGGCCAAGGTGCGCGCCGACAAGGAGCGCGAGGCGAGCGAGGGCCATGACGGCACCTGGGTCGCCCATCCCGGCCTCGTCGGGATCGCCAAGGGGGTCTTCGACAAGGCGATGCCCGAGCCCAACCAGATCGCGCGGAAGCGCCAGGATGTGCATGTGACGGCTGCCGATCTTTTGAAGGTGCCGACGGGCGCCATCACCGAAGGGGGCCTCCGCGCCAACATCAATGTCGGCCTCGGCTATGTCGAATCCTGGCTGCGCGGCACCGGCTGCGTGCCGCTCTACAATCTGATGGAGGATGCCGCCACCGCCGAGATCAGCCGCAGCCAGGTCTGGCAGTGGATCCGCCATGGCGCGAAGCTCGATGACGGCCGCCTCGTGACGCGCGAGCTCGCCCGCAAGATCCTTGATGAGGAGCTCGCCAAGCTGAAGGGCGGAGCGCCCAAGGCGAACCGCTATGACGACGCCGCCAAGCTCTTCCTCGACATGATCGAAGCGGACCGCTTCGTCGAGTTCCTGACGCTGCCGGCCTATGAGCAGATCGTGCGGGAGGGGGTGTGAGCATCCCTCTCCGCACGAAGTGGGGAGAGGGAGGGGGCCCATTGCGGAGCAATGGGGAGGGTGAGGTGTGTTTCCCGCGCGGAACTTTATCGGGGCGTTCACCACCTCACCTTCCCGCCGCTGCGCGGCGGGCCCCTTCCTCTCCCCCCGCGAGCGGGCGGAGAGGAGCTTGGCAACTCCGCTCTTCTATTTCGCCTGCTTGATCCTCACATAGCGCAGCGGAAAGTAATTGTCCGCGGGTTGCACGAGATCGACCGTGTCGCGCGCCGCCCAGACCAGCACCTGCTGATGAAGCGGGATCGTGGCGACATCCTCCTTCACGATCTTGAGCGCTTCGTGCAGCATCGCCAGGCGCTTGGCCGGGTCGGTCTCGCCCTGGATCTGATCGATCAGCGGATCGAGCGTCGGATTGGAATATCCGCCTGAATTGTATTCCCCGCGCCCCTTGCCGGTGCGCGTCGCCATCAGGCTGATCAGCATGTTGTGGGCGTCATAAGTGGCCGGCGTCCAGCCGAGGAGAAAGAAGCTCGTCTTGTAGCCGGGGCCGAGGATCTTGGCGAAATACTTGGCGCGCGTCTGGATCAATGCCTTCACCGTGACATTGATCTTCTTCAACATGACGACGATGGCTTGGCAGATGCCCTCATCGTTGATGTAGCGGTCATTGGGACAATCCATGCCGACTTCGAACCCGTCGGGGTAGCCGGCTTCCGCCAGCAGTTTCTTGGCCGCGGCGGGATCGTAGGGCAGGAGCCGCTTGTTAAGCGCGGGATCGAAGCCGTTGATACCCGCCCCCACCATGAGCCCGGTCGGCGTCGCGAAGCCGCGCATCACCTTGGCCTTGATCGCGTCCTCGTCGATCGCCTGATAGAAGGCCTTGCGCACGCGGATGTCCTTGAACGGGTTCTTGCCCTTGACATTGCTCTCGAGCAGCTCGGGGCGCGACTCATCCATACCGAGATAGATCGTGCGCAGCTCGGGGCCTTGGATGATCTTCATATGCGGCGCCTTGGCGATGACTTCGACATCCTGCGGCGGTACCGTGTAGATCATGTCGAGATTGCCCGAGAGCAGGCCCGAGACGCGCGTCGAGGGATCGGCCACGCGCTCGAAGACGACCTCGTCGAGATTGTGCTCGGGCTTGTCCCACCAGTTCGGATTCCGCACCAGCACCGTCTTCACATCGGCCTGGCGTTCCCTGAGGATGAAGGGACCGGTGCCGTTCGCGTGGTTGGTGGCGTAGCTCTCCTCGTTCTTGGTGAGGTCGGCGGCGCGAAGCGTATTGTTCTTCTCGCACCACGCCTTGCTCATGATGTTCCAGATGGTGATCTCATCGGGCAGGATGGGATCGGGTCCCTTGGTGACGACGTCGACGGTAAAATCGTCGATCTTCTTGACTTCCTTCATCGTGGCGAGGGAGCCGCCGATATTCGAACCGGGCCCGGTCGCGCGCGCGAAGGAGAAGACGACGTCATCGGCAGTGAAGGGCGTGCCGTCCTGGAATTTGACGCCGTGCCTGAGTTTGAAGCGCCAGGTATCGGGAGCGGCTTGGGACCATTCGGTGGCAAGCGCCGGCTCGAGCTTCAATTGCTTGTCGCGGCGGATCAGGGGCTCATAGATATTGCTCGTGAAGGACAGCAGGAAGGTCTCTTGCCGAGCATAGGGATCCATCGAGTTGGCATCGCCGTCATTCGCCCAATGGAAGGTCACCGCCGAAGCCGATCCGGCGCCACTCAGGGCGATCAGGCAACCGAGCACCGCCGCCCGCGTCATATTTCCCATCGAATAACTCCCGCGCTTAGGGGCGGCTTATGAGCTTTGTGCCGAGCGCCGCCTGGAGCTGAGAGTTCTCAGGGAAGCCGCCGCGAGTCAACCTGAATTCAAGCCAGCCCAAAGCGTGCCCGGCATCGCCGACGGCTCACGCCCGCGGCCGCGTCCCTCTGATCTGCGTCCTGTGCATGATGCGGCGGGCCATGGGATCGAAGGGGTCGCGGCGATGCATGGTGCAGCGATTGTCCCACATCACGAGATCGCCGACGCGCCACGTGTTGTACCAGGTGAATTCGGCGCGCGTCGCATGGGCCCAGAGCGCGTCGAGCAGCGCCTCCGATTCGTCGAGCGGCAGGCCCATGAGGTAGGCATTGCGCCTTCGGCCGAGATAGAGGCAGCGACGGCCCGAGTCGGGATGGGTCAAGACCAGCGGATGGATCGCTCCCGCAGAGCGGCGTGGATCGTCATTGGCCGCCGCACCGGCGCGAAGATAGCCGCCGCTGTTATAGGTCGCGTCATGCTTGAGGCGGAGGTCTGCGATGCGGCGCTTCATCTCGGCGGGAAGCGCCTCGTAGGCACTGTACATGTTGCAGAAGCCCGTATTGCCGCCGAGGGGAGGCACTTCGATTGCATAAAGCATGCTCGCAATCGGGGGATCGTCGAGATAGGACATATCGGTGTGCCATGTCGCCTCGCCCGCACCCAGGCTGCCGATGGGGACGCCGTTCTCGACGACGTTCGAGACGACATAGATCTCGGGATGACCGTCGACGAACCGCCGCCCGGTCTCCTGGATCGGCGCCCAATCCAACTCGCCGAAGCGCCGGCTGAACGCGATGAGGTCGTCATCGCCGAGCCGCTGATCGCGGAAAAGCAGCACCGAATGCTCGATCCAGGAGCGGCGGATCGCGGCGAAATCGCGTGCGTCGATCCCGCGGAGATCGACACCGGAGATCTCGGCGCCCACACCTCCGCCGGTGCGCCTTACCGATAGGCCGGACGGCATCGTGCCCCTCTCGTTCACAACCGGAGGATAGCACAGGCCGCGCAAATAGGAGGGCTGCCCGGCATCGCTCCCTTGTGGCGGATCTTATGTTGAGGATCCTTACCGTGAGGTTTGCCCGCTCCGCCTCCCGGGAAGAGCGGCCGCGATGCCGGGCGCCGCCGCGACGCGCCGGCCAGCCCCTCAGTAGAGGCCGGCGACGCGCGCCCGCTGTTGAACGAGGGCCAGGACGGTATCGATGGTCGGCGTCGGCACGCCCACAAGCCGCCCCATCTCCTGCACGACAGTGACCAGCGGGTCGATCTCCATCGGGCGCTGCCGCTCGAGATCCTGCAGCATCGAGGTCTTGTGGCCGGTGACCCCGCCGGCGCCGTCGATGCGGCGCTCGACATCGACGCGGAAATGGACGCCCAGCTTGTCACCGATCGCCTTCGCTTCGAGCATCATGGCGCGCGCCACCGCGCGCGTCGCAGGATCGTGCGCAATCACGTCGAGCGTCGCATGCGTCAGCGCGCTGATCGGGTTGAAGCAGAGATTGCCCCAGAGCTTCAGCCAGATCTCGTCGCGGATATTGTCGCGGATCGGCGCCTTGAGTCCCGCCTTCTCCATGAGCTCGGAGAACCGCTGGACGCGCTCGCTGCGCTCGCCCGTGGGCTCGCCGATCGGGAATTTGTCGCCATAGATGTGCTTGATCACGCCGGGTTCGACCACCTCGGTCGCGGGATAGACGACGCAGCCGATGGCGCGTTCGGGCCGCAATTCCTTCCATTGCCGGCCGCCGGGATCGACGGTCTCGAGCGTCCGGTCGGCGAACTCGCCGCCATGGCGGTGGAAATACCAATAGGGAATGCCGTTGACCGCGGTCACGATGGCGGTGTCGTTGCCGAGCAACGGCTGCATCATGTCGACGCACCCCGGCACCGAATGCGCCTTCAGCGCGACGATAACGTAATCCTGCGGCCCCAGCTCCGAGGGATCGTCGGTGCAAAAGGGCCTTTCGACGAACTCGTCGTCATCGGCGATGAGCCTGACGCCATTGGCCCGCATCGCCGCGAGATGCGCACCGCGCGCGACGAGGCTGACCTCGGCTCCGGCGCGGGCGAGCTTCGCCCCCATATAGCCGCCAATCGCTCCCGCTCCGACGACGCAAACTCTCATGGCTCGCTCCTCGATCTCGTTCCTTCGCGGTAACACCAGGAATAAAGGAGCGCTTCACAAAGAGCGAGTTTTGCGGCAATGTAAAATTGTGAATATGTAAATTATTTTCATCCATTGGCTGATCTAGGAAAACTTTTCGGCGATTCACCATCCGGAGCGCGCATGGAAAAGAAAATCATGCTGGGACATCGTCTCCGGCGGCTGCGTCGCGAGCATGCCCTGACCCAGCATCATCTCGCCGAGCAGCTCGAGATCAGCCCCAGCTATCTCAATCTCATCGAGCACAACCAGCGGCCGGTCTCCGCCGCCCTGCTGCTGAAGCTCGCCCGCCTCTTCGACCTCGATCTGCAGAGCTTCGCGGATGACGATGAGAGCCGGGTCATCGCCGGACTGCGCGAGGTCTTCACCGATCCGAGCGTCGTCGCAGGCGAGGCGATCGGCGCACAGGATCTGCGCGAACTCGCCGAGCTCGCGCCTTCCGTCACGCAGGCGATCGTCGAGCTCTACCGGGCCTTCCGCCAGGCACGGCACGATCTCGAGAGCCTGACCGAGCAAGCGGCGGGTCGCGAGGGCGTCGCCTCTTGGCATGGCGACGCCTTCCCGCTGGATCGGGTCCATGACTTCTTCCAGGCGCAAGGCAATCATTTCGCCGATCTCGAGGAAGCGGCCGAAGCCTTGTGGCAGGAGGCGCGGCTCGATGGCGGCGAGGTCTATCGCGGCCTCATCGAGTATCTGCAGCGCGATCTCGGGCTCCAGGTGCGAGTCATGCCGCAGGAGGTGATGGGCCGGCTCCTGCGCCGCTTCGATCGCCACGGCCGGCGCATCTTACTGAGCGAGTTGTTGCCGAGGCCGAGCCGCGTGTTCCATCTCGCGGGCCAGATCGCGTTGCTGCGTCAGCGGACGCTTTTGGAGAAGCTCGTCGCCGAGGCGAAGCTGCCGAGCGAGCCGGCGCAAAAGCTGGCGCGGGTCGGCTTGGTCAATTATTTCGCCGGCGCCGTCATGATGCCGTATCAGCGCTTTCTCGCGGCCGCACAAGAGCTGCGCTACGACATCGAGATCCTGATGCGCCGCTTCGATGCGAGCTTCGAGCAGGTCTGCCATCGCCTAACGACATTGCAGCGGCCGGGCGCGCGCGGCATTCCCTTCTCCCTCTTGCGCGTCGATAAGGCAGGCAATGTGTCGAAGCGCTTCAGCTCGGGCATTCCCTTCGCCCGCTTCGGCAATGCCTGTCCGCGGCTCAACGTCTTCGATGCCTTCCGCTTTCCCGGCACGATCAGGGGCGAGCTCGCGCGGCTCCTCGACGGCACCACCTATTTTTGCCTGGCGCGCGATGTCATGCGGCCGGGGGGCGGCCATCGGCAACCGCCCCAGCAGCTCGCCATCACGCTCGCCTGCGACGTCGTCCACGCGCCGGCGCTGGTCTATGCGGATGGCATCGATCTGAGCGAGAGTGGCGCGGCGACGCCCATCGGCTCCACCTGCCGGCTCTGCGAGCGGCTCGACTGCACGCATCGCGCCTTCCCGCCGGTCGGGCAGAGGCTGGTCATCGACGAGACGATGCGCGCCTCCTCGCCCTTTGGCCTGCTGCCGCGCAGCGCCGATTGACGCATAACGCAAGCTCGGCCGGCCGTAAGTCACCAGGGGTGATAAGCGGAACACGCGCTCAACATCGCGGTTGTTGCCCATATACGAGCCGTTACGCGAACATGGGACGTATTCATGTCCGGCTATGCAACCGCCATGAAGACAGCGGCGGCCGCGCATTCCAGCGCGGTCATCGGTCGCCGCGCCCTGCTCTCCGCCGCGGCGGGCCTGGTGCTCCTCTCGGCGCTCCCGGCCCGAGCCGCAACCGACCGCCGCCTCGCTCTCTACAATCCGCACACGGATGAACGATTCGACGACGTCTATTGGTGCGATGGAAACTATGTCGACGAAGCCCTGCAACGCGTCAACTGGCTGATGCGCGATTTTCATCGCGATCAGGTCGCGCCGATCGACCGCGAGCTCATCGATCTTCTCCGGCGCATCGCCGAGAGGCTGGAGACACGCCGCCCCTTCCTCATTCTATCGGGGTTTCGCACGGCGGCGACGAACCGCCTCCTGCGGACCGAGGGCTTCGCCCCGGCAGCACATAGCGAGCATCTCCTGGCCAAGGCCGCGGATATTCGCATCGAGCATGTGCATCTCTCTCACCTGCGCCGCGCCGCGATCTCGCTCAAGGCGGGCGGGGTCGGCAACTATCCAAGCGAGCACTTCATCCATGTCGATGTCGGCCCGGTCAGGACGTGGTAACGCCGCGGCGTTGCCGCATACCCTCAACCGCTACCGAGATTCTTGAACCGCGCGTCGCCATCCCTGTCGATCTGCTCGACGAGGCCGATCTCCCAGGAGAGATAGGCGTTCATCGCCGCCTCGACGCCGCCCTGCCGGTCATAAGGACGATACCAGGCGTCGATCGCATCGTCGGCCATGTGCGTCTCGCCCGCCTCGAGCGGCAGGCCCGCCGCGCGCCAAGCCTCCGTGCCGCCGCGCAGCGCCCTCACGGGCCGGGCGGTGAGCGCGGCGAGTTCCGGCACCGCGAGGCGCGCCAGCACGCCGTCCCGCGAGGTCAGTACCAGGGCACCTTCCCGAGGCAGCTTGGCCAGCGCCTCGGCGAGACGCGCGCGGATGGCGAACCAGGCGCCGGGAATATGGCCGTCGCGATAGGCGAGGCTGGTGTCGAGATCGACCACCACGGTCCCGCCGCGCGCCTTGAGCGCCGAAAGCTCGCTCACCGTGAGGCTCGCCTCCGGCGCCGCGTCGAGGCCCAGCACGCGTATCGGCTCCGGCGCCTCTTCGTGCATCGGCACATCGCCGTCCAGCACATAGACATCGGGTAATCCCATTTGCACGAGCCAGGAGGCCGTCATGCGCGCCCGCACGCCGTCGCCATCGACGAGAACCACGCGCGCGTTGCGCGTGCCGATATAGGCATCCGTCGCCTGGACGAGCTGCCCTCCCGGCGCCGAGCGCGCGCCGCCGAGATGCCTCACGGCATATTCTTCGGGGGTGCGCACGTCGAAGACATAAAGCGAGCGATGTTCCGCCTCGCGGCGGAAGACGTCGAGCAGGGCCATATCGATCAGCCTGACGCCACAACGTTCGGCAACCCGCCTCGCCGCCTCACGCGCTTGCTCCAGCGCGGCCGCACTCGGCGGGGGCGCGTGATGGGTTTTGCCATGTTCGAGCGTGAAGCCCGCGAGAAGCCAACCCATGGTGCCGTTCTTGAGCGCGGCGACTTTGTTGGGCAGGCCGGCATTGATCAGCGACTGCGCGCCGATGATGCTGCGCGTGCGTCCGGCGCAATTGACGACGATCAGCGTCTCGGGCGAGCGCACCGTCTCGTGGACGCGATAGACGAGCTCGGCGCCGGGGCAATCGATCCCGCCGGGGATGCTCATACTGCGATACTCATCCATCGGCCGGCTGTCGAGCACCACCATGTCGGCGCCGCGGTCCATCAGCGCCTTGACCTCGCTCGCCTCGAGGCGCGGCGTGTCCGCCTCATGCTCGATGAACTCGCCGAAGGCTTTGCTTGGCACATGAACGCCGCTGAAGAGCTCAAAACCTGCGGCGGCCCAGGCCTGGACGCCTCCTGCGAGCGCCGCAAGGTTGCGATAGCCGAAGCGCGTGAGCTTGCGCGCCGCGCGATGCGCGAGCCCGTCGCCATCATCGCACAGCACGATTCGCGTGCTCCGTCGCGGCACCAGCGCATCGATGCGCAGCTCCAATCGGCTGAGCGGCAGCGAGCTCGCGAAGAGCAGGTGATTGGCGGCGAACACGCCTTCCTCGCGCATGTCGAGAATAGCCAATTCCTCGCCGTCATTGATCATCGCCTTGAGCTCCGCTGCGGGCACCAGCGGACAGGCAATGTTGGGCGGCGCGCCGAACACCGTGTAGCGGCCACCCTCGGAAGAGGAGAAGAAAATGCGCTCGGGCAGATTCTCGAGGCTCATGCCGTAGAGATGAAGATGGAGCGAAGGCTTGCCGCCGACGACCTCGATGGTGTGGAAATCATCGGGCAGGAAAGCGCAGGCATTGCCCTTGTGCACCGTGAGCTCGCCTGTCTTGCGGATTCGCCCGATGCCGGGGCGATCGCGATTGTCGATGCGGTCGTAGAAGACGTTGTGCTCGTCGCCGAAGACGCCGGAGATCACCGCCCAGGTAGTGTGGTTGTGCGGCGGCTGCGCCTTCCCCGGCACGCCGGCCGACGCATAGAGCGCGAAGCGCTGATCGGGATCCTCGGCGAGGCGATAGACGCGGCCATGGCCGCCCGAATGGACGGGGAAATGCTCGGCCGGAAAAAGATCGTCGCGCGACGCAAGCTCAGTCAGCACCGGCTTGATTGCCTCGAGCGCCTCGCGAGTCACGCCCATCTCGCGCTCGATGCGGCGCACGCGATCGATCGTCTCCTCGATGGCTTCCGCCCGTCTCTGCATGACCGACATGGATCGCCTCCTTTCGCCGGCATCATGCTAGGCGAACCCGGCAGGCCGCTCAAATCCCCGCCCGCCGCGGCTCCACTCAGCGCCGCCCGCCCTCCTCCAGCAGGCCAAGCTTGCGCCCCAGCCATTTCGTCGTCGGCGCCTGGATCAGGATCGTCAGGAGGACGGCGATAAAGGTGACGGAAGCGATAACCTGCGCTCCCGGCGCCTTCATGCCGAGCAGCAGGCCGGCGAGTGCTGCGGGAATGACGCCGGTCTCGCGGGTCCAGCACATGAAGAGAATCTCGCCAAGACTCCACCGCGCCCGCCTGTCCGGCAGCGCGCAGAGGAACACGGTCACGGGCCGCGCGACCAGCATGAAGACGGCGACGACGGCGACACCGCCCAGGAGATAGCGGTTCATAAGTGCGAAATCGACCTGCGAGCCGAGCAGCAGAAAGATGAAAAGGCGCATGATGAAGGCGGTGGTCGTCACATATTGGTCGAGCATCTGCTGCTCGCCCTTGCCCATCTTGAAGCCGAACGCATCCTTGTTGCCGATGACGATCCCGAAGACGAAAACCGCCATGAAGCCGCTGGCCTCTAGCCCGTCGGCCGCGAAATAGGCGCCGATGACGGCGACCAGGGTCACCACCGGCGCATATTCCATGAGGAATGCCCAGCGCTCATGCGCAATGAGGAGGGCGGCGAGATAGCCCAACGCCAAGCCGGCGAGGATGCCGATGACCGCCTGCTTCAAGAGATCGAAGAGCGAAGATGCCAGCGAGAATTCGCCGCTTCCCGTGGCGACGGCGAGCACGCCGAAGGTCAGGATCGCGCCGGTCGCATCGTTGAAGGCGGACTCGCTCATCACCGTTTGCGCGACGCGCTCGCTGATGCTGACCTGACGGAAGATAGGAACCAGCGTCGCTGGATCGGTCGAGGCGATGGCCGAACCCAGGAGCAGCGCCACGGCCCAGGGGAGGCCGAGAATGACGGAGGCGGCGGCGCCCGTGACAGCCGCCGTGATCACCACGCCCACGGTGGCAAGCACCAGGATGGTGATCCAGACCTGCTTCAAGACGCTCAATCGCAGCGAAGCGCCGCCATCGAAGAGGACATAGCTCGCGCCAAACAGCAGGACGATCTGGTTCACCGCCGAATCCGCCCTGATGTCGATGAGCCCCAAGGCCTGGGGGCCGATCAGCATGCCGACGATCAGAAAGACCGCGACATCGGGAATTCGGAGCCTCTGCGCCAGAAGGCCGGTGACGGTGCCGATCGCCAACAGAAGCCCGCCGGCCATCAAGGTCTGTTTGGCGATCTCAACCGATGCCGGCGTTCCCAAGGTCCCCCTTTTCGCGGCAATCGATCGTCGCCCCGCCGCGGTAAGGATGCTGCCGAAGGCACCACGAAATGGCAAGCCGATCGCTAGACCCCAATGGCGATTACTCGCGCGAAGCGGGCGCGGGCCGGCTAATCCTCCTTCAGGGTTATGGTTTTCAGCGTGTTTGACCCTGCTTTTCCTGGTTGCGGCTTGCCGCTGGCGCGGAAAAGGAGCATCCTTGACGCGCAATCCGGGTATCCGGGCAAACTCAGCTATGGGGAGGAACGGCTGTGTTTATGAGCCTCAAGCGATTCATTGCGGGTTCCGCCGTTGGCGCGGCTGCGCTCATCGGCATGGGCGCGGCAGCCTATGCCGCCGATGCGCCGAAGGAAATGCGCCTCTATGTCTTCTCGTCGGGCGCGCTGCATCTCGACAAGTCGATCATCCAGAACGGCGCCAGCGGGAAGATCGAGATCCCGGTCGGGTTCTTTCTGATCAAGCATCCCAAGGGGAATGTGCTGTTCGACTGCGGCAATAACGACAAGATCATTACTGATCCCGACTATTGGGGTCCTTTCGTCAAGGCGCTCGATCCCGGTCGCTCGCCCGACATCGCCATCGACGCACAGCTCGGCAAGATCGGCGTGAAGCCCGAGGACATCAAATATCTCGTGCTCGGCCATTTCCATGTCGACCACGCGGGCAATATCGCCAAGTTCCTCAACTCGACGCTGGTCTA
>Ga0070738_10005390_pt1 | contig 14233 bp, 11 predicted proteins | sample Coa_R2_2_FD_66446 | JGI IMG/M metagenome (GOLD analysis project Ga0070738, IMG submission 66446) | Surface soil microbial communities from Centralia Pennsylvania, which are recovering from an underground coalmine fire - Coalmine... | ecosystem: Environmental > Terrestrial > Soil > Unclassified ...
CGCGAATCGTACAAGGACGTTCAGTTCACGATGCTGCTGACGCTGGGACTGGTGATCGCGGTGATTTTCCTTTTCCTGCGCAACGTTTCGGCGACGATCATCCCGAGCCTGGCGCTGCCGTTTTCGATCATCGGGACCTTCAGCGTGATGTACCTGCTCAAGTACAGCCTGGACAATCTGTCGATGATGGCGTTGATCCTTTCGGTGGGCTTCGTGGTCGATGACGCGATCGTGATGCTTGAAAACATTTTCCGCCACATGGAAATGGGCAAGAAGCCGCTGATCGCGTCGCTGGTGGGATCGAAGGAAATCGGATTCACCATCGTTTCGATGACGCTGTCGCTGGCGGCGGTGTTCATTCCGGTGCTGTTTCTGGGCGGCATTTTGGGACGGCTGTTCCGAGAATTTTCGGTGACCATCTGCGTCGCCATTCTGATTTCGGGCGTCGTTTCGGTAACGCTGACGCCGATGCTGTGCAGCCGGTTCCTGCGCGCGCCGGAGCATCACCAGCACGGCCGGCTTTACCACGTCACCGAAAAATTCTTCGACGGCATGCTGCGCGCCTATGACGCGACGCTCAAAGTTTGCCTGCGGCATCGCGTCTTCACCATGGCGACATTCGTCATCGTGCTGGTGGCCACCGGGTGGATGTTCATGGACATCCCCAAGGGCTTCATTCCCGATCAGGATACCGATCAGATCGCGGTGACCACGGAGGCGCTGCAAGGCACTTCGTATTATCAGATGGTCCAGTATCAACAGCAGGTGGCGGACCTGATCCGCCGGGACCCGAACGTGGAAGCGCTGATGTCGACGGTGGGCGGAACGGCCGCGCAAACCGTGGGCGGTCCGAACTTCGGACAGATGCTGGTCCGCCTGAAGCCGCGCGCGCAGCGCAAGCAAGGCGTGAACGATATCATTCGCGAATTGCAGCCGAAGCTGGCGGACGTGCCGGGCATGAAGGTTTATCTACAGAATCCGCCGACGATCCGCATCGGCGGGCAGGTGAGCAAGAGCCTCTATCAGTTCTCGATGCAGTCACCCAACAAGCCGGAGTTGTTCTCCTACTCGCAAAAGATGCAGGACGAGATCGCGAAAATACCGGGGGTGCGCGACGTGACCAGCGATCTGGCGATCACCAGCCCGCAGGTGGAGGTGCAGATCGATCGCGACAAGGCGGGCGCGCTCCAGATCAGCGCCAATACGATTGAAAGCGCGTTCTATGACGCCTATGGGCCGCACTGGGTCTCGACCATTTACGCGGCGATCAACGAATACGAAGTTTTGCTGGAGCTGAAGCCGCAGTTTCAATCCGATCCCAACGTGCTCTCGATGCTGTATCTGAAGGGGACGAACAATCAGTTGGTGCCGCTCGATACGCTGGCGACGCTCAAGACCGACGTCGGCCCGCAGGCCATCAATCACAACGGCCAGCTTACGGCGGTGACCATTTCGTTTGATTTGCAGCCGGGCGTGGCGCTCGGTCCGGTGACGGACAAGATCCGGCAGATCGCGGCGGCGACGCTGCCCAGCACCATCAGCACCAGTTTCCAGGGCGCGGCGAAGGCGTTTGAGAGCTCGCTCGGCAATCTGTGGGTGTTGCTGATGATCGCGATTGTGGTGGTCTACATCGTGCTCGGAATTTTGTATGAGAGCTATATCCACCCGATCACGATTCTTTCGGGTCTGCCGTCGGCGGGATTCGGCGCGCTGCTCACGCTTTATATTTTCCACCTCGACCTGAACATCTATGCGTTCGTCGGCTTGATCATGCTGATCGGCATTGTGAAGAAGAACGCGATTATGCAGATCGATTTCGCGCTGGACGCCGAGCGGAACCAGGGCATGGCGCCCGAGCAGGCGATTTATCAAGGTTGTCTGATTCGTTTCCGCCCGATCATGATGACGACGATGGCGGCGCTGCTCGGCGCGGTGCCGATCGCGGTAGGCTGGGGAGCGGGTGGCGAGGCGCGGCAGTCGCTGGGGCTGGTGGTGGTCGGCGGATTGATGTTCTCGCAGCTAGTGACGCTTTATCTGACGCCGGTGTTTTATACGTACATGGCCAGGATGCAGGCATGGCTGGGCGGCCGCAAGAAGTCGTCGAAACCGGCCGAACAACCCGCGCCCACACCGGCTTAATCCAGGCAAGAAAACGCCGGCGCACGGTCACAATGCGTGTACCGCGCGCCGGCCTGCTGCTACGCTTCGCTTCGGATCATCCGCTTGGCTCGCGGCAATGGGCGCGAGCCGCATCTCTTAAGGCCCGGCCGGCGTCGACGCGATACGATACGCCCGGCCGGGAAGCGGCCGCGATCACGGCGGCGCAGCAGCGAGCGAACGGGGGAGGACATCAGCTCGCTCGCCGCATCGGAGATGCAGGCACTTCGCGCTGCGTAGCCGAAGCCTCGCCGCGCACCGTGCTGCCGCCGCCCATGTAGGCCGTAAGCAGGCTGAGCAGAACGCCGCCCCAGATTACGCCGCCCCATTGTTCGGCGCCGCCCCAATGCAGTACCTGGCTTGCCGGCAAAGCGGTTTTGAACAACGCCACCGCGCCGACAACGGCTCCCAGAATTGCCGTTGCGAGTGTCGCTACACCCCAGGTTGCCAAGCCGTGCATCACGCAGATGTCACGTACCGCTATATCAAAAAGGCGAGCAGCGGTTGCCGCCCCGGCATAAAACGACACCGCCATCGTAATCAGATACCAGGCCATCGCCCAGGGCGTCGATCCCCCGAGCACGCCGTCAATAAAGACACCGAAGGAAAGGAACAAAAGCTCCATTCCGATTGTCACCATGCTGCCGGCCCAGATCGCTCCCCAGGATACCTTTTCCAAATTCAAACGTTCTCCAATCCGCGTACCTATAGGATGCGCGGCAGGATCACGCATTGCATCATCCGCCATTTCAGTTTCACCTCCACAATCTTCTTCTATTTTTCAGATACTATCCGGGCAATGGCGGTTTCAGTTTTAACGAAAATAAGATATTTTTACGATTTCTGCGCTGGAACTTTCCGGTGTATTGCTCTGAATAACTTCAGAAAATCACAAGCGATTACAGTTCAGGCGGTAGGCTAACGTAAAATATTTGACTCGTATTACGGCGCGGCGGGAATATATTGCACTTCCTCCTCAAGCTCCAGGCCGAACCGGTCCCGCACGCGAGCCTTCAGATCGAGAATGAGGCTTCTCAGCTCACGCGCCGAGCCGCCGCCGGTGTTGTAAATCAGATTCGCGTGGTAATCGGCAACGCGAATCGCGCCGTTTGAGCGTCCTTTCGCGCCGGCTTGTTCCAGAAAGAACGCCGCGGGAACTTTGCCTTCGCGGATCACCTCTCCGGGAACCCGGGCGCGCGCGCTTTCCGGCAGCTCGGCGAGCATCAGGTTTTTAAAAATGCTTCCCGCGCAGCGCATCGACGGCGGATATTTGTCGTTGCGGATTTTCAAAATGCTGCTTGCAAGGGACCGCAGCTCGCTGGCATCGGCGGCCTCCATTTGCAGCGTTACGGAAAGGATAATCCAGTTCTTGCAATGTTTAAACGCGCTGTCGCGATACGCGAACCGGCATTCCGCGCGGCCGAACTCGCGAATGGATTCGCCATCGAAAAAGCGCACGCGCGCGACGCGTTCCTCGATCGAATGGCCGTAGGCGCCGGCGTTACCGTACACCGCGCCGCCGACCCATCCGGGGATTCCCGTCATTGTTTCCAGGCCCCGCAAGCCGCGATCGATCGTCGCGTCGACCAAGTCTTGCAAAACCGCGCCCGCTCCGGCCTGGACGGTGGTTCCATCGAAACGGATGGAATTTTCCGTATAGCGCAGAACCGCGCCGGGAACGCCGGAATCGTCGACGATCAGGTTGCTTCCGCCGCCGATCACCTCGCGCGGCCAGCCGCTATCGCGCAGAGCCCGCCATGCCTCCACCAGCGCGGTTTCATCGGCGGCGTCCAGCAGAGCGCGAGCCGGGCCGCCGATCCCGAATCGCGTGTACCGGGCTAGTGGCGCATTGACGAAGACCTGGAGATTGGGAATCGCCAAGAGGCGAAAGAGCATCTGAAGACAATTATAAAGGCCCTGGCGGTTTCGCCACGGGAGCGCGATTTATGTCACAATGCCGGCATGCGGCCCTGTCTGCTGGCGCTGCTTTGTTGCGGGTTGTGCGGTTATGGTCAGGAGCAGCCGCGCGGCGGTCTGGTCAAACTGAATGTGGTCGCGCTCGATAGCCGCGGCGATCCGGTGGGTGATCTGAGCGAGGACGATCTTCAGCTTCGCGATCAAAATAAGCCCTACAAGATCGCTTTTTTTCACAAAAACGACGCAACAGCGCGGATAGCCGCGCCGGAAAAGCTCGGCCCGCACGAATTCTCCAATCGCGCGGCGGCGGCGCCGCCCACGGTCACGCTGGTTCTGCTCGATCTGGTGAATCTGACGATGAACCAGCAGGGCTATGCGCGGACGCAGCTTGCGAACGTGCTGCAAAAGCTGGAATCGACCGATTACGTTTATCTTTATCTGCTGACGGTTCGTGGTCCGCTGGCGATCCGCCCGCTGCCGGAGGGACCGGTGGAGGGCGCGCCCGGCGGCTGGGCGAAAGATGTTGCGCGGATGCTCGATGACGCCTTCGGGCGCGTTTACCGGATGTCGCCGGATATGTATGCCGAGGACCGCGTGAAGCTCACTTACATGTCGCTGGAGTCGGTGGCGTCGCGGCTGGCGGCGTTTCCCGGACGAAAGAGCATCGTGTGGATTTCGCGCGGCGTGCCGATCGCGATCGGGCCGCGAAATTCCACCAGCGGGGGAATTGTCGATTTCGAGCCGCTGCTGCGCGATTTCAGCGCGACCGTGGATAGCGCGACGATCTCGATTTATCCGGTCGGCGATTTGTCCGCGCAATCCTCCCGGGAACCGCAGGATCTGGGGGCGTTCGACGCGCCGGACGAAGCTCCCGTGGGCCGCGGAACGGGCCCGCGGCCGCAGCCGCAAGTGCAAGTGACGGGCGGGGCCGTCGATACGCTTTCCGAGATGGCCCGCATGACGGGCGGGCGCGTGCATTTGAATAACGACATCGGGGCTGCAATTCGCCAGGCGTTTCAGGACGCAAAGCTGAATTACACCATTGGCTACTATCCTGAGGAATGGGATAACAAATTTCACAAAATCCGCCTGAATTGCTCGCGGCGCGGCGTGAAATTGCTGGTTAAGGACGGTTATTACGCTTACGCCGGCACGACGGCGGAGCAGGAAAAGGCCGCGATTGAGGAGGCCACCTGGAGTCCGCTCGATGCGGGCGAAATCGGCGTGCGCGTGGCGGTATCGCCGAGCCGGAAGATGGCGCAAGCCGTGCATCTTGAGATCAAAATCGACGCCAACGATATTCGAATGACGCGCACGGATCAGGATTATTCGGGGCAGGTTTCGATTACGTATGTTGCCTATGACGCCGAGGGGCGCGCTTCGGTGGCGCCGGCGGCGGAGTTTCCGTTTCACATGTCGAGCGAGCAGCGCAATGGCGCGCTGAAAGGAGGCATGTCGCTAAGCCAGGACCGCTCCGCCGCCGACACCGCTCAGCGGATTCGCCTGATCGTGTTTGACCGCGCTGCGAGCACGATTGGATCGGTGACCATCCCGCTTTCGCCGGAGGATCGCAGCCATTGACGGATATATTGTAGGGGTTGAGGTTGCCGGCCGGGGCTGGCGGCTTTGCTCACTTTTTGGTTGAAGATTTTGCAATTTCGGCCATAATACGAGATGCGCGGCATGAACTTTCGGGGCTGCCAGTTTGGAGGGGCGCTTTTGCTCGCCGGACTTGTGCATGCCCAGACGCCGCTGGTCCCGGCCGGCGGTCGCGTGCGTATTCATGCGACCGATATGGCGGTGCTCGAACAGCAGGAGGTCCGCAAGGATCTGCCGTGTACCGTTACGCCGGAAAAGCCGGAACTTGGCTTCGATCTGCGTTTCCATGCCGGTTATGAAGTGAGCATCCCGCTTCAGGAATTGGCTGGAGGGGAAAACCAGCTAACGGTTCTGTTCCGGGTGACGCCGGAGGGCCAGAAAGATCAGCCAGCCTATTTCGTTCAACATTTTCGGGTGCCCGCCATCGACGACGGCGCGCGCGGCGATGCGACGCTGAGTGGAATTTTTGACGTCGGCGAGGGCAGTTACCACATCGACTGGCTGATGCGGGATCGGGCCGAGCGTGTTTGCTCGTTTTATTGGGATGAGGAAGCGGCTCTGGCGCCCAAGGATAAGCAGATCGCGTTGACCATACCGGTCTCGGCGGTGCAGCCGACGGATCCGGAGCAGTTCCGGGATGAGCCGCCGGTGGAGCGGTCGGCAGCCGGGCTAAAGCTGAAATTATTGGTGAATTTCGCGCCGCAGCATTGGGATGCGGCGGCGTTCCGGCCTATCGATACCATCGCGCTGGTCTCGATTCTGCGGCAGATTTCGCGGGAGCCCCGATTTTCGAACTTTTCGATCGTCGCCTTCAACATGCAGGAGCAGCGCATCGTTTACCGACAAAAAAGTGAAGAAAAGATTGATTTTCCGGCGCTCGGGGAGGCGATTCATTCGATCAAGCTGGGCACCGTCGATATGAGAAAGCTGGCGCAGAAGCACAGCGAAACGGAATTTTTGAGCAATTTGATTCAGAAAGAGATGAAAACAGACGATCATCCGGACGCGGTGGTGTTTGCCGGCCCCAAGGTGATGCTCGACGAAGCTGTTCCAGAGGAAACTTTAAAGCCCCTGGCGGACGTCGATTATCCTGTGTTCTATATGAACTACGCTTTGAACCCGCAGTCGATTCCGTGGCGCGATTCGATCAGCCGGGCGATTAAGGTGTTTAAGGGAACCGAGTACACCATCAGCCGGCCACGCGATTTGTGGTTTGCCGTGTCTGAGATGGTCTCGCGTATAGTAAAATCGAAGCAGCATGGGCAGTTAATGCCCCCGGTCTCGCAGGGTGGAGGTTCGAAGTAAACGCTTTGGCAATTGTTATGCACTCGAATGGCGCCGTCAAAGAACCGTTGCGGAAACTCTTCAGGAAAAATGGAGCGGCAGGTCTGATTTTCGCGATCGCGGCTTTACCGGCCCTGGCGCAGGATCCGCTGTTCACCAATAAGCTGGCGCCTTACGTTTCTTCCCCGGTTCGCGTGGTGGAGCGAATGCTCGATCTGGCGAAGGTCAAACCGGGCGAGACGCTTTATGATTTAGGCTGCGGCGACGGGCGCATTCTGATTGCGGCGGTGAAACGCTATCAGGTGAAAGCGGTCGGCGTGGAGATTTCGCCGAAGCTGGCGGCCAAGGCGCAGGCCTCGATTGAGAGAGCGGGTTTGCAATCGCAGGCGCGCGTGATTCCGGGGGATCTGCTGAATGTGGATTTCAGCGGCGCCGACGTGGTAGCGATTTATCTTTCCACGCAGTTGAACTCCAAACTGCGGCCGCAGTTGGAAAAATATCTGAAGCCGGGCACGCGCGTGGTTTCGCACGATTATCCGGTCCCCGGATGGAAGGCGGTCAAGGTGGATCGCACCGAGGGCGCCAACAGCCACGTAATTTATCTGTACGAAATCCCAGCGGCGAAAGATTAGGACAGTTCGAAACATTCTCAGCGCCTTCATCGGCGCGGCGCTCACGCTGTTTGCCGGGTCCTTTGAATCTCACCTGGAAGTGATCCACCAGCAGCGCGTGGAATGGATGAAGATTCGGATCGCGGCGCCACTGCCCGGAGTGTATCAGGATTTTCGCGCGGCCGCCGGCGATGCCGGGCAGGCGGATGCCGCGCGCGCCGCGGGCGTCGATGTCCTGTTCACTTCGCAAAACGGCGCGGCGATGCGGGGCGGCGTGCTGGTGATGAAAGCTCCCGCGGAGCTGCCCGCGCCCGCGCATCCGGGAGCGGCCCGGGCAAAACATCTGAATTCCGCGTTCAAACAATTTCCTGAAGAAGTGTTCGCGCTGGCGGGCGGCGCGCTCGGCTCCCGACCGGAACTGCAATTTCGCAGCTTCAGCACGCACGTCCTGGCGCGAGAACTCACGGCGGAGGCGATTGGCGCGTCCTTGGCCGAGGGCCGCTTCTACAAGGCATCGGACTGGCTGTGCGATCCGGCGGGATTTTACTTCATCGCCGAGACGAAGGCCGGGGTTTACGACATCGGCGATCCGGCGCCGCTCGGCGCGGACACGCGGCTGCTGGTAAATCTGCCGATTCCGGCGAAAATCGCGCTGGAACGCAGCGGGTCGGTGGTGGCGGAAGCGGCGGCGCGGCGCTTGAGCTATCTGGTGAAGGAACCCGGCGATTACCGGATGCGCGCCTGGTTGACGATCGACGGCGAAACATTCGAGTGGCTGAACACGATGCCGATTCACGTCGAAACGCGCGCTCCGGCGGCCGTTCCCGTGGAGCGGATTCCGGATGAGGTCGAGATTCGCCGGGGTTTGGCGTACGCTGCCGGCGACGGCGATCGGCAGAAGCTCGATCTTTATCTGCCGAAGGGAAAAAGAAGTTTTCCGGTGATGGTTTTCCTGCACGGAGGAGCGTGGCGAAGCGGGGATCGCTCGCAATATACGCCGCTCGGCGCGCGATTCGCGGCAGCGGGCATTGGCGTGGCGATTCCGGATTTTCGCCTGATGCCGAAAGACCCGTATCCGGCGCAGCCCGAGGACGCGGCGACGGCGTTTCGCTGGGTGCAGCGGCACATTGGCGAATACGGCGGCGATCCGGCGCGAATTTATCTCGCCGGGCATTCCTCCGGCGGGCATCTGGCATCGCTGGTCGCGCTCGATCCGAAGTATGGGTTGGAGCGGGGCGCGATTTGCGGCGTGATTTCGATCAGCGGTTTGTACAACGTCGGCAGTCTTGCGGAGTTTCAGAACGCCGATGACGATCCCTCGCCGATCGATCATGTACATCGCGGCGCGCCGCCGTTTTTGTTGACGTACTGCGAATGGGACGAGTTCGGGCTTCCGGAGCAGGCGCGCCGGTTCGCGGCGGCGCTGCGGGAAAAATTTGTCCCGGCGCGACTGGTGTACGTGGAGCGGGAGAATCATCTATCGGAGATTCGGGATATCGCCAAGCCCGGCGACGCGACGGCGCGTGCGATACTCGATTTCATCCAGTGAACCCCCAATTCGACCTCGTCGGCGTCGGCCTGAACGCCACGGATACTTTAATTCTGGTTTCGCACTTTCCCGCTTATGCGGGCAAGGAGCTGATCCAGGAGGAAATTTTGAGCCCGGGCGGGCAGGTGGCGAGCGCGATGGTGACCGCCGCCAGGCTCGGGCTACGGGTAAAATATATCGGCACGGTGGGCGATGATGAGCGCGGCCGCGTGCAGCTTGCAAGCCTGGATGAAAGCGGAATCAATGTGGACGACGTGGAAGTTCGCGGCAATTGTCCGAACCAGACGGCGTACATCATCATCGACCGGTCGACGGGCGAGCGGACGGTTCTTTGGTCGCGGCCCGAGTGCCTGAGACTGCAAGCGTCAAGCATTACGCCCGAAAAAATCGCGGGCGCGCGGATGCTGCACATCGACGGTCACGATACGCCGGCGGTGGAAAAGGCCGCGAGAATCGCGCGCGAGCTCGGAATCCCGGTGAGCGTCGATATCGATACGATTTATCACGGCTTCGATCGCGTGCTGGCCTGCGTCGATTATCTGGTGGCGAGCTCGGATTTTCCCGCGCAGTGGACCAGCGAGCGCGACCCCTTCCGCGCGCTGGAGCTGATCCAGAACGAATATGGGATGCGAGTGGCGGCAATGACGCTGGGCGCGCACGGGGCGCTGGCGCGGGTGGCCGGTGAAGGATTCATTTATTCCCCCGCCTTTGTCGTAAATTGCGTGGATACGACGGGAGCCGGAGACGTGTTTCACGGGGCGTTCTGTTATGCTGTGCTCAAGGGCATGGCGATGCGCGAGACGCTGGAGTTTGCAAACGCGATGGCCGCTTTGAATTGCACGCGCATCGGCGCGCGGGGCGGAATCGGAACGCTCGAGCAGGCGCGGGCGCTGATTGAAAGCTCCGGAAATTCGCGGCGCGCCCATCCCGATTTTGCGGTGCGCAGCTCCCGCGCATGATTCCCCTCCGGTCCACTGAGCGAGCCTACTCGGCGGCGACGGTCACGGCGAGTCTGATCGCGGTGAATACGATCATTTTTTTGTACGAAGTGATGCTGCCGCCCTCCGAGCTGAATCACCTTGTCCGGGAATTCGGGATTGTGCCGGACCGGCTGTGGCTGGCATCGATTTTCACGTCGATGTTTTTGCATGGCGGCTGGCTGCACCTGATCGGGAACATGCTTTTTTTGTGGGTTTTCGGGCGCAATATCGAGGATTTGATCGGCGGCGCGAAATACCTGTTTTTTTATTTGCTGTGCGGCGTGCTGGCGGCGGTGGTGCATATCATTTTCAATCCCTACTCGCGCGTGCCGACCATTGGCGCGAGCGGCGCGATCGCGGGAGTGATGGGCGCCTACCTGGTGAAATTTCCGCGCGCGCGAATCATTACGCTGGTGCCGATCTTTTTTTTCGTGACCACGATGGAGCTACCGGCGGCGTTTTTGCTGTTGTGGTGGTTCGCAATCCAGTTTTTCAACGGATTCGGATCACTGGGGGAGAACGATTTTTCAGGCGGAGGGACGGCGTTTTTCGCGCACATCGGCGGATTTGTGGCGGGGATGTTGCTGATCCGCTTTTTTCCGCCGAGGCAGCGTTTTCGTTCGTGGTACGTGGAGGATTGAGCGAAAGCTTTGCCGGCGTATGCCGGCCTACTCCCCGAAATATTACGCCGTTTAGTACCAATTGCGTCGAAAAATGTCGAAAAGAACTATTGGCCGCGGCATTTTGCTGTGTCATTCTCAATTCAGCCGAGGGCCGGATCGGAGGGCGGCCTTCGGCGACCACTTCAGACAAGCGAAGCATACGAATCGAGCGCTATTCAAGCGCGGCCGAAATCGGTTAAGCTTCCCTTATGTCTTCTGAACAGTGGAATCGACGCGAGTTTTTCGCGGCGCTGGCGGGGGGAGCCGCCGCCTTCTCCATTCCATCGAGAGCGTTCGGCCAGAACGCGCCTGCGCCGATTAAAGCCACGCGACTTTCCGACCGCATCACGATGATGTCAGGCGATGGCGGAAACGTCGGCGTGATCCTGAGCGATAGCGGCCTGATGATGATCGATGGCGGATTGCCGGAGCGCGCCTCGGATATGCTCGGCGCGGTGACCGGGGTAGACGCGCATCCGGTGACGCTGCTGTTCAATACGCACTGGCACTTCGATCACATCGGCTGCAATGAAACGCTGGGCGCCAAGGGCGTCAAGATCATGGCGCAGGAAAACGTCAAGAAACGCTTGAGCGTGCGGACCACCATGGAGTCCATGAATCGCACCTTCGATCCGCTGAAGCCGCAGGGACTGCCGACGCAGGAATTTTCCAAGAGCGGGAAGATGACGTTCGGCAAGGAGAAAATCGAGTATGTTCACATTCCCACGGCGCACACCGACGGCGATACGTACCTGTTCTTTCCCGATGCCAACATCCTGCATACGGGCGATCTGTTGTTCAACGGATTTTACCCGGTGATCGATTATTCGACCGGCGGATGGGTGGGGGGAATGGCGCGCGCCGCCGAAGAGATCGCCCGGCGCTGCGACGCGAAAACAAAAGTCATCCCCGGGCACGGGCCCCTGGCGTCGAAAGACGATCTGAAGGCGGCCGGCGAGATGCTTTCGACGGTGACGCAGCGGCTGGAGAAATTGATCAAGGAAGGAAAATCGGCGGACGAAGCCGTGGCCGCCGCGCCGACCAGGGATTTCGACGACAAGTTCGGGCACGGGGCCTTTAAACCCGACGCCTGGACGCGCATCGCCTACACTAGTATCGTGCGCCATAGCCAGAAATCGTGATTCGTTTTTTCCGTTCGCGAAAACCCGCTCCGCTGGGATACCTGGAGCATCAGGTGATGGATCTGGTGTGGTCGCGCGGGGAATCGAGCGTGCGCGATATCGTGGAGCGAATGGAACGCCCGCTGGCCTACACGACGGTGATGACGACGCTTGACCGTCTTTTTAAAAAAGGGCTGCTCGAGCGGCGCAAATCGGATCGCGCGTTTGTTTATTCGCCGCAAATGACGCGCGCCGAATGGGAGCAGAAGCTCGCGGGCCAACTGGTGAGGAGTCTGCTGGCGGACCGGCGGCGATCGAGCGATGTGCTCATTTCCTCTCTGGTGGATGCGGTGAGCGAGCAGGACGAATCGCTGCTTGAAGATCTGGAGCGGAAAATCCGGCGAAAGCGCCGCGAACTGGAGCGGCAAAGAAAAAAATGAGCTACGGGTTCAAACTCGCCTGTGTTTCTTTGGCCGCTTTTCTGATCGTGAATTGGACGGCGGCGATGATGGTGAGCGGCATTGCGCCCGCGGCGATTCGCGCGGCTGCCGGGATGCGAGCGCGTTCTGCCGCGCGATTGCTGTGGACGCTGCGGATGGCGCCGTCGGCGGCGGCGCTGCTGGCGGTGATGGCGCTCGGCGTACCGAGTTATCTGCGATTCGAGCCGGAAGGCGATGGCGAAGCGGTGGGCGCCGCATGCCTGGTGACAGCGCTGCTTGCGATCGCCGCGCCGCTCAATTCCATGATGCGTTCGGCGCGTGCTGTCTGGCGCTCGCGGCGCGCCGCGGGTTTGCCGATCGCGATGGCGGGAGTGATCCAGCCGCGACTGGTTTTGTCCGGGGAGATCCCGCGGCTGCTTTCTTCGGAAGAGTTGGATGCGGCGCTGCGGCATGAGTACGCGCACGCCGCATCCCGGGACAATTTGAAACGGCTGTTGATGCTGCTGGCGCCGGATTCGTTTGCATTTTTCCGTCCCCTGGCGAGCGTGGAACGAGCCTGGAAAAAATTCGCGGAATGGGCCGCCGACGATGAAGCGGTGAGCGGCGACCGGCGGCGCGCGGTCGCGCTTGCCTCGGCGCTAGTCCGCGTGGCGCGGCTGGGGGCGGCCGCGAAATACGAACTCGTCACGCCGCTGATCGAAGAAGATCTGGCGCTGCGGGTCGAACGGCTGCTGGACGATTCGCATCCGCCCGCGCGCCCGGCGATCCGCGGTCCCTGGACCCTGGCCGCATGCATTGCCGGCCTCGCAGTTATCTTCGCGATCATCCTGCAACCGGGCGCGCAGTCCGGGGCTTACGCGCTGCTTGAAGCCCTGATCCGTTGACCGGATCGGCTATTTCTCGTCCAGCGCGTTTTGGATTCTTTCGCTTAACTGCTCGACAAAATTGCCGGGCAGAAATCCATTCATCCGGCTGGCGACGCGGCCCTGCTTGTCGAACAACACCGTGGTCGGGATCGAAGTGACTTGCAGCAGGCGCTGTAGACCGTCTTCGAAATAGACCGTCTTGCTCCATTTCTGCTGGTCCAGGAAGGGCTCGACGCGGGAATGATCTTCGTCGGTGTCGATGGAGAGAAAAACGACGTCGCGGCGGTCCTTGAATCGCTCCTTCACTTTTTCGTACAGCGGATGCTGGATGCGGCAGGGCTGGCACCAGGTGGCCCAGAAATCGAGAATTACCACGCTGCCCTTGAGATCGGCGAGCGTCAGCGCCTTGCCATCGAGGCCGGTGAGCCGGAATTGCAGCGGATCCGTCGCGGCGAGGTTCGGATCGAGCGCGACGAGGCGCTTTTCGCGCTCCTTCACCATTGCGGAGGTGCGATCGTAGGCAGCCAGGATCAGATCGCCGAGACCTTTTTCGTTATGATGCCGCTTGCGATACAGCTCGCCCAATTTTTGCCGGTCGGCGGAGCGGTCGGCTTCGAGGGCGCGCGCGTCGGGAACGGCGAAGGCGTCGGCGAGGCTTTCGATGGCTTCCTGGAGGCGTCCGTTGGCTTGAAGCGCCTCCGACCAGGCGCGCGCGGTCTCTTCGGAAGGATAGGCTTGAAACGCTTCGCCGGCCAGACGCTCGGCTTCTTTTTTGTTTTCGAGAATCGCCTGGGCGCGCGATTGATAAACCAGCGCGCGAGCGAGACCACGGTCGCGGTCGTCCTGACGGCGTGCTGCATCTGCGCCGGTAGGCGGCGGCGCTTTGCGGATATTTCGCTCGAATGCGCGCGAAAAGTTCAGCGATGTTCCGGCGTTTTCCTTGCCTCCGAGCGCGAGCAGGCTGCGCGCCACGCGATCGAGAATGAGCATGTCGTCGGGCGAGGCGGCCAGCGCCTGCTCGCCGTATTTAACGATGCGCCGGTCGTC
>Ga0070738_10005392_pt1 | contig 14230 bp, 9 predicted proteins | sample Coa_R2_2_FD_66446 | JGI IMG/M metagenome (GOLD analysis project Ga0070738, IMG submission 66446) | Surface soil microbial communities from Centralia Pennsylvania, which are recovering from an underground coalmine fire - Coalmine... | ecosystem: Environmental > Terrestrial > Soil > Unclassified ...
GCCGACTTCGCCCGCGCGCTGGGAGGTTACGGCGAGCGGGTGACCGAGCCGGACCAGATCGTCCCGGCCATCAAGCGCGGCATCGAGCGCACCAAAGAGGGAACGCCGGCGCTACTGGAGTTCATCACGGCCAAGGAGATCGCCGTCTCCATGTTCAATTGACGTCTCCTGGGAGCGCCGGCATCTTGCCGGCCCAGCGCGTAGGCCGGCAAGATGCCGGCGCTCCCAGGCACGAACATGCCTATTTCAGGCCGATTCGTCGCGCGCCAGCAAGTCGTCGTCCGCCCTCTGTTGAATCAAGCGGGCGGGCTCCAGCAGCGGCGACTCTTCCCGCCTGATGACTTTGTCGGTGACGCTGACGGCACGGATGTCGCCGCGCGAGGGGATCTCGAACATGATGTCGTTGAGCACATCTTCGATGATCGTGCGCAGCCCGCGCGCGCCCGTCTTGTGGCTCAGCGCCTGGCGAGCCGTCTCCTGCAACGCCTCCTGCGTGAAGATAAGCTCAACCTTGTCCAGCTCGAAGAGCTTGCGATACTGCTTGATGATGGCGTTCTTGGGCTCGGTCAGGATGCGGATGAGCGTGGGCTCGTCCAGCGGTTCGAGTGTGACGGCCACCGGCAGGCGGCCGATGAACTCCGGGATCAGGCCGTAGGACAACAGATCCTCGGGGATGACCTGCTTCGGCACGCCGTTGGATTCCTCGGCATCCTGCTTCGTGACGGCATATCCGTAGGCCTTGCGGCCTTTGGTACGCTTCTCCACGATTGCATCGAGACCTTCGAAGGCGCCGCCGCAGATAAACAGGATGTTCGAGGTATTGATCTGTATGAAGTCCTGGTGCGGGTGTTTGCGGCCGCCCTGCGGCGGCACGTTGGCGACGGTCCCCTCGATGATCTTGAGCAACGCCTGCTGCACGCCCTCGCCGCTCACGTCGCGGGTAATCGACGGGTTATCGCTCTTGCGCGAGATCTTGTCGATCTCGTCGATATACACGATGCCCTTCTCGGCGCGCGCCACGTCGAAGTCGGCCGCCTGAATCAGGCGCAGCAGGATGTTCTCCACGTCCTCGCCCACGTACCCGGCCTCGGTCAGGGCCGTGGCGTCGGCGATGCAGAACGGCACATCCAGGATGCGTGCCAGCGTCTGCGCCAGCAGTGTCTTACCGCAGCCGGTCGGCCCGACCAGCAGGATATTGCTCTTGCCCAGCTCGACATCCTCGATCTGCATGCCGGCCGCGACCCGCTTGTAGTGATTGTAGACGGCGACCGAAAGGACCTTCTTGGCCCGGTCCTGGCCGATGACCCATTGATTGAGCTGCTCGTAGATGCGCCGTGGCGGCGGAATCTTGGTGATGGGCAGCTTCTGCTTGGGAGCGCTGGCCTGCTCTTCCTCGATGATCTCGCGGCACAGGTCGATGCATTCGTCGCAAATATAGACACCGCCGGGGCCGGCGATCAGGCGGTGGACCTGCTCCTGGCTCTTGCCACAGAAGGAACAGCGATATTGCACGCGCGGCGTTCCCTTATTGTTTGCCATGACCGGGGGCTCCTTCTACTCGTGACTCGGCAGATCCTCAGTGGTTAACACATGATCGATGAGGCCGTAGTCCTTGGCCTCCTCTGCCGTCATAAAGAAGTCCCGCTGCGTGTCGCGTTCGACTCTCTCGTACGGCTGGTTGCAGTGCTTGGCAAGAATACTGTTGAGCCGGCGCACGGTACGCAAGATCCAGCGCGACTGGATCTCGATATCCGGCGTGGCGCCCTGGAAGCCGGCCGACCCCTGGTGGATCATCACCTCGGAGTTCGGCAGCGCATAGCGCTTGCCATGCGCCCCGGCAGCCAGGAGCACCGACGCCATGCTGGCGCAGAAACCCATGCAGATCGTCTTGACGTCCGGCTTGACGTGCTGCATCGTATCATAGATGGCCAGCCCAGCGGTAACGGAACCGCCGGGGCTGTTGATATAGAGCTCGATGTCGCGCTCCGGATCCTCGTTGGCCAGGAACAGCAACTGCGCGACGACGAGGCTGGCCATGGTATCTTCAACCGGCGTGGTGATGAAGATAATGCGCTCTTTGAGAAGGCGCGAATAGATATCGTAAGCGCGCTCACCGCGATTGGTGGTCTCCACCACCATAGGTACCAGGCTCATCTACGTCTCCTCTTCGCCTGGGTGAGCATCGCTCTCCAGGGCATCGGCACGGCTCTGCGCGGCTTGTTCGAGAACCTGAGCCTCGCTGACATCCCTGCCAGATTCATTATCGGCCGATTCCGCTAAAGACTTTGGGTCGGCGATCTGCAGCAAGCGCTGCAGCGCCAACCGCCGGATATAGCGGGCTTCAATGCGGGCACGCACCGCGGGCGACGTCAGAATGCGCCGGCGATCGCGCTCGCGGATAGTGGGCAGGGCGGCGGTCTGGCGCAACTCGGCGTCGACCGCCTCCTTGGGCGCCGTGATCCCCTCGACCTCGGCGATCTTCTCAAGTATCAGATTGCTCTTGACGCTGGCCTCGGCGGACGGCCGCGTCTCCTCGCGCAACTGGTCGAGGGTCTTGTTGACCAGGCGCAGATAGAGGTCGAAGGTCAGGTAACGCTCGCGCTCCACGTTGGCCTGCAGGCGGTCGATCATACGATTGACCTCGTCGTCGATCATCGGCGGCGGGATCTCGATGCGCACGCTGTCCGTGACCGCGTGCAGCACGTTGTCGACAAATGTCTCGGCGTCGACCAACGCCTGCTGGGCTTCCAGCCGCTCGCGCGTGCGCGCGCGCAGCTCGTCGAGGGAGCTGTATTCGCCCACGGATTGCGCAAAGGCATCGTCGAGAATCGGCGTGGCCTTGTGCTCGAGGCGCACCAACTCGACGTGGCAGGACATCGTCTTGCCCGCGTACTGCGCCGGCTCGTAATCCTCCGGCAGAACAAGCTCGACGTCACGCTCCTCGCCGAGGTTCATTCCCAGCAGATGCGAGGCGATATTGAGCGACGACGGGTTATCCTGACGTGCCGGGTCGAGGTAATACTCCTCCTCCTTCTCGTCAACGACCGTCTCGCCGTCGATGGTGCCGACCAGATTGATGATGGCGAGGTCGCCCTCGGCGGCGGGGCGATCCTCGACCGGCTCCCACGGCGCCTCGCGGTCGGCCAGGCGCTGGATCGCCTCGTCAACCATCTCCTCGGTGACGGGCGTCTTGGGCCGCTCGACCCGCACGCTGCGGTAATCGCCCAGCTCGACCGTCGGCTGGACGTAGAACTTGGCGGTGAAGAAGAGGGGCTGCGAGGGATCCAGGCCCTCGCTCTGGATGGACACCTCGGGCTTGGTGATCGGCACCAGTCCGGTCTCGTCCAGGGCCCACTGGTAAGCGTCGTTGATGGCGATGTCGGCGGCCTCCTCGAGCACCGCCGTGCGGCCAAGCGCGGCGTCGAGCACGGCGCGCGGCGCCTTGCCCTTGCGGAAGCCGGGCACTGAATAGCGCTGTGCCAGGTGCTGGTACGATCTGTCGATGGCGTGCCCGATGGCCGCCGAATCGACCTCAATATCCAGCGAGACCTGGCTCCGTGGCAGGGTAACTACTTTGACATTCAAGAGTGCTGCAATCCTCTCAGCAGGAAGGTAGCGAGGTGCGAAAGACAGTGGGGAAGGCGGGACTCGAACCCGCACGCATCGCTGCACATGATCCTAAGTCATGCTCGTCTGCCAATTTCGACACTCCCCCGTCGATGGCGGCCCATTGTGGGGTGCGAGCCCCTCCGCACTCACCCCATTCTAGGCTAGGCCTCACTAGGTGTCAAATGCCTTGCCGGCTAAAGCCGGGCACCGGTTGAGCCTGATTACCGCCCCATCCGATACGACCCCCAAGACCGACTCGTACCGCCGCCCGCGGTGTTATCATACACAAAACCACATGCAATGGCGTGCCGGTTTACCAGCTACTGTACGCGAGGAGTCAGGCCGATGTTAACCGCTATCCACCATACCAGCCTCACCGTGAGCGACCTGGAACGCTCCGTGCAATTCTATACCGACCTGGGCATGCAGGTTCTACTGCGTCAGACACCGGGCGGCACCTATCTCCAGAAGATCACCGGCTTCCCCGACGCGCACATCAAGCAGGCGCACCTGGCGGTGAACGGCACCGGGCACCGCCTCGAGTTGTTCGAGTACGTCAGCCCGGCCGGGCAGCCGGTCCGCTCGCGCAACTGCGATCCGGGCAACACGCACCTGGCTTTCCTGGTGGATGACCTCGATGCCATGTACGCCCAGTTGAAGGAACGCGGCGTCGAGTGTGTATCGCCGCCCGTGACCATCGACGCGGGGGCGAACGTCGGGGGCAAGGGCCTGTATCTGCGCGACCCGGACGGCTTCACCATCGAGCTCTTCCAGCCGGCGACATAGCCTGATTTGGTCGCGTGCGCGTTGATCACCGCGGTGCCAGCAGTTAGAGCGCAGACAGATCCTGCTCAACCCGCTCGCTGTCCGGGCGCGCTCCCAGCCGCTCGAAGATAGCCAACGCCGCCTCCATCTGCGCAGGCGCCCGGCTCGGATCGCCGTGCTCGGCAGATATCTGCCCATACGCGTGCAGCACCCGGGCTTCGCCGTAGGGATAGCGCAGCCGGCGGGACAGGCTCAGAGCGTCCTCCAGCGTCGCTCGGGCCTCGGCCACCCGTCCTTGCCTGACCATCACCAGGGCCTGAACGCGCTGCGCATCCACCAAGGCGATGCGTTCGCCGGGATACGCACGGGAGTTGTGCGCCGCCGCGGCCCTCAAGCGCCTGACGGACTCGCGCGCACACTCAGCGGCCTCGGTCACCTCGCCCAACTCCAGAAAGGCCAGGGCCAGGGTGGGCAGTAGATGGGCGACCTGCAACTCCTCCCCCTCCTCAGCCCCTGGCCGATCCAACAGCGGGACCAGGCGATCGCGGGCCGCAGCGGGGTCGCCGTCGCGGATCTCCTGCTCGGCCTGTATCCAGCCGGCCCAGCGCTGCGCCCACAACGTCGTATGGGGTTGGGCCAGACTGAGGCCCTCCTCCAGGTACCCCAGGCCGGCCTCCCGCTCCCCGCGCAGCAGCGTCAGGTGTCCTAGCAACAGCGCCGGATGCACCGACCACCCGTGCGGTGCGGCCTGGCGGTTGACGGCCACGGCCCGCTCCCAGAGGGCGGTCGCCCGGTCCCAGTCGCCTTCGTAGGAGGCCGCGACCCACCCCTGATTGTGCAGCACGTGCGCGAGCGCGAGCGGATTACCCGACTGCTCCGCCGCGGACAGGGCACGCTCGAAGTATGCCCGGCCCACATCGATGTCTCCCAGGGCACTGTGGATGCGGGCCACGTCGTCCAGCGCCCGCCACAGTTGCTCGATGTCGCCCGCCGCCTCGGCCGCCGCGCAGGCCTCCCGCGCCACCGGCAGGGCCTCCTCCAGCCGATCCAGCTTCAGCAACGCCTCAGCCCGCCGCTCCAGGGCGGCGGCCAGCAGCCGCCCCTCGCCCACCGCCCGCGCCAGATCCTCCGCCCGGGCGACCGTTTCGAGTTGCTCGTTGGGCATCCAACTGTAGAGATCGGCCAGGCCCACGTATAGCGCGGCCAGGCCGGGTGTGGCCTGGACCGATTCCAGGCCCGCCAGCAGCGGCAACAGGCGGGCCAGGCCGGCCGGATTGGCCGCGGTGTGCACATACGCCTCGGTGATGCGGGCCAGGGTGCGCCGCACACCCTCCAGATCCTGGGCAGCGCGATAGCGCTCCGTCGCCGCCTCCAGCGCCGCCAGGGACTCGTCGTACCGCCCCAGCGCCACCAGCGCCGTGCCCACCTTCTCGTCCAGGCCCGCCAGCGCCCCAGCCGTGTCGCCCGCGGCCACCAGCCGTTCGCGCGCGGCCCGATAGTGGCCCAGCGCCGTCTCCATCGAATAGACCACCGCAGCGCGATCCCCCGCCCGTTCCAGCCAGTAGGCCGCCCGCTCATCGTCCGGGGTTTGCGCATAGTGGTAGGCCACTTCCTCTGCCGGAGGTTGCGACGCCATTTGCTCTAATGCTGCGCCGAGCTGCCGATGGAGCACGGCGCGTCGGGCCAGCCCCAGGTCGGCCTCGATCACCTCGCGGATCACGTCATGGGCGAAGCGATAGGCGTGCTCGCCGGGCACCTCCTCCAGCAGACGTCCCCGGCAGGCGGCATCGATGGCGGAGAGCACCTCGTCCTCGGGCCGCGCGGCGACCGCCACCAACAGCCCGATTGGCACCAGGCGCCCCATCACCGCCGCCATTCCCAGCAACTCGTGAGTTTCCTGCGAGAGGGCCGTCACGCGGCGACGAACGCTATGTGCCACGTCCCAAGGCACAGCATCCGACATGGCGTCTGTCCGCAGGCGCGCGGCCTGGGCGCAACTGACCAGGAAGAAGGGCACGCCTCCCGCCCTCTGCAGGATGCGGGTTTGCAGCGCATCCGCGGCGGGCTCCTGTCCCACCAGCAGCCCCGCGAGCAGGTCAGCGGCCTCCGCCGCACTGAGGGGACCGAGCGAGAGGCGTCGCCCGAGGCCGGCCTGGGCCAGGTCGTCCAACAGGCCGGCGAGCGGCGCATGCGGCGGCACTTCCGTCTCCCGGTAGGCTCCGATCACGCGCAGGGACGCTTCTGGGTTCGCCCGAACCAGTGCCGCCAGCAAGTCGAGGGCCTCCGCGCCGGCCCACTGCAGGTCGTCGAGCACCAGCAGCGTGCCGGCCGGTCCGGCCACATTGCGCAGGAAGTGCCCCACGGCCTTGAACAACAGGCGTTGCTCCTGATCGGGCGGGAGGCTCCAGGCGGGCAACGGCTCGATGCCGAGTTCGGCTAGCTCGGGCAGCAGCCGCACCAGCCAGGCACAGCCTCGCAGCATGGAGCGCAGATGCACCGGCTCCTGCACCTGGAGGTAGTGCTCCAGCGCCTCCAGTACGGGAGCATAGGACTCCTGGCCGCCGCGGCGCTGGCAGCCACCTGCCAGTACCGTCAGCCCCTGCTCCACCGCCTGTCGTCGGGCCTCGTGTAGCAGGCGCGACTTGCCGATGCCAGGCTCCCCCGCCAATAGCAGGACGGGAGGGCCCTCGGCAGCCAGGTGCTGCTCTAGCAAGATGCGTTCGCGCGACCGCCCCACCAGCGGCAACTCGGGTCCGGCGCTGGTCGGCGGCATCGCCGTTGGACCGCGTGTCGCCTCAACCGGCGCTCCGATGCGCGCGGCCGCCTCGAAGGCGGACCGCTCCGCCGGACTCAAAGCCAGGGCCTCGGCCAGCAGTTGCACGGTCTCCCGGCGGGGCGCGCGGCGCACGCCGCGCTCCAGGTCGGCAATGCCCCGCCCACTCAGCCGGGCGCGCTCCGCCAGGGCCTCCTGCGTCAGGCCGGCGGCGAGGCGAAACTGCCGCAGCAGCGTCGCAAGGGTCCGGTCTGGCCGCTCGATGCCCATCGGGATGCGCCCTCCCATCGCGCCGCGGTCACCTACACCGCCACGCCTGGTGGGAGTATAGCAGGCACCTGTGTGGTGGCTCAACGCGCGACGGTGACTTCCTGCGTGGGCAACGCGTGGGTGATTGCGTCCGGCCTTGTGTGGGTTGCGTCTGGTTGGGGAGAACCGTGGAGCACAGAATTGGCTGAGACGCGCAAGTTGCCGGGAGGGTAACGATGAAGACAGTCGTCGAGCAAGCGTTCAGGGCGCCACGATGGGCCCCTGCCGCCGGGCTCGTGCTGCTCTTGGCCCTGTTTAGCTATTCGCTGAGACGCGCGGCCGATCACAGCGGTGGCTCCCAGGCTATCATGCTGGCGGAAAGTCCCACCACCCTGGTCGTGGACAGCCACACCGGGCGGGCCTTCGTCGGCACGAGCGGCCCCTATGGCGGCGGCCACGTCCTCGTGGTGGACACCGGGACGGGCATGCTGCTGCGTGCCGTGTCCCTGACCTCCGCACCCGTCGCAATGGCCATGGATGAGCGGGCGGGGCATGTCGTCGTCGCGAGCGGAGGTGCGGCGGTCGTGCTGCTCGATGCCACGACCGGGAACGTGCTGCGGACCACCATTGTGCATCACAGTCCCTTCGCATTGGCCGTAGATGAGCAGACCCGACGGGCCTTCGTCTTGAGCGAAGGGGTCGGTGACCCGCAGCACAGCAGTATGAGCGTGAACGTCCTGGACACCCGAAGCGGCGTTCTGCTGCACACTCTGGCGGTAGGCCGACTCCCAGGCCAACTCGCCCTAGACCGACCGGCCGGACGTGTCCTGCTCACCAGCCCCGACGCCGGCACCACCTCGACCCTCTATGTGCTCGACGCGCGCAGCGGCACACTCCTGCACACCCGCCGTCTCAAGGGCTACATCACGGGAATGGCCGTGGATGAGCGGAGCGGGTGCGCCTATCTCATCAGCGCGGACACGCCCCGCTTGCGCGTGCTGGATGCGCGCAGCGGCGCTGTGCTGCGGGCGCTGCCGCTGGACGCGCGCCCCATGGCCGTGGCAGTGGATCGGACGACCGGCCATGTCTTCATCCAGAACGCCACAGGGACGCGAGTGCTGGATGCCCGCACGGGACGGCTGCGGCGGCTGAGGGGTCCCGGACAAGCCGCGCCGACGCGCCTGCTGGTCGCAGACGGCCCACGGGTCGTGGTGGCAAGTTGGGGCAACGGCACCCTCAGCCTGATGGATCGTCTCCGAGGTGGGCGGTGCGTGGTGCCTGTGGCAGGCGACTTGGTCGCCCTGGCCACCGATCAGCGAACCGCTCGCATGGTCGTCCTCACCGGGGCTGACATGGTGCCCGCGGGGGACGTAGCGTGGGCGGCATGGGCGCGCGGGCTCCTGGCGTGGCCGCCGCGGCTGCGACCGCCGACAAGATCGCGCCGCTTCGTGGCTGGGGCGGTAAACATCCTCGACACCTCCTGTTTGTGAAAGCCACCCCGCACTGTCGCCAATGCTGCGACCATCAGGACGCCAATTGGCACAAACGGCTGCCGCGCATACACTGAAGGGCGATGTTCTACAGACTCGGGCACGTCGCCTATCGAAGACGCTACGCGATCATCGTCGCCTGGCTGCTGCTGGTCGCGCTGAGCATCCCCGGCCTGGCCCAACTGCAAGGCGCGCTGAGCGGCGGCGGATTCCAGAACGGTGTGACCGAGGCGGATCGGGCCCTGGCCCGGATGCAGTCCGATCTCCACTATTTCCCGACCAGCGTCACCATCATCTTCAGCCATCCGACCTGGACGGTGGCCGACCCACGCTTCGTCTCCGCGCTCCACGGGGCGCTGTCGGGCATGCCGGGGCTCGCCCACCTCGCGCGCATCGATACCTTCGACGGCCCCAACGGGTCGCCCAAGATGGTCTCGCCCGACCGCCATGCCACCTACGCCGTCCTGAACTTCCAGGCACCGCTCGAAACCGTGCAGAAGGAACTGCCACGGGTGCGCGCGCGGCTGCGTCCAACCGCGCTGCGCACCATCATCACCGGCGACCCTCCGGTCTACGCCGATATGGAACGCCTCTCGGTCGAGGACCTGGCGCAGGTCGAGAAGTACACCTTTCCGGCGGCCCTGTTGTTGTTAGTCGTGGTCTTTGGCACGCTCGTGGCCGCCGGCGTGCCGCTGCTCATCGGCGGCGTGAGCGTCGCCGTGACGCTGGCCATCCTCTATCTCATTGCCCGCGTGACCACGGTCTCCACCTTTGCCCTCAACGTCACCACCATGATCGGCCTGGGCATCGGCATCGACTATGCCCTGCTGATCGTGAGCCGCTTCCGGGAGGAGATCGCGCGCCGCACGATTGAAGATGCCGTCGCGGTGACGGTCGCGCACGCCGGCCGCTCGGTGCTATTCTCGGGCGGTACGGTGGTCCTGGGGCTGAGCGGGCTGCTGATGTTCAAGGCGATCGCCCTGCGCTCGATGGGTATCGGAGGCGCCCTGGTCGTCGGAGTCGCGGTCGTGGCCTCGCTGACCCTTGTGCCGGCCGTACTGGGCCTGCTCGGCCGGCGCATCGACGCTCTGCCGGTGTTACGCCGGGGAGACAGGGTGAGCCGCTTCTGGCCCGCCACGGCGCGCCTCGTGATGCGCTATCCCTGGGCCTTCATCGTCCTCACGCTGATCGCGGTGGCCACCATCGCCTGGCCGGCCGGTGAGCTGCGCCTGAACATCCCCAACGCCACCATCCTGCCGACGTCGGTGGAATCGCGCCAGGGCTACGACATATTGCAGACGACCTTCCAGCAAAACGTCGATAGCCCCATCATCCCGGTGGTCTACGGGCCGGGCCCGATCCTGCAGCCGCGCTATATCGGCGCGCTGTACGACTATACCCGCGCCATCGCGCGCGACCGCGACGTGGCAAGCATCCAGAGCATCGTCAACCTGGACCCGCACCTGACGCGCAGCGACTACCTGGACCTGCCCGCCCACCTGGCCGACCCGGCCGTGGCCTCGGTCGTGGCCCAGTTCGCCGGCACGCACTCCACGCTCGTGGCCGTCTATCCACGCCACGGCCTGTCCAAGGACGCGGCCGAGGCCCTGGCCCGCCGCATCCATGCCATCCCCCTTGGACAGGGCTTGCGCCGCGACCTCGGCGGCTACACGCCGGGTGAGATGGACTACGTCGGCGCCCTGTACAGCGACTTCCCCAAGGCCATCCTGTTCGTCATTGGCAGCACGCTGCTCGTCCTCTTGGCCCTGTTCCACTCGGTCGTGCTGCCGATCAAGGCGGTGGTCATGAATTCGCTCAGCCTGCTGGGCTCCTACGGCGCGCTGGTCTTCATCTTTCAGCAGGGACACCTGTCCAACCTGCTCAACTTCAGCGCGACCGGGTATACGGACGAGATGACGCCCATCGTGATGTTCTGCACCCTCTTCGGCCTCTCCATGGACTACGAGGTTTTCCTGCTGTCGCGCATCCAGGAAGAGTATCTGAAGGGTGGGCGCAACGACTACGCAGTGGAACAGGGGTTGGCGCGCACCGGCCGCATCATCACCAGCGCCGCGCTGATCCTGGTGGTCGTCGCCGGTTCGTTTGCCTTCACTAATCTGGTGCTGGTCAAGGCCGTCGGCCTGGGGCTGGCCCTGGCTATCCTGATCGACGCCACGCTGATCCGCACCCTGCTGGTGCCGGCGACCATGCGCGTCCTCGGCCACTGGAACTGGTGGGCGCCGCGCTGGCTCGACCATCTAATTGGCCGGGTCGGGGGCGAGATGGCGACTACCGAGCCGGCCCGCACGGCGGCGGAATATGGAACGCCGGACACTGCCTCCCCAGACGGGGCCCCAATCGGGGAGCCGGCGGTTAAAACCGCCGGGCAGGGGACGGGCACTTAAGTGCCGCTGAAGCGGCAGGGTACCCGCTTGCGGGTGTCGACTTTCTATGAAACGCGGCCACCTTGCCCGGCGGTTTTAACCGCCGGCTGCCGACCTTATCCCCTCTGTGGCCCCCAGGCCCCGGCGCTTCAGTCGCCGGTTCCCGTCAGGGAGTCAACTGGTACAGCCGCGCCACGTCGATATGCAGGTACAGACGGGCCAGGCCGGCCGCCTCGCTGATCGGAACCCCGGTGTATTCCACCGAAAAGCCGTCCAGGCGCTCCTGCACGACGATATCGCCGGCGGAGAGCACGTCCAGGTAGCGGCCTAGATGCAGCAGGCTGTCGCGCAGGGTCGGGGCAGCGTCAATCGCAGGATTCCAGGCCTTGCGGCGAACGCGCAACGCCTCGGCCTGCAGCGTCTGCATGTCATCATTACTGAGCGTGGTGACCTTTTGCTCGTCGGCCTCCATGTATCCGACCACGAAGCCGCCCTCGATTTCGTTGATCAGGGCGTCGCCGGTCTGCTTGTACTCGAGGTACAGCCCGATCGCATCGAGCAGATTGGCATAGGCTTGCATGTGTGGCACGGTGCACGTCTCCCTTGACTGCAATTATGCACGAACTTCAGCCACGGCGCACGCCACCTGTGCAGGCTTCTAATCGGGCGAGCCGTAGAGATTCCTCTCCATGGTCGACCGAATGGCCGGCCATTCGGTGTCGATGATGCTGTAGTACACGGTGTCCCGAGAATAGCCGTTCTGCACGATCATGTGCTTGCGCAGGACGCCCTCGCGCACGGCGCCGAGGCGCTCGATGGCCCGCTGCGAGCGCAGGTTGCGCGCGTCGGTCTTCAGCGAGACGCGCAGGCAGCCCACGTCGTCGAACAGGTGGCGCAGCAGCAAGTACTTGGACTCGCTGTTGATGGCGGTGCGCCACCAGGCGCGGCCGAGCCAGGTGCTGCCGATTTCGACGGCACGATGCTCGCGCCGGATATCCATGAAGCGCGTGCTGCCGACGATGGTGCCGGTCACCTTCTCAATGATGACAAAGGGAATCTCGTCGCCGCGCTCCGCCGTGGCAAGGGCGCGTTCCACGAAGGTAGCCACATCGCTATGTGTAGCAAGCGGCATGGAGATGTAGCGCCAGATCTCCTCGTCGCCGCTGATTGCCGCCAGGGCGTCGACGTGCTGCCGCTGCAATGGTTCCAGACGAACCCAGCGGCCCTCCAGTGTCGCCGGCCCGATGGCCAGACCTTGCTGTTGCGTCATATCTTTGCTCCACACCGATCCAGACACCCATCGCTGTTGCTCAGGCTCAGTGTAGCAAACGACCATCCGAGCGGGACATGGCGAACCACCTGGACCGTTGCTGCTGATAAGCGACGTGGCGCACGGGGGGCTCTCACGCGTGCCATAAATACGGGGTTTCCCGGATGCCGTAGCTGCCTGCAACCGCTACACTGGTTTCGACCGGGCCAAAGCCGGCCAATACGGCCACGGAGCGGAGGCGTTACCGCGCGGCGGCCGTACCCGTACATCAGCGAGCTGAAGGAGTTGCGACCATGGCGATTACAGCACAGCCGAGCCTGGGCCAGGCGGCCATCGATAGCCTGCGCAGCAGCTTGCGCGGGCCCCTGCTCGCGCCGGGGGACGACGGATACGATGCGGCACGGCGGGTCTGGAACGGCATGATAGATCGGAAACCGGCCCTCATCGCGCGGTGTGCCGGCGTGGCCGACGTTGTCGCCGCCGTCAACTTTGCCCGAACGCACGATCTGCTGACCTCGATCCGCGGCGGCGGCCACAACGTCACCGGCAACGCGGTATGCGATGGGGGGCTGATGATCGATATGTCCCTGATGAAGGGTGTACGCGTCGATCCCGCAAGCCGCACGGTGCGCGCCCAAGCCGGCGTCACCTGGGGCGAGTTCGACCATGAGACGCAGGCCTTTGGCCTGGCGAGCACCGGCGGCCAGGTCACCACCACCGGCATCGCCGGCCTCACCCTGGGCGGCGGGATCGGCTGGCTGATGCGCAAGTGCGGCGCAGTGGTGGACAATCTGCTCTCCGTCGACCTTGTCACCGCCGATGGCCGGTTCCTCACGGCCAGCGCTACCGAGAATCCAGATCTGTTCTGGGGCCTGCGCGGCGGCGGCGGGAACTTCGGCGTCGCCACCTCCTTCGAATACCGGCTGCATCCGATTGGCCCGATGGTCACCGGCGGCATGATGCTCTACCCGGCGTCCGACGCCCCGGCCCTGCTGCGCTTCCTCCGCTCCTACATGGAGGCGGCGCCGGACGAGGTCATGGCCCTGGCCGCCTTCCTCTCGGCGCCCCCGGCGCCCTTCGTGCCCGCCGAGATGCATGGTGCGCCGATGATGGCTATCGGCTTCTGCCATGCCGGTTCGCTGGACGAGGGCCAGCAGGCCGCCAATCGCCTGCGCGAATTCGGGCCGCCGGTGGTGGACCTGATCGGGCCCATGCCCTACGTCGCGCTTCAACAGTTGTTCGACCCATCGGTGCCGTTCGGCCAGCAGGTGTACCTGAAGTCGGACCATCTGTCCAGCCTGAGCGATACGGTCATCGACACCATCGTCGCCCAGGCCGCCGGCCGAACCTCGCCGCACTCGGTGGTGCTGATCATCCCGTTCGGTGGCGCCATCGGCCGCGTTGGCGACGACGAGACGGCCTTCGGCCACCGCGGTGCCCCCTTCGATTATGTCATCTACTCGATGTGGACCGACCAGGCCGAATCGGAGCGCCACATCGCCTGGACGCGCAACTTCGCGGCGGCGATGCAGCCGTTCGCCATCGGCGTCTACGTCAACGAAATGGGCAGCGAAGGCGATGAGCGGGTGCGCGCAGCCTACCCGGCGCATACATACGAGCGGCTAGTGGCGCTGAAGAACGCCTACGACCCGACCAACCTGTTCCGTATGAATCAGAATATCAAGCCAAC
>Ga0070738_10005394_pt1 | contig 14225 bp, 8 predicted proteins | sample Coa_R2_2_FD_66446 | JGI IMG/M metagenome (GOLD analysis project Ga0070738, IMG submission 66446) | Surface soil microbial communities from Centralia Pennsylvania, which are recovering from an underground coalmine fire - Coalmine... | ecosystem: Environmental > Terrestrial > Soil > Unclassified ...
TTCGCCGGAATGGCCTCGGCGGCGCAATTCAAGCGCCGCATAGGGCACCGCCAAGGGAACGCTCACACCCCAATCGCACGCGCTGTTCATCCAAAGCCGTTCCGAACCATAACGCTCAATCATGTCGACCGCCCGCGCAGCCGTGCATTTCGTCTCGGGGTAAAGAGTCATGCCCGCCCAAAACCCGGCATCGAGCACCCTCGCAATCGTATGCTCCTCGACGTGGTCAATGATGCAGCGCTCCGGTTTGAGCCGCTTTTCGTTCCGCAGAACATCGAGAATCAATTTCGTGCCTTTAAGCTTGTCTTCGAGATGCGGCGTGTGGACCAAAACCAGCTGGTCATGGCGGGCCGCAAGGTCGACATGCAGCTCGAGCACTTTCAACTCATTTTTTGAGTTTTTGTTGAGACCGATCTCGCCGATGCCGAGAACATTGGGCCGGCTAAGAAATTTTGGGATGAGGCTGACTACCTCGGCGGCAAGAACAGTGTCCTCGGATTCCTTTGGGTTGATGCAAAGCCAGCAGTAATGCGCCAACCCGAACTTCGCCGCCCTTTTTGGTTCATGGTCGGTCAATTGGCAGAAGTAGTCATAAAAGCCGGCGGGAGAACTGCGATCGAAGCCGGCCCAGAATGCGGGTTCACAAACTGCCGCGCACCCGGACGCCGCCATGTCCCGGTAATCATCGGTGACCCGGCTGACCATGTGGGCGTGAGGCTCGATGTACCGCATAGCTCAGTGCGTCTGGGCCCAAGCGCCGCAAGCGGCTTTTGTGGTCGCAACCGGGATGGGATCCGTCGTCGGATCACTAAGCGAAAGCAGCACGTTTTCAGTGCGATTGCCGTTTTTTTGAAGGGCAGCCATTGCCTGGACCAGCGCGTTCAATCGAAAATCCGCTTCGCCCGGCGCGCGATCCAGGCGATCCAAAAAAGCCGCGAGATCGATCAGTTTTGAGCGTGCCTCGAGAAAATACAAATCCAGCAACTGTTGGCGATTCATAAAGCCGCCTCAAAGTTAGCATTCGAGAAAAGGCACATAAAGAAAAACCAGCCGAGGCGTAGGCTGCGTACGAGAAGAGACCGGACCTTTCGATCCGGTCTCTTGTGATTTCAGAATTTAGAACTTCCGCTGCTTACTGCTTAACCTTGAAGAACTGGGCGCCTGTCGTGCTGGGCACCGTGTATGGGCTGGTGGCCCCGTTCACCGGCGAGTAATTGCCGTTGACAGTCGGTGAGGACAGGAGAGTTCCTGTGAAGGTAATAACGACGTTGTTGCCCTGTTTTCCAGCCTTCACAGTCGGCCTGGAAGTAATCTGGGCCGCCGTCGGCAGATACGCGATCGGAGATGCCGGATCGGTGACGTCATTGACGAGGCTGCGCACGCCGTCCGCTGGCAGGCCCGCATTAACGATTGTCCATTCCAGGCCGGCACCGCCGCCACCCTGCCAGTAAAGCAGGTGCAGCGGATAAGCCCCAGCGACCGGGACGGTGAATGGGAAGTCGATGTGACTCATTCCCTTGCCGTAGTTGGCTTCACCGAGGATCGGGTTCGCATCGGAAGCGATGTTGGCCGTGAGGTTCGCGTTGGTGATCCAGAAGTCACGCTGGCCGCCAAAACCGCTGACATTCAGCGCCGGGATGGTAATCGGGCCCGGTGCCGAACCGTTCATGACGTAGGGCATACCATTAGCGGGTTTATTGATTTCAATGAACGCAATCGCGCCATTGGTTTGAGCCGCGTAGGCCAATGTCGCGTCGCTGGCCCCGTAAAGCCCTTGGTCAACCACGGCGACCTTGCCGCTCAGGTTGATCGGGGTTCCCGGGGTGTAATTGTTCGAATTGACGATCATGACCGGCCCGATTATCGGGGTGACAGGCGGGGTGATTCCAAAGCCGCCGTTGCCAAAGGCTTTGTCGCTCACAACTGCAGCCACGTCGGTGTCCACGCCAGAACCGGTGACATGCAGCACTTGCCGCGTCACGCCCTGGCCTTCGGACAGCCGGAAGCCGTCGTCGCTGTTCACACCCATGACGTAAAGGCCGGCATTGGTGAATACGATCCAAGTGTCAAACGCGCGGGCGAAGTTGGCCGTACTGCTGGTCAGTCCTGGAATACCCGGTCCCGTGAAGTTGAAACCGAAATCGCCGCCCGAGCCCGTGTCGTTAAAGTCGACGGCGTTTGTCCAAATGTACATGTTATTGGTGTAAGCGGGGCCAGACGCGGCGGAAGCGCTCGTTAGATCGGCTACGTTGGTCCCATACCATGGGAAATAGAGTCCGGCCAACAGTGCATTGTTTTCGTCCGCCGTGTTTGCAAGGCCGTCACCCGAATCCCCGACCGTGGCCGGATCAACTTGTGTGACAGCGAGGTTCAAGCCGAGTTGGGCCTTATCGAGCTTGCTCACAGGCACGCTCATGCTCGAATCAAGTGTAAGGCTGGTGGCCCAGTTCATGACGGAGAATGCCCAGGTGTTGCTGTGAACATTGGGGACAGTCGCATTGTCGCTCCAAACCAGGGTAGCCGTGTAATTGGATCCTGATTCGAGGAACGGATTGAAGGAGAGCTTGGCAGTCGTTACTCCACCGGACTTGGTGATGGTCGGATTGGGACTGCTGGTAATCCCAGGCCCGCTGACCGAGAGCTTGATCGAGCCCTGGTTGACGGTCGTGCTGCCGTCGGTCAACTGAACGATGACCTGGTCGGGACGAGCGCCGCCCTGGCCGTCGTACGGGTTGATTTGGGAAACATACGCTGGCAAAGCCGGCCCGGAATAATAGGCAGTGATGCCCGTGGTGTTGGTCGGGCTGGGGTCATTCACCAGAACACGCACGCCGTTGTTCACAGTGAACCATTCCATGTTGGCTCCGCCAACGCCGTTATACCAGAGAAGGCGGAACGGATAGATGCCCGCGTTTGTAATCACGATATCAAACCGTGTGTCGGAAGCGCCACGGCCGCCATCGAAGGAGCCGAGCACCGGGGCAAAGCGGTCTTTGGGATTGATGCCCGTTGTGATAGCAAAACCATCGTCGCTGTTGACGCCCATTTCATAAAGCCCAGGGGATGCGAACTTGAGGAAGCACAACACTTCCATCGAGGAATTGTCGGTTCCATTGCCTATGCTGCCGGGCAAGCCCGGGAACTGAACGTCGGCATAGCCGTTGTTGGTCTTGAAATCCCCTTGCTCGCCGCCACCCGCAACGGAGGAAGGAGTGATATTGAAGTTCAGGTAATTCTGGTAATCGAGGTAACCGTTATCGGTGAAGCCCGCCAGGTTAGCCGCGTTGGTCCCGTGCAAACCGGCAACCTGCTCATTGGCCCAGTAGATGCGAGTGGTCGATCCGCTGTTTTGCCAGGTCAACAGCTTGAAACCAGGCTTGGTGGTGTCCACACCGTTCACGGTCAAGTTACCCGGCACTGTGATATAAGTGGGCGCGACGAAAGTTCTCGTGCCGCTGGCGACCGTGTTGTTGAGCGTATCCTTGGCGCTCAACGTCCAGGTGTTGGTTGAGCCGGACCCCAGGATATTGGCAAAACCGCCGTGGTAAACCACGGTCGTCGTGCCGCCTGATTTGGTGACCGAGGTCGGAGTTACAGACTTGCCGTTCAAGGTCAAAGCAATCGGTTGATTGGTGTCAATGACACTCTGGCCGGAGTCGCCAACTTCGACAGAAAAGCCGTCGGCGAAACCAGTAGCCGGGCCGACCAACGCTTCTTGAGCCGGAATCGTGGTGATTTGAACGTTGTCGATATCGATATTGGCCGTATTGCCGCCTACACGCGAAGCCAGGATCAAGCGGCCGGGGGACGGGAAGTAAGTGGTCGGGTAATTGGTCAGAATCTGTTTGTTCTTCCACCAGACGTTTAGCACGCCGTTTGTGTCGAGCACGACTTTGAGGTGGACCCAAGACAGGTTGGTGCCGCAACCAGTGCCGGTGTAAGGACCGGTTTCCAGGGAGGTCGGGTCGGTGGGGGCGTTGTTACCGTTGGAATCGGTCGAGGGGACCGCATTACCATGTTCGTCAGAAGTGCCCTGCGTGGTCCCATTGGGCATCGGAATCGTCGTCTGAAGGACGTTGTCCACGATAATGTCCAAGCCGATGCCGTCGTGAGTAATGCCGGGGGCAACTTCGCCGACAGCGGGGGCATTGGGAGGAATCGTATAACTTCCGCTATCCCACATGTCGAAGCCGAGCGCCAAACCTGTGGTGGTCCCCTCTTCCATGAGGCTCAGATCACCGGCGTTGCCATTATCGCGAAACTGTCCGCCGTTAAGCGAGATCTTGCCGTTCATGTCCGGGAACTGATCGCCGGCATTCAACGCGGCCAGCACGGGATCGTTGCCGCGGGCGTAGTTGATGCTGAAGCCGTCAGCGGGATTGGGCCGGCCATCGCCGATCCGCAAGTCGGCCTCGAAGGTGAAGCCCGCGACGACCAGGCCTTTGTCAAAGTCGTCAAAGAGCACGCAACCGCTAAGGCTGCTCGAGAAGGCCGTGGGACTGGCACCGCAGGTCGCGGTAGCGAAGGTCAGTTGAACGAAGCCGTCGCCTGCGACGCCTTTGACAGGACCATTGGTCGTGTTGCCGATGGGGCCGGCGCCGCCGCTGGATTGCCAGTTCGCGCTGCCCGCTTGGGAATTGGCTGTGCCGTTCCACAAAGTGCCGCCGAAGTTCAACTTGCCCGAAGGGTCGGTGTTGAAGTCATAGGTGGCCTGCCCGGCGTTTGCGGCGCCGGCAGCGAGGAGACACGAACCCATCAATGCGCGTAGAGTACGCGCTCGAAACGTTGAGCCAAGCCAATAGGCTGCGGCTCCATGAGGAGAGTTTTTTCTCATAGTGATCGGGTGAGGTGTTACTACTTTTCGTTGCTATTTACCAATGTCGCGTTGCTAGCGCGAACAACAGCACATCCGCTTTAATCACGGGTCGGCGGCTTGTGCTTGTGAATAGAGTTGTAAGATGACGCGTGAAACAGTGTCAACAAAATATTCAAAAAAAGTTGAAAACAGGCCTACGTCAAAAGGCCTCTGCCAGCGCCGCAACTCTCGCAATGAACGCGCGCACGCACGGCCTGCCCAAGGTTGATCCCTTCCAGGCGCTCCCGTCGTTGGTCTAAACAGTGCGAGCACGTTGAAAAGGCCGACAAATCCCATGTGTCCGCGAAAACCCGGCCCATTTCAAGCGCCAGAACGGCTTCCTGGCTGCTCTCCAGCGTCTCAAGCTTCGGCGGAGAGAACTCACCCAAAGCGGCCAAGGCGTCCATAGCGCCGTTCCCTGCCCTGGTTGGAATTAACGAAACCACGTCCGCCCCGCAGGAAAATGCGAACCGCGCCGACTCGACCGCCCAGTTCACGGCTTCGTCTTCGCGAATGAACGGCGGTTTGACAAGGATAAATGCCCGCACCGAAATGCGTTGCTTGCGCAGAAACTCGACCGCGTCGGCAAAGTGATCCAGCGTGAATCGTTTGTTAAGACGCGGAAGCACCTCCGGATGGACGGTCTCAAGGCCCATGGCAACTTCGAGGGAACCTGCGAGGAGTTCTCGCAACAGCAGAGCGCGAGGTCCCACCAGCCGCGGATGGCACTCCACAATGACATGTTTGGCAAAGGCCACGCTCGTTGCTATAGCCCCATAGTCCTCGACCGGAATTGCGCCGGGATCAAAGAAGCTGCCGCTATTGTACAATTTGATCTGCTCCGGCCGGGTCTCGAGCCGCTCCAGCGCATATTTGATTTGCGCCGGAATGGCCCCGGGAGGCACGCGCGACCTCAGTGTGTTTTTCCACAGATCACACATCAGGCAATGCCACGGACATTCTTTGTTGGTAAGCAAAATCCCCGCGCCGTCCACAATGCGGCCTGACCCGGAGCGCTCTTTCTCGAGAAAGAATCCGTATGGTTCAAACGGGTTCAGCTCGTTGCGTTTTGGCCTGGCGCGGACAATCCATGCTGAAGGATCGGAATCCGGGCCGGGATCCGATATCCCGCGGATCAAGGCTCGAGGCAGTTGCTCCCCCGGCTCAGTCATTGATGGTATGGTTTATGGTCCTGGTACAACGCCAGTCTCGACTCGCAAGCCTGGGCGGCGGCATTGTCCTGGGCGGCCAGGGCCAGTTCGCGCGTCTTGTGCGCCGCTTCGATTGCCTCGTCGAACCGGCCGCATTCTGCGAAAGCCGCGTCGAGCGCCGCCCAGCAACGCGTGTCCTGCCCGGAGGTTAGTTGCAATGCGCGCTGCGCCAACCGAACCGCCCGTGCACCGTTTCTGAACTGAGCCGACGGGTGAGTTGCCAGGAGCCACGCCATTTGGGCCTGCGCCCGAGGAGAGTCAGGTTGAAGCCACAAAACGCTATTGAGTCGAACGAAAGCTTCGTTGAACTGCCGACGACTCAAAAACTCCTCCGCCTCAATCAGGAGCTTCACTGGAAACTGCGGGTCCAACCGCACAACCTCCTTGAATTGCGCCGCCGCAGCGGAGCTGTTGCCCGCGAGCATCAAGGCCTTGCCGAACTCGAAATGGAGGCCCGCATTGGCGGGGATGAGCGCCGCGGCCTTGCCTAAAGGCTCCAGCGCCTCCTTCAATCTCCCCTGCCCGGCCAGCAACCGGCCCAATTGGGCAAGCGCCTCGCCGGAATCAGGTTTGAGACTAAGGTAGCTTTTCAGTTCGGCAACGGCTTCCGGAACTTTGTTTTGCGCAGCCAGGATATTCGCCCTCTGCAAATGCACTGAATTTTGCCCCGGGTCGAGTTTTAGAACCTCAGCGTATTGGGTCAGAGCTTCGTCACGGCGCCCCAGCGCATTGAGTGCCCCGGCAAATCGCAGGCGCGCCGACTCACTCCAGGGACGCAATCGGACCGTCGTGGCAAAATGCGCGGCGGCGTTTTCGAGATCACCTTTGAGCTCAAAAACGGTGCCCAGGTCCAAATAGGCCAGCGGGTAACGCGGATCGGCGCTCAAGGCCGCGCGAAAATGTGCTTCCGCGGCGGCAAGATTTCCCTGCTGCGCCAGGTCCTCGCCGACGTTGCATTCCGCCACCGCGTTGTGAGGGGTCACTTCGAGCGCGTGCCAGAACAGCGTCCAGTTATTCTTCCAATACGAGGTTTGTCGCCAGGTAAGAAAACCGCAGAGGGCAATAGCGACGGCTGCGAAAGCGGCTAAAACTGGAATCGCGCGGCTGTGTTTCGCCGCAATCTCCCCTGCCCCCCAGGCAACACAGATAAACAGACCAATCGAAGGAATATACATGTACCGGTCGGCCATGCCTTGCATGCCGACCTGTATGAGCCCGATCACCGGAACGAGGCTGCCCAGAAACCAAAACCAACCCACGAAAAACCACGGCCGGCGTCGAACCTGCAAAAACGCGAAACCGCAGGCGGCGGCGAGAAATAAAAGCGCGGCAACCACCAGCGGCCAGCCCCATTGTTCAGAAAGCGGGTAGTCCGAACTCCCGTTCCAACCGTAGCGCGTGTCCGGGTGCGGATAATAAATGGCGAGTTTGTGAGGCCAAAAGGCTTTGCCGAGGTACTTAACATACGAAACAAGGGCGTTGATGGCGCGCAAACGAAGCGGCAGGCCGGCGGTGACCGAATGACTCCCCGATTGCGCCAGGAAGGTCGCCAGGCTCGATAGTATGGCGAGCAGCAAAAACGGGATTTTCTCGAGCACCAAGATGCAAATGCGTGACCGCGTCAAATCCTTCATGCGATCCAGCGGCCATAGGTCCAGAAGCAGCAGCAGGAACGGCATCGTAACAAGCATCGGTTTAGACATCAGTCCAAACGCGAAAAGGAGAAGCGCCAGGCAAAAGAACCATCCGGCGCGATGCGGAACTCTGAAAGCGCTCTGCGTCAATTCGCCGCCTCCCTTCGCCTCCGGTTCCGCGGCGGCAGATGCGACCGAGTCGTTCGCGTACGCCGAATACGCCCAGATTGAAAGCAGGAAAAAGAAGGTGCTGAGAACGTCCTTGCGTTCGGCAACCCAGGCGACGGATTCCACGTGCAAAGGATGCACCCCAAACAGAATGGCGACCATGCCGCATGCCCATAGACGGCCGGTCAAACGATTGAGCAGCAGGAAAACGAGCACCGCGTTGAGAAGATGCAGAACCAGGCTGGTGAGGTGATGTGCGGCAGGGCGCAACCCAAACAACTGCACGTCGGTCATGTGTGATATCCATGTCAGGGGGTGCCAGTTCGAGGCATAACCGGAAGTGAAGGCCCACTTCACGTTGGGCCAGGTCAATCCGCTCAAGACATGGCCGTTCTCGACGACATATTGATGGTCATCAAATTTGATGAAATCGCTGCGAGCGACGGGGCTGAACGCGACGGCCGTCAAAATGAGAAGCCCTGCGCATATCACAGGCACCAGCCATCGCGGATGCGCCGGCGTGCGGCCGGATTGAACAACAGGCGAAATCTCCACGCGGGTCAAAAGTCTCTCCTTTGCGGGTCGAATGCTGAATCGTCTGAAACTTTGTTTGGCGTCCGGCGGATCACAAATTCATTTTCGGCAACTGAAGTCTTCAGGCAAGCCGCATATGGCCGCCACTATTATATTGAATAATCAGCGAAAAATTGGTTCTATATGGCATTGTGAGGACCACGACACCAGGAAGATGCTCAGAACAGGTCAATCATTTATCGAGGGCCCGGGCGACAACCCCGGCGCTCCCGGCAGTGCGTTGCGGGCGTCAATGCCGCCAGATTGAGCGCCAGGTTACCGCCATCAAACGCGAAATGGTGCGGGAATACGGAAGCGCAATTTCAGGCCACTCGCACTTGCTGAACTCAGCGCTCAACGAAGCCGAAGCGATCGCCTGGCACACCGGCTATCTGCATTTATTGTTTCCCGTGTTAGCGGAGGAAAAAGCTTCGGCCGTCACCCGCTGGGCCGCGCGCCAGCGCATGGTGCGCCGTGCGACTCGGCAGGTCTCGCTCAAAGAATAGGACCCGCCGTGGCGATAAATTGCCAGGCTGGATCCGTTTTGAGCCAGAGTGCCGCGCCACCCACAATCGCGTTGTTGAAATACCTCAGGGAAATGCCGGATTTTCGCGCGAATTCAAACGCTCGGTACGAGGCAAATCAGTTGGCATGATCTCTGCCTTTAGTCCTGGCGTGAGGCGTAACAACCTCACTTGAGTTTGGGACAGGTGGTGCCAGGACCGAAGAGGCTCTACCTGGTTTTCATGACAAGGGTGGGGCGGCCCGGTTAGGGTTCCGGGTCGCTCTTTTTTTTCAGAGCACATCCAGTTCGCCACGGCAGTAGACAACCGCCGTTCCAGAAATTCCAACTCTGTCGCCGAGCAGGCGACAAGCAAGTTCTCCTTGCCGCTTCGAGATTTGCCGGGCCCGCAGCTCGGTCTTCCCCAAGCGTCGCGCCCAATATGGAATGAGTGTTGAATGGGCCGAACCGGTGACCGGGTCTTCGGGAACTCCAACCTGCGGAGCAAAAAACCTCGAGACGAAATCCACGTCAACTCCCGGCGCAGTCACAATCGTTCCGAGACAATCCAGGCCCGCAAGCAAATCGAAGTTCGCTGAAATGGCCGCCACCTGCGCCGCCGACTCAAACACGGCGAGATAATCGCGGGATTTCAAGACTTCTCTTGGCATTGCCCGAAGTCCTCTCAATAACGCCTCCGGCACGACACACGGTTCAGCAGGCCGCGACGGAAAATCGAGTTCGATTGCACCTTCACGCCGGGTTGCGGTCAACCTGCCGCTGGCGGTTTGGAAAGGGACTTCATTCCAGGGAAGCTTCTTCTCAAAGAAGAGCACGTGCGCCGCTGCCAGGGTCGCGTGCCCGCATAAGTCGACTTCGGCCTCGGGCGTCATCCAGCGGAGATCGAAAAAGGAGTCATGCGGCACCAGGAAGGCGGTTTCGGAAAGGTTGTTTTCGGCGGCAATCTGCTGCAGCAGTGGATCGGGCAACCACGAATCCAGGAGACAAACCCCGGCGGGATTGCCGCCGAAATTTCGTGAAGTGAAGGCGTTGACCTGGTAATAAGGAATTCGCATCTCAAAAACCCGGCTCACGGAGGAGCCACCGGAACTGTAACTGGATCGCGGCCATCTTCGCAATGCTGCCTGGGATTCTTGTGTGGTCCGGCGGGTGTCCCCTAATAACCCGACGCCGCTCAGTATTGCTTGGAATTGCTGGTAGACCCGCGCTCGCGGACGATGAGAGTGACGCAAGAGCAGAGGCGCCCGTCGCTCCTGCCAGGCGTTGGGGGCGCGGTCGCACAGTCCGCGCCCTCTTCTTGTACGTGCATTTGGGGAATCGCCCTCAATCGCGTGCAAGCCATCGGTAACCCTCTTGGCTGGTTCAACATTCCTTGCCGGGCGCCCAAGTTGATTTCATACTTCCTCAAAATCGAATGAGCCCAGAGTTGCAGGAAGGTTTGAGCAGCCTCGAGATCCTGATTGTTGAAGACGAGACTTTGCTGCGGAAACAACTGAGCGCGCAGCTGGAACGTCTCGGCATGGATGTGACAGGAGCCGGTACGCTGGCGGCTGCGCGCCAATTGTCGTCGGAGATGGCCTTTGATTTTGCCTTGTTGGATGTGAATCTTCCCGATGGGCGGGGCACCGATTTGCTGCGCGAAAGTGCGTTTTCGACGAACACCGCCGTGATCGTCATGACCGCCAATGGCGAGGTCTCCGGCGCAGTGGAAGCCATGCGGTTAGGAGCCCTGGACTACCTGGTAAAGCCGTTCGACCCACTGGAACTGCCCCTGGTACTGAACCGGGTCCGCCGTTCAAAACAAAGCTCCCGCGCCGCGGAACATAGGCGCGAGGAGGAACCTTCGTTTTTCTTCGGGTCAGCGCTGGCCGGCCTGGAAACGCAACTAGGCCGGATTCTTGCCGCGGATCGCCGCATGCAAGGTCCGCTGCCGCCGGTGTTGATTCAGGGAGAAACCGGCACAGGCAAGACGACCATTGCGCGGTGGCTTCACCAGCAAGGGCCGCGCAGCTCGGCTCCCATGGTGGAAGTCAATTGTTCGGCGCTGCCAGAATCGCTGGCCGAATCTGAATTGTTCGGACACGAACGCGGCGCCTTTACCGACGCCCGCAGCGCGCGCATGGGCCTGTTCGAAGCCGCAAACGGCGGATCCCTGTTTTTGGATGAGCTGCCCAGCTTGTCCCTCGCCCTGCAAGCCAAAGTCCTCACGGTGATCGAGGATCACCGCATCCGGCGCGTGGGCGGCAATAAACCGATATCCACCGATGTTCGGTTGATTACGGCGTCCAATCGGGACCTCCGCCAGCTTGCAGCCCAGGGAGCTTTCCGCGAAGATCTTTTCCACCGCCTTGACCTCTACCGCATCACCCTAACGCCGCTGAGAGAGCGGGGAGAGGATATTTTGAAATTGGCCGAACTGCTGATGGGCCGTCTCTGCCGTCAGCACCGCCTTCCTCTTAAGCGCATCTCCCAATCAGGTCAGCGCCGGCTGCTCAATTATTCGTGGCCAGGCAACGTGCGTGAGTTGGCCCACGAACTCGAGCGCGCCATCGTTTTTGAAGACCGCGATGAATTGGCTTTCGACAACCTCCAGACCCCCATCGATACCACGAAACCAATTGATTCGGATGGATGGCTCAGCCCCTCCTTTTCGTTCCCGCCCGAGGGCTTTTCGCTCGAAGATGCGATCGGAGCTTTCATTCAACGTGCTCTGAAGCAAAGCGGCAATAATGTCTCGGGCGCCGCAAGGCTTCTGGGGGTATCGCGAGATTACCTCCGCTACAGGCTCCGCGAAAAGTAACCCTGGAGAGGCCGAAGAGCGGGTGTCAGGGGACTTACCCCCCGCAGAGGGCGGCTCAGGCTGGGTGAAGGTCCCCACAGCAGCACCTTTCGCAAGTGTTGGAACCTTGGTTTTAGATTGCAAATGTCTGAAAATTAACGTTTTGTGGTTTTGTCCACAATTTTGGCATAGCGCTTGCCATTAGTGTTGTGGCTCGCGGATGATAGAACCGATTAACGAACCGCCCGCCGAAGTAGAACGATTGAACATGAAACGATACCGAATCTTGCTAACGCTCGGAGCAGCAGTGGCAAACCTGGTTTGTCCGCGTTCGGCGTTGGCGGCCGACCCGACCGTGCCTCCGGCGACGGTAGTGTCGCAAGATCGGGATGATCGCGACCTGAATCGCGATTTACGCGGACTCCCCAGCAACATCAAAACACTCATTGCCACGTTTGACCAAACGCGGGACAAGTACTTGGCGCAGCAGCGTCTACTGGAGGCCAAATTGCACCGGGCAACGACGCCACAGGAGCAAGATCAAATCCGGGCGCAACTTCAGGCCAATCGCGCTGAATTTATCACAGAGCTCGCGTCCTTCCGCGAACAACTGCGGACGGACCTGCTGGCGCTCAAAGGAAAGATCGGACACGCCGAGTTCGGCCGAATCATCGACGCGGCCCATAACGCCGCAAATGAAGGAGGCCATCGGCACAGGGGACAGTAGGAAAGGTTTTTAGCTGGTTCTGGAAAACGAAAAAGACGCGTGCAAAACGCAGGCCAAGCGATCCGAGGGGATCGCTTGGTTGCTTATTGGCTTTGATCAATGGCAACCTGGCGCGTATCCACGACAAGGGCGGGTCCGGACCCGAACGACGCCGCGCCGAGCAGAACCACGGGTGGCGGCTGCGTGGCTGGGCTTGGTTTGCTTCTTTCTATTTGTCGGAACGGGTCGGGCCATCGCCGCAACCGACACCAATGATTTTCTTCTTTCCGAAAGCACCTCGCTTTGGAACGAGTCCATGCTTTGGGACAAGGACATCGTCGTGCGGTCCGGCATTGGTTACAAAGACAACGTGCTCCTCGCTCCGAGTGGAGCGCAGGGAAGCGGGTTTGTTGCCAGCGGCCTCGACCTGACGTTGATTCGTTTGCCGCTCGACGGTTTGGAATTCAATCTGACGCTGATCGGCGATGATGTCCGCTATTTTCGGGCGCCGGGCGGTCTCAAAGGGGAAGACCTGTTCACTGCGAACGCAGTGCTCCAAAAGTACTTCGGCGGAGTGTGGAGAACCGGCCTGGAACTGCGCTACAGCTATGTGGACCAGGTTTTGCAGGAGTTGCTGGACCCGGGCGGAGTGCAAGCGGTGGAAGCCAAGGCAAACACACTGGGTGTGCGCCCATTTTTACGCCGGGACCTCACCACCAACTGGTGGGTGCAGGTGGACGCACCGCTGGCGAGGGATTGGTGGCAGGCTCCGCTGGACCCCACCTGGAAGCTGGGAGGCGAGGCCGTGGTCGGCTACAGTTATGGCCCTCACTCACAATTGTCTCTGAGTGGCGGCGCATTTTATATTCCCCACAGCACCTGGCTGGCCCGGGATGCCTCGGGCAACGAACTGGCCGGCCGCATATTGAGCGTGGTGCGCTACGTTGCCGAACTCAAATGGGAGCAGCAGTGGGACCGCAGCAATCACTGGACGACAGCCGCAAGGCTTGGCTTTAACTATAATCGCGATAATGGCGGAGGGTTCTTTAATTTTTACCGGTATTATGCCCTGCAGGAACTTCGGTTTCGTTTGCCGAATTGGGACATCAAAGCAACCGCCGGCGCCTCGTATTACGATTTTCCCATTCAGCTCGCAGGAACATCCCCGGGGCCAACGCTGCACCTGGCCACTTTTAACACGGGCCTGCGAATCGAACGGCGACTGTACAAGGCCCTGCGAGGGTTTGCCTCATTCGAATTTGAAGAAACCACTTCCAATGACCCCGGCAGCGAATACAGCTACAAAACAGTCACCGGGGGTTTAAGCTGGGAATTCTGATGGTGCAACCGCGCGCCAAAGCAGCCATTCTACCACTGCGGAATTGACGAAGAGATGAATGCTCGGGTATCGCGCGACCAGTCCTGGGATGCCTCGGCTCAGCCGACGCGATCCCGTGGTCCCTTCGCCGCCGGACTGGTCCTTGCTCTCGGAGTGCTGGCTGCAGCGATCGTAGTGTCCTTGCTCCACTTGAGGGAGCATGTTTTTGAAAAAATAACCAATCGCGATGGAGAAACGCTGGACGCGCTGGCAACGCAGCAGTTCATCGACGACAAGCGCAACGATGACACCATCCGGAGCCTCGATGAAACCGGCGCCCAGATTCAACTCGCATTCGAAATCTCACAACGCCTCTCGAACAATATCGTCGGAGTCCGATTGTTCTCCACGCGGGGCAAATTCGTCATCGCGGACCCGCCGCGAATAACCGAAGGCTC
>Ga0070738_10005396_pt1 | contig 14224 bp, 11 predicted proteins | sample Coa_R2_2_FD_66446 | JGI IMG/M metagenome (GOLD analysis project Ga0070738, IMG submission 66446) | Surface soil microbial communities from Centralia Pennsylvania, which are recovering from an underground coalmine fire - Coalmine... | ecosystem: Environmental > Terrestrial > Soil > Unclassified ...
GGCGTCGGCTGGCTGCCCGGCTCGATCGTGGGCGCGGCCTTCATCATCTTCGTGCCGAACATGGCCGAGAGCGTCTCCAAGGGCCTCTCGGGCGCCGTGTTCGGCGTGCTCCTGTTCATCGTCATCTACGTGGTGCCGCATGGCGCCCGCCAGGTCGCGATCCTCGGCCAGCAGATGGTCGCGAAATACAGGAAACGGTAGAACCCGGGTTGAGCATTTGGCGACAGACGAAGGATCACCTCTCCCGAAGGGAGAGGTCGGATCGCGTCGGAAGATGCTATCCGGGTGAGGGGTTCAGGTCCCTCGAGAGGGCTGCGGCCCCTCACCCGGATTGCTGCGCAATCCGACCTCTCCCCGCTGGGGAGAGGTGACGGAGTGCGCGGAGGATCGACAGACCATCCACACCAACCAAGGAGACATGATGTTCGCTGCAAACCTCAAGATCGCCGCGCTTGCGACGGCGGCGGTTGTTTTGACCTTCGGCACGGCGCTGGCGCAGAAGAAATACGACACCGGCGCGAGCGACACCGAGATCAAGATCGGCAACATCATGCCCTATAGCGGGCCTGCCTCGGCTTACGGCGTCATTGGCAAGACCGAGGAAGCCTATTTCAAGAAGATCAACGCCGAGGGCGGCATCAACGGCCGCAAGATCACTTTCATCTCCTATGACGACAGCTACAGCCCGCCGAAAGCGGTGGAGCAGGCGCGCAAGCTCGTCGAGAGCGACGAGGTGCTCCTCATCTTCAACCCGCTCGGCACGCCCTCGAACTCGGCGATCGAGAAATACTTGAATGCCAAGAAGGTGCCGCAGCTGTTCGTCGCCACCGGCGCCAGCAAGTGGAACGATCCGAAGGATTTTCCGTGGACAATGGGCTGGCAGCCCTCCTACCAGAGCGAAGCCCACATCTATGCGAAATACCTGCTCAAGGAGAAGCCGGACGCCAAGATCGGCGTGCTCTACCAGAACGACGATTTCGGCAAGGACTATCTGAAGGGCCTCAAGGACGGCCTCGGCGCGAAAGCGTCGATGATCGTGGCCGAGGAAAGTTATGAGACATCCGAGCCCTCGGTCGACAACCATATCGTCAAACTGAAGGCCGACGGCGCCGACGTCTTCATCTCCGTCACCACGCCGAAATTCGCAGCGCAGGCGATCAAGAAGCTCGCCGAGCTGGACTGGCATCCCCTGCACATCGTCTCCAACGTCTCGGCGTCGGTCGGCGGCGTGATCAAGCCGGCGGGCTTCGAGAATTCGCAGGGCATCCTGTCGGCGGCCTATGCCAAGGACGGGGCGGATTCGCAGTGGGACAACGATCCCGGCATGCAGAAATTCTACGCCTTCCTGAGGGAATACTATCCGGACGGCAACCGGCTCGACGGCTCGGTGGTCTACGGCTATGGCGCGGCGCAGACCATGGTCCAGGTGCTGAAGCAGTGCGGCGACGACCTGACCCGCGCCAATGTGATGAAGCAGGCGGCCAGCCTGAAGGGCTTCGCGCCCGACACGCTCTTGCCCGGCATCACCATCAACACCTCGCCGACCGATTATGCCCCGGTCAAGCAGTTGCAGATGATGCGCTTCAAGGGCGAGAAGTGGGAATTGTTCGGCGACATCATCAACGACGAGCTGAGCAACTGAGCCTGCAGTCTTGAACGCCCTGGCTGCGCGCTCGGTCCACCTCTCCCCGGCGGGGAGAGGTCGAGCTGAAGGCGCGGGTGAGGGGCCGCAGCGCGAACGAGGGAGCTTGCCCGCTCACCCGGATTGCATCTGTCGATGCAATCCGACCTGCGTCCGGTAGAGGTGAACCTTCGCTGCTGCTATAGTTCAGGTTGAAATTCGAAGCCGTCATTAACCCTTGAGGCCGCGGAATCTTCCGTGGGCCTTAGACGAAATTCCGCCCCCTGCGCAGCTCGTGCAGGGGGCTTTTTGTTGCTGGCCTCCGTCAACGGGTGTTGAATGGACGTAAGGAGGCGTCGGGGGACAGCGCTCCTCAAGAAAGTGGAAGCGTCGGTGAACGCTTCCTGACAAAGCGGGGCGCTCAACGCGCCTCCAACAAGATTGGAGCGCCAGCAGACGCTCCCAACAACCAGCGAGGAGACACATTCAACCAGATCCAAGGAGATCAATATGCGTGCTTTCGATTGGCGATGGGGGACATTTTCGATCGTCCTCGCGCTTGCTGTCGCGACATCCAGCGCAAGCTTCGCGCAAGGCAAATACGACACCGGCGCAAACGATACCGAGATCAGGATCGGCAATATCATGCCCTACAGCGGTCCGGCCTCCGCCTACGGCGTAATCGGCAGGACCGAGGCCGCTTATTTCAACAAGATCAACGCCGAAGGCGGCATCAACGGACGGAAGATCAACTTCATCAGCTATGACGATGCCTACAGCCCGCCGAAGACGGTCGAGCAGGCGCGCAAGCTCGTCGAAAGCGACGAGGTGCTGATGATCTTCAACTCGCTCGGCACCCCGCCAAACTCGGCGATCCAGAAATACATGAACCAGAAGCAGGTGCCGCAGCTGTTCGTCGCCACCGGCGCCACCAAATGGAACGACCCCAGCGAATATCCCTGGACCATGGGCTGGCAGCCCAACTACCAGAGCGAGTCGCGCATCTACGCCAAGTACATCCTGAAGAATTATCCGAACGGCAGGATCGCGATCCTCTATCAGAACGACGACTACGGCAAAGACTATGTGAAGGGCCTGAAGGACGGACTCGGCGCCCAGGCAGCGTCCATGATCGTCGCCGAAGAGAGCTACGAGACCACCGAGCCGACCATCGACACCCATATCGTTACGCTGAGGGCTTCGGGCGCCGACATCTTCTTCAACGTCACGACGCCGAAATTCGCCGCGCAAGCGATCCGCAAGATGGCGGAGGTCCAGTGGAAACCGGTGCACTTCCTCAACAACGTCTCGGCCTCGATCGGGAGCGTGATCAAGCCTGCCGGCTTCGACGCCTCGCAAGGCATCATCTCCTCGGCCTATCTCAAGGATCCGACCGATCCGCAATGGAAGGACGATCCCGGGATGATGGGATGGAACGCCTTCCTCGACAAATATTATCCTGATGCCAACCGCGCCGATCTCTCGGTCATGTACGGCTACACTGTCGCGCAAGGCCTGGTCTATGTGCTGAAGAACTGCGGCAACGACCTGACCCACGCCAATGTGATGAAACAGGCCGCCAGCATCCGGAATCTAGAGCTGCCGGGCTTCCTGCCGGGCATCAAGGTCACCACCAGCGCTACCGATTTCGCCCCGCTCTCGCAATTGCAGCTGATGCGGCTCAAGGGCGAGACCTGGGAGCGCTTCGGCGACATCATCTCCTCCGACGTAGGTGGTTAACGGCGCGGTCTTGTGTGATGTGACCTACCAAAGCAGCAGCCCCCGCGGCACGTCCGCGGGGGCTTTCCGTTTGACGGTTTTTGCAAAATGGTATGGACTGCGCCCCACCAAGAGCTTTCGGTCAAGGAAGCCGCGACACACATCATTTCCGTCAGGGAGGATCCCAATGCCTGTTATTGCCACGAGGCTGGCCATAGCTTCGACTGCGCTTGCGCTGTTTGCAGCGGCCGCTGGCGGCGTGCTGGCCGCCGACAAGACATACGATACCGGCGCCACCGACACCGAGATCAAGGTCGGCAACATCATGCCCTATAGCGGGCCTGCGTCCGCCTACGGCGTGATCGGCAAGACCGAGGCCGCCTATTTCAAGAAGATCAACGATGCCGGCGGCATCAACGGCCGCAAGATCAATTTCATCTCCTATGACGACGGCTACAGCCCGCCGAAGACGGTGGAGCAGGCGCGCAAGCTGGTCGAGAGCGACGAGGTCCTGTTCATCTTCAATTCGCTGGGCACGCCGCCGAACTCGGCGATCCAGAAATACATGAACTCCAAGAAAGTGCCGCAACTGTTCGTCGCCACCGGCGCCACCAAGTGGAACGATCCGAGCAACTTTCCGTGGACGATGGGCTGGCAGCCTTCCTACCAGAGCGAGTCGCACATCTATGCGAAATACATCCTGAAGGAGAAGCCCGACGCCAAGATCGCAGTGCTCTACCAGAATGACGATTACGGCAAGGACTATCTCAAGGGCTTGAAGGACGGCCTTGGTGCCAAGGCCGCCTCCATGATCATCGCGGAGGAAAGCTACGAGACCACCGAGCCTTCGATCGACGATCACATCGTCAAGCTGAAATCCAGCGGCGCCGACGTGTTCATGAACATCACCACGCCGAAATTCTCGGCGCAGGCGATCAAGAAGGTCGCCGAGATCGGCTGGAAGCCGCTGCATATCCTCAACAATGTGGGCGCCTCGGTCGGCGCGGTGATGAAGCCCGCGGGATTTGAAAAGTCGCAGGGCATCATTTCCGCGAACTATCTGAAGGACGTCTCCGACCCGCAATGGGCCAACGACCCCGGCATGAAGGGCTTCCTCGAATTCATGGCCAAGGACTTTCCGGAAGGCAACAAGCTCGATGGCGGCACCATCGTCGGCTATGGCGTGGCCCAGACGCTGGTCCAGGTGCTCAAGCAGTGCGGCGACGACCTCACGCGTGCAAACGTCATGAGGCAGGCGGCCAACCTCAAGGACTTCCGCACCGAGGTGCTGCTGCCCGGCATCACCATCAACACCTCGCCCACCGATTTCGCCCCGATCAGCCAGCTGCAGCTGATGCGGTTCAAGGGCGAGAGGTGGGAGATGTTCGGCGACGTGATCTCCGGTGACGTCGGCGGCTAGCCGCTTCCGACGTTCCACCCAACATGCTCACCCCCGCGAGCCCGGAGCGCGACATCGTCGCGCCCATGGCCCCGCGGGGGTTTTCTTTTGCCCAGATCGGAGGGATAACAAACGCATGCCCCCTCGAGTTTCCCGGACACCATGACCGACCGTCGCCCCCTCCTGCGCGCGATCTTTGACGCAGCCGTCGCCGCTGCGCATCCCGATGTCGTGCTCGCCCCGCATCTGCCGCCCGTGCCCCGAGGCCGCATGTTGGGCCGCGTGATCTGCCTCGCCGCCGGCAAGGGCGCCGCCGCCATGGCCGCCGCCGCCGAACATCATTATCTCGACGCGCTCAAGCTCGATCCGGCGCAACTCTCGGGAATAGCGACCACGCGGCACGGCCATGGCGTGCCGACCCGGCGTATCAAGGTGATCGAGGCCGGCCACCCCATGCCCGACGAGGCCGGACTAAAAGGCGCGGCCGAGACGCTGCAACTCGCAGCGACCGCGCAAGCCGATGATCTCCTGCTGGTGCTGCTCTCCGGCGGCGGCTCGGCCAACTGGATCGCGCCGGTCGAAGGCATCAGCTTCGCGCAGAAACAGGCGCTGACGCGCGCGCTGTTGCGCTCGGGCGCGCCGATCGGCGAGATCAACACGGTCCGCAAGCATCTGTCGCGCATCAAGGGCGGCCGGCTGGCACGGGCCGGTCGGCATGCGGCCGCGATCGTCACGCTCGCGATCTCCGACGTGCCGCATGATGATCCTTCCGCCATTGCCTCGGGACCGACGGTGCCCGATCCGACCACGCTAGCCGATGCCCGCGCCATCGTCGCCAAATACGGCTTGCAGGTGGACGATGCCGTCGGCCGCGCGCTGGAGGATCCCGCGAACGAAAGCTGCAAGCCCGGCGATCCCGCCTTTGCCCGCGCACGGTTCGAGCTGATCGCGACACCGAAGGCCTCGCTCGATGCCGCCATCGCCCGCGCCACGGAGGCCGGCTTCGAGATCATCGACCTCGGCGCCGATCTCGAAGGCGAAGCGCGCGAAGTCGCGGCCGCGCATGCGCGGCTCGCGCTCGACGCCCGCGCCAGGGGCAGGCACGTCGCAATCCTCTCGGGCGGCGAGCTCACCGTCACCGTGCGCGGCAACGGCCGCGGCGGCCCGAACCAGGAATACGCGCTGGCGCTCGCCGATCTCCTGAAGGACGTGACCGGCATCGCCGCGCTCGCCGGCGACACCGACGGCGCCGATGGCGGCGGCGGCAGCGCCAGCGATCCCGCCGGCGCGCTGATCGATGCGACCACGTTTGCCAAGATCAGGTCGCAAGGATTGGACCCGCGCGCCTATCTCGACAACAACGACGCCACAGGCTTCTTCGCCGCCACCGGCGATTTGCTGCAGACGGGACCGACATTGACCAATGTGAATGACGTCAGGGTGATATTGGTGGAATGACGCGCCGGATGCGTCATTCCGGGGCGGTGCGCAGCACCGAACCCGGAATCTCGAGATTCCGCGTTCGGTCCTTATGGACCGCCCGGGAATGACGGCGCAGTTTATCGCCGGTCCTTCCCGCCCACATGCTGCAACAACGCCAGCAAGCCCTTGAGCAGCGCCGTCGGTGACGGGGGGCAGCCGGGAATGTGCAGATCGACCGGCACCACCTCCGAGACGCCGCCGACACAGGCATAGCTGCCGCGGAAAATCCCGCCGTCGGCCGCGCAGCCGCCGACCGCGACCACCCATTTCGGATCGGGCGTGGCATCGTAAGTGCGCAATAGCGCCTCGCGCATGTTCCTGGTCACCGGGCCCGTCACCATCAGCACGTCGGCGTGGCGCGGCGAGGCGACAAAGCGCAGACCGAAGCGCTCCAGATCGTAAAAGGCGTTGGCGAGCGCATGAATCTCGAGCTCGCAGCCGTTGCAGGAGCCGGCATCGACCTCGCGGATCGACAGTGACCGTCCAAGCCGCGCCTGCGCCGCCTTTTCCAGGTTCCTGGCGAGCTCGGCGAGCGCGGCCTCATCGGGCGCCGGCGGCGCCTCGGTCAGGGGACCGTGGGAGAGACTTTCGAGCAACGTCTTTCGCATCACGCCCGCCTCAAAGGTCGACGCCGGAATAGGAGCAGTTGAACGACTTGTTGCAGAGCGGGAAGTCGGCGACGATGTTGTTCTCGATCGCGGCCTCCAGCAGCGGCCATTGAAACCATGAGGCATCGCGCAGGTGACAGCGCGCGACGCGGCCCTCCGCATCGAGCCGCAGCCAGACCAGAACGTCGCCGCGGAACGCTTCGACGACCGCAAGACCCTCGCCTGCCGCACGGACGTTGACCGCAGCGCCGATCACCCCGCCCGGCAGCCGGTTCAGGATCTGATCGATCAGTTGCAGGCTCTGCTCTACCTCGCGGATGCGGATCCAGACCCGCGCATTGACATCGCCGGCCTCCAGCACCGGCACCTCGAAAGCGAGCTGATCATAAGGCGCATAGCCGAGATTTTTTCGCGCATCGAAGCCGCGCGCGGACGCACGGCCGACATAGCCGCCGGCGCCGAACTGCCGCGCATGGTCGGCCCGGACGATACCCGCCGTCACGGTGCGGTCCTGCAGCGAAGCCGTGTTGTCATAGAGCTCGACCAGGCGCGGAAACACCTTTCGAATCTCGGTGAGCAGTGTCCGCATCTCGCGCTCGCCCTCCGGCGCGATCTCCCGCGCGATGCCGCCCGGCACGATCAGATCCATCATCAGGCGGTGGCCGAAGGCGGCATCCGCTGCACGCAGCACCCGCTCGCGCAAGATGCCGGTCTGCGCATGCATCAGCGCGAACGACGCGTCGTTGCAGATCGCGCCGATATCGCCAAAATGATTGGCAAGCCGCTCCAGCTCCGCCATCAGCGCCCGCAGATATTGCGCGCGCGGCGGCGCATCGATGCCGAGCGCGGCTTCCGCAGCGCGCGCGAAGGCGAAAGCGTAGGCGACCGTCGAGTCGCCGGAGACGCGGCCGGCGAGCCTCGCGGCGGTCTCGAGCGAAGCGCCCTGCATCAATGTATCGATGCCCTTGTGGACATAGCCGAGCCGCTCTTCCAGCCGCACGACATATTCTCCGTTGGCGGTGAAGCGGAAATGGCCGGGCTCGATGATGCCGGCATGCACAGGGCCGACCGCGATCTGGTGCAGCGCCTCGCCCTTTGCGGCCAGGAATTTGTACGGCCCGATTTCGCGCGCGGCCCTGCCCGCGCCGAGCGGCGCCGGCGCGTCCCACCTGCCGTGATCGAGCCAGGGCCGTGCATCGGCCGCGCCAACGGCCTCGAGCCCGAAGAGATCGCGGATGGTGCGCTCCAGCCGCTGTGCCGGCGGATGGCGCGCACCGACACTCGGGAATGTCCCGCGCGCGCAATCGAGACTGATCACGGCGATCTCGTTCGCCTCGGTGAGCAGCGCCATGTGCACCGTGCCGGTCTCGGCCCACAGCCCCAAGAGGGTGAGTTCGCCCGCCGCAAGCAGGTCGATCGTCTTCAGCCAGCCCTCCTCGCCGACGACGGCACGCGGCCGCGGCCGATGCGATGGCGCGAGTGAATGATGCGGGATGCGATCGAGCGGTGTCATGCCCATCACCCCAACAGCCGCGCGACGTTCTGGAAGCCCGCAACCAGCGTCGAAGGCAGGTAGACGCCGGCCATGAAGACCAGCGCCAGATGCGTGAACATCGGCACATAGGAGGCTTCCGCCGGCTTCGTGACGCCCTTCGGCTCGCCGAACATCACGGCATTGACGCGCGAGAGCAGGCCGCCGAGCGCGATCAGGATGCCGAGCACCAGGATCGCGGCAAGCCAGGGCGCGCGCGCAAAGGTCGAGGAGACCACAAGGAATTCGCTCATGAAGATGCCGAGCGGCGGCAGCCCCACAATGGCGACGACGCCGAGCATCAAGCCCCAGCCGAGCACGGGATTGGTCACCGTGAGCCCGCCGATATCGGCGATCTTCTGCGTGCCCTTGACCTGTGCGATGTGGCCGACGGCAAAGAAGATCGCCGACTTGGTCAGCGAATGCATGGTCATGTGCAGAAGGCCGGCGAAATTGGCGAGCGGGCCGCCCATGCCGAAGGCGAACACGATGATGCCCATGTGCTCGACGGAGGAATAGGCGAACATCCGCTTGATGTCGCGGCGGCGGTAGAGCATGAGGCTCGCGAAGATCACCGAGATCAGCCCCATCACCACCATCAAAGGTCCCGGTGCGATGGTGCCGACCGACACCGCCAAAATCATCTTGAAGCGCAGCAGCGCGTAAAGCGCGACGTTGAGCAGGAGTCCCGACAGCACCGCGGAGATCGGCGTCGGGCCCTCGGCATGGGCATCGGGCAGCCAGGCATGCAGCGGCGCCAGTCCCACCTTGGTGCCATAGCCGAGCAGCAGGAACACGAAGGCGACATTGAGCAGCGCCGGATCGAACTCGGAGGCGCGCGTCACCAGCACGGTCCAGACCATGGCATCGAGCCCCTCCCCGATCACCGGGCGCGCGGCCATATAGACCAGGATGGTGCCGAACAGCGCCAGCGCAATGCCGACGCTGCCGAGGATGAAATATTTCCAGGCCGCCTCCAGCGCCTCATGGGTGCGGTAGATGCCGACCATCAGCACGGTGGTGAGCGTCGCCACCTCGACCGCGACCCACATCAGGCCGATATTGTTGGCGACCAGCGCGAGGTTCATGGCGAACATCAGCGTCTGGTACATGGCGTGATAGAAGCGCAGGAACGCCGGCGTCAGCCGGCCGGTCTCGATCTCATGGCCGATATAGCTCGCGCTGAACACGCTGGTGGTGAAGCCGACAAAGGTGGTCAGCACGATGAACACCTTGTTGAGGTCGTCGACCAGGAGATATTGCCCGGACACCGGCTCGACCACGAACAGCGATAGCGTCGTCAGGAAGGTGAGGAGCGATGCGACCACGTTGAGCAAGGCGGTCAGCCGGTAGTCGGGCATCAGCGCCAGGATCGCGGCCGAGACCGCCGGAATCAGCAGGATGGCGGTAAGGGCGTCGACGGTCATCGGCGCTCTCCCCTGAAGCGGTCCAGCGCCTGGACGTCGACGCTGTCGAAGCGCTCGCGGATGCGGAACAGGAAGATGCCGATCACGATGAAGGCGATCAGGACCGAGAACGCGACGCTGATCTCGACCACCAGCGGCATGCCCTTCGCGCCCGTCGCCGCCAGCACCAGCCCGTTCTCCAGCGACATGAAGCCGACCACCTGGCTCACGGCGTTGCGGCGGGTGACCATGATCAAAAGGCCCAGCAGCACGACGGAGAGCGCAAAGGCAAGGTCTTCCCGCGCCAGCGCGTCGGCGCCGGGCGTGACGCGGAGCATCACCACCATCGAGAGCGCAACGAGGCCAATGCCGGCCATCATGGTCAGCCCGACGCTGACGGCGGTCTCGATCTCGCGGTGAATGCCGAGCCGGACGATGATCCGGTGCAATGCCACCGGAATGATGATGGCCTTGAAGGTGAGCGCGATGAAGGCCGTGACATAGAGATGCGGCGCGTTCTGCACAAAGGCCTGCCAGGCCACCGACAGGGCCAGCACCACGGCGTGCAGCGCATAGACATTGAGCAGCGCCGAGAGGCGGTCCTGGTAGAGCATCATGAAGCTCGCCAGCACCAGCGATCCCGCCAGCAGATGGGCGACGTCGAATTCAAGGCTGTGCTGCATGGCCTACAGGCTCCCCGACACGAAGCGCAACAGCGTTGCGAGCAGCGCCAGCATCAACGCCGCGCCGAGAAACTCCGGGATCCGGAACACGCGCATCTTGGCGATGGACGTCTCGAACACGGCAAGCGCCACGCAGCAGGCCGCAAGCTTTGCGACGTAGGCGACCGCGCCGATCGCGAGCGACTGCAGACCGGCCTCCGGCGCCGCCGCCCCCCAGGGGATGAAGATGCATGCGATCAGCGAAATGTACAGCAGCAGCTTGAGCTGCGAGGAGAGATCGATCAGCGCGAGATGCCGTCCGGAATATTCCAGCACCATGGCCTCATGCACCATGGTGAGCTCGAGATGCGTCGCCGGATTGTCGACGGGGATCCGGCCGTTTTCAGCGATCGCGACGATGATCAGCGCGACCAGCGCCATCCCGAGCGAAACGCGCAGGCCCACCGCGCTGGATCCCATGAACTCGGCGACGGTCGAGAGCTGGGTCGAGCCCGCAATCATCGCGACCGCGAACACCGTGATCAGGATCGCGGGCTCGGCGAGCGAGGCAATCATCACCTCGCGGCTGGAGCCGATGCCGCCGAAGGCGGTGCCGACGTCCATGCCGGCCAGCGCAAGGAAGAAGCGTGCGCTGCCGAGCAGCGCGATGATGGCGATGAGGTCGGCCGACCAGGAGAACAACAGCCCGCTGCCGAAGGTCGGCACCAGCGAAGCCGCGACCCAGGTGCCGGCGAAAATGATGTAGGGGATGACGCGGAACAGCCAGGAGGCGTTGTCGGCGAGCACCACGTCCTTGCGCATCAGCCGGACCAGATCGCGGTAGGGCTGGGTGAGCGGCGGCCCCTGCCGGCGGAGCAGCCGCGCCTTCACCTTGCGCACGAAGCCGGTGAGCAGCGGAGCCAGCAGCAGCACCAGCAGCATCTGCGCGCCTTGCGAGATGAGATCGAGGATCATGCTCATAGCGCGAGCACCACGAGCAGCACGATCAGCGCCACGAAGACGAGGGTCAAATAGCGGCGGATGGTCAGGAATTGCAGGACATTGACGCGTTCGGTGGCGAAGCCGATCACCTTGCCGATCGGCGCATACAGCATCTCCCAGATCGGGTCGTGGATATCGACGACGAACCGCGCCGGCGCGCCCGATCCGGGCGGCGGCATTTCGCCGATCTCGCGGGCGGCGAAAATCGTGCTGCCGAACACGCGACGGATCGGCTGGGAGAAGCTGGAAGCGGTGTACTGGATCGCCGGATTCGGGTCGGGGAAGCCGCAGTCCCAGGCCGGCGCGCGGCGCAGGCGATCCGACGCGAGACGGTGGATCGCAAGCGCTGCGATCGAGCCCGACAGCAGCACGAAGGCGAACAGCAGCAGCCCGTTATAGGAGCTGCGGCTTTCCGCGATCGGCACGATGGTGAGCCATTGCAGCCCCGCCTGCTGCGGCATGGAATTGCCGACCATCGCCTTGGCGACCGGCGCCAGCGCGTCGATGAAAAGCCCGGGCAGGATCCCGGCGACCAGGCAGAACGCGGCGAGCGCAAACAGCGCCGCCAGGGAGAATGCGTCGACCTCCCTGGCCTCGCTCGCCGCCGCGGTTCGCGCGCGCCCGAGGAAAGAGATGCCGTAGAGCTTGACGAAGCAGGCTGCCGCCAGCGCCGCGGCGAGCGCAAGCAGGCCGCCGACGGCGGGAATGATCAGCTTCAGCCCCCAGGACGGCAGTTGCGGCGAGAGCAGGATCGCCTGGAACGTCAGCCATTCCGAGACGAAGCCGTTGAAGGGCGGCAGCGCGGAGATCGCGACGCAGCCGATCAGCACCGCGGCTGCGGTCTGCGGCATGCGGTGGATCAGACCGCCGAGCTTTTCCATGTCGCGCTCGCCGGTCGCATTGAGCACGCAGCCCGCGCCGAAGAACAACAGGCTCTTGAACGCCGCATGGTTGAGCACATGGAGCAGCGCCGCGGTGAAGGCGAGCGCTGCGACCCAGTCCATCGCCTCCGCCTTGAAGGCGAGCGCAAGCCCGAGGCCGACGAAGATGATGCCGATATTCTCGATGGTCGAATAGGCCAGCACACGCTTGATGTCGCACTGCATCAGCGCATAGAGCACGCCCAGCGTCGCCGAGGGCCCCGCGAATGCGAGCACGACGATGCTCCACCACCATTCGGGGGAGCCGAGCAGGTCGAACACGATGCGGACGAAGCCATAGACGGCGACCTTCGTCATCACGCCGCTCATCAGGCCGGAGACATGGCTCGGAGCTGCGGGATGCGCCAGCGGCAGCCATGCATGCAGCGGGACCAGGCCCGCCTTGGACCCGGCGCCGAGCAGCGCCAGCAGCAGCACGGCGCCGGCAAGCGGCGCGGCGGGATGGGCGGCGCGGATCGCGGCAAAATCGTACTGACCGCCGGCGCCTGCGAGCATGCCGAACGCCAGCAGCAAGGCCAGGGTGCCGAAGCTTGCCATCAACAGATAGACATAGCCGGCGCGGACATTCTCGACCTCGCGGTGATGCGACACCACCAGCGCCCAGGACGCGAGCGACATGAACTCCCAAGCGACCAGGAACGTAAAGGCGTCGTCCGCCATGACGACGATGTTCATGGCGGCGAGATAGGCGGGATAGAACGGCAGCACGCGCCCGGGCTGCTCTTCATGCCGGCCATAGCCGAGCCCGAACAGGCTCGCCGCAGCCCCACCGAAATTGACCACGGCCAGGAAGAACGCGGACAGCGCATCGATGCGCAGATGCGCCCCGAGCCAGGGCAGGCCGATGGGCAGCACGAGACTGAAGGTGGGACGGCCGGGATCGAGCAGGTCGATCAGCGCGATGGTGCAGAGCGCAAGGTTTGCGGCAAGGCTGGTGCCGTAGACGACCGCCGAGCCGCGCGGCTGCGCGGCAAGTGCAATGGCGAGCGGCGAAAGCGCGAGCAGCAGGGCCACACAGGCAAGCGCCGGCACGATCATCGCCGCGCCCTCCTCGTCATGGTCGCGCGCGCACGCATTGTCAGCCCGTCCGTCCGTCGCCGCCGGCGGCCGATTTCAACCGGACGCCGCGCCCGCTGCCGGTCGAGGCCGCGCCCTCGCCGATCAGCTCGATTCCGGCGGCCGACAGCGCCTCGACCAGCTTCATCAGGGAATCGACGTTGCCGCGGATCACCCCTTCGGAAGCTTCCATACGCTGGATGGTCGGCAGCGACAGCGAACAGCGCTGCGCCAGCTCGCGCTGATCGATGCCAAGAAGCGCGCGGGCGGCTCGCAGCTGCGCAGCGGTGATCACGGGAACGCCCCCATATTTCGAGAGAATGCACTTCTAACACATCTATAATGATGTATCAAGCATCAGTTAGATGGTTTTATACGTCATTCTTCGCGTCAAACGCCGTCATTCCGGGGCGCGCGCAAAGCGCGCGAGCCCGGAATCCCGAAGTTGCGGCGCGAGATTCCGGGTTCACACTCCGCTGCCCCGGAATGACGGAGAAACGCAACTTGCAGCGCGACCAGGGGTCGGATGTTGAGGGGGATCAAGATGCGCGGACTTGCGCGGTCCGTAGGGCGGGTTAGCCGAAGGCGTAACCCACCGCTTTCGTGGCCGCACAAACGGTGGGTTACGCTTCGCTAACCCACCCTACGCTCGCGATGCGCTACCATTCACGATACGGCTAGTGCTGCGAGTCTGACACTTCATTCCGTCATTCCGGGGCGCCGCGTCAGCGGCGAACCCGGAATCTCGAGGTTGCGGCGCGAGATTCCGGGTTCGCCCTTCGGGCGCCCCGGAATGA